>Ga0114931_10007082_pt1 | contig 13735 bp, 10 predicted proteins | sample 2SBtaG_FD_89579 | JGI IMG/M metagenome (GOLD analysis project Ga0114931, IMG submission 89579) | Deep subsurface microbial communities from Kolumbo volcano to uncover new lineages of life (NeLLi) - 2SBTROV14_V59a metaG | ecosystem: Environmental > Aquatic > Marine > Volcanic | place: Kolumbo...
ACATCCTGCGGCGGGGCGAACCTGGCGACGTTGGCAACTTTTTGTGCCCGCAGATCGGTCATATGCTGATGATTGAGGGGGTCGTAGCTCACGTTGCCGGTGTGATCCGCTTTTTCGAGCCCACCAAGGCGATGCATTAACCCCGGCGTGCCCGGCAAGGCCCAAGGGCGACTCAAGTTTTCGTCACGCTCGTAGGGCATGAAATGAGAATCGCCGGAAGTTCCCTCGGGATGGTTCACTGGAATCGGTGCCAGTTTGCCAACATCGGGGATCGACCATGGTTCGGCACCATTGGCCAGATAGCCATCGGAAAGGATTACCACTGGCGTCATGAATCGCGCGGCGATCTGCCAAGCCTCTTGAGCAATCTCAAAGCAGTCGGCGGGGCTTTGCGGCGCGAGCACGGGTATCGGACATTCGCCGTTGCGGCCGAACATGGCCTGTAACAAATCAGACTGTTCGGTCTTCGTCGGCAGTCCCGTGCTGGGCCCTCCACGCTGAACGTCGATGATAATCATCGGCAGTTCGGTCATCACGGCCAGTCCCATCCCCTCGCCTTTCAGCGCGAGCTCCGGTCCGCTGGTGCAAGTGACGGCCATCGCTCCGCCGAATGAGGCCCCGATAATCGAGGTGATCGCGGCGATTTCATCCTCGGCCTGAAAGGTTCGCACGCCGAAGTTTTTTTGCTTCGACAGTTCGTGCAAAATGTCGCTGGCTGGTGTGATGGGATATCCGCCGACAAAGATTTCACAACCACTACGCTGTGCGGCGGCCATGAGACCAAAGGCGATGGCCTGGTTTCCCGTGATCGTGCGATAGGTGCCCGCGGGAAGATGTGCCTTCTTGATGCGAAACTGGCTGACAAACGCCTCGGTTGTGTCGCCGTAGTTGTATCCGGCCCGTAGCGTACGGCGGTTCGCCTCGGCCACTGCGGGTTTGCTGCCGAATTTGTCGTCGATGAATCGCAGCGTGGGCTCCAGCGGCCGGTCGTAGAGCCAGAACACCAGCCCCATGGCGAAGAAGTTTCGGCAACGGTCCGATTCCTTGGTCCCCAGCCCAAGGCCCTCGACAGCCAATCGCGTTAACTTCGTCATCTCGACCGCGAACAACTGGTACGAATCGAGGCTACCGTCTTCGAGCGGATTGTTCTGGAGGCCAGCCAAACGCAGGCCGTTGCGGTCGAATACTTCGCTGTTGACGATCAAGACACCGTTGTCGACCAAGTCGTTCAAGTTGGTCGACAATGCCGCCGGGTTCATGGCCACGAGGACATCGACCTGATCGCCGGGGGTGTAGATTTCTTCGCTGGCGAAGTGGATTTGAAATCCGCTCACGCCCGCCTTGGTACCGCGCGGAGCGCGAATCTCCGCCGGAAAGTCGGGAAACGTTGCAACGTCGTTCCCCACCAACGCCGAGGTCGACGAGAGTTGTGTTCCGGCCAGTTGCATGCCGTCGCCCGAGTCACCACAAAAGCGAACCGTGGCGGAAGGAAGTTCAATGACAGGTTTCGGAGTCGTAGTGGCCATTCGCGATACCGGGATGTGAAGCGTTCAGGCAGCCAACGAGCCGCCTTGGAATTGAGTATTGTCTTCCAACCTTCAAGGCGAAGCGATTTGAATCTCTAGTGGTTACGACAACAGGGGGCATTCAAGTTGCTCGGTCAGTAGAGGTGAGACTCAACGGAGAGCGTCGCATCGGCGACGCGTAACTGCCATGGTTTGTTGCGAGGCAAGGGAGAACGACACACAGCGATGACTTGCGGAGAACAAAACACAAGATCGAGAAGTGAAATCGAAGGAATGTTCGGCGAAGATAGATCCCAAGGACCGTCGACCATTGGGTCGCGGAGAGCAAGAAACACCGGATCGTTCGCCGGCATCGAGCGGGCCACTTCTTGGCCCAAGGAGTTCCCTGTTGCCACCGCACTGCCGTTTTTTACTGTCGCCGCGGGAGGGTTCGAGCCACCGAGATGACCATCATCCGTAGGTGACCACAACGCGAGGAAGGTTTACCTATGGGGAATTCTAACACCTCTATCGGTTCAAAGGCAGGGAGATTGCCGGTTTTTTCGGTCTTGCCACCGAATTCTTCCTTTTCCTCTTCACCTGATGGACACCACTTCACCAGAAGGACACCACGGAGTCAAGGTTCCAAGGGCCGCTGGTTGGGTGGGGTGTAGAACGGTTCGAGGTCGATGCTACCCCGACGCTGCTCGTCTTCAAGCATTTTGAGCCGACTTTCAAGCCGCTCGACCCGACGCGATAGCAATGGGATCACGTCTCGCGAGTGATTCACGGGCTTGGTCCGCGGCACCACCGGGTAGTCCAGTTGTCTCTGTAACGCCGCGAAGAGGAAAAGGGGTTCTTTCCCACGGTTTGCCAGTGCAATTTGCCCTTCTTTTTTCCCGAAAAGAACCGTGGATTCGGCTTCGTTTTCAGGGATGGGCAGACCATGCTCCTTTTGCTTCTGGATGTAGTATTCGCTTCGCACGTAAATCAGGGTGGCCAAGTCGAAGATGCCGATCTGTCTTCGCACGGTGAGAATCCATTGTTTCCAGGGAAAATCAAACGTCGGATCCTCTGCCACGGCGGCGAGCCCTTGATCGTAGCCAAGTCGATTCCGACAAATCGCCTCGAATTGATAGAGAAAAACCCCCTGCCTTTTGGGGGTTTTCGATCGGTAGTCCGCTTCACGTTGCAAGATGTCCAACCCGATGCGAAAGTCGAACAGGCCGTGCGGGTTCTCAGCTTCCGAAATCACATAGGTTTGGAATGCCGTGAAGTAGTGGCTCAACTTCGCCACTGCGGGGGCCATTTCGCCGGAGTGGCGTAGTTCGGCAGCCAAATAGTCGATCGCCAGTGGCAACTTGGTCGACGCCAACGCCTCTTCGCGTAACGATACCAACACGTCTTGCGTGGCAAGGTTCTGCCCCATTCGCTCGATCAACGAGCGAAAGAAATGGGCCTGTTCAATGTATTCTTCACGATCCAGAAGCATGAACCATGCACCAATTTCCGCTGTCGCGCCGTGCCCCGATTGCTGCCGTGTCCGGGGGCTGCGTCGTCTCAAGCTCACTGACAGGGTCTCGTCACACGTTTATAATACCGTGAACTGGCTCGTTCTGTTCTAAGTTTGGTCGAGTTGTGAAAGGCGGTCTACCCGTGTCAGGCGAGTTTTCAACCATCGAAGAGGCCGTCGACGCCATCGCCCGCGGCGAAATCGTTATCGTGGTCGATGCCGAGGATCGCGAAAACGAAGGCGACTTCATCTGTGCCGCGGAGAAAACCACTCCGGAGATCGTGAACTTCATGATTACGCACGGTCGCGGCATGGTTTGCATGCCCGTGTTGCCGGAGATCGCCAAGCGGTTGAAATTGACGCCGCCGGTCGAAACAAACACCGCGCCAATGCAGACCCCGTTCACCGTACAAGTCGATCATCGTTCGTGCAAAACTGGTATTACCGCGGCGGAACGGTCGACGACCGTTCGCGCAATCGTCGACCCAAAGAGCAAACCGAGCGATTTTGTTCGTCCTGGCCATCTGTTCCCCTTGATCGCCAAAGAAGGCGGGGTGCTGCGACGGGCAGGGCACACCGAAGCAGCCGTCGATTTGGCACGCTTGGCTGGACTGACACCCGCGGGCGTGTTGTGCGAAATTCTCGATGAGACGGGCGATCGGGCCAGCCGAGAGACGTTGTTTGAATTCGCGCGGAAATACGACATGCGGATCGTCACGATCGAAGCAATGATCCGCTTCCGACGACAACGCGAAAAGCTTGTGTACCGACTGGCGGAAGCCACGCTGCCCACGCACTATGGTCCAGGTCGAATCATTGCTTACGGGGTAAAGCATGAAACGCAAGAACCGCTGGTGCTCGTGTTGGGCGACCTCGATAAGATCGCGGCACCCTTGGTGCGCATTCATTCGTCCTGCTTCACCGGCGATCTCTTGGACTCTCTACGGTGCGACTGCGGCGATCAACTGCATATGGCCCTCGGCATGATTCAGGACGAGGGCGCGGGCGTTTTGGTCTACCTTCCCCAAGAGGGGCGTGGGATCGGATTGATCGAGAAGATCAAGGCCTACGCGCTGCAAGACGAAGGGCTCGATACGGTCGAAGCCAATCTGAAACTCGGCTTCAAGGACGACACCCGCGACTACGGAATCGGTATTCAACTGCTCAAGGATCTGGGGCTGTCGAAGGTGCGCGTGCTGACGAACAACCCTAAGAAGATTGAAGCCTTTATTCAAGGCGGTTTCGATTTGCAAGTTGTCGATCAGGTTCCGATCGTATCATCAATCAACGAACACAACGCCCGATACATGGCCACCAAACGTGATAAAATGGGACATCGTCTGCCGTAGTAGCGGGCCATGCGCCGCACAGTCGTGTCGTTGTGGACTTCTCTGCGTTACGCATTGTCCTGTCGTAATGGTATTGCGCACGACATTCTGTCCGTGAGTCCGTTACGTACTCCCGCAACCACTCCATGAGTGTCTTTGATCGCGCGATGCGAGCGGTTGATCGCCCACAAGTTCGTGGCGTTGGTGTCGGGGAGACAACTTTTGCAACCAACATCCGTTACAAACGGCGCCATTGTCTCTCCGGGGCCGTTAGAGCTTCTCCAATCGGGTAACTTTTCGCCCTGCGTTGCGTTTTTGCAACCTATATTTTCCACGGCCCACGGGTGTGCGGCGCGGGGTCGACCCTCGCGTATCGCCCGCAAATTGGAACCTCTTGAAACGCGGATCAACGACGATCATGACGCTGCGATCTCGGCTTCTGGCGACCCTGGCCATGCTTGTGGCATGCGTTGCCCACGCAGAGGGCGCGTCCACGGTCGAGCGTGCGTTCACGGCACCAATCACCGTGGCACTGGTTTCGGACGATGCTTCTCATGGCCAAAACAACGTGGGGTCGGATGTGCCTGATCGGGCACTCGATCGCGCGGTGAAATGGCTTGAACGTCGAGAACTTCAAAAAAACATCTCCCCGACCGAAGCGAGTCTATTTGCCGACGCTGCCGATGGCTCTCTTGATAAGCATGGCCTGATCGAGGCGGCTCTGATCGCCGAAGGAATCGTCGATCCTTTGAAACGGGCCGAATGTCTCGAAACGTTTGACGTGGCATACGATCAACTCAGCCAAATTATTGATGCGTCGGCCAGCGAAGAGCGGCGGGCGGAAGTGCTGCTTAATTTCCTGCATCGAAAGCTGTTTTTCGGCGGATATCGCGTCGATTGCACGCAGTTGAGCGAGGTCTTGTCCTGCGGGCAATTCAATTGTGCCAGTGCGACGATTGTGTTTTGTGCGTTCGCCCAACGGCTAGGATTGCAGACCATTGCCATCGAAGTACCGGGGCATGTCCTGTGTGGTCTCTCGATCGGTGAGAATCGTATCGCGGTCGAAACAACATGTCCCGGGTGGCTTTCGACGCCCAATCGCGACTTGCCGCGGAACCCTTTGGTCAACAACATGAAATTGCCACGTGCGTCCCAACAGCCGGCATCGGATTCCATGGGAATCGCGGGAACCTCATTGGCAACTCAACTCGGCGGGCCTCCACAAACGCTAGATGCTCGACGTTTTGAACCATCACAAGCCGGGGCAATTGCTTGGCGGCAAGAAATGCCTGTCTCCGCGTTGGTGGCGATCGTCTACTACAACCGTGGTCTCGACGAGCTGGAGCAGAAGAAGTATGCCGCCGCGGCAGTGGCCAACGTGAACGCACTGCGGATCAACCCCGGTAGCCCCGCCGCATGGAGCAATCTGTTAGCCACCGTGAACAACTGGGCGTTAGCCGCGAACCAACGAGACGAGATTTCAAGGGCGACCGCTTTGCTCCGCGAGGGAATCGAACTGGCCCCCAACAACGAGCTATTCCAGACCAATCTCAAGACGGTCAATCGGCGGTGTCGAGAAGCAACCGGGTTATAACGCTTATGTCGCGCGGCGACCGAATGAGTAATTCGCGCCTATCGCGAACGTCACTCGGGATCTTCAGTTCGTGCGTCCATCGATCCTCCACATCTCGCGAAAGCTGGTTGCTTTCGCTTGACCGACAATGGTTCGTGGCCTAAATACCTTTAGGCATTGTGTCCGCATGTCGCGAGTGCGGACAATGTCCACGACTTTTCTGCCGGATATTCCTATTCGGTGAAGCGAACCCGACGATCTCCCCTTGTCATCGGCCACCGTGCTGGAAATCCCGCGCGAGTTGGCCCACGCGGGAATCGTGCATTACAAGAACGGGGAAACGCATGAACGCGATGGCAACCGATTCGACGACGCCCCCCCATCAAGCAGCCACGGGCCATGCGGAAACTTCGATCCGCGAAACGACCCAACATCTGCTGAGCCGGTTATTCCCCGAGCGGAAACAAGTCGAGCGTCGCCAAGAACAACGCCATGCCTACCCTCACCTAGTCGTGCTCACTCCACTGAATCCCGACGGTCGGACGCCGACCAAAGAGACCATCGTGGTCGCTGGCAAACATCTCTCTGAATCGGGACTGGGGTTTTTTCATCCGGAGCCGCTCCCCTATCGACGAGTGATCGCTTCGCTGGAAATGCCCGGGGGTGGTTGGACGGCATTTGTAATGGTTTTGAGTTGGTGCCGCTTCTCACGACACGGGTGGTACGAGAGCGGCGGCAAGTTCATTCAACTCGTCGATTCACCCCTGGCCCAATAGGCTACGACGTGGGACATGAATGTCGCGTGTCATTCGGCAGTTTATTCCGTTGAGTCGCTCTCGCGATCGATGGTGCTGTGGATCCGAGTGCGCAGCTTTTCGGCTCGCTCGGGGGTCCACCACTGTTTGAATTCAGCTTGTGCCTGGCATAACGCCGCACGCTCTTCGTCCGCCATCCGTGTGAGGTGTTTCCTGAGCCGTTTGGGGGACGTTTCATTTCGCAACGATTCAAAAGTCTGAATCGCGTTGGCATGGTCGTTGATTTCGCCAAGACGGTGCTGGAGGCTTTCGACCACCGAATAGAGATCCTTGCGGAACGACGCATCAAAAGCGCTGGCCAACAGCTCCATCGAATACCGCAAGTGTTTTCCTTCGATGCGAAAGGCATGCAGCGCCTCGATGGCCGACAAATCGCGCGTTGCCACGACGAAAAAATCGTCGAGGACCTGTCGAAGTTGACAACGCGCGAAGGACCCGAAACTTGTATCGCCGCAACCTTTCTTCCCCTTTCTAGTCTCCTGGGGTGGGGGACACGCATGAACCGACCGCAGCAGTTTCTCGATCTTCCGGACGAACTCCTTTGGGCTGAGTTTTTCGGCGATTTCGCGTAGTGGAGTTTGGGCCTTCTTCCGACGTCGATGAACCCGGTCGAGCAAGTCGTTCCAAGGTGCCGCTTCATAGTGTTCGGCCAAAGTCTCAATGCGTACCCTCAGCACGTCGTTGTCTCGGGCATCGCCACCGGCACGGCGAATCTTTTTCAGGCACTTCGTCATTTTGGATGCGCGTCGCGGCGACAAGAACGGCTCGAACGTTTCGATCGCCGCCATGGCACGACGTGTCGCGACACGTAGCTGATGCACATTCTCAATGTCTCCATCGCTCTCTTCCGCCGCCAACGGCAGATAATAAGCCACGACGTTGAGCCGGTTGCGCAGCGCGATCGCCGCGACTTCGCTCGCCGCGCGCGAAGGGGAAGCGTCGTCCAACCATTTGCTCTTGCGGTTCATGGAAATTCCTGTCGGACCAACCGCACAAGTGTCGGGGGGCGATGAGACTGCGTCAGAGGGTTTGTCCACGCATGATGTCTTGAACTGTTCGCGGAGAACAGACGGACTTGTCCATGGAACACCATCGATGAATCTCTCCAATTGTCGCAATCCTACCGAGCCGCGTCCAATGGCCGTGGGCACGGCGGGGGGGCTTGAATTTCCGGATCGCCATGCACCTGGGCGAATGGGCCGGATTCGACCAACATTACAGGGAATTCCGTCTCTGACGGAGCACGGGAAGCGATTTGACAAGACCAACGCGAGGGATCCACGACCGGAGGAGCCATCGAATCATCCTTGCGTGCCGTTTGAGTGTTGGCCCTTTGAAGGAACCCGCGCACCACGGTCTGCGGCGGTTCATGATGCCTACGGGCTAGATACCGCCCCGGAAGACCATTTGCCGAACCGTAAGTCTCCGCGGATGAGACACTTTCCCACACAATGCTACCCACGACTCCGATGGAAGTCTCCGATTATCCGCCAGGCTTCGGAGGGTGACTCCGCGTATTGGATTAACTCCAAATGCTCATCGGCGATGACACCCTCGTCGGCGAGAAACTGAAAATCAATCACCCGGTCCCAGTATTCACGGCTGTAGAGCACGATTGGGATTTCTTGCATCCTCCCGGTCTGTCGCAAGGTTAGGGCATCGAACAGTTCATCAAGCGTGCCAAAGCCGCCGGGAAAGACAACCAGCGCCTTGGCTCGCAACAGAAAGTGCAGCTTACGGATCGCGAAATAATGGAATTGAAAACAGAGTTCCGGCGTTATGTACGGGTTGGGGATCTGCTCTCGGGGCAGTGTGATGTTCAGGCCCACGGACTTGGCACCGACGTCGTACGCTCCGCGGTTAGCGGCTTCCATCACGCCTGGTCCCCCGCCGGTGACAATCACGTAGTCGCAATCGCCGTCGTCTTGACATGTCGACGACACAATTCGACCAAACTCCCGGGCGTCGTCGTAGTAGCGGCTTTTTGCGAGGCGCCGCCGAGCGATTTCCACTTGGCGTAGCAGGACAGGATCGTCGGGAGCGGCGCTCCGTGCCTTTTCGGCCTCCGCGAATCGCTGCTGGGCGTGTGATGGTTCACGGATTTGGGTTCCACCAAATACGACAATCGTGGAGTCGACCCGATGATCGCGAAACGCCAGATCGGGTTTAAGAAGCTCCAGTTGCAGCCGCACCGGGCGCAGTTCAGGCTTGGCCAACAACAACACGTCACGTTCAGGCAACTGATAGCTGGGAGACTTGAGAATCTTCTGAATGTTCTGCTGTTCGATACGGTGTCGTGCTTCGTCGCTCACGTTTCGATCTCCAATTCGACGGCCTCACCCAACTTCGGGATGTGGACGTCCCATCCGCGTTGTTCGCGCAGCGCCGTGGCCAGGCTTTCGGAAGCGTCATGTTCGCCATGTGTTAGAAACGTCCGCCGTGGCGCGGGAAGCGGTTCAAGCCACCGCAGAAGTTCGCTACGACCGGCGTGGCCACTGAGCCCGGAGATTTCCACGACGTGCGCACGTACCGGAACGTCTCGTCCGTGCATCCGAAGGGTTTTGGCCCCGTTCTTGAGTGACCGTCCCCGGGTACCCGCGGCCATGAAACCGCCGAGCACAATGGTGTTGCGCTCATCAGGCAACCGCTTCCGCAAGTGGTGCAAAATGCGACCGGCGGTCATCATGCCCGACGAAGAGATAATCACGGCGGGACCGGGCACGCCGTTGATTTGTTTCGATTCGCCGACGGTTCTCGACAGGTGGACATTGCGATCGGTGAAGACGTGTTCCTGGGAGGATAAATCATATTCGGTCAGATCGTGTTCAGCGCGATACGTGGCGTAAATCTTCGTCGCGTCGACCGCCATCGGGCTGTCGATAAAAATCGGCAACTCGGGAATCCGATTCTTTTTCGCGAGGACATGCAAGAGATAGACGAGTTGCTGCGCACGCCCCACGGCGAACGATGCCATTAACATCACGCCACCGCGACGGATTGATGTCAATACAACGTCGCATAGCTCGTCCAGGATATTTGCTTCGGGGTGATCGCGATTGCCGTAGGTGCTCTCGCAAATCAAATAGTCGCACGGAGGAGGTGGCTTGGGGTCGTGGTAAAGCGGCGCGTCATAACGCCCGACGTCTCCAGAGAACACCAGCCGCATGGGACGACTCCCAACGCGCAACTCAACTTCGATCATCCCAGAACCTAGCAGATGACCCACGTCATGGTAGCGACACCAGATGGGGCCCGTGGGGTTGAACCAGGAATCTCGCGAAACCGTCTCAATCATCTGCAATACATGCGTCACGTCGCGCGTTGTGTACAACGGCAGCGCTGGCTTGTGCTTTGAAAATCCCTTTCGATTGGCATATTCGGCGTCGTTCTCTTGAATTTTTGCCGAGTCGAACAGAATCAATTCGGCCAGATCCGCCGTGGGCGCCGTGCAATAGATTGGACCCTTGAAGCCGTGTTTCACCAATCGCGGTAAATAGCCGATATGGTCGAGATGTGCATGCGTGATAACAACCGCTTCGATCGTCGAGACATCCAGCGGGAGGGAATCCCAGTTTTTTAGTCGCAGTTTCTTCAAACCTTGAAACAGCCCACAATCGACCAGCATCCGTGCCCCGTCGACTTCGAGCAGGTATTTCGATCCGGTGACCGTTTCCGCCGCCCCGTGAAACGTAAGTTTTGCCATCAGCTCTCTTTCTACAGGTCCGCTTTGGAAAAGAGGATTCGATGATCGTGTTCGCGTAACCGAACGTGAGTTGGTGCGGTCGAGTGCCTGACTCACGGAACAACACTGTCGGTCGAACGTCTCCCCAAGATGAGTAGCCCGATCATGATTGCACCGCCGGTCACAAGCAAGGCGATCGGTGGGTTGTTCGCCGCGGGGCCAAGCAAGGGACAAGTATGGCATAACCACGGCCAGATGGCGATCCACGTCCATGCGATCGCTGCCGCGACGAGTTGTTCGGGAAAATGTCTCGCGTGGAGTTGGCTCGCCACCGCGGAGACCACCATCGACGCCACCGTGATGATCACCCCGGCGCGTGGTCCGAGAAACAGCGAGAGCACGACAACCAAGGCGATGGGAGATTCGACGGCCTGGGGCACCCATGCCTTGAGATGAGATTTCCGAAACGTTGCGAGCCACGAGAGTAGCAAGACGATCGCGACAACCACAAGCGTATCCGCCGCATATTCGAAGGGCACCCGAGGGGAATCACCGCGTCGTGTGCTGGGCAGAAGCCATGGCCACAGTGTGGGGGCAAAGAGACCGACGACCAACGCCGGATACCAGATGCGTCGCGGTACACCAAGGGCGTCGAAGCGAATCAACCCCGCGGTGATCAGCGTACAAAGCATCAGCAGGTGGAATGCCCATAGCCCGCACCGCCACGAAAAAAGCCACGGTCCGTCCACCTGTGGCGCGAGGGCCGCGACCGCGACCCCTCCACCTTCGGAAAGCACTTCAATCCAACCCAGCGAAGCGAAAAGCAGCGCGACGACGAATTCGATCGTCGGGTAGCGGATCGAAATCGGCGATCGACAATCGCGACAGCGACCTCGAAGCCACAGCCATGCCAGAACAGGCACGTTGTCCCAGGGGCGAATGTCGTGCCCACACGTGGGGCACCGTGAGCCGGGGTGTACGATGCTGCGGTGTCTTGGGCAACGGTAGACCACCACATTCATGAAGCTGCCGATTGCCCCGCCAAAGGCCAGCATCCACGACAGCGCCAAGATCCAAACAGCCGTGTCGTCGATGGAGTGCAAGCTGTCGAACCTTGTTATGGCCGAGACACACCGCGTCGCGCGTCGTTCATCCGTGAGTGAGGTCTACCGATTGCTCTAGATGATACCGTGTAGAGGACCGCCACGCACAGCCAATGCGTCAACTTGCCGTGTCACGGTAGGGTCTTCGATCAGCGGCGGAGCATGATGCGGCTTGATGCGGGCGTCGATCACCAGCGAACCACGACAGCCCCAGTGCTTTTGATCGAAGAACGATTCGATGCCGTGAACATCCGCGGCGGGATTACTACGAGTGAAGGTGACCCACAGGAAATTGTTCAGCGTACGCGCCGCGAACTCACTGTCGTCAACGATCACGATCAGTGGGAATCGATTGATCGCGGCGTCGGCATCGAAATGGTCGGCGAATCGTTCGATCGCGCTGTCGCGACCTTGAGCATCGGCGTGGAATGGCGGCCCTTTGACGGCCAACACGCCCGGGAGGCAAACCCGGGGTTCTGAATAATCCGGAGGTAGCGAAATCGACGAATCAACGGTCGTTGGCAACTCGCGGCGCGGTGTTCCCACGGCGGCCATCACCAACTTCGAGCCTTGGTTAAGCGCATCGCCGGAATAGTCGAGCGTGTCGATGGTGGTTCGCGTCTGAAAGTGCAAGTCACGCCGGAAATCGATCCTTGCCAACAGGTGTTTGAAGAACTCCGGCTCGTCGTCGATGGCCAGTTGCGGCTGATCGTCGCGTGAGACAATCATCAGATACTTTGCCAGCGACATCTGCCCTTGACCCAAGATCGCGTTGCTTTGGGTGAGCAACTCTTGTGGGCGGGTGGTGTCGCCGTAGGGTACATAACGTTCGCTACCAATCGCCAGTAGCAACGGGTGAACGCCCGCGGCATCGACCGCATGCACCGCATGAACCCCCGGGACGACCGTGGGAATGAGTGGACCGGTAATCTCATGGATCAACTTCCCAAACGCCGTGTCTTCCTGCGGCGGACGCCCAACGGTCGTAAACGGCCAGATCGCCCCCGTGCGATGATAAACCCGTTCGACACGCAGCACCGGAAAGTCGTGGGCCAAACTGTAGTAGCCGAGATGATCTCCGAAGGGGCCCTCGGGTAATTGCCGCCGCGGGTCGATGGTGCCGGTGATGCAAAAATCGGCTTCGGCAGCAATGGGCAAAGGGCCGTGTCCGACGATCATCGGCACCCGGCGACCACCGAGCGCGCCGGCGAACGACAGTTCGGAGAGCCCCTCAGGAAGCGGCATCACCGCCGCCACGGTCATGCACGGCGGACCTCCAACGAAGAGGTTCACTCGCAATGGCTCACCACGGCGAATCGCCGCCGCGTGGTGTACTCCGATGCCGCGATGAATTTGGTAGTGTAGCCCAATCTCGCGATCAATCTGATAGGCATTGCCCGAGAGTTGCGAGCGATACATCCCCAGGTTCGAGTTCTTCACTCCCGGTGTCTCTGGATCTTCGGTGTAGACTTGCGGCAGCGTGATGAATGCCCCGCCATCATCGGGCCACGACACGATTTGCGGGAGTTTCGAGATCTTGGTTTGATGGGCGATGGCCGCGCCACGCCGCACGTTGCGGGGGAGCATATGCAGGCCGGCCCGCAGCGAGCGAAGATGCGTCAGCGGTGCTTTGGTCGCGGCGGTCGGATCGATTTTCAGTTGCACCAATCCGCGGACCGCGTCGAGCGTGTCGCGGAAGAGGAACTTTGTCCGTTGGAGCGTTCCGAAGAGGTTGCTTACCAGCGGAAAGACACAACCCTTGGGGTTCGTGTAATAGAGTGCCGGACCGCCCGCCTGATAAACGCGTCGCTGAATCTCCGCGACTTCGAGATGAGGGTCGACCTCCTGCTCGATGCGAATGAGCTGGCCGCTCGCCTCCAAATCGTCGACACATTCCCGAAGCGTGCGATAACCCATCGTGTGCGCTGTTACTGGCTGTCACTGGGAGAAGATGGGAATTAGCTCCCATCCAGTTTACTACGAAGCCCGTCAAAAAATTGGCTTGATTTTGCTCAGTCGCAACTCAGTCTATTGCATTAATTGATCTTCGGCCTTCTCGTCGGCCGCTTCGTAGGTGACGGAAAAACGCAAGTAGGCGCCCGCGTCATCCCAGGGAACCGTGCAGATCGAGTGCTCGGTAATGAGATACTGGCTGGCCGCTTCGGCCGTGTCGAACGTCACACCGCCTTCAACGCCGCGTGGAGCACGCGTGTAGA
>Ga0114931_10007083_pt1 | contig 13730 bp, 12 predicted proteins | sample 2SBtaG_FD_89579 | JGI IMG/M metagenome (GOLD analysis project Ga0114931, IMG submission 89579) | Deep subsurface microbial communities from Kolumbo volcano to uncover new lineages of life (NeLLi) - 2SBTROV14_V59a metaG | ecosystem: Environmental > Aquatic > Marine > Volcanic | place: Kolumbo...
CCGGTATATCTGCGCGATGTTGCCAGTATATTGGACGGGCCCGAAGACCAGCAGCATTACACGCGCATCGGTTACGGGCCGGCGGTAAAAAAAATGCAACGGGTTGGTGACGCCCAGGATACCGCTGCCCAGGCGGGTCAGGAGCGCGCCATGGTGACCATAGCTGTTGCAAAACGGCAGGGCAGTAATGCGGTTAAAGTTGCTGAAGATGTTATCCAATTTGTCGATTCCGAACGTGGAAATATTATTCCTGATGACGTGTTTACCAATATAACCCGGGATTATGGTGAAACAGCGAACCATAAAGTCAATGAATTGGTAAAGCATCTGCTGTTGGCAATTGCCATCATTGTCGTGTTACTGGCCATTTCGCTGGGTCCAAAAGAATCGCTTATCGTATCCATTGCTGTACCGGTAACCTTCGCAATTACTTTATTGTTTGATTTATTATTTGGTTACACTATCAATCGCGTCACACTGTTTGCATTGATTCTCTCATTAGGTTTGCTGGTTGATGATCCCATCGTCGATGTGGAGAACATTTTTCGCCATTTCAAATTAAAACTGGAACCCCCGCTAGAGGCATTGCTGTCCGCAGTCGAGGAAGTGATGCCGCCAACCATTGTGGCGACATTGGCCGTGATTGTTGCTTTTTTGCCGATGTTATTTATTACCGGCATGATGGGGCCCTACATGGCGCCCATGGCGTTTAATCTGCCGATAGCCATGCTGACGTCATTAATGGTGGCGTTTACCATTACGCCTTGGGCGAGTTATCTATTGTTAAAAAGCGAATATGGGAAGTCAGAAGAAGCTTTTGATCTGAGAAAAACAGCTGTTTATCGCTTTTACAATAAAACCTTGGGTTATCTTATTGCCAGTCCAAGGCGTAGCTGGATTTTCTTGCTTTTGGTGTTTATTGCTTTTGTTGCTTCAGCGCTGTTAGTTGTGACCCGGGCGGTTCCTCTTAAGTTATTGCCCTTCGATAATAAAAACGAATTTCAGATTGTTATCGATATGCCACGCAACAATACCTTGGAGCGCACTGATGAGGTCGCAAGAGCTGTTGGACAGTATTTGGCTACCGTTAATGAAGTGACCGATTATGAAAGCTATATTGGCTTGGCTTCCCCTATGGATTTTAACGGCATGGTCCGGCACTATTATATGCGTGAAAGCAATTATGTTGGTGATATCAGAGTGAATCTGGTGCCTAAGGAAGAGCGGCAGCAGCAATCCCATCAGATCGCCTTACGCATTCGTTCGGCGATTGAAGGTATCGCTAAACGCTATGGCGCAAATTTGAAAATTGTCGAATTGCCTCCCGGTCCGCCCGTTCTTTCCACGGTAGTCGCTGAAGTTTATGGGCCAGCCGATGCCGGGTATGACGAGATTATCAGCGTTTCCAAAGATATCAGAAAGCGCTTTGAAGCAACAGCAGGAATGGTTGATATCGATGATTTCTCCACAGCTTATCAGGAAAAGCGCTTGTTCCGCCTGGATAGAGAGAAAGCGGCATTGACCGGCGTTTCTATTAAACAAGTTGCAGAAATTATCGCGATTGCCTTAAGGGGTGAGCGGGCGGGTGCTTTACATATACCCAGCGAAAGACTACCTTTAAACATCAATCTGCAATTACCCCGCAAGTTAAGAAGCACAGCCGCAGAATTGCTCAGTCTCAGAGTTAAGAGCCGCAGCGGCAAGTTGGTTCCGCTCAGTGAATTAGGCGCGTTGATATCGGAACCGGCTGAACAAACGATTTATCATAAAAATCTTCGCCGCTTGGCTTATGTGACCGGTGAAACAGTAGGCCGGAGTCCGGTAGAGGCGATTTTAGATTTGTTTGCCGATATGGACGAGCGGCCTCTGCCACAGGGTTATACAGCAGAATTAGGGGGGGAAGGTGAATGGAAGATTACTGTGGATGTGTTCCGGGATCTAGGTATTGCTTTTGCTGCAGCTTTGCTAATGATCTATGTCATACTAGTGGTACAAACGGGTTCCCTGAGTTTGCCGGTGGTCATGATGATCGCGATTCCCCTGACCATAATAGGCATTATGCCGGGTTTCTGGCTTTTGAATGTATTTTTTACAGAGCCAATTGCCGGATATGCTGATCAGATATTTTTCACGGCCACAGCGATGATAGGCATGATTGCATTGGCGGGCATTGTAGTCAGGAACGGGATAATTTTAATCGACTTTATTGAACGGACATGGCGCAGCGATCCGAAAATGACCTTGACTGATGCCTTAGTCATAGCGGGATCAACGCGGTTGAGACCCATTTTCCTAACCGCAGGTGCTGCCATGTTTGGTTCCGTGGTTATTATACTGGACCCAATATTTTCCGGTTTGGCATGGAGTTTTATATTTGGCATATTCGCATCGACCGGATTTTCATTATTTGTCATTCCGGTGGTTTATTTTTTGCTTTACAGGGGGCTTGAAAAACCAGTATGTGAGGAAAGCAGCAGCTAAGGTTCATTGGGGGGCTTTTTCTTTAAAGCACGCTCAGAGATTGGTGAATATTTTTATGAAAAATGATGCCCAAATTTGGGTATTGAGAATTGAAACTGGAGTAGGTTGTCATGACCATTGATCGTATTGTTTTTGCTGCCGCTGGCAGTTTTATCTTGCTCAGTGTGTTGCTGGCGCATTTTCATTCAAGTTATTGGCTTTGGTTTACCGCCTTTGTTGGTGCTAATTTATTTCAGTCTGCATTCAGTGGTTTTTGTCCATTAGCTTTAATATTAAAACGTTTGGGTGTTAAGCCGGGATGTGCGTTTTAACGATTGACAAAAGCGGTTTGTTTTCTTTACGTTAACGATCATGAAAAACAGCCAAGACCCCGCGTGAACCTAAATAAATCAGTTGAATGATTTATCACGAACGGCTACATTATTTGCCGGATGGGTGATATTGCACCGTTCTCGTAAAGGCTTTCTAAAACAGCATACTCAAACTGAGTTTCTTAGGATTAGCCGGAACTTCCCGACCGGATAAATGCTGCCTTAGTACACCCCGTTTTCTGGATCTCTGTAAGAATCTAAAAGCAAGGTTCATCAACCAAAATTGTCAGGCGGCTAAGCGCTATGACTGCCTGCTTTGAATTCTGAACCAGGCTGTTTTCAGAATTATGGGGCTATGAAGATTCTAGTGGGTAATACCTAAATCGTTTTGGTTTTTACGGTACAAAAAAACATCACACAGAGCACACTGAGAAGGCACAGAGACCCCGGAGAATAAAAGTATCCAGACTTTCTGTTTGTTCTATTTTTTACCGTGAAAGTCGCTGCTATGTGCTGAGGAACAAAGCGTATCATGCGCGATTGCTGCGCATCCTTCGTTGCCATCCTAAAATGCTTTTATTTTAAGGGGTGTTGGTTGTTCTGCATGATAGTTAGTATAAGAATACGCTGTGGTCTCTGTGTATTTAAGTTATGAAACATCCACTCTATTCTTCATAGACCCAGAATTATTTCATTGATCTTCTATAATTATTGTCATTTATTATTACTTAATCGTCGCTTATTCAGGAAAGAGTCAAGGGCATGATGTTTTATTTATAGTGATGTATTTAAAGAAAAAATAATAAATGGTCTGAATATTGCTAATTTAACGGATAGAGAGACAGGAAAGTTTATGGCTGAAATTGAAGCGGAGGAAGAAAAAAAATCCTCCAAAAAACTTATTATTATCGCTGTAGCAGTAGTGCTTGTATTGGCTGGCGGCGGTGCGGCATATTTTTTTATGGCGGGAGATCAGGCTGTGGAAGCAAACAGTGATAGCACTGAGGAAGCCGCTGAAGAGACCGCTGCGGAAGCATTTTATTATGATATGCCGAAGCCATTTATTGTAAATTATGCTAAAGGGTCAGCGGTCCGGTTGCTGCAGATTTCCATTTCGATGCTGGTGCCGAATGATACCGTCGTTGAAGCCTTAAAAAAACACGAGCCGATGATTCGAAATAATTTATTGATGTTGCTGAGTGCACAAGATCCGGGAAGCTTAAAGTCTGTAGACGGTAAGGAACAACTGCGGGAAAAGATTTTACAGGAAATAAACAAAGTGATGATAAAAATGGCCTATAAAAGCCAAGTTAAAGAATTATTTTTTACCGCTTTTGTGATGCAATAAACGATGGCTTCTGTCGATCTTCTTTCTCAGGATGAAATTGATGCGCTGTTGCATGGTGTAGACGATGGTGAGGTTGAAACGGAGGCGGATGATGAAACGGATGGCAAACCAAGAGCCTATGATTTTACCAGCCAGGAACGTATTGTTCGTGGGCGCATGCCTACGCTGGAAATGGTCAACGAAAGGTTTGCACGGTATTTTCGAATTACCTTGTTTAATTTTCTTAGGCGCTCAGCGGAAATTTCCGTTTCTGGCATACAAGTACAAAAATTTTCTGAATACATTCAAAGCCTTTTTGTGCCCACTAACTTAAATGTAATTCGTTTTTCGCCACTTCGTGGAAGAGCATTAATTGTTATGGAACCCAGGTTGGTATTTACTGCGGTAGACAATTTTTTTGGTGGGGGTGGACAGTTTTATAATAAGGTGGAAGGAAGAGAATTCACACCAACAGAAATGCGGGTCATTCGCTTATTGATCGATCTGATTTTCAAAGATCTTGCGGAAGCATGGAAACCGGTTAAGGAAATTGAGTTTGAATATATGAACTCCGAAGTAAATCCGCAGTTCGCGAACATTGTCAGCCCAACGGAAATTGTAGTCATTTCGACCATTCATGTTGAATTGGAAGGCGGTGGCGGAGATATTAATATCACGATGCCTTATTCAATGATTGAACCGATTCGGGAATTGCTGGATGCAGGAATTTCCAGTGACCGAGGTGATGTAGATGATCGCTGGCAAAAATCATTAAAAGCTGAAGTTATGCGGACAGAAGTTGGATTGAGTAGCTTTCTAGTGGAAAAAAAGGTGAAAATCAGTGATGTAATGGTCTTTAAAGCCGGTGATGTCATTCCTGTCGAAATGCCGGATAAGGTGGTGCTTAAAGCTGAGGGTGTTCCACTATGTCAGGGGAAACTGGGTTTATCTGATGGAAATTATGCTATTCAGGTAGAAAAAATGATGGGTATTGATAAGCGTTAAATATTTGTTGAATCCGTGATTTTAATGGCTTACTGTCTGTGCCGGAATGAAATAACGGCTTCGGGTAAAGTATAAATGCAGCGTTTAGAGAAATAAATATAGCTTGCCGACGCAACTTAAAAAGCGGTCATTATTGCTGTATCTGCCATGCATGAAAATCATCGGACCCTCAAATAAATAGTTCCCGGCAATGATTTTTTTCAGTAAAAAAACAAGCAGGATTCCAATATGAGTGAAGAGGATAAAGACCAGGAAAATGGCCCGGGTGCTGATGAAGACTGGGCAGCCGCGATGGAAGAACAAACTGCGGCATCGGAGCCGGCTACCAAGGCGGCAGATGCAGTTGACTGGGGTGATGCCTTAAAGGAACAGGCGGCCGCCGAAACCCAGGAAATAGATGATTTTAAAACAGCTGAATTTCAAGATTTTGGCGAGCATGAAAATGTTGACGATGCAAAGACCTTATCAGAGGACGTCAATCTTGATGTGATTCTGGATGTCCCGGTTACCATTTCCATGGAAATTGGCCGGACCTTAATCAATATACGCAACCTGTTGCAGTTAAATCAGGGATCGGTAGTTGAACTGGACAGGCTGGCAGGCGAGCCCATGGATGTTTTGGTTAATGGAACATTAATTGCTCATGGCGAAGTAGTCGTGGTTAATGATAAATTTGGCATCCGTCTGACCGATGTCATCAGTCCAACCGAAAGGGTGAAAAAGTTAGGTTGATGATTAAAAAGGGGTTGCTTTCCAGTTGTTTTTACCTGGGGAAAATAGCGCTTGTGGAGGCGGCACAGATTGTTCCCGCTCAGCAAGTCAGAACAGTAGGGCTAATGGATGTTTTAAATTGGGCAGCCGGCTTGCTGGTAGTCCTTGCAGTTTTTTTTCTTTGCATTTATGTGCTTCGAAAAATGGGTGGTTCAACGCTGTCGAGAAATCAACGGCTGCGGGTTTTAACCGGATTGTCACTCGGTGTGCGGGAAAAAGTTATTGTGCTGCAAGTCGGCAATAAACAATTAGTGCTTGCAGTCACGCCTGGAAGAATTGAAACCCTGCATGTTCTTGAGGGTGAAGACTGTCTTGATGACGAAAAGAAAACCGCAGCTACGGAGAATAACGGGTTGTTTGCCAAAAAATTGACGCAAGTTTTAAAAGGCCAGATACATGATTAACGGTAGCAAGCTGTTGGGGTGGTGGTTTATATTAACGGCGCTGCTTGGCAACAGTTCGCTGGCATTTGCCGTTCCGGGTATTGACGCCATAACCGTAACCAGTAATCCCGGCGGGGGGCAGACCTACACGGTCACCATTCAAATTCTGGCGTTAATGACGATGCTAACGCTGTTGCCGGCGTTGTTGTTAACCATGACATCCTTTACCCGTATCATGATCGTTTTGTCCTTGTTACGGCAGGCCCTGGGCACTGCTCAGGCGCCCAGTAATCAGGTGTTGTTGGGCTTATCTTTGTTTCTGACAATTTTTATTATGATGCCGGTTCTGGAAAAAGTGAATGTCGAGGCTGTACAACCCTATATGGAAGAAAAAATCGATGTATTAACCGCTCTGGAAAATGCTTCCAAACCGTTTCGTCAATTTATGCTCAGGCAAACCCGGGAGACAGATTTGGCGCTGTTTGTCAGGATATCCGGCAGGCAGGATCTGGCCTCGGCTGATGCTGTGCCTTTTTCATTATTGTTGCCCGCATTCGTTACCAGCGAACTTAAAACGGCATTTCAGATCGGGTTTTTAATTTTTCTGCCTTTCCTGGTTATCGATCTGGTGGTGGCCAGCGTACTCATGTCCATGGGTATGATGATGCTGTCGCCGATGATTATTTCCTTGCCTTTTAAAATTATGCTTTTTGTGCTGGCGGATGGCTGGGCTCTGATTATGGAAATGTTGGCGGCCAGTTTTTTTGTATCCTAGTGGATGATCGGCAAAGTTATTTTTTGCCATTTGCTGTTGTAAATTTAAGCGAGATGCGTCATGACACCCGAAACTGTATATACCGTAGGACAGGAGGCGATGGTAGTTGCCATAAAACTGACCGCGCCGGTATTGTTATCCTCATTAGCCGTGGGTTTGATTATTGCGATGTTTCAGGCAGCGACCCAGATTAACGAGATGACGCTGACTTTTGTCCCCAAACTGATCACGATTGGCTTGGTGTTAACCTTCGCCGGCCCCTGGATGCTGCAGATGTATATCGATTATATACAGGAGCTTTTTCGTAGCGTGCCGAGTTTAATCGGATAGCGAAAGTGCAGATTACAGAGGCCGAAATATTAAGGATGGTGGCATCTTTTATATGGCCCCTGATGCGCATCAGTGCAATGTTTGTCGCCGTGCCGGTGTTCAGCATCAAAGCCGTTCCGGTGCGTGTCAGATTAATCTTTTCAGTCGCCATTACCCTGGTGGTCATGCCGCTGTTACCACCGTTGCCGGATGTTGAAATGCTGAGTTATTTAGGTTTTCTGATTGCAGCACAGCAAGTTCTGATCGGTCTGGTAGCCGGCTTCGTTTTACAGTTGGTTTTTGCGGCCGTGGTATTCGGCGGGCAGGGCATTGCCTACAGTATGGGACTGGGGTTTGCATCGATGGTTGATCCGGTAAGTGGTCTGCAGGTGCCGGTTGTAGCGCAAATATATATTGTTACCAGTACGCTGATGTTTTTAATTGCCGACGGCCACTTGTTGTTGATTGAGATGCTGGTGGATAGCTTTAATACTTTGCCGATTGCGCTGCAGGGGCTGGAAAAAGTGGATTATTGGGCGTTGATTTCCTGGGGCAGCCGGATATTTGCCGGTGGCTTATTGCTGGCTTTACCGGTTATTGCCAGCTTATTGATGGTCAATGTCAGTTTTGGTGTGGCCACGAAGGCGGCGCCGCAGTTGAATATTTTTTCCGTTGGTTTTCCGGTTACCTTAATGCTGGGTTTGCTATTGATGTGGCTGACCCTGCCCAATGTGCTTGATCATTTTTCCGGTTTGCTAACCGATGCTTACGCGCTGATTAGCACCTTATTACGCATTTAGCTGATGGCGGAAGATACCGGGCAGGATAAAACCGAAGAACCCACTGCGAAACGGCTGGCTGATTCGCGTAAAAAGGGCCAGGTTCCCCGCTCCCGCGAACTCAACACTTTTGTCGTACTGATTGCGGGTTCCAGCATGTTATTGTTTTTCGGCGCCAAAATGGGCAGTGATATTTGGATGATCATGCGTGAGCAATTTTTATTAAAGCGCGAAGTGATTTTCGATCCCCATGCGCCTTTGTTTTATTTTAAGCGGGTCATGATTGAAATGGTGGTGTTGCTGACGCCGTTTATTTCAGTCATGACCTTAGCGGCATTGCTTGCACCACTGGCCCTTGGGGGCTGGAATTTCAGCATGGAAGCGATGCAGCCCAAATTGGAAAAACTTGACCCTATCAAAGGAATTCCGCGCCTTTTTGCGCTGCGCGGACTGGTTGAACTACTAAAATCAATCCTAAAATTTCTGCTGGTATTTGTCATGGTGATGATATTGTATCAGCTCTATTTCAGGGAATTTCTGGCCTTTGGTTCGGAACCTGTACGCCAGGCAATAACGCATTCACTAAAAACCATCGCCATCGGTTTTTTACTGCTAAGTTCGGTGTTAATCATTGTGGTTATGTTTGATGTGCCCTTTCAACTATGGGACCACAATAAAAAACTGCGCATGACTAAGCAGGAGGTCAGGGACGAAAGCAAGGAGACCGAAGGGAATCCGGAAGTCAAAGGAAGAATCCGGCAATTGCAGATGGAAATGGCGCAGCGCCGGATGATGGATGAAGTGCCCAAGGCCGATGTGATTGTCACCAACCCCACGCATTTTGCTATTGCCTTGCGTTATGACCAGCACGCATCAGGCGCCCCTAAAGTGGTGGCTAAAGGAACTGATCTGGTGGCTGCGCAGATTCGTAATGTGGCAATAGCTGCGGATGTTCCCTTAGTGGCGGCGCCGAGCGTGGCCCGGGCGCTTTATTATTCTACCGATATAGGCAAAGAGGTGCCACAAGGTCTTTATTTGGCCGTTGCGCAAGTACTGGCCTATGTTTTCCAACTTAAAACGGCCCGTCAGAATGGTTGGGATGAACCCTTGCCGCCCGGAAATTTACCGGTTCCCGATACTTATCAGTACGATACATAATGGATATTTTAAAGTTAAAACAAGCCACTCGGGCAATATCCAGCGCCGGCTTAGGTGCACCGCTGGTGATATTGATGATTTTGTCAATGGTGGTACTGCCGTTGCCGGTGTTTTTACTCGATTTGTTTTTCACTTTTAATATCGCTTTTTCGCTGATTATAATCCTGGTTGTAATTTACACCCTTAAACCTTTAGAGTTTGCGGTTTTTCCGACCGTCATCCTGATTGCCACAATTTTGCGTCTGGCGTTGAATGTGGCGTCCACACGGATTGTATTATTGGAGGGGCATAACGGCGGCGCTGCGGCTGGGAAGGTCATTGAAGCATTCGGGTCGTTTGTGATCGGTGGTAACTTTGCAGTTGGGTTAGTTGTTTTTGCGATTCTGGTGGTTATTAATTTTGTGGTTGTCACGAAAGGCGCCGGCCGGGTTGCTGAGGTGGGCGCCAGATTTACCCTGGATGCCATGCCGGGTAAACAAATGGCGATTGATGCGGACTTGAATTCCGGTTTGATTACTCAGGACCAGGCGCGCGAACGGCGTGCCGAGATTGCCGCGGAAGCCGATTTTTATGGTTCCATGGATGGCGCCAGTAAGTTTGTCAGAGGGGATGCGATAGCCGGAATCATTATTCTGTTTGTTAATATTATCGGTGGCCTGGCCATCGGCGTCGGCCAGCATGGCATGAGCTTTGCCGAGGCTGGACAAGTGTATGTGCTATTGACTATTGGCGATGGTCTGGTTGCGCAGATTCCCTCACTGTTGCTATCCACGGCATCAGCGATTGTGGTCACCCGTGTGCGGGGTACGCAGCAGGATGTCGGCCAGCAAATGTCACAGCAGCTGTTGGATAATCCCAAGGCCTTGTTGATAACCGCCGCCGTTATCGGTTTATTAGGTATTATTCCGGGTATGCCAAACATGGTTTTCCTGTTGCTGGCGCTGACAATGGCCGGTTCTGCCTATATGCTGGATCAAAAGCAAAAGCAGGCAGAATTGGTTGAAGTCGAACAGGCTGCGCCTGCACCGCTGGTGGAAACCAAGGAATTGGGCTGGGATGATGTTACCCAGGTAGATGTCATCGGGCTTGAGGTGGGCTATCGCCTGATTCCTCTGGTAGATAAAAATCAGGGAGGACAGCTAATGTCGCGTATCAAAGGCGTACGCAAGAAACTGTCCCAGGAATTGGGATTCTTGATTCCTTCGGTACATATACGGGACAATTTGGACCTGACTCCGACGAAATACCGTATTTCTTTAATGGGGGTGACGGTAGGTGAAGCAGAAATAATGCCAGAAAAGGAAATGGCCATTAACCCGGGGCGTGTATTTGGCAGTTTACAGGGGATTGAATGTCTGGATCCGGCATTTGGGCTGGATGCTGTGTGGATAGAACCGGGTCAGAAAGATCACGCTCAAACCCTGGGTTATACCGTTGTCGATCCGGGAACGGTGGTGGCCACCCACTTAAGTCATCTTTTACAGGTCCATGCGCATGAATTATTTGGTTATGAAGAAACCCAGCAACTGTTGGATAACCTTGGCAAATCAGCGCCCAAACTGGTTGAGGATCTGGTGCCTAAAACGCTGGCCTTGGGTATAGTGGTCAAAGTATTGCAAAATTTATTGCAGGAAAACGTGCCGATCCGCGATATGCGTACAATCGCCGAAACTTTGGCGGAATATGGTGGTAAAAGTCAAGATCCGGACATTTTGACCTCGGCTGTAAGAGCGGCATTGGGTCGTTCTATTGTGCAGGAAATCTGCGGTACACAGCATGAACTGGCGGTTATAACCCTGGAGCCGGATTTGGAACAGTTATTGCAACAGTCTTTGCAGGCGGCGGGTGAAACCGGTGTCGGCATAGAACCTGGGCTGGCGGAGCAAATGCACAAGTCATTGGAAACCAATACCCAGAAACTGGAGATGGAAGGGCAAACAGCTATTCTGCTGGTGTCCTCTTTTCTTCGTCCCTGGCTGGCCCGGTTCGTTCGCCATTCAATTTCTGGTTTGCATGTCCTGGCCTATAATGAAATACCTGAAGATCGGCAGATCAAGGTGGTTTCTACAGTCGGGCAACATGCTTAAGATGGTGAGGATGGAGAGGTATGAAAATAAAACGGTTTTTTGCTCAGGACATTCGTCAGGCAATGCGTATGGTCAAAGAGGAATTAGGCGCTGATGCCGTGATCATGTCTAATCGTTCGGTGGAAAACGGTGTTGAAATCGTTGCAGCCAGGGATTTTGACGAGCAGTTGGTCCATGATCAGGTGCAACAACAAGCACGCGCCGATCAAACTAGCGTTGTTAACAAGAAAACGGTAATGTTACCGGATTTTCAACAGCAAAACCACCGCCATGTGGTCAGCAGTCAGCGTAAACGGCAGGCCGATGGCAGTATTCCTGAGCTGCCCGTGCGTAAAAAAATGCAACAATATAAGGGCTATGCAGAAAAAGTAGCGCTGGGTTCCGCCAGAAGGGAAAACAAACGGCAGGGCAATGCAGCGGACGTCCCTGAAAGAGCACTTATTAACACTGTGAATGCCGCATCAAAAACCCCTGAAAAGGTCGTTCTTGGAGAACAATTGTTGTTGGAAATGCGTAACGAAATGAATGAACTCAAGGCCGCAATGAAGCAAAGATTAGCGGAGGTGAAATTGCTGCCACAAGCACAAATTCCGGCGATGAAACTGGATTTATTAAGGCGTTTGGCTGAGATGGGCATAGCTAAACAACTGGCAATGAAAATAGCCAATCAGTTTGCCGGTCTGGATAATATGCAAACGGCATGGCGCCAATCATTAACGGAATTGCAAAACTTGTTGCCGCTTGCACAAGAAAATTTGCTGGAACAAGGGGGCATTGTTGCCTTGGTTGGGCCAACGGGTGTCGGAAAAACGACGAGCATTGCAAAATTGGCGGCTAAATATAGTTTAAGTTATGGTGCGAACCAAGTTGCCTTGTTGACATTGGACAATTATCGTATTGCTGCACATGAGCATTTGAAAACCTATGGGCGAATTCTTGATGTACCGGTCGCTGTTATTGCGAATAAAGAGGATTTGCACACACAACTTAAGCGCTTTAGTGACAGATGCCTGATTTTAATCGATACCGCGGGCATGAGTCAGCGCAATATGCAGCTTAAAGAACAGATTGAAATTCTACAGCAGTGTGATTTTCCGGTTAAGTCCTATCTGGTGATGGCGGCAACAACACAATTCCAGGCCATGAATGAAATTATCAGCGCCTTTCAGGTTTTCCAACCACAGGCCAGTATTTTGACCAAGCTTGATGAAGCCGCATTAAAAGGTCCGGCCGTTTCGGCGTTGATTAAACAGCAATTGCCATTGGCCTTTATGGCTGATGGTCAACAGGTGCCTGAAGATCTGCATAAAGCTGATGCACAACAATTGATAAAGCTTTGCAATGCTGAGCTGGATACGGAAACAGACTATAATGATGGGGTTAATGACGAGTGGACAGCAGCAGGCTATGCCGCAGCGATATGATCAAGCAGCCGGGATAAGAAAAATGAAGCAAATTAAACCCGTCAGGGTGATTGCCGTAACCAGTGGCAAAGGCGGCGTCGGGAAAACTAATTTAGCCGTTAATTTAGGGGTGTCCCTGTCGGCCATGGGGCGGCGTGTTGCCTTGATGGATGCGGACATGGGTCTGGCCAATGTAGACATTTTATTAGGCATAAACCCTGAATATAATCTTTCACATGTTTTGGCCGGTGAGAAGTCTTTAGCTGAGATTATGGTGAATGGACCTTTTGGTATGAAGGTCATTCCGGCATCATCCGGGATCCAGCAAATGTCTGCGCTTTCGGATAGGCAACAGGCCGCTATTATCCATGCATTTAGTGAAATAGATGCCGATCTGGATGTACTGATTGTCGATACCGCGGCGGGTATTTCCCCCAGCGTAGTCAATTTCGCCCGGGCCTGTCAGGAAATCATTGTCATGATTTGTGATGAACCCACGTCACTGACAGATGCTTATGCCCTGATCAAGCTATTGAACCGGGACTACAGTATTTACCATTTCCATATCCTGACTAATATGGTGCAATCCACTCAACAGGGTCAAAGTTTGTTTGCCAAATTAACCAAGGTGACTGACCGCTATCTGGATGTTGCGTTGCAGTTTGCGGGGTCTGTGCCCTTCGATAATAAATTACGGCAATCGGTACGCAATCAGAGTGCGGTGGTGGAAGCCTATGCCGATAGCCAGGCGTCTTTGGCGATCAAAAATATTGCCCGTAAAATTGATGGCTGGCCGATTAAATCACAGGCGGGCGGCTATTTGGAATTTTTTGTGGAGCGTATGATTCAATATAGCTCGCAAGAGGATGTTGCATGAGTGGAGCGGCCATGTACAATTCCGTGCAAGCTGCCGGGGTTGATGACTCGTTGCTGCAACATGC
>Ga0114931_10007084_pt1 | contig 13729 bp, 9 predicted proteins | sample 2SBtaG_FD_89579 | JGI IMG/M metagenome (GOLD analysis project Ga0114931, IMG submission 89579) | Deep subsurface microbial communities from Kolumbo volcano to uncover new lineages of life (NeLLi) - 2SBTROV14_V59a metaG | ecosystem: Environmental > Aquatic > Marine > Volcanic | place: Kolumbo...
TGAGGTAAGTGTTATTGACACGACAGTTGGTGAGTTATCTCGAACCTTCCCAGTCGTCAAATATCTGTCTAAGGACACTGGATCAAACAGGTCAAAACACTACTCCTCAAATCCCTATGGTGAATATGAGAATACCGATAAAGTAATCTTCCCACTAAGTCACAAGGATGAACTCTTACCTCTGAAAGAACGGGTGTTTGTGGTAGAGGGGAAGATCATTCCAGAGAAGACGTTAAATGAGGATTTAGTCAAACTAGGAGATTCCATTTTTGCAGTGAAGATTGCAGGTTTCCCAGTATTTTTTAGAGGGAAGGCAGTTGCATGGAATTCAATTTCAATCGAAGAATTTCTTGAAGCAAATTCCCTAAAACTAATTCGAGCAGATTATTGTTTCTATTTTACAGCACGGGCATACCATCCTGATTTTGAGATTATGTATTGAATGCTCTGTCTCCTGCATCTCCTAGTCCGGGGACAATGTACCCCTTTTCATTGAGTACCTCGTCTAGGGCTCCTATGTAGATCGAGATGTCTGGATATAATTTTTCTATTCGTTCAACACCAAATTTCGCTGCTAGAGCACAAAGAACAATGATCTTCTTTGGAATCATTTCTCTGACATCTCCGATGGCTTTCAACATTGTGGATGCACTAGCTAGCATCGGGTCTACAATTAGTACGGTACGTCCTGTACAATCAGGGAGTTTGGAGTAATTCGTGAGAATCTCAAAATTCTTCCCTTCGTCCTCAATCATCTGACCTCTTGATGCTGAGAGGTAACCTACAGAAGCTTCTGGAATAATTGAGAGCACACCGTCAGTCATTGGAAGTGCAGCTCTAAGTATTCCAATCACTACGATATCATCCGCAATATTGAGAAATGTAGCAGTATCAAGAGGAGTTTCAACCTTCTCCTCCCTACTCTCTAATTCTCCCAGTGCCTCTATTGTCACGTACTCCCCAAGTTTTTCCATTTGTTTTCTAAACTCTTCTGAACTGGTTTCCTTATCACGTAACCTAGCTATGCATCTTGAAATGTGCAGTTTGGTCTGTAGATCATAGTGCATTTAATCTTCTTTTCAATCGAGTTTCAAAAGTATTCTCATTAGTATTTGTGAAGAATATCGGTGTAGGTTGGATAGGGCCAAAGATCCGAAGGAATATTTGACTCAAAATACGCTAAAGCTGGTCTGATGCCCTCAATCATCGGTCTGAGTTCATTCACACCCCTCTCTGCTATTTTGACCTCATCTTCTTCTGAGCGAATCTCCTCCAGAAGCGTCCTGAATTCAGTCAATTCCGAGTGCATCTCTTCGAACACCTCTATGTGTCTGTTCTTGATCGAATCAAAGGAGTTTACTCCATTGGATTCAGATACACCAATAATCCGGAAATACTCCAAGATGGCGGGGACGATCTCAGAATCAATCATATTTAGAAGTGTATTCCCTTCAATTTGGATAAGAGTTCCCAAGTGATGGATGTCCACGTTATAGCGAGCGATAAGTTCTTTCTCTGAGAACACTTCCATCTTTGCAAACAGTTTCAAAGTGTCCTTCGTGACAAGTTGCTGAAGAGCATCGAAAGATGTTCGTAGATTAGGAAGTCCTCTTTTTGCTGCCTCAGTGACCCAATCATCTGAATAATTATCCCCGTTGAAAACAACATCCTTGGATTTTATGTAGACCTCTTTAATCACCTCCAAGATCGCAATTTGCCTATCCTGATTCTTCATTTTCTTCTTCAGTAATTTCGTGATGTCCTTGACCGAAGATGCAATGATTGTGTTCAGTACCAGATTTGGTATGGAAAGAGACTGAGAACTCCCTACTGCTCTAAATTCAAATTTGTTCCCAGTAAATGCAAATGGACTTGTCCTATTCCTATATGTATTTCCGATTAGGAGATCAGGGAGTTCATGAAGATTGATCTCCATTGATTTGTCCAATGCCTCCCAATTGTTGTACTCACCTGTCTCAATCCTGTCGAGGATATTGGTTATAGTCGATCCGAGAAAGGTAGAAATAATGGCAGGTGGTGCCTCATTTGCTCCTAACCTGAAATCATTTCCCGGTACTGCAATGGCTGCTCTCAGGAGGTACCCATGCTTCTTGATTGCATTGAGGACTACTGATATGAAGAGCATAAACCGTAATTGCTCATCATAATTGGCTCCTGGGTCGAAAAGATTGGTTCCTTCGATGGTCTGAATCGACCAATTGTTATGCTTTCCACTCCCGTTAATCCCCTTAAAGGGTTTTTCATGGAAAAGTACTTCCAATCCATGCTTTCTTGCAATGTCTGGCATAATCTCCATGAGCAAGTGGTTGTGATCTGTCCCGATGTTGCTGTCCTCGAAGATAGGTGCTATCTCATACTGCCGAGGAGCTACCTCATTGTGTCGTGTCATGAGTGGAATTCCCAGACTGTATGCTGTTTTCTCAAGATCCCGCATGAAGGTGATCACCCTAGAAGGAATAGTTCCAAAGTAGTGATCTTCCAGCTTCTGCCCTCTTGGTGACTCCCCTCCAATAAGGGTTCTACCGGTAAGAATAAGATCCGGTCTTTGCAAGTAGTATTCCCGATCTACGAGGAAAAATTCTTGCTCTGGACCTAAATTGCTGATGACACGTTGCGATTCTATCCCAATGAGCCCAAGGAGATTTCTAACCTCTTTGTCGAGCACACTCATCGATCTCAGCAGTGGTGTCTTTGTATCAAGTGCCTCTCCGGAGTAAGAGACAAAAACGCTGGGGATAAAAAGAGTCCCTCCATTTTCTCCCTTAATGATGAATACTGGGGAGGATGAATCCCATGCAGTATACCCTCTCGCTTCAAATGTGGTTCTTATTCCTCCTGAAGGGAAAGAACTTGCATCTGGCTCTGCCTGCACTAATTGTGCAGCACTGAATCTCTCAAAAACTCCTTCATCTCCATGTATTGATAAAAATGAGTCATGCTTTTCAGCAGTCCCCCTACTTAGAGGATGGAACCAGTGAGCAAAATGTGTGACTTCTTGCTCAAGAGCCCATTCTTTTATCGCATGTGCGACTGTTTCCGCAATTGAGGTATCAAGATTCTCTCCCAATTGAATGGTCCGTTTCAATTTCTTGAAAACTCCATCTGGGAGCTTTTCTCTCATCGTATCTAAGTTGAATGTGTTGCTGGCAAACAATTTCCGAATTTGCATGTGAATAATCGTGAATATTCAATAATTTATTTAAACATTATGCTTTTTTCTGGTATTGGAGGCATCTCCTGATATGGTTGCGTAAGTGCAGCAAGGATAAAGGGAGCTGGATAGGTATCAGAATCTAGTCGATGGGAATTTCTCATATCTCAGTTGATGCAGAGGGTTCATGAAAATTATATTCTTCAAAATTTTTTGAGTCCCAATAGATTCATTCTTGTAGTATTCATTTTAAAGAATTATCTTATATCTTTTTCTCTTCGAATGACTTTTGACAATGAGTATTTCCCCACATAATAACCTATTAATAGTATCGAAACGATACCTGTTTGTGAATATGGAAACAAGAGCTGAGAAGGTTCCCTCTTCTTACCATGAACTTGTCAAGAGAGGTTTGAGCCACACCTGCGATCACTCTAAAGGGGAGTACTGTGTGAATATTGTATCTGCTGCATATCTTCCCAGTAGATTTGGGGAATTTACAGCTATCGCATTCGATCACGATCTAGATGAAAAGGAACATGCAGCATTTGTAAAAGGTGATGTGGTTGGAAAGGAGAATGTCCTTCTTCGACTTCACTCTGAATGTTTAACGGGTGATGCAATAGGAAGTTTGAAGTGTGACTGCCGGGATCAGCTTGAGGGAGGACTTAGACTCATTGAGGAAGAGGGAGAAGGTGTAGTACTTTACCTCCGGCAGGAGGGGAGAGGAATTGGCTTAACTAACAAACTCAGAGCTTATTCCTTGCAAGATCAAGGTTTGAATACTGTGGAAGCAAATCAAAAATTAGGATTTAGGGATGATGAGAGAGATTATAAGCTTGCCTCCGAGCTGATTAATGCTCTGGGAATTAAGTCAATCCGATTACTTACCAACAATCCGAATAAAATCTCACAATTGCAAAAATTTGGTATCAATGTCGTTGAAAGAGTTGGGCATAGCTTCCAATCTAATCAGTACAATCGCGAATACCTTAAGACTAAGAAGAAGGTCAGCGGTCATCTTATTGAAGATAGCACTTTGCTTCAGTAGATAAAGGTAGGTTCACCAGCATTGTAGTTCCTCTTCCGAGTTCAGATCGTACCTGTATCTGTCCTCGCAGTCTGCTTACAATACTTTGCACTGTCACCAATCCTAACCCTCTGCTTTCATTGAGAGAAGATTTTGTCGAGAAGAATGGGTGGAATATCTCCCCTTGGACCTCTGGAGACATTCCTCTACCATTGTCACTGATTGATAGCAGTAGGCATTCTTCTCTGACGATATACGAGATTTCTATCCACTTTTCTCCCTCCTTTTTAGAAAGGGCATCAATGGCATTGACAACTAAGTTGAGAATAACTTGAAAGATATCATTGAAAGTCGCGAGGATCATTAGGTCTTCTTCTTTCTTGCTGATGATCAATGAAATACCCCCTAATCTTGGGAAGACTATTTTCTGAACTTCTTCTATCACAGTCTTCAGATTTACATTCCTTACCTCTTCCTTCCGGTTACCAACGAGTCCTTGGAGTCTTTTAATTAGGTCTTTCCCTCTCAGGTTCGTCCGCTCAATTTCATGAATAATGGTTTTGACCTCTTCAGGTAGGTCAGAAAAACCTGTTTTTAGCAATTCTATGTACCCAAGAGAGCTTGTCAAAAGGTTATTGAAATCATGGCTAAGCCCAGAGGATAACAGTCCAAGGTTTGTGATCTTCTCCCGTACTTCAAGTTCCTTTTTCATCTTCAGAAGACTTGTTATATCTTCTATAAGAATAAAATATTCCGTGATCTCTGTATCCAGCCTGATAACCGTGAAATTACAGATTGGATGGTCTGGAAGTTCTAACGAAATCTCATTTTTCTTCAGAAGTGATGAAGTTGAAGATACTTGCATCACTTGTTGGGAGGTCTTTTCATCGAGGAGATCAAGGAAATTCGTGAAATTTGGATCCAAATTATTTTCAACAAAGAAAGCATGACACATATTGTTTGCATCCTTCACAATAAAGTGGTCATCAAGTATTATCTCGATAAAAGGTGAATTCTGGAAAACCGTTCTGAATCTTCTTTCATTGAAAAATATCTCCTTTTCATAGGATTTTTTCTCAGTGATGTCCCTGAAAAGTACTTGGGCTAACACCCTTCCTTGATAGTATGTGGTAGTTCCCAAGACTTCAACATCAATCACCTTGCCATCAACCCTTAGAAACTTCTCTTCCAATATATCTACATCCTTTCCTTCTTCAATAATTACTCGAGATCGTTTCTTCACAATTTCCAGATAATCTGGATGGATGAAGGTTAGAATATTTCTCCCAACGAGTTCTTCAGATGAATCTGCACCTAAGACTTTAACCGCTTGTTTATTGACATAAATGACTGTTGCTCCGTCATGAACAGCTACCCCAAACGGGGACAAATCTAGCATCTTGAAATAGTGAATCTCATGCTCCAGAAGTTTCCTCTGAGCAGTGATGCTCTCTGTAATATTGAGGAAATACAACAGAACTCGATCTTCTTCGAATGGAAAGCTGTCGATCTCAAAAAGGAGTCTTGTTTTTCCAAGGTTTCCAAGAAGGAGTTTTATCTTCCCCTTAAACGGCTTATTATTTTTTATTTCTGTGAGGAAATTGAGGTAAATTTCCTTGTCATTCTCATCTACTAAATTATGAAAGAATAGAGATCAAGCAATTTATTATTCATCTCAAATTTAAAGAGGCTAATGTATTTGGACTCTTTAAAAATCATCTCACCACTCTGATGATTGGCAATGCAAATTATTATATTTTGAGTTTCTATCATCTCTCTATATTTTTTTATTGAATCATCATCCATCTCACTATAGAGTCGACCTAATCTTTCATAAAAATCGAAGAGAGATAGAATTTCTGACGGCATTCAATAGACATACTAGAATAATAATTCAAATACTTTAGTACAAATTTATGAGAGATAAATGTTTTTTTCGGTAATTTTTTGGATTACCAATTTGAAATTTTGAACTTATGAACAATTCATAAAAGATTTCTCTCACATGGTAATTCTTTTGCCAAAGTCCTTTTGTAAGTACTTTATAAAACTATATTAGTGAGTTCTGGATCTAACCCTGCATTAGTCCTCAAATTTGTTCTCCTAGGGGATGCTTCAGTTGGTAAGACCTCATTTGCACGTCGCATTGTCAAGAAGCGATTCAGACCTCGATATCACAAAACTATAGGTGTCGATATCTCTCACATCAATTATACCATGCCAGACGGTACAGAGGCTGTGCTTACTCTTTGGGATCTTTCAGGAGACGAGCAATTCTCCAACCTTCGGTCGGTTTTCTTCACAGGTACAACTGGTGTTCTCATGGTTATTGATGTCACTAAAGATTTGAATTATGAAAGTCTCAGTAGCTGGTTCTCGGATATTGATGCTAATATGGCATCGAAAATTAATATTGCATTAGTGGCAAATAAAATTGATTTAGAGGAGCAACGTGTTGTTCCACAGGATTTTATCGATGGTACTGCGCTCATTTTGGAGAACCAAGTTGATGCTAGGAAAGTCCGTGCATTCGAGACTTCAGCGAAGACAGGTCAAGGTTGCCAAAATACCTTAGAGTGGCTCATACAAGAGTGCATTGATCAGATGGAGCAGTCGAAGGCTTTGAAGAAACGTGTTTTCAATTCAAGACGAATTCCTTCTGTCCTCTTCAAGATGACCGAAATTGGCCCTGATGCAGTGTACCGAGACTTCACAGAACTGGATGGTGTGGAAGACATCGAGAGTTACCTGCTTAATCTTGGTGTTGCACTATCGACTGCTATTGGGCAGGGACATACCTACAATGAAGGGATTTATGATCTTCCAGGTGGGTCTCTTGGTGAGACGAAACTCTTCGTCCATTCCTTTCGATTGTCAGATCCAGATGCGGTAGATCCCCGTTTATTACTTGGACTCTTTATCTATGTTCTTCTTATTCCAAATGAGTATGTCAAGTACTATGAGCCATTTAGTAAGGTAGAGGAATTTATTGTCCCTCGATTCAAGGAATTGGGGGACGGAAGCGGGTTAACTGATGAGTTTCTAAGTCAGGTCAAAATCGAGCTCCTCGAGGAATTTGAAGACCTGTCTTCCTTCGACTAGGAAAATAAAGTCGCAAAGTTGCGAGCTCTTCTAATTTTGTGTAGAATACTGTCAGTATCTTTCCTATCCCAAACTCCTTTTCAATAAAATAATAATCTCACTTTCGATGGTCTCAATGTCCTTTACCCGAACTGTCAGAAGGTAATCAACCTTTCCATAATATTGTGAACCTCCACAACTTGAGGTAACTTGAAGAATCTTCTACTCATACCCTCCACACTCACTTCATTCTCAAACTCCGGTGGTATGATTGAAATTAGGTGAAATACCATCCCCCCTTATCCAATATAGAAATCAAGAATGACTGTGAATCCCTTGATTGCCCCGTTCTCATTCATCTTTCGAAGTCTTTCATCTTTGCAGGTGCTGTGTTGTTCCTCACTGCGATAGCAGGACGATTTTTTTGAATGTCGTGGGTATAGAGACCTTTGCTCTAAAAACTATAGGGGAATTGCTCTTCCTGAAATTTGGGTGGTAGCTTTGACACCAAGATAGATATGAGTGTGAGTTCTCCATTTATTCCTCTAAGTTTCCCAGTTATTGCAGGATCTGGTTCGATAACAGGAATTCTCGTGCTCTCAACGATCGTAGCTCAAGGAGTGATTTTCATTGCAGTACTAGTTGCACTATGTGGTACTGCAATTATCCTGAATCTCAATTCAGAGAAGATTGCAAAAGCCTTAGGGGAGGATAACACCTGTCAATTTTAAGAATAATTGGTCTCTTTGTCATAGCTCTAGGAGTTCAACTTTTTCTGTCAGAATTAGAATCTGGGGTCAGATCAATTATGCAAATTTGATAGTTAAGCATGAATACAGGTGATTATTAGAAATCTACGCAACAGACGATTATTTCTCGCAAACTTCTTAAATATACTCTCGACGGATATTATTAGTGTTGAGGAAATTTGAAAATTCCTTCAATGCTTTCCATATTTTTGGAGAAAACAGAACATGAAAAATCTAAAATTCTATTTGGTTCTGATGGTTCTTGCAGTTTCTGCACTTGGGTTCACTCCCAATGCAACCGCTGCTACTGATGTAGTTGTCTCATATGCTTTACCATATGAGTTCACAGAGTTCTCTATCTATACACAGGACTCCTACGCTACAGCACAATGGACATCAGCAATCTACGCAAGCCTAGTTAAGAGGTCTGCAGCAGCAGACAGGGATTATGTTCCTGATCTCGCAGCCGCTCTACCAACTACTAGTGATGGTCTCACATGGACTTTCAGTCTAAGAGACGGAGTAAAATTCTCATCTGGTAATGCAATTACACCAGCTGATGTTGTCTTCTCATTCAAGGTAGCAGTAACTCCAGCAATTAACTTAAATGGTTACGCATCTGCCTCTCTGTTCCTGACAAATTCATCAGCAGTCGACAAAGGTGATGGTACAATGACAGTAACCCTCACTGGTCCCTACGCATTTCCAATGTCTATGCTCTCACAGCCTATCATTGAGAAGGCTGTTTTTGGTGCAAGGTATGATGAATGTGTTGGTGGCAACGCAGCAGCATGCAATTGGGATGACAATACAGGTGCTGATGCAATTTCAGCGGGTCCATTCATGATGGACAGCATCGACAGTACTAACAACGTCGTCACTCTAAAGAAGAACACCAACTATTATGGTGAGGTCAAGGCTGACAAGCTGGTCTTCACACAGTACGCAGAGTTCGCTGGTGCAAAGTCTGCACTCGCAGCAGGTGATGTACAGATTGTTGACTCACAGTATACCCCTGGTCTTAGCGGCTATGAAGGTGTGAGTGGTATCTCTACCGAGAAGGTTGGTGATCCTGGTCATCAGGAAATTTCCCTGAACCACCAGTCACCCTACTACGGTACCGGTCTTATGACCCCCAAGGGTCAAGAAAACGCAGCTGATGCTCCCGCGGCAGCACTTAGCGTGAGAAGGGCAATGTCCGCAATTGCGAACAGAGAACTGTATGCATCCCAATTCCTTGAGGGTCTAGGCTCACCCGCCGCATCTACCATGCCTTCCGCATCAATCGGTTGGGATCCCACGCTCAAACCTGACACCTTTAACATTACGAGGGCAAAGTCTCTGATGGAGGCTGCTGGATATGATTTCAGCACACTCACAGACTCTAATGGTGATGGATCTTATGATACATACTTCTTCTCGATTACTGTCCTTGCACCTAACACTAACACTGCAAGAAACAAGTGGTCTGATGACTGGCAGCAGTCACTCCCCAAGATTGGTATCGGTGTCAAGTCCTATGAGAACGTCGGTTGGGATATTATCGTACCTAGAACATTCGGTTATACCGATGATACTGCGAATACTAGTCAATACCCAGTTCCACTGTGGGATGATGGTGGTTTTGATGTACTGTTTGTTGGTTATGGCTGGGCCCTTGATTGGGATCCAACCGGTCTCTACGAGGCAACCTCCTTTGTACCCACTGGTGGAAACTTCATGAACTATGTGAACTCGACTACTGAGGCTGCAATTGGCAAGTACATTGTCGAGACTGATGCAAACAAAAGGAATGATTTTGCTAAGGATATTCAGAAGGCTATTCATGATGACCTTCCAGTCATTCCACTCGTCTACCCTGAGTCCCTTTGGGGATTCTCAGACAAGTTGACCGGTATGGATGCACTTCTCCTTTCTGTCTCAGCTCCCGAATGGAATCTTGTCACTCTTTCCTCTTCAACAGGTGCTTCACCTCTTCCAATCTCAGTTACTGGAATGGTGTTTGGTCTCTTCATGACTGCACTTGTTGCTGCTCCTATCATTAGAAAGAGAAAGTAAGATCAATAAATTCTTGCAACTAATTATTTTCTAATTCAACCAATTTACGGATAAACTGCAAACATAGTAGGTAAATTTATAGTGTGTAAGAAAAAGTATTATTCACTCTTTGATGGTAGTAGTTAATCTCGTCCTGTGTGGAAAACTTAATTATTTATATTTAAATTTTATTCAAATTTAAATTATTTTATTGCACGCTCATTTAAATTCATTGTGAGATAACTAATATTTGGTTCAGGTATTAGTGGTCATGTCCACTAGTGACTCTATATTGCACTAGAGGAGAGCTCATCACCTCAGCCCTATTGAACACTAATACCCTGACCTTCTTAGTAATAGAATTCATCCTATTGCTAATAATTCTCAAATAGGATTACCTCCATTTGGTTTATTGAGTTTATCTTTGGATATTTCTGAATCTTTCCTCAGTACAAACAATAGAGTTAAATTTATTCTAACTGGTGCAAATTTATGCGTAGCCGAGTATTTGGCTTCATGGTTATAGTGCTTATGATTTCAACATTAGCTCTTTCTCAAGCTACTGAGTTTGATCCAGAAATAAAAGCAACTCTTGAACCAGGTTCTCAGATGATGGATCTCAATATTGGGAAGGATAATGTGACACATATGGTCTATTTAGTAGGAACTGAGAGTAAAAAGATCACATACCCGACTGGTGGAATCGTGTTCAATTCAGAACTCTATCAATTCAAATATGGGCAAATTGTTAATGGCGTTTTTACGAGTGAAAATGTGACAGACAAACCTGTTTATCGTTTTTTCTATGATTTTGTTGTTGACTCCAGCAACAACGTTCACACCGTCTTCATTGCCGAAAATTACACGATGTATTATGCAGTCAGATCAAGCGCTGGGGTTTGGACATATGAAGCATTAAATCAGCCAGATCAGTGGTTTGCCCTCTCTCCCTCAATAATTCTAGGTGAGAATGAGTATCCAAGAATCGTTTTTTCTGCTATTCTCCGAGAGAATGCAGGTCAATATTGGTATCCTGAAGGAAACGCTCCAAATATCGTTAGTAGACATGCCACCTACTACCAGTATTGGAATGGAACAGCATGGAATATTTTCGATATCACCAACAATCATGGATTCATTGGAAAGGATATCAACAGACTAGATACCTATAATCCAGGAATAGCGATACAGGACGGGATTGTTTTTGCCTCATATACATCTCGTGTAAGTCAGTCCGGTGAATCCAGACTTACTTATGCCTACTTCCCCGAAGACCCTACTACATTAGGTAGGAGTATTGATGAGCAGACATTTGCAAGAGTATATGCCAGTACTCCGGTCTCAATTTTGTACTCACGACCGACTATTCTTCTTGACAGTAAGGGTGGTATCTTCATTGCTGTTGGACTGCTTACAAAGAATGCCGCTTTGGTCGTATACAGTGATAATAAATTTAAGGCTCCAGACAGCAGCATAAATGAGCAGAAGAAGCAATGGAGCTTCAAGGTACTTGATAGCCGTTTGACTCCGGAGGTTGTATCAATTGATGGTGTCCTTTTTGAAGATCGAGCAATCTTGACATGGTCGTTGCGTGATAGTTTCGATACAATAAATGGTCACTTTACTCATGACATCTTTCTCGGAGATATTGCAATCAGTAACGGAAAGATAGATGAATCAAAGTCGTTTGTTACCGGAGTAACAAATTCCGAGGATATCAGTCACTATTCGCCAAACATCTTCCTGCAAGATGGGGAGTATAAGATCTACTATCTCGAGGTGAATGGAGGTGAAAGTACGCTCCAGACAGTTCAGATCAGACCACGGGTATCTGCTGCTGGAGGTGCTATAGTTGCATTCTTCCTCGTCCTCGTTCTGATGGCTCTACTTATTTATGTATGGAGGATCGTGGTGAGACATCTACCTGATCCAAAAGTAGAGGAGGAAATCCTTCCTCATATGATTAACTTGAAAGACTCAATTGCTCGCGATGAATAAAGGATTTTCAGAAAATTCAAAAAATCTATTACTATCTGTGCCAAGTATTTTAAGGGTATGAAATCAGAGAACATTGATTCAATGAAGAATATAGACGCAAACTATAAACTTCTATCAAGGAAATCTCTATCAGATAACTCAGCAGTAGTATTTCTGATCATTTTTTCAATTTTTGAATTTTACTTGATACGAGAGGCAATGCGTGAACCAGGAGTAGTGCAGAAGAAATTATTTGGATCTGATGCAGAGCTGGTTGCCAATGTGATCAAATCCGAGAATAACATTGCAATTGTATGGATCTCGGTTGCCATTTCTATTTTTCTTCTAATAGTTGCAATTCTTAAGGCTCAAACCATTAAATCTCGAAGTCTGAAAACATTGATGGCTATTGCCTTCATGGCAAGTTCGACATCTAGTGTCCTCTTCAGCAATTCGAACATAGTCTACATGTTCTTTACCCTTACATTTGGACCTGCACTCCTCTACTACATTCTCGAATTTGGTGAGGTAGGATCTTTTATCCAGAATAGGGTTGTTGTGTTTACTCTTAGACGATTGTTTGCAATCGTTCCAATGTTCCTCACAATTGCTACATTTACGTTCTTTGCAATGAATGTGCTTGGTGATCCAGTCTCAGCGGCTCTTGGGCAGACGAGAACAGCTCGTGACGCCAAGAAAAAAGCTTTAAAAGCGAGGTGGGGTCTTGTTTATCCTCCTAGCAGTCCTAAGGCAGGACAGGATATCCCTCTCACTGAACGTTACTTCATCTGGTTAGATAATTTTATTCACGGCGATCTTGGTGTTGCGTTCAAGCCTATTATCAGTGTAGCAGAAAATATTCAGATAAAGGTTTTTGAGACTCTGAAGATGCAACTTACTTCGCTCTTCATCTCATTTTTCGTCAGTATTCTTATCGGGATTCTTGCTGCGTACTACCACAAGACTGTCATGGATGGGATTGTGTCCTCAATTGCTTTGATTGGTCTCTCTATGCCAATCTTCGTCTCAGGTATTTTGGCAATTATCATCTTCGGAGGAACTGGTTTCAATTGGTTCCCGGGAGGAAAGGCACACTCAGAATCTTACCGATTTGCTGGTGCATGTACCAGTGATGCGTATGACTGTAGTACAACTCCGCAAGATTTCTTTGGACAATATATAGGAAAGAATGCCGGGAACATTGATTTTTGGAGTAGTTGGCTCCATTTGGCCTTCCAATATACTTGGGATAGTATGCTGCATATTGTTTTACCAGTTCTCACTCTTGCATTTGCGACGATGGCTACATTCGCTCGTCTCACAAGGGGAGAGATGCTTGAGGTCATGATTCAGGATTATATTACTGCAGCACGAGCCAATGGATTAAGTGAGTACACAGTTGTGAGGAAACATGCCTTGAAAAATGTCATGCTGCCACTTATTACATTCTTAGGTTTGAGCATTGGTGGGATACTTGCAGGAGCCCCAATTACAGAGACTGTATTCAGCTACCCAGGACTTGGGCGGGAGTTCCTAAGAGTGCTGGTAATATTTGATTACACTTCGGTAATGGCAATTACAATGATCATTACCCTGATGACACTCATCTCAAATTTGGTGGTGGATGTCCTCTACACATTCCTCGATCCGAGGATATCACTTTAGGAGGTCTATGAAATGGCA
>Ga0114931_10007085_pt1 | contig 13728 bp, 11 predicted proteins | sample 2SBtaG_FD_89579 | JGI IMG/M metagenome (GOLD analysis project Ga0114931, IMG submission 89579) | Deep subsurface microbial communities from Kolumbo volcano to uncover new lineages of life (NeLLi) - 2SBTROV14_V59a metaG | ecosystem: Environmental > Aquatic > Marine > Volcanic | place: Kolumbo...
AAGGAAACCACCTCATCCCAGGGACCTTCTGACACACGGCGCATTCCCGCGCGAACCTGCACCTGCTGGTTATGGAGTTGTTGACACAGTACACGGCCGATAAAGCCGGTCGCACCGGTAACAAAGCATTTCATGAGGGGCGATTAAAACGTTCCAGTATTTTCAACGGATACTTAAGCAACACTCTGGGCAAACTGGTATTGATACCGTTTTCTCTACAGGCCCTAACGATTTCTTTACTCAGGATAATATTGCTTTTCATATTCTTTGTGCTCACACCCCCAATCCGCATTTTAACAGAGACACCAGGCAGATAGCTGTATCGCACTCTGCGTGCCCCAAACAACCTGGCGACCAACTCAAAGTCTGCTGCGATCAGGTAATCCGTCTTAAACATTCCGTACTGTTTGAATAGTTCCCTATTCAAAAAAAGCGTTGGGTGGGCCGGCATCCAGCCATACGCCAATCTATTGGGTGAAAACCTGCGTGAGCAGTAATACCGGACAACGGTATGCAAATCATTTCGGACGTAAACAACATCGCTGTAACACGCTTGTATACCGTCCTTACCCATCACTTCCGACGCTCGGACGAGAACATCTGAATGCGCATAAATATCGTCGGCATTTAGAAACCCTATCACATCACCTGTCGCCATTTTGATACCCTTATTCATGGCATCATATATTCCACCATCAGGCTCAGACACCCACTTTGTGATTAGCGATTCATGTTTGTTAATAATTTCCAACGTGCCATCCGATGAACCTCCATCAACAATGATGTGCTCAATATTTCCGAACGTCTGGCCTGACACCGAAAGAATGGTATCTTCTATCGTATCTACGGCATCGCGACATACAGTGATAATGGAAATTTTCATTCCTGGCTGCGTTTTAGATACCAGTTTCCAAGCACCAGCACATCCATTTTAGTCCGCAGAAAACAGTCAATTGCCTCAGAAGGCTTACAAACCACTGGCTCATTCTCATTGAACGAAGTATTGAGCACAATCGGTATGCCTGTAATATCTTCAAACGCATTGATCAGACGATAGTAACGCGGGTTACTCCTGGAATATACTGTCTGCAGGCGACCTGAACCATCAGCATGCGTGACGGCCGGGACACGGGATCTTTGCTCTTCTCTAATCTGGAACACTTTCATCATGAAGGGCACATCATCGTCCTGCTCAAACCATTCCGCCACACTTTCCCTAAGAATGGATGGGGCAAACGGCCTGAATGACTCACGGCGTTTAATCTTCTGATTCAGAATATCCTTCATATCCGCCCTTCTGGGATCGCCGACAATAGAGCGATTACCGAGCGCGCGCGGCCCCCACTCCATCCGCCCCTGGAACCAGCCAATTACCATACCTTCAGAAATCGCTTCGGCTGTTCTACAACAGAGCTCCCCTTCGTCTTCGATGAACTCGATAACACACCCTTGCCCTTCCAGGATAGCCCTTAGACTTTCCACTTCTTCCTTAAGCTCGTTATTGCTGAATTCCGGCCCCCAGTAGGCATGATCCATTACAAAAGAACGCCCGACATTAGATGTCTGGTGGTGTACTACAAATGCTGCACCTATCGCACCACCCGCATCACCGGCAGCTGACTGGATATAAACGTTCTTAAAGGGTGTATGCCGGCTCACCTTACCATTCGCGACCGAGTTCATTGCGCAACCACCCGCAAGACAAAGCGCATCCACTTGATGACGATCATGCAATTTATGCAACAAATGGAAGAATGCCTCTTCATACATGGCCTGCACTGAACGGCCAATGTCCTTGTGCCGCTGAGTCAGCTCCTCGTCTTGACCACGAACCGGGCCAAGCAACTCTTCGAGTTTGGGTGAGAATAACCGCCCCACACTGGGGCTGCTGTTTTTCCATTCATACTCGACCCTTTCCTTATGGTAAACAAAATAATCCAGATTCAGGCGGTATGAACCATCATCCTGCAACAACACAATTTGTCGCATTTCATCCATGTACTTTGGCTCGCCATAGGGCGCAAGCCCCATCACCTTGTACTCATCGCCATAGTGCGGGAAGCCAATAAATTGAGTCATGGCCTGGTAGAATGTACCAAGTGAATGCGGGAAGTAGACCTTGCCGTCTATTTCAATATCTACACCACGGCCCACTCCCCAGGCAGCACTGGAAAAGTCTCCAAAGCCATCCACTGATACAACTGCGGCCTCATTAAATGGGGATACGTGAAACGCCGATGACAAATGTGACAAATGATGTTCAACCCGTCGCACCTCACCCTGGAAATGACTACCAGGAAAAGCCAACGATAACTCATCCTCAACTGAGGCTCGCTGTTTCGCATTACGGATGCGTTCCAGAACCAGTTTGACATCCGGACGGCGCAGCACAGCAAATCCAAGCTTTCGTAACAAATTTGACTTGGGGTCACTGTTCACCGCAATGTGGGTAACATCTTCCAGATCCACGCCGGCCGCGTCCAGGCAGTACTTAATTGCCTCTGACGGGAATCCTGCCCAGTGCTTGGTGCGCCTGAACCGCTCTTCCTCGGCGGCGGACACCATCTTTCCATTTCTCACAAGACAGGCTGAACTGTCTCCATGATATGCGTTTAATCCGATAATAATCATGTATGCCGCTTTAACTTGCCTAATCCGAGGCAGAAATTATCTCATTAAAATTACTGATCATGGAATCCGCTATCTGATCCCATCCATATTTACTTGCAACCAATGCCCTTCCTCGCACACCCATTTCGCCACATAAACGGGGATCATCCAGCAAGCGAGTCAATGCTCCGGCCAGTTGTGCGGCATCAGTCTCGACTATAACCCCTGCATTTGCACTTTCCACATCATCGCAAATCCCCACTTGATCACTGATCACAACGGGAAGACCGCAGCTCATTGCTTCGACGACCACCATGCCAAAGTTTTCAGAATATGATGGCAATACGAAAAGGTCACTTCCCGCTAATGCATTGAGCTTTTCTTCTCCTTTCAGCATTCCCGTGAAGGTTGCCTTATCCTGCACACCCTCATCCTCAAGCCATCCCCTCACTTTTTTTTCATAGCCGCCCTCATCCGGGCCGACAATTAACAAATGTGTGTCATCCCTATCCTTTGTAAGCATACCAAATGCTTTTGCCAGAATATCCAATCCTTTTTTCCAACTTATCCTGCTCATGAAAAGGATCACTTTCTTACCTTCAAGAACAGGATATCTGGCTTTTAGTCTTTCACCTTCAGGAAGATGTGCGTACGCAGAAACGTCAACTCCATTAGGAATAATCAACGCCGTGTTATTCAAGCGCAACCTTGCATGGCACTGCTCCGCCTCGTCTCTGGTAGTGTAGTGTATCGCCGAAGCACATTGCATATCTCTCTTTGAAATAAGCTGGTAATACGGCCACTTCTTCCAGGCCTTTTTCCCCATTGTATAACGATACAGCATGCCCCTAGGGGCGACGATATACGGCTTGTTGTAATGTCTGCTGTAATAACAGGAGACTGCCGCCGGGTAGTTCCATAAACCATTAATATAGACGACGTCGAATTTCGATATATTCCTTCTCAGCGCCTTAGTCATCTCAGTAGAAAACTGCCAACTAATATCGAGAGCAAACCCAAATATCTTTGACAATCTGAAATAGACGACCTTCACCCCTTCAACGCCGACTTCTTTATCAACAGGGACTTCCGATTCAATACCGGAATTCGTGGTATAGACGGTCACATCAATCCCGTTTTCCACTAGCGCTTTATTCAGACCATGCACAGATGCTATCGGCCCCCCGTATTGGAATGCTGGATAGTAGTATGGGATTACACAGAGAATTTTCATCAATCTAACATCGTACAGAATCAGAAGAACATATGTTGTGCTGACAATTAATTGAATTCACTCCATAACAGGCTCTTTCTATATTGATAGTGGGTCCCAGCCAGGATGAACCCAATAGACATGTATAAAAACGATGAAACAAAGATGTCGCTTAGTATCGGGTGACCTTTAATGAAAAGAGCCAGCCAAAACGTCGGGAACCAGCCTATTGCAAAGGTTAAGTAATCGTTATACTTCGATGAACGAGCAATGGCTATCAGTGAAAGTAAAATAACTATCCCGAAAAAGAGAAAAAATATCAAAGCCCCGATTAGACCAAGTTCTATAATTATTTTAACAAATCCGGAATCTTCCGATGGATATTGATATTTTTCCTCAAAGAATGTCTGGTACCACTTGTGCACATCTGATGCTACTGCTGGACTTAACAATGCCTCCTGACCATATTTCCCAAGACCAATTCCAAAAATGAGTTCACTGTTTGCGAGCTTCACTCGGGATAGCGGCAGGGCCTGCTCTACTCTTTTAATATATTGACCAAAATCATCAATCATGTAATCGATTCTTACGGATAAACCACGATCTATTACTGCAGATTCATTGCTAACTGTGCCCCAGGAATAAACCGTGTCAACGAGATAGTAAAAAGCACCAGTAAATACACCAATACATATAAGTAAAAAAACTGCTCTTTTATGGAAAAAGAACATTGACACGATATTAAAGAGCATAAAAATGCTAAATCCAGTTCGGCTGCCGGACACCCAGAAGCCTACTAGAAATAATGTAAACAGCAGCAATACTGACTTGCCCTGCAATTTCCAGACGCCCCATATAAGTAGATACGAGATAAGCAGGAACGTCGAAAATCTGGAAGAACTTGCAAAAAATGAACTCATCAACTCCTGATTGGAATCGCCGAAACTGTGAGCACCGTGCCCCATTGGGGATATCAGAGACTGCGCGATTCCACTAAAAGCCAAGGCGTCGCTAAAAAATATATAACAGCCAAAACCAATAGAAATTACAGCCAGCGATAAAAGTACTTTAGCGAATTTTTCTATGGTTGAGAATTCTTCCTGACTAGCCACATGATAACCAATCCATATGAATGGGATAGGTAACAGATACGCACGAAGCCCTGCCAATGTAGTAACAAAATCTGGCGTACTAAAGTTAGCCACCTGAATGATGACTGCTCCGATATACAATATTAATGAAAATTGAAATATTGACAGGCGTAGCGTGCGCCCTAGTTTAATCTTGCTCCTGTAAAAGAATAGTAAAAATATTGCCAGGATGCTCACATCCAAAAATACCAGCAGCTTTTGTTCACCCCTAAACAGTCTGCGAACAAAATCCAGGAACACATAGTTCACAGATAAAGCGGCAATCCAGAATTTATAGTCCCATACTGACTGATTTATCCTTGCAACACAGGAAGTACTTTTTGAAATAGATGAAATCTGCATTTTATTTACATCTTATATAATGCTTTCTGAAGGTTGGCGGCAACCAAATCGGCATTCAGTGAGCTTACCGCATAGTCACGCGCATTGTCTCTTAGAGTTTTCCGCACCGTCTCACCAATAGCCTTCAGCCGATCGACGATATCATCAACATTCTGGTTTCTAAAAACTATGCCGTTTTCGCCATCAACGATATATCCCTCGGCCAGGTCGTCTCCAACTGCAAGCAGTGCACCACAGGACAACGCTTCAACCAATGAGCTAAGCCCTGCCGGGTTGGTTTCCGTGATCGTTGGCAGAAGGACGACAAATGCACTTTGGTAGAGAATTGCCAGATCTGCGTCGCTTATATTACTTAATATAATTGTCATTCCCGACATGTTCAGCTTTTTCTCTACCACTTTAACGTGATCGATAACCGACTGGTTTTTCGTCACACGAACATACGGCACCTCAAGTAACCCGGAAACCCTCATACTAACTTCTTCATTACGGTCATTACCACCCACCGTAAGCACATAACCGCTTTCTTTGAGGCCGCACTTAACAAGCAGACGATCAATATTTGTTTTTGGCGTCCAGAATTCAGTATTAACGGTGACTGGTGCAAAGAATATCGGCACAGAAGGAAACAATACTTCCATTTGTCTTTCTTGCTTCTTACTTGCAACAACAACCACGAGTGACTTACTTATGAGTTTCTTCAAAACGTAATCGTAGATATATGCGGTTATCTTATCGTCCGAAAACCCCGGCACCTTCCACGTATGAACAATTATGCGTATATCTTTCCAAATCATTGCTGCTGCATAGGTCGTCAGAACTGAATAACCCTGTGTTGCCACGTTCAACGATCCGGGGCTAATCTTGAAAAGATTCCGGATTGCGCTGTACAAAATATTATGAACCTTGCGCGTGGGCAAAACGTTGACATTCTGACCATTGAACACTTTGGTATACAGCTCATACAGATGATGCCTTACTCCAGCCTCGTTTCTAGCATGAGAATATGAAAGATCTGGGAGTAGTATATTAACCTGCGATTTCATATTCGAGTCTTGAGTGCTCTTCTGGCTGAAAGTACAGCCCACCTAAAGTCGCTTGTCCTAACGAGTAGAAACTCCGAGATCTTAAGACCTGATGAGCTATGAAACACCACAACGAGATAAAGGGACCGCAAAGAATTTGCTGCAACCATTGAAATTGCCACCCCGGTAATCGACAGCACCGGAATTAACAAGTAGGCAAACGAGATCAGAGCCGCGATAAATATTACACTCGCTGTAACATCCTGCCGAACCATTGATTTCCCCATCATGAATTCGTTAATGGTCTTCGTGCAGAAAAACAAAAATGCCGAAAACACGAGCACCCTGGCACTACCCACATGCTCCAGATAGGACTCTCCGTACAGGAGCCTTATAAGAAATGGAGCCAATAATGCAAGCAGGATCGAACCGATCATATATATAAAAACTGTTAAGCGAGTGAGTTGGCCTATATTGTCACCCGGATTCCTAATACCCAGATGAAAGACGTTGACGTTTATCGCATTGGCGATAGGCGCCAGTAGCTGACTGAAGGCCATATATACCACAAATAGGCCAAGGTACTTTAGCTCCAGGTAGCTACTTACAATCACCTGATCCAGTCTTGCTGACACAACTAACAATATCCCCGGTATAATAAATACTGAAGCCTTCTTGAAGATGACAACAAGGTCTTTAACCATATTCGCCAGCACCCAGGGCCGCCCTTCAATTACCCCCCGACTTCTAGCTTTCAACTGAAAAACAATAGACACAAGCATTACAACGTAAACCGACAACAGGCTCGCATATACAAAACCGTTCAGACGCGGAATATCGGACGCCCAAAAAACCATGATGAGAACAAAATAACTACCATAGAAGCATAATCGGGTAAGGTTATACTCAAAAAACATGCCCAAGCCATTGAACAATGCACCCGAAAGCATAAACAAGTATAACGCAGGGATGTAAAACAGATAAAGCAATGACAATTCTTCAAGCGAGGGATCTGAAACCTCGTTTATGATTACGAAGTAACTAAGCAGCATCACAGGTATCGTGAGGACCACCACCAATACGACTATCGATGCAACCGGGTAGTTTAAGCGTTTTTGACCGCCGGTAATCGCGATCCCTCTATCCAGCCCAAGCAACCCCATCGTTGCGATCATTTGTGGATAAAGCAAAACCAGCGCCAGCTGGCCCCTACCGTCAGCACCGAGCAATCGTGCCGCCAAAATCGACGTCGCAAAGTTTATCAGCAAAATAACCAGGTTGGTGGCAGCAGTGCTGATAATCACGGCAATAATTTACGAAGCTGGGCTGACAAATAGAGTGGCAACGCCCTTATATTAAAACTGTCTAGCAACAGTTGCAGATAACCTGATTTGCAATCAACGGGGGCAGTTGAACTTGTCATTTTCCTGGCGACAGCCCTAAAAACGGCCAGCTTTCTTGTTTCGTAGTAACCGGTACACAGTTTTACATAGATAGGGTCAAACCCTGTTTTTCGGAGAAAATTACGTAATACATTGGTTGAAAAATAGGCTACATGTTTCCAGTCACCAGTCCTTCCCAACAGTGGGGTATACAATTCGAAAGGCACTTCTACAATGACAACCCCCTGGTCTGTTACCAGGCTGTTTGCCCTTCTCAAAAACTCCATTGGTGAAAATACATGCTCAAGTACATGATTCATAATGATGACATCAAACTTTTCTGAAAAGTCCGCCTCATCAAATAACTTGGCAACCTTGATTATCTCTGGATTCACAGGATCTCTGCTATTGACATCAGCCAGATATACTCTGCCACGGCTGACCAGATGTTCAGTAATTTCTCCATCTCCACCCCCTACATCAAGGATGTTTAACTTTTTGTTGTCAGGTATCGAAGCCAGGCAAATGGCTTCCGATATAAATGCCTGTCTTTTTTTTATATTTTCCAGATGCATAACTGGCTTACTGAAAATAGCTGACGGAACAGGTACGCTATCCTGCTCGTACAGGAACGATAATGTCTTATAATCAAACTTCTCGTATTGAAAAATATATTTACAATACTTACACATCATTATGTGAATTTCTGATTTGACACCATAACGATCAAATAGACCCTTCGCAATAACCCTACCGTTACTGGAAACCTCCTTACCGCATAAGTCGCAATTTTCAATTTTTTCAATCATTACTAATGCCATTCACTTCTGTATATCCCGGAAAGCGACCAAGCTGTTGATCTGCTGAAATAACATCAGAAACGTCGAATACGTGCATCTGCCTGCCACCATCGTGCACCGTATCGATGCACACATACCTTCCGTCGAATGACCACTTCGGATGTAGATCACATCGTATCGGAGAGTTATCCATGTCAGGTGAAGATCTTAGTCTGGCAAGGTCGACTTTTTCGCCGCTCACTATATTCACCAGGAATAAATAACGGTAATTATGACTGTCCTGATAGGTGTCTGTCACAAACCATTCTGTATTCCGCGGGCAAAAACTCGGGTGCCCATCTTCTTTAAGTAACTCCGGGTACACTCTGGCTTTCTCGCTGGCTCTATCAGTAAATAGCACATAGGAATCTCCGGTAACGAGACTTCTGATGGCTGATCGTTCACGAACAAGTTTGTGATATAGCGGCAAAATCGGCTTAATAATATACTTGGCAAGAATTTTATGCTTTCGCAATCGATTTGCTGCGGTCGCGAGCCCACACCAAGCCAAAATCTCATGATTGTTCCGCCAACTAAAATGACTGACTCTTCCAGAGTCATTCAACAGGCAGATATCATTCCCGTTTTTGCTCGCGGTAAATAACCGCGCATAAATTCCACCATCTTCCATCTGCCACCGGTGTAAAAAACAAAATCGTTCGCCATTTGGACTGAACATAAGATGCTCCAGATAATGGATAGCGCCATCCATGCCGGACGAAGGATTTACCCCGAGTAGATCCTTAATATTAATGATCTGTGTAACCGCTCGTCTATCAATATCCAGCAGCCATATCCCGTCCCGCTCATCCAGGGCTTGTCTTTTATCCGGGTTTTCGACACCCTGATAACTGTACCCTCCCCTAAACCAATAGTGGCGTTCGTTATCAATGCACACAGCATATTTACCACTGGGGTGCATGGAATAGACAGCCATGGGAAGAATTGTTCTTTCTTTGGTTTCTACATTCATCAATACCGAAACAAACTTTCCACCGATACGGTCATTATAAATTATGTTCGTCCTGAAATCGGGACCCGCCCATTGCAACATACAACCTTGTTGCCAGTTCCACGCCCGAGTTTCGGTCAGCCGGATAAAATCCTCCCCGTGCCGCCAATCGAAATACCCGATGTCCAACGCATCGTCCTTACCCGGCATTCTATCCATGAACGCCGAGCGCTGAGATAGCATCCTCACATTATCTACATCAAACGGAGATTTATCGTAATAACCAAAGAAATGGTAACTTCCGCGGGGGGATTTAAACAACGGCTCCATCTTATTTCTTTCTCAGCAATATCTCGCCTGTTCTCACAAGAAACTGCTTTACCAAGCCTGGATAATTGATGACCTCAAAACCGTTCGCCCTAAAATACAGAATTGCCAAAAACGGGTCGAGATGGTTGCATGCGTCGCTATCTGATTGCCAATAAACCTGATAATTCGCCTTAATACGGCGATAGTAGAGCCGTTTGTTGAATACCCTCTTATTAATCAAATACAAGATCAAGAAGATAATCCGTTTCGGCATGACATGGCTTAAGCGGAAAAGAAGATTCTCTCTAAGAGGAATCGATGCCTTATAGATCTTCCCAATTACACTGAAATCCTTATACGGCCTTACCTGGTACCCTTCCGCCGCCCACGGTCTACACTGCCATGCAGGATCAAACAACACCAGACCTCCGTGTTTTGTAACTCTGATCATCTCGGACAATGCAAAATCAATATTGGGGACATGCTCAAAAACTGCATGAGTAAAAACAAAATCAAACGACTCTGACTCGAAAGGATATGGAACACCATCTTCTACTACGTGAAACGGTTTTTTATAATACTGAGCCAACCCTTCGGACACATCAACACCAGTATAATCTGCCACGATGCCCTGGAAACGACCGTTTCCGGAACCGATTTCAAGAACCCGCCCATTTTTTAACTTATAGCGATCGATGATTTTTGACAATACCGGATAAAACGAGTGCCCATCTGCATCCTTGCAAAACGAGTATTCATTATCTCTGTCCACCTGATCATAAAATGACTTGTAGTCTTGATCTTTCATTAATCACCCATCACAGATTGGACTGCCTTTTCAATCCATCCCGCATCCTCACTAAAGTTCCAGTCACCCACTATTTCCAGTGACTTTTTACCCATTCGCCTTACTTCGCCCCTGTCCTTATAGAAATACTCTATATGCGCCGCGATAGAGTCAGTATCACCGACCTTTACCACGAAACCATTTTCTCCATGCTTAACCAAATCTTTAGCTGTACCAACAATATCGGTAACAATGATTGGCAACTCAAAGTTCATCGCTTCATTCATTACCTTGGGAGAGGGGTCATAATCGGATATCACAGTAGCGATATCCGCGATGCTGTAGAATTTCGCCAGCTCACTTTGATTCTGGAAGCCAACGAATACCGCCTTGATGTTATGTTTGAGCGCATAGCTTTCCATACTGTTCTTTTCGATACCATCACCCACAAAAAGCACCGTTACGTCTTTATGACCGAGCTTATTAACTGCTTCCAACAGATCATGCGGCCTTTTACGAGATGTAAATCTTGCTGAAAAAAGAACGACAAGATCACCCCGGTCAATACCCAACCCTTCCAGGATATCTGACCTTTTATCTAAATACCTTTTTCTCTCATTTTGGAAATATGCATTATCAACAGCACATGGCAAAGGAAACAACTTGTACTCGGGCACGCCATAATATTCAAGATACTCTTTATTACCGCTGCAACTGTACATCACAGCATCACAGGCTCTAAAAAATCGTAATAAAATAAGTCTCTTCAACCATTTTTTCCATGGAGGGGGGATTTCGTGCGCCCTTAACGTTGCCTCGCCTCTCCAGATTATCTTGATACGTGATATTTTTGCTGCAATAAACGCAATCCAGCAGGAAAAGTTATCATAGCCCTGGATAAGGATAGCGTCGTATTTTTTCCTTTTAACAATTCTAAAAATGCCAGGGTTGACTCTTGAAAAAAACCCGCCGGCTTGATTTACGGGGTAATTTCTGGATATTACGTAGTTATAACCATCAAGTAGAGAAACGTCCCACTTAATGGTCGTCATGAATTCGTGCTGATATAGTGGCCTGACGCCTATATCACTACAATATACCACCATACTGTCAATGCCCTGTTTGTTATAAATTTCTCTGTACAATGGGGCATGGTATTGCACCGGGTGTGAAGCATGGATTATCAACGAATAGCGCTTACTTGACTTACCAGACATGTTTTTACTCTTGACCACCGGCAATCATCATTCGCACGACATCCCTCATTTTACACTTTGCCTTCCAGCCCAAAATTTGTGCCGCTTTTTCTGGGTTTGATTTTCCAACCATAATATCTGTTGGTCGCAACAGATTTACCTCCACAACAACGTATTCTCTCCAATCCAGTCCGACACAATCGAATGACTGCGCAACAAACTCCTGAAGACTATTGGTTTCGCCCGTCCCAATCACATAATCGTCAGGCTTATCTTGTTGCAGGATTAGCCACATCGCCTCAACGTATTCAGGTGCCCAACCCCAGTCACGCTGAATACTCATATTACCCAGGCGAAGAACTTTCTGCTCGCCCTTTGCGATCTTCAGCACAGAAGACACAATCTTCTGTGTTACAAATCGTTCGGGACGCAACACAGATTCGTGGTTAAATAAAATTCCAGAGCAGGCGAATAATTCATAAGCCTCCCTGTAATTACTCACCTCCCAATAAGCAGCGGATTTTGCAACTGCGTAGGGGCTACGAGGCCGGAATGGACTGCTCTCATTAGAACCACTTTCGCCGGCCTCGCCAAAACATTCCGATGACCCTGCATTGTAAAATCTGATCGGTAATCCAACGAAACGGATTGATTCCAGAAGGTTCAAGGTACCTACACTAATGCTTTCCAGGGTTTCAACTGGCTGCTGAAAAGATAAGCCCACTGAACTCTGCCCCGCCAAATTATATATCTCATCGGGCTGAACTTTATCCAGGACCTGGAGAACACTTCGAAAGTCAATGAGGCTCATTGACTCGTATAAAATATCATCATAGATACCCAGTCGTTTCAGATTAGTAAACGATGACATCTGTACATCACGCGATGTGCCATATACCTGATAGCCCTTACTCAGCAGAAACTTCGCTAAGTACGCGCCATCCTGCCCGGATACACCACAAATTAAAGCTTTTTTCATATAATCAAAGACCTTCGTCGTGCATAACCTGATTAATAATACGGTGGCATCGTTGCTTGAAATTATCATATGAAAAATAATCAAGCCCTTCTGGAACGGCACCCGTCCGTCCCTGCAGCGACTGGATGATCGCAGATTTAATTTCGTCCCGGTTATCAGGGTTAACTATAATTCCAAGTTCCCCGTCTCGTACCGCTTCTCGTCCACCATCGACCTTACTCGCTACGACAGGAACACCGCAGGCCATTGCTTCAAGAAAAACAAAACCAAACCCCTCTCCACGGCTCGGCATCGCGTAAACATCAGCCAGTCTATAATGCTCTATTTTTTCGTCTTCTGGAACATAACCCGTGAATACAACTTGTTCCTGTATTCCTAATTTTCTCGCCTTGTCCTCCAGCCTTTTACGATCATCACTGTCCCCACATACAAGGTAGATAACATCAGGTATTTCTTGTGACAACATGGGAATAACGTCAATTATCTCGTCAAAACCTTTATATTGTTCGTCTGCTGAAATTCGCCCCAGGGTCATGAGCACGGTTTTATTTTGCAAGCCGTAACGTTTAATGAGGCTTTCCGATTTCTCCCCAGGTCTGTATGCATCACTATCTATCGCATTAGGTAGTATCGCAATTTCCTGCACTGATACAGGTGCCCAGTCTAAAAAACGCTGCTTCGTTATTTCACTGATCGATACTGACATATCAACATGCCTTAGCAAGTAATTATTTACTTTGCCGCCCACCGGGGTCCACACGTCAATGCCGTACATCATCTGCATAAGACGGGCATTGGTTACCTTTTTAGCCAGATACGCAACGGAAAGAAGATTGATATGCCCACAAACCACCAAGTCAAAATCTGAATCTTTCAGAATTGCCGACAAGACGCTGAAAATATATTTGGCCTTACCTCCTACACCATCTGTAATATAGGTCAC
>Ga0114931_10007086_pt1 | contig 13728 bp, 17 predicted proteins | sample 2SBtaG_FD_89579 | JGI IMG/M metagenome (GOLD analysis project Ga0114931, IMG submission 89579) | Deep subsurface microbial communities from Kolumbo volcano to uncover new lineages of life (NeLLi) - 2SBTROV14_V59a metaG | ecosystem: Environmental > Aquatic > Marine > Volcanic | place: Kolumbo...
ACAATTATCAATAAACCCACTAGCACCGTTCCACCTTAAGAACAGAATCATCGCATACAGTACGGGAGCAGCACCCAGCAACTATGCGATCACTGGTGATTCAATATCAGGCAGTAATTCGGAAATAGCAGTTGGTTACACCGCTCCGACTTATGCGATAACGGGCGACTCAAATTCTTCGAGTGAAGCAGCGATTTCAGTTGGATACGTTGCACCGACTTATGCAATTACCGGCGACTCAAATTCTTCGAGTGATGCAGAAGCCACTCTTACAGCAAGTCACATATTGGTTGGTGATTCAATATCTGGTAGTGATGCAGCTATTGCAGTCGGTTATACTGCACCTACCATGCCGATTACTGGGGATTCAACATCATCAAGTAATGTAGAAGTTGTACTAACAACGAATCATATATTAGTTGGTGATTCAATATCTAGTAGTAGCTCAGAAGTAATAGTTGGCTATGTTGCTCCGCTTATGCCGATTACTGGTGATTCAACATCATCAAGTAATGCAGAAGTTGCACTAACAACGAACCATGTGTTAGTTGGTGATTCAATATCTGGTAGTGGTGCAGGAATCACAGTTGGCTATGTTGCTCCACTTATGCCGATTACTGGTGATTCAACATCATCGAGTGTTGCAGAAGTTGCATTAACAACGAATCATGTGGTTGTTGGTGATTCAGTATCTAATAGTAATGTAGAAGTTGTTGTTGGTTATACTGCACTAACTTATGCGATTAGTGGTGATTCAACATCATCGAGTAGCGCAACTGCATCGCTAACAACGAATCATGTGATAGTTGGTGATTCAATATCATTTAGTGACGTAACTGTATCACTCACAACAAATCATGTAGTGGCAGGTGATTCATTAACTGATAGTACAGCAACTGCAAATCTAACCACGTTACATAGAATCATAGGGCAAGCTATTTCAGCATCAACTGCAACTATTCATTTGACTGGTGATGCGGCATCCTTCAATCCAAGGATTACTTTGGCTGTGAAAACAGTTCCACGTAAATTTTCAATTACTACAGTTCCCCGTTCGGCAATAGTTAAATAAGGATTAATAAAATGACCGTAGGTATAGAAGCAACGCTTCGTGAATCAATGTTAGATTGGATTTGTAATATCGGTACACCAACTAGGCCGACTGATACATATTATTTGCAATGGCACATAGCAGATCCTGGGGCGGCTGGGACAACATCAATATCGACGGCCCTACCGAATCGTGATGCTTTGGCTGGCCCAACTCCATTTTGGGAAGCCGGTGCAAGTGGTACTGATGGTGTTGTACAAAATGCAAAGGCTGGAGAATCAGCAGCGGCCGGTGGTGCTGATACTATCTCACATTTCTCTGTATGGTCGGCAGCAACACTCGGTACTTTCTTATTTTCTGGCACTGTAACAACGCCACAAGTTGTTGCTAGTGGTGGTAAATTAACCTATGCTATTGGTGCTTTGACTGTAACATTAAATGGTGCAGCCTAAAGTAAAAGGATTAAATAATGGCTAATTTTGCAGCTACATTACGTGAAGATATGTTGAAATGGGCCTTGAATATTGGTACCATACCGACTAGACCAACAGTTTTTTATGTTTCATTTCATACTGCTGATCCAGAAGGTACTGGTGCAAACGAAACATCATATCTTACTAGGACATTACATAATAGTTGGGATGCAGGTACGACTGGTGACGGTATTGTAGAGAATACTGGTGCTGGTGAGACTGCTTCTGCTACTGGGGCTGCAACTATCACACATTTTGGTGTATGGTCTGCTGCAACTAATGGCACATTTTATTTTGGTGGGGCATTAACTGAATCAAAAATTATTGCACTTAATGATAAATTGTCTTGGGCTGACGCAGCACTTACTGCAATATTAAGCTGAATATTGAGTTAAAAATGATTGAATTAGAATTACCACCGATCAGCTCAATGTTAGTTGAATCAACTGGCACAGGAGGGCAACGTGATTATGCAATAAGTTTAGCTGGTGATCTAAAAGATGATGAGATTATAACAGCACTTTCAGGAATAAGTGTTGATACAGCGATATTAACTGTAACAAATGTGGCTCTAGGTGCTGATAATAGGAGTGTGAATTTTCATGTGACGATACTTCCTAATATTGTTGCAAGAATTGGTTTAATTTATATTGCTTTTGAAGGTAATTCAAACTCTAGTGATACATATAGAATTACACAACCAATTCAGGAGACATTAAATGGCTGATCCAATGCAAGTAACTGTGACTGTTGATGGACCTAAGACTATTGTTACTAGTACACTGTCCCCTGACAGCATTGATGTTGTTGATGTTGGCCAAGATCTATCTGCTTTGGCTCTTAAATCAAATGTTCTAGAGTTGGACAATACTTCCGCTTTCACACCTACTGGTGATTATCATCCAGCTACCAAGAAGTATGTGGACAACGCTGGAATGACACCGAGTATTATAAATGTGAAATCCCATGGAGCAGTAGGAGATGGCGCTACAGATGATTGGCCTGCTTGTCAGGCTGCAATGGATGCGGCGGTTGCCGGCGATACAGTGTATTTCCCCACTGGCACGTACTTCCTGAAAACAGGCTGGCTGACCGTTAAATCAGGCGTGCGGGTTGAGGGTAGCAGCATGACAAGCTCTATCCTGCTGCGCGGCACGAGCTCGCCAAATGAACCAAATGCCAATGAGCAGCCATGCTTGAGGATTTCAACGGCATTAAAAAATACAACTGGCTATGCTGGTGATAAAACAGACATTGAAATTTGCCACATCGGCTTTGATTCAAACTCTTTGTTGACAGGTTGGTCGTCTGGCGTTCGGCAAGTAATCATCTCAAGCGGTGGTACTGATGTGCTGGAGGATATCAATTTCCATCATTGCTTATGGACGGACAATGACGTTACACAACAACCAGACGATGCAAATGATTCGTGGGGTATTCTATCCACTGGCAACGGAGGGGCGTGCAGAAATTTGCGAGTTACTGATTGTGTCGCCGATATGCCTGGCCGGCAATTCATAGCGGGTGGTAATTCTGGCTGGGACGGGATATGGATTGAACGCAATTACATCTACCACGCACGTGAAACGGCAATCGCAATTACCAACCAGACGGCCGATTTGGGCGATTACAAAAACGTCCACATCAACAACAACACCATAACCGGGTTTACCAACATCGCCATCATGCTTGGTGCCGACCGGCTCAATTCTCCGTTGAATACCAAGTTTGCCAATGTGGAGATAACCGGAAATACCATCGTAGGTGATGCGTATAAAGAGGGAGTCGCTGGTGCTGACTTTGGCCAGGATTGCATTACGGTACAGGCTGGCGGTTTGCATGTCAGTCATCTGTCCATCTGCAACAATACGGTGACTCGGCAGGACGATAGTACGGTCACTAAATTCCGTGCGGTCAGGGTGCGAGACTTTACAGGCACAGCGGCCAGCTACACTCTCGATGCTTTATTTGTTCAACCAGCCGTGGATGCAAGTGTTTCCAGCATTACCTTTGCTGAAAATCCTGGATTGCCAGTTGGTGCAATTCTCCATATGGGTGATGGTACCGACCTGGGCGGACGATATGAAGTGACTGCAAACGCATCAGAATCCTATACACTGACTCGGCGATACTGGCCGAAAGGCACGGCTGATGCAGCCAATGTTCCGGTAACCGTCGGTGTGAAAGCTGTTGGCGAATGTCGAAATGTGGTAATCGCCAACAATAGTTTTGATGGCATAATCGAGTCGCATTATGCTAATGGACTGACAATCGCCAATAACATTTGCAGCAAGGAAACCGAGAATCAAGCGGTATTGCTCATTTCCTGCATTGATGCCGATGTGAAAAACAACAACTGCAAGTCTGGCCGCATGGAGTTCCGCCACAGCAACCAGGGGCGATGTACCGGCAATACGTTTGGCGATGCGAGCCTGACTGCTGGCTGGATACAGATGAAAAGCAATTTGGATGCGTTGCTTGGCCGGAAATCGAAAAACGATTGGTACGTGTCAGGCAATGCTGGCAGGCATGGCATAACCGCCGCCAACCATGTCACGTTGGATCAGACTTCTGACTACATTGGTACGCCAGATTCAACCTCACATAAACTGCGCGGCGATGCTTACAGTGGCAGAACTCCAGAGGGATATCTTCATGCCGAGATAGGTGCGACCTGCATCAATATCAACGGTGGAGCATCAACGACGTTTTACGTCAAAGAGTCCAACCCAGGAGACAATACTGGTTGGGTTGGGAAATAAAAACGGGAACGGTTCCAAAAATAATGAGGTAAATCATGTCACGAATAATAGTTCCCGGCTCAGTGGATCAATCGATCCTGATCCATTTACACACCACTGCGACAGGTGCCGATGCGGGAATCATTCCCGCGGCTAATCTTACAGCTTTTTACTGGCGCGCTGGCGATGCTCCGATAACGGCTATACCGTTGTCTGATCTTGCTGATGGATCAGCCGCTCACACGGATGGCGGTTTAGTCGCATTGTATAATGGAAATTATAGGCTTGATCTTCCTGATGTGGTGGTTGCTGGTGGTGTTGATTATGCACAGGTGTACCTGAGTGGGCCGACTGAAACGCAGACGGGCGGCGGGTATACTATCGACCTGGGTGGCTCTGCCGTAGATCAGCAGCCAATACCAGCAGCCAGGACAGCAATTGTCATCACCAAGGCTGGCGTTGGCAATGTTGGCGAGCGTTCGCTAACGCTGACCGTTGGTGAGCTGCAACCCATCGCGGTGGACTACCGTAAGCTGTTGCCAACCAATGGCCGAGTCACAGCGGTCACATGCACACAGCTCACACAGCCTGTTGGTGGGAGTCTAACTATAGGCACGACAGGGTACGACAAGACACAAGCCAAGGTGCCATTGACGCCTGATACGGCTGGTACGTACACCATGGAGTGCGTTGCAACGTTCGCTGATGGAGCGGGTCAGGAGGCGGCTACGGTGACTTTGGTGGTGGTGTAATGAGCATGGAACGGTTCGTACGGGTGTGCAGGGATGTAGTAGAGCACCTTGGCAATCAATAACGATCTTTTGGCCATTCCCTCCCAGACACCAAGCGGAAGAGCCGATTTTCCATAATTACAAACGCATCTAGTCAATGAATGGTACGGCAACAAAAAAATCCAGGCGTTCGGCAGAGGGTGCGGCAAGGGAAAAGGCGAGAGTTGCCAAGGCTTTGCAACTCATTGCAAACAAAGCGTCGGAGATCGAGCCACCACCACCACGCAACAAGAAACGTTATAACAAATACCGCAAGAATCTTTTGCGTTTCTTGGTTGAATGTTTCCCGCACACTACCGGCTTGAAGCCATTCAGCAGAGCACACAAGGATATCATCAAGAGGATCCAGACGGCGGCAATTGATGGTGGCCTGTTTCTCCAGATCGTTTACCGTGGGTTTGCCAAATCGACCATCACCGAGAACGCGGTTATCTGGGCGACGGGCTACGGCCATTCCAAATACGTGGTGCCAATTGCGGCCGACGCTGGAGCGGCACAGATTATGGTAGATTCCATCCAAGCAGAGATCGAAACCAACCCGGACCTGATGGAGATATTCCCGGAGGTTTGCCATTGTGCACAGCAGCTTGAAGGCACACCACAACGGGCTGGCCGGCAGCATATTGCCGGCGAGAAAACAAATATGCAATGGCCGAGTTCCCATTGCGTATTCCCAACCATCAAAGGGTTTGCCGGCTCGGGTGCAATCATCACGCCTAAAGGAATCACGGCCAGCATTCGAGGCATGCGGTTCAAGCGGCCGGACGGCGAGCAGGTGCGGCCGGATTTCGTGCTGATCGATGATCCACAGACAGATGAAAGCGCCGCGTCACCTGCTCAGGTTGCCAAGCGGCTATCGAAACTGAACAAGGCCATTCTACGCCTCGGCGGCCACGATAAGCAGATCGCTGTGGTTTGCAATGCGACCGTGATCGAGGCCGGCGATATGGTGGACCAGCTCGCCGACCACGAGAAAAACCCGATCTGGCAAACCGAGCGGGTTCCGATGCTTTACTCGATGGCTACCGAAGGGAAGCTGTGGCTGGACGATTATGCCACGATCCGCACAAGCTACGATCCAGACGATAAGGACGACCAGGCCAGGGCACACAAAGACGCAACGAAGTTTTACCGCAAGAATCGCCGCAAGATGGATGCCGGAGCCAAGGCATCCTGGATTCATTGCTTCTCGCCAGAAACAGAGCTGTCGGCAATCCAGCACGCCTACAATATCCTGATTGATACCGGCGAATAGGCATTTGCGTGTGAGTGTCAGAACACGCCACTGATCGACGAAAGTGGGATGTCGCTGTTGCAGGTGGATGCGATCTGCGAAAAACAATCAGGCTATGGCCGCGGTGTGGTGCCGAACGAGGCAACAACCATCACGGCCATGATCGATGTCCACCCAGAGATTTTGTACTACGAGGTGTGGGCCTACGGGGTTGGGTTCCAAGGATATAAGATCGATGGCGGGAACTTTCCGCACCAGAAGCGAATGAAGTTCAACCACAAAAAGCCACCCGTGCCATTGTCGAAAGTATTTCCTGGCATGGATCAGGAAGCAGCTATATTTGCTGGCCTGGGTGCCTGCACCGAAGAAATTATCGGCCGGGAGTGGATGCGATCCGATGGGGTGCCGATGCGGATTGTCCGCTGTCTGGTGGATGCGAACGGGAACGAGTCAACAACGATTCGTTCATTCTGCAGGCAATCAAAGTATGCCTCGATTCTGGTTCCATCATTTGGCAAAGGGATCACGGCGAAGCAGGCACCAATCAGCCGATGGGAGCAGGTGCAGGGCAAGGGGTATGGACCAGAGTGGGCACCCACGAAACCGAAAGCAGGCGAAACCACCGGAGTGATATTCGATACAAATTACTGGAAAACCAGATTTCACAGGCAGCTTGCATTGCCAAAGGGTAGCAAGTCCTGCCTATATTTGTTCAAGGCGGCATCAGACCAGCACCAATTCGCGGCACATGCTTACCGGGCGGAAACACCGACCGAGGTGCAGGTTGGCAGCAGAATCGTCCAGGAATGGCAAGTTCGGCCAGGTCAGGAAAATCACCAGTTCGACTGTGCCGTAGGCTGTATGGTGGCGGCGTCTATCGCGGGAATCAGCAATCGTGTTGCCGAATCGAAACGGAAACCCAAACGCAAGAAAGTCAGGTACATGCAATGAGCGAAGTCAAGAAAAAGCGTGGCAGGCCAAAAGGCAGCAAAAACAGAGTGTACGCCGAAGCTGTGGAGATTCCGGCATCGTGCCAGATGTGTGGGTCGTCGGATCTGGTGATTATCGATTCCAATCGCCGGCTGATCCGTGAGATTGATGGTGTACTGCCGAACGGCCATCGGTTCAATCGCGTGCGGTGGGATCGAAAGAAGTGCAAAAACTGTGGTCAACTGGTAGCAGTCCGAAAATACTACGTAGAGAATAATAATAGGAAACCTATTAGATCGAGCGAAACCGATTCGACTTTGCCGGCGATTGCTGAATAAAATGCGGATGTGAACAGCTAGTTCCCCGCATGGATCCTTTGATGGCCGACTACACAAAAGAAATCGAGCAGCTTGAGGCCATCCTAAATGGTGCCGTCGAGTCGATAACCGTCGATGGCATCAGCACCAAAGTCAGCATCGATCAGGCTCGAAAGCGGCTAAATGAGCTGCGTCTACTCGATGACGCCTCCACAACGATGGTGCGGCCGGCAGTGATCGGCATGCGGTTGGGAGGATCCTGGTGAATCTCCTGCAACGCACGGTTGGCAAGATGTTCGGCTACGATGCGACCGAAACGCGCAATCGTCGGCGGTCCATATCGTCGAAAACGACCACGGAAGATAAGCAGGCCAACGACCGCAAGCGAGCCATCCTGTCCAGCAATAGTCGGGACTTGGCACGAAATTTCGCCATCGCGGCCTGGGCGATCCGTAAGCACCTGGATTTTGTGACCCGGTTCACTTTCCAAGCCAAGACTGGGGACAAAGGATTTGACCGAGAGTTCGAGCAGATCATCCGCGAGCAGACGACCCGCCATCGGTTCGAGACGGCCAGGCGGCACACTTATCGGCGAGCACTGAGAATCGCAGAAGCTTGCCGGGTAAAAGATGGCGATGTGTTCTGGATGAAACTGGCACCGCCAAGCAGCAATGCACGCGGTAAGGTGCAGGCCATCGAATGGGACCGGATTTGTACCCCGAGCGATCTGCCGAAAAACACAAAGCCAGAGGATTGGGTGAACGGTGTCCGTGTCAGTGCATCTGGTGCTTCGCTGGCCTATGCTCTTTGCGACCGTGGTAATTTCGGCCGGCCGCAACTCAAGCGGATTGTCTCGGCTCGAAATATGTTCTCACATGGATTCTACGATCGGTACGATCAAGTGCGTGGCGTGTCGCCAATCGCAGCCGGCTTGAATTGGTTCCGGGACACTTATGAAGGCTTCGAGTATGCTCTTGCAAAGGTGAAAATCTCTCAACTGTTCGGGTTGGCGTTTTACCGTGACTCGGATACTTTCGTATTCGGCCAGGGTACGCCGACGCCGACAGTAGACACCGACAGCGACGATGTAGCGGATGCCGGCTACGAAGTGGATATGACCAAGGGTCCATTCACGCTCGACTTGGATCCAGGCGACCGGGCGGAGTTCTTGGAAAACAAAACGCCGGCTTCCGAAACGGTTGATTTCCTGAAGATGATGATCCACGTGGCGCTCAAGTCGCTGGATATTCCATACTCATTTTTCGATGAGTCATTCACGAACTTTTATGGTAGCCGCGGTGGACTGATTCAATATCTCAAGTCCTGCGAAAACAAGATCGAGGATTTGCAGGAATTTCAGGACGAGTGGACGCGGTGGCGCACTGGCCTGCTGGTGGAGGATAAATTGCTTCAGTTGCCGGCCGGCAAGGACTTCTCATTCCTGCGATGGGAATGGGTGCCGGATGGCGTGCCGTGGTGGGATCCAGTGAAAGAAGTCCGTGGTAATGCGATGGCTGTGGCCGCTGGATTCAGTTCGCCGCAACGGGTTTGCCGCGAGGTGGGGACCGATTTTGAAGAAAATATACGCCAGACGGCGGAGGCGATGGCGATTGCCAATGAGGCCGGCGTGCCGTTGACGTTTGCTGATTCGACCGCTTTCCGGCCAGCAATTCAGGCCAATGGAGATCCAGTCAATGCCCAATAGTATCCTCGCAGAACCACCGAAATATCTTCGTGCTCCGAAAGCCAAAAGCAAAAACATTCGCATCGATCCTACTGGTGGATTCCGCAAGCAGGGAATCATCCATGGGGTATCAGCCATAGCCACGGGCGAGGCATTGGGACACGATATATGGATCGATGAGACAATGTTAAGCCAGACAGCCGCAGCAATCAATGACGCGCCGAAGGGGGTGAAATCCCGATTTACGCATCCGTCATTGTCAGGCGATGGCCTGGGTAAATTTGTCGGCCGCATGATGAATGCCACCGTGCTGGATGGCAAAGTTGTTGCCGATCAGCATTTTGTAGAGGCCGGCCATAAATCACCCGATGGCGACCTGGCAGATTACCTGATGAGCCTGGCCGAGGAAGATCCGCAAGCCTATGGACTGTCGATTGTGTTTGGTGCAGATTTCGACCAGATGGAAAGGTTTCGGCTGGATAATACGAATGAAGACGGAGAATTTGTAAGTCCGGATCCACAAAATACAAACAATTACCCGCATGCAAGACTCGCAGAATTGCGGGCAGTGGATGCAGTAGACGAACCAGCAGCAAATCCCGATGGGCTGTTTCACCGGGAACAAGAGATCGCACAAGAAGCAGAAGCGATGGCTGCTTATGCTCTTGGGCTGGAAGCAGATGTTTCGATTCAATTTCTTCAAGAGAATGCGATGTTGGGATTAGACCCAGATCGCGTACGCGGCTTTGTTAGCCGTTTCCTTAACAACCACCATTTGGAGGTAAAAACGATGGCTGAAAGCAATGCAACTCTCGAAACCGAAGAAGAAATCACCAACCCGGCAGCCGAACTCAACGAGGCGCAACCGGATAACGATATCCAAGGCGCAGGTGAGCAGCAGCAAACCGAAACGCCGCAAGAGGAAATCGCCGCCAGTGGCCGCGAAGAATGCCAGCGGTTCCGCGAAGCATTTGGCGACAAGGGCGCAATTTGGTATGCCGATGGATTGACATTTGAGCAGGCCAGAAGCAGAGAAGTGCAGGAACTGCGAGAGGAGTTAGCGGAAACGCGAAAGCAACTCGCCGCACGTCCTGTCGAGGGTGAGGCCGATCCTGTTGATTTCGATTCAACCGATGAAGAGCCGAAAGCAAAGGGTTTCGCCTCCAAGATTCACATCAAATAACTAGCTACTTACGCCACGGGTTGGCGGAAGTATCGCAAAATAAAGGACCATGAAAATGGCCGACGATCTGAAAACATTGTCTGATCTTGTCGCGGATGCGCTGGATTTGGCACCCATTGAAGTATCGGATGTGCTGAAGGCAACTCCGTTGCTTGATCTCACATCGATGGAGCAAAGCTCAAACGGCGTCACCCATTCCTATACCAAGGAAACGGCGGCTCCTGTGGTTGGGTTCCGAGCGGTGAATGCTGGCCGGGATATGGACAAGAGCGCGGACACGAAGGTGTCGGTGACTCTGAAATATCTCGACTTTTCATGGGTGGTCGATGTTGCGCAAGCACAAGCCAGTCGACGCGGACCAGAATGGGAAATTGCACGTGAAGGCTTGCGGCACATCGAGGCCGCGCTAATCAAACATGAGGCTCAGGTAATCAATGGCGTGGTTGGTGCAAGCGACAGTGCTGGTGCTTCTGTCGACGCTGCTGGATTCACTGGCCTGCGGGACGCATCAACGATTGATGCGGTGGCCGACACGCTGGTCATCAATGCAGGCGGCACTACCATAGATACGGCTTCGAGTGTTTATGGTGTGCGGCTGGCAGCCAATGGAGTCGTCGGCATCTACAAGGGTGACGGTCCCGCTGTCCAACTAGGGGACACGACCACGATCCAGCGTCTCGTGAATCCTGGCACTGACAACAAATCCTATCCGGCGTTTTACACGCCTGGCGGATTGTGGTTGGCATTGCAGGTTGGTTCGGCTTACGATCTTGGCCGTATCGCCAATCTGACCGAGGATTCCGGGAAAACATTGACGGATGATCTGATCGCGCAATTGATTGCAGCCTATCCGGTCGGCAAAATCCCAACCCATCTGGTGATGAGTCGCCGCAGTCTACGCCAGCTCCAGCAGAGCCGTACGGCTACTACGGTTACCGGGGCACCTGCGCCATTCCCGACGGAATCGCATGGCGTGCAAATCGTTGTCAGCGATAACGTCAGCGATACAGAGGAAATCTTGGTCTGATGGTTTCTCTCCTTTCCAATTCCGTCCGTCTGTTGGCTTCCACGGTCAAACAGGCGGGCGGTGTAGATATCCGCTACCTACGCGGCAGCAGTGAGGTTGAGTTGGTTGCGGTACCAGGCCAGTCGGATATCGAGGGGATGGGAATTGACAATGAGGCCATCGTCGCAAAGGCCGATGATTGGCTGATCGATGCAATGGATTTATGGCTGGATGGGCTGAAGTCGTTGCCGAAACGCGGCGACCGGATTCTCCACGACGGCCATGAATATGAGGTGGTGCAGCGTGGCGAGTCGGCTTGTTACCGATGGACGGATCAAACCAAGCAAATCCTGCGAGTTTACACGGTAGAGATTTATGCAAGCAGTTAGCGTGCAAATTGCCGAAGCGGTAAAAGACCACTTGAATGCTGGCTCTTTTTCGTGGGAATTTGATTGCAAGAGATTGGCGTTTCCGAAAGCAACAATACAAGAGGCGGATGGGTTGCTTGTTTCGGTTTTCTCGGGACCACGGCAAAGCGATCAATTAACACGCGGATATTTCCAGAGACAATATACCATATATTTGGTTGTGCAGCGAAAGCTATCTGCTGAAGATGCGGAAAGCATGACATTGCCAGACGAGCTAACGCTACTGGTAGAGGAAATGGAGATGTCGCTGGAAGATGTCGTTATGGCAGGTTACACGATGATTGAATTCAGCGGAGATATAGAGCGGGTGCCGTTTAATGTTGAGCTGATGCGGGATGCAGGAATTTTCGCTTCCGTGATTGCAGTGGAGTACGCAAACTGATGCCGCAATTATTATCCGCTCAACTGATCGGCCAACTAGACTTGCCGAAACTGGCCAAGGCAATGGACCGTAAGGAACGGAAAGTGCTGTTTCGCACGGCAGCCTACGCACGAACGACCATGAAACGCGGAATGCGCCGCCGTAAAAATGCAAGTGCGCCAGGCGGTTTCCCATCAGCACATGCCGGCCAACTGCGGGACATGATTGCATTTGCTGTGGATATTCCATCGGGAACAGCAGTAGTTGGTCCTGCGGCATTTGGCCAACAGCCATCCTGGCTGCCAAGCGGCATCAGTACCGTGCCGCAACTACTGAACGAAGGCGGGACTGTGCGACGAATGGTGAAAGGCAAGAATAGAACTTTCAAATACGAACCACGGCCATTTGTGAAACTGGCAAATGAGTTGGCCGCTAAACGACTGGCTGACAATATGGAAAAAATCCCTTTAGGAGTTTGATAAAATGGCCATACCATTTGGAAAAGATGCAAAGCTCTACAATTCCACGGCTGCACTCGATGGGACCGTTACAGCGGCCACAGCGACCTGGGTTGAATATGACAATGTTCGCGATGTCACCGGCAACTATTCTGCCGAAACTGTAGACGTGACAACCAGGGCGACAGCCAAGCTTGGTTGGGGTGCCAGCGCGGCGGTGTTGAATACCGGCGAGGTGACGCTAAACATTCCACAGCCGGCTGCTGCTGATACGATTTTTGATGCGATTATTTCCGCATGGCTGAATCAAACGGAAATCACCATGCTAGTTTTGAATGGCGACAAAGCAACATCGGGCAAGCAGGGTCTGGCGGCCAATTTCTCCGTTTCGATGTCACAGGCACAGCCGATCAAGGATGTGCAATCGTGGGATATTACACTGACTGTCAGCAGCTACCCAGAATGGTATGTGGTGCCGTAATGAAAAAGTTTACTGATTTGGAGGGCCGTGAGTGGAAAGTGTCGCTGAACGGCTGGACGCTTCAAGGCGTCAAGAATGGCTGCAACGTGCTGCTCACGAAGCTCGTAGAAGATAACTGCAAGGTACTGGCAGCCATCCATGAGGATCCTTTGTTACTTGTGTCTATCCTTTGGTATATGGTCGAAGATCAGGCAATCGAACAAGGCGTCACTCAAAAGGACTTCTCCATGGGCCTGGCCGGCGATGTGCTTTACAACGCCAAGGACTGTCTGATTCAGGAGACCATTGATTTTTTCGACGACCCGGCGACGCGCCGGAATGTGACCCAAATCGTAGATCGGGTGAAGGAGCTGACCAAGCAAATTCAAACGGAAACGGAAAATCGATTAGGGAAGGCACTGAGGGAGATCAGCCCAGAATCAGTGGTGAAGGCTACTATAGGATACTCTGGGAATATGCGGGAATCTGTGGCGTCGATCCGTGGAAGTACACGTTAGGCCAGTTGTCGGTCATGGCGGACGCCAGGCAGAAGCACAACTGGGACCAGACCAGCCTGATATGGTCCACGCTTGCGAATGCCAACCGTGACC
>Ga0114931_10007087_pt1 | contig 13728 bp, 12 predicted proteins | sample 2SBtaG_FD_89579 | JGI IMG/M metagenome (GOLD analysis project Ga0114931, IMG submission 89579) | Deep subsurface microbial communities from Kolumbo volcano to uncover new lineages of life (NeLLi) - 2SBTROV14_V59a metaG | ecosystem: Environmental > Aquatic > Marine > Volcanic | place: Kolumbo...
CCCCCCACCCCTCTTTGTCAAAGAGGGGAGTTCAGGCCACTTGGCAAATCCGCATCGGTGAGGTTCATCCTCGATCATATCCTGCTGCCTCGTCATTCTCCACGACATTTGCAACTGATCCAATAATAGGTGCCTTGACCTCCTTTCCATTCAAGGTATAATGGCATCATCCACAATGGCGGATGATTGAGTTTGATGGTCCAAGAAATGAACAACCATGGCTACCCCGAAATTTGAAAATGCCCTCGCCAGGCTCGAAACGATTGTAACCGAGTTGGAACGAGGGGAACTCCCATTGGAAGAGTCTCTGAAAATTTTCGAGGAAGGGGTTAAATTATCAAAAACCTGTTTGAAAATTCTTGATGAGGCTGAAAAAAAGGTCGAAATCCTGGTCCAGGACAAAGATGGGAAAAAGCGAATTCAAGCCTTTTCCATTGAAGAAGAATCACCTGACGAGCCTGAATAACTCCTTTTGTTCAATTTTTGATGTCGCAAGCCAGCGGCCCATGGGTCTGGAGGAGAGAGTTCTAACCTCCATGCCTCCCTTTCTTCATGAAACAACGGCTTGATTCCCTCCTGGTCTCGCGTGTGTTCACTCATAGTCGAGAACAGGCCGCGCGATTGATTCTGGCTGGTTTAGTCAAAGTCAACGGTGTCCTGATTGATAAACGAGGAAAGGTTGTGAAGGCGGATGTCTCTCTCACCTTGGATTCACCCTCTTCTGCCTTTGTCAGCCGGGCGGGCGAGAAGTTGTCGGCTGCCTTGGATACCTTGCGTCTTTCGTGCCGGGAAGTGATCGCTTTGGATGTCGGAGCTTCAACTGGGGGATTTACGGATTGTTTGCTGCAACGGGGTGCCCATCGCGTCTATGCTGTTGATGTGGGATATGGGCAGTTGGATTACACACTCCGAAACGATCCTCGTGTCGTGGTGCTTGAACGGTGTAACATTCGTTATTTGGATCGGGAAGCCGTTCCTGAGCCTATCGATTTAGCCGTTGTGGATGTCTCCTTCATCTCCTTAAAACTGGTCCTACCCTGTGTCCTCCGGTTTCTTGCCGAACAGGCAACAGTCATAACGCTCATCAAGCCCCAGTTTGAAGTTGGCAAAGGGTTAGTGGGAAAGGGGGGGGTCGTTCGGAATGAAACCCAAAGGCAGGTCGTGAAACAAGAAATCATTACCTATGCGGAAACGATAGGGCTTCGCTTCCTGAGCGCTCTAGATTCTCCGATCATTGGCCGAAAAGGAAACAAAGAAATACTCGCCGGCTTCAGACATCCTCTCTCCGTCTGAGCTCAACAGAAAAGAAAGGGGCCTATCATGTCAATGAGAATCTTAGTGTCGGGAGGGGCTGGTTTTATCGGATCACATGTGGTGGATCATTTGGTTCAAGAAGGTCATCAGGTTGCGATTATTGATAACCTTTCCACCGGTAAGCGAAAAAATCTCAATAAACAAGCTCGGTTTTATAAGATGGATATCCAGAGTAAAAGCGTGGAACGGGCCTTTCGACATGAACGACCCGCGGTCCTTGTCCATCTGGCAGCTCAAATGGATGTTCGCCGATCCACGGAGGATCCGGCGTTTGATGCCAATGTGAATATTTTAGGAACGATCAATCTCTTGGAGCATGCCGTGCGTCATGGAGTCCGAAAAGTCCTTTTTGCGTCTTCCGGTGGAGCCGTCTATGGGGAACAACAGTCATTCCCCGCGCAGGAAAACCATGACACGGATCCGTTGTCACCCTATGGAATCAGTAAACTGGCCGGAGAAAAATACTTGATCTACTATCATCATGTGGCCGGCCTCAGGTTCGTCGCGTTACGGTTCGGCAATGTTTATGGTCCTCGTCAGGATTCAGAAGGAGAAGCGGGGGTGATTGCCATTTTTACCAAAAAGCTCTTGAACGGAGACCAGCCCATCATCAATGGGACGGGCAAGCAAACGCGCGATTTTGTCTACGTTGATGATGTCGTCGAGGCCATCAAAACGACCCTGGAACCAAGCATCCACGGTATTTACAATGTAGGAACGGGAAAGGAAACCACGATCAACGACTGTTTCAGAATGTTAAAAAAGTTAACCAAGGCAGACTGTAAGAACCTGCACGGTCCAGCCAAAAGAGGGGAGCAACTTCGTAGCGTGCTGGATGTGACCAAACTGGGGCAGGCGTTTGATTGGGAACCACACGTGAACATCTCAGAAGGCTTGCGGCGCACCGTTGAATTCTTTCGCTCTCAAATGATTGCATGAGACAGAGAGCAGAGATCTCTCCGCGCCAAACGGGTGTCGATTCTTCTTCCTTCCAAAGAGGGACTCTTTAATACCGCGGAACGGAAGCGTCAATTTCCACCGACCACGCATCAATACCCCCCACAAGATTTTTCACATTTGAAAACCCTTGCTGGAGCAGAAATCCAACAGCATCAGCACTTCTCATCCCATGATGGCAATAGGCAACAATCTCAGCTTGACGGTCCACCTTTTCCAGGGAATGCGGGAGTTCACCCAGTGGAATCAGTACGGCATTCTCAAGTTTGGCAGTGGAATATTCATTGGGTTCTCGCACGTCAAGCAAAAACAATGTATCCCCTTTATCTAATCGGTCTTTTAACTCACGGACGGAAATTGTATAACTCATGAACGAACCTCCTTGTGGAAAACGGATCATACAGAATAGATGGTTTTCGTGTCGTCGTTCATAACTGCGTTTTCTGATTGGATGGGCAAACGACTGTTGCCCTTTCAACCATTTTTTTTGTCATTTCGACCAACGGGAGAAATCCGGCCATGCTCGATGGAGAGATGGCTCCCATCTGTTCAACATGACACCAGTGGCACCCACCCTACCCAATCCTCCGATAACAACCATGAATACTGTATGGTCCTGGAAAACGAGTCTTATGTTAGCCTTGCAATTTTATAGATGTCAACGAGCAAGTACAGGGCATCCCGCGGGAGGCTCTGTGCCGACGTCAGAGCTAGGTCACATGCGAAACACATTCCTTCCGAGTAAACAGGTTCATCTTTCAATCGCGAGGTACCAATCATGGCTGTTCCTCACATAGTCACCATTGAACACATTGCCGAGCATACCGGACAGGAAGTGACCATCCGTGGCTGGTTACGGCATCGTCGTTCAAGTGGCAAAATCCAATTTCTTCTGATACGAGATGGAACAGGCGATCTGCAGGCTGTGGTCAGTCAGGCTGCGGTGGGTTCAGAGCCGTTTATCGCCGCAAGCCAATTGACTCAGGAGTCATCCTTGATCCTGACAGGAACACCCCGGGAAGATACACGAGCGCCCGGTGGATTTGAACTGACGGTTTCAACGATCCATCCTCTCCATTTTGCGCAACCATTTCCTATACAACACAAGGAGCATAGCGTGGGATTTCTGATGGAGCACCGTCATCTCTGGCTCCGGTCCAAGAGACAACACGCGATCCTTCGTATTCGGCATGAAATCATCCGTGCCTGCCGGACGTTTTTTGATGACCGTGACTTCACGCTGATTGACACTCCCATTTTTACGCCTAATGCCTGTGAAGGAACCACGACCCTGTTTGAAACTCAGTATTTTGATCAAAAGGCCTATCTCGCGCAAAGCGGTCAATTATATGGCGAAGCCGCGGCCGCCGCCTTTGGCAATATTTATTGTTTCGGACCAACCTTTCGGGCTGAAAAATCAAAAACGCGTCGTCATTTGATGGAATTTTGGATGGTCGAGCCTGAAATGGCTTTTGGTGATCTTTTTGATGCCATGGGAATGGCCGAAGCCCTGTTGGTGTCTATTGCGAAGCAGGTTTTGGATCATCGGAAGGCCGAACTAGCCGTCCTGGAACAAAATCCGGCAAAGCTGGAGGCCATTGTCCCGCCATTTCCTCGTTTAACCTATGAAGAAGCCATCGCCCTGTTACAGCAAAAAGGAATCCCGATCCAGGATGGAGATGATTTTGGGGGTGAGGAAGAAACCGTTTTGTCTCGTGAATTTCATCAACCGGTGATCATTCATCACTATCCATCTTCTCTCAAAGCCTTTTATATGAAACCTGATCCAACCAGACAGGACACAGCGCTCTGCATGGATATCCTGGCGCCTGATGGATATGGAGAAATTATTGGCGGAGGGCAACGGATTGAGGATTATGAGACCTTGTTGGCTCAGGTGCGTGAACACCATCTCTCGGAAGAAGCGTTTAGCTGGTATTTAGACCTTCGCCGGTATGGGTCAGTCCCTCATTCCGGTTTTGGAATGGGCATTGAGCGAGTCGTGGCATGGATCTGTGGATTGGACCATGTGCGTGAATCGATCCCGTTCCCTCGTCTTCTCTATAAACTGTATCCCTAACATTTCCCTTCCATACGGCACTCGAATAATAGTGGCATAATTTCCCAATATCATATACCATTCTACTTTAAGTTTTTTGGTTCTTATTATATGGCTAGAGACCTTGCGTCACCGCTACAAAATTCTTCATGCTGTTTACTGTCAAAAACATCGTATTTTCTTATAATTCGCCCATAAATTTCATACAAAGTGGATTTTTCTCTCAGTCTGGTCCTGGGAGGTTTCAATAAAATCCTTGACATGACGGGGTGACACTGTATACTTCTTCATGTGGTTGAAAATGTTTAAATGTGGGGACAAATGATTTTACATGTCCAATGCATGGTTTGATTCATTTGGACACGAACCCGTTCTTCTCAATGAAGTCCGAAAATTCTTACAGATTAAAACGGGGGGGTGCTATCTGGATTGTACAGTGGGGACGGGGGCAACGGCCTATTCCATCCTGAAAGATTGTGCTCCCAATGGTCACCTTCTTGGGATTGATCGGGACCCTTATGCCATTGCTCTGACCAAAAAGAATCTTGCGGACTATCAGGATCGTGTCACCCTGTTCCATGGGAATTTTTCCCATCTTCGGAGGTTTATCGACTCTTCTGGATGGGTCAACGTCAATGGGATCTTATTCGACTTTGGCCTTTCGTCGGTTCAGTTGGGCCAAAAAGAACGTGGGTTTAGCTTCATGGCTAATGGTCCCTTGGATATGCGAATGGATCCATCCTGTGGCCGGACCGCGGGTGAATGGCTAGCCGATCATTCGGAGAAGGACATTGAGGAAACACTCCGAACCTATGGCGAAGAACGGTTCTCCAGACGCATTGCGGGAGCGATCGTGAAGGCCCAAAGCCTCCAGCCGATTCAGACCACATTAGATCTTGTTGAGATTATTCGACAAGCGGTTCCCTCGTGGTATCACCACCGCCGGGTGCATTATGCCACCAGAACATTTCAGGCTATCCGGATTGCCGTGAACCAAGAACTGACCGGAATCGAGCGCGCCCTGAGCGATGCTGTCTCCCTCCTGTGTCCAGGCGGGAGACTCTGCGTCATTTCCTTTCATTCTTTGGAAGATCGGCTGGTGAAGCAGACATTCAAGAAGTTAGCGAGGCAACCACAGCCACAGGTTTCCATTGTAACAAAAAAACCTTTGGTCCCTTCGTTCGAGGAGCGACGGACCAATCCCCGTTCTCGGAGCGCTAAATTGCGGGCCGCTGAACGGTGCATGGAAGGCAGCCAGGCATGACACGAAAAACATTGTCTGTCCTGATCATTGGATTCAGTATCTTGTGTCTCCTGTATGTCTGGCTTCGCTTGGATATCATACATCTTGGATATCACATCGAACAATTGGAACAGGAAAAAATAGGTCTGGAACGCCGGCATGAAGACTTACAAGTTCATTGGTCGCAATTGATGTCTCCTGAAGCGATTGCCCAAGCGGCATCGAAAAACCTCGGGTTAAAGAATCCTCAGCCGGGCCAAATCATTCTGGTGACCAGACCACCAAGAAAACAAGAAGGTCAATCTCGGACCGAGACAGGATTCATGCAACTTGCGAAGCAAGAGGAATCCGCCCCATGAGAAAACAGAGTGACAGTCTTCAACTCTCCTGCCGTTTTCGTAGCTCATTCCTATGTCTCGCCATCATGGTGGGATTTGCCATGATTGGGGGGCGCCTTTTCTTTCTTCAAGTCCTCAATGCCGACCAGGGAGCCGATCAAGTCAAGCGACAACAGGAACGATCAATGACAGTGAAGGCCGATCGCGGTCGCATCACCGATCGCCATGGCAAATCGCTGGCATTGAACATAGAAGTCCCCTCGCTTTTTGCGGAGCCGGGCTCTATCCCTCATCCAGTTCAAACGGCGAAGAAACTCGCCCCGCTTGTGAACATCTCCGTATCGCGCTTGGCCAAAATCTTACAAAAGAAGCATTCGTTTGTGTGGATCAAACGACAACTCGATCATGCGTCCGCTCAATCCATCGAGGGGTTCTCGCTTCCCGGCATTCATACCATTCAGGAAACCCGTCGCTTATATCCCAAGGGTTTGTTGTTGGCTCATGCATTGGGATTTGCGGGTATAGACAATCAGGGTCTGGAAGGGATTGAACGCCGCTATGATCCATACCTCAAGGGGGAGAATAGCCTGAGAAATCTCCAACGTGATGCGCTTGGCCGGCTGCTGGTTCCGGTGGGATTAGGGAACCAACGTCCTTCTCATGGTCATCATCTCCGTCTCACCATCGATGAAGTCATCCAATACATCGCTGAGCAGGAACTTGACAAAGCGTTAGACCGAACAGGCGCCAAGCGGGGCATGATTCTGATTATGGAACCGGGAACCGGCGCAATGCTCGCTTGGGCCCTCAGACCGTCTTTTAATCCGAATCATCTTCTGCGCCTTTCACCGAACCGTTGGAGAAATCGTGCGATCACCGATCCTTACGAACCAGGCTCCACGCTGAAAATCGTGACGGCGGCGGCGGCCCTAGAAAAGGGCATCGTCAATCCGGGAACATTAATCTATGGCGGTGAAGGCTCCATGAAATTTGCGGGAACGGTTGTCCATGACCCAGCCAAATCAGGATGGATGACGTTTTCGGAGGCGATCACTCATTCCAGTAATGTCGGAATCATCAAAACAGCGCTCTCACTTGGGAAAGAAAGTCTGTATGAATACCTTCACGCCTTTGGATTTGGAGAAAAAACCCATATTGATTTACCGGGTGAATCCGGAGGAATTTTGAAATCCCCTGAACATTGGGGGAACCGAACATTAGCATCCATTGCCATCGGCCAAGAAATTGCCGTGACTCCCATCCAATTGATCGCTGCCATGTCTTCAATCGCCAATGGTGGATGGTTGCTGCAACCCTATCTCGTATCGGAGATACGCGATTCCTCAGACACGCTGATTTTTCAGCGAACCTCAGAAGTGAAGAGAAGGCCCATTTCCCACAAGACAGCCAAAACCCTCACGGGTTTATTGGAAAATGTCGTCAGGAACGGCACGGGCAAACGAGCCCAGGTGTCAGGGTACAGGGTCGCTGGAAAAACAGGGACCGCGCAAAAATTTGATACAAAGACGGGGAAATATTCCTCATCCAAACTGATTGGATCCTTTGTCGGATTTGTTCCATCGGAGAATCCGGCGTTGACCATCTTGGTCATCCTTGATGAACCAAAAACCAAGGCCTGGGGCGGTGTGATTGCCGCGCCTGTTTTTTCTCGAGTGGCTGAGCGGGTTCTTCAGTATATGGGAGTGACGCCCTCTGCACCAAGAGCTATCAAGACAGCGTTCGTTGTCAGGAACAGGAATGGAACGGTACCTAGGATTCCTTAATGGCCTCATCGCCGATGATCGATCTTCCTGATTTCTCAACGATAGAGGATGAGGCCTTTTAGGAGCCTTGTTTGGCTCCTGCAGATCCAGGTTGACGGTATGACAGTCGCGGAGCTTATCAAACCACTCAATCCCATTAAGGTTCGGGGCGACACTCATCAAGAAGTGAGAGGCATCACGGATGACTCCCGCCAAGTGAGGCCGGGAAGTCTCTTTGTGGCCATCAAGGGGGAACATGTGGATGGCAGAGATTTTCTCGCGCAAGCTCTCACGCAAGGGGCCGTTGGCATCGTGAGTGAAGTATCCACGGCAGAGCACGCACAAGGCCAAGAGACTGGAATTGTCGAGTCAGCGACGCCTGTCATCATTGTACGCAATGCCCGTAAAGCCCTTGGCCTCTTAGCCGCATGGTTTCATGGAGATCCATCAAAACATCTTCGAATGATCGGCGTGACGGGAACCAATGGGAAAACAACTGTTTCGCACCTCATTCGCGCACTGGTTGAGCGCATCGAAGGGAAAACAGGAGTGCTGGGCACCATCGGTTCGTTCGTGGGAAACAAACAGTCCCCGGTCAGCCATACCACCCCCGGCTCAGTCGTTCTTCAGTCATTCCTGGCAACATTGGTCGAGACCCATATCCATACCGCGATTGTGGAAGTCTCTTCTCATGCCTTGGCCCTGGAACGCGTTGCTGGTTGCGAATTTGACATTGTAATTTTTACGAATTTGACGCAAGACCACTTGGATTTTCATGGCACCATGGAGAATTATTTTCTGGCCAAACAACGTCTGTTTACCGATTATGTCCGTCAAGGGCAGAAACAGGGACCGAAACGAGCGTTGCTTAATGGAGATGATACGCATAGCTCACGCTTGGCCCATGATTGTGCCATTCCGGTCTGGACCTATTCCATTGACACGGATTCGAATCTTCAAGCCCATGATATTCATTTTTCACTGGAAGGAAGTCAATTTTCAGTTCGGACTCCCTCCGGCCTCATCACCATTCAGAGCCATCTTGTCGGCCTCCACAATGTGTACAATATGTTGGCAGCAGTGGGAGTAGGCCTCGAACTGGGCATGTCCTTGAAAACCATCGCTGACGTCCTCGGATCGGTCCACAATGTTCCTGGGCGATTTGAGCGTGTGGACTTGGGACAAGCCTTTACCGTCGTTGTAGATTATGCTCATACGGACGATGCCCTGGCACGTCTATTAATGGCGGGGCAGTCTCTCAAAAAGAACCGAATCGTGACAGTGTTTGGATGTGGAGGCGATCGAGATCCAGGCAAGCGCCCAAAAATGGGGCAGGTAGCTGTCAAACGAAGCGATTGGGTGATTGTCACGTCCGATAATCCCCGGACGGAAGATCCGCTCTCTATCATCAGGGACATTGAGCAAGGCATTCTCAAGGTGCCCGTAGAAGAACGATCACCCTATCAGATTATTCCTGATCGCCGAGAAGCCATTGAGTGTGCCATCAGAGAAGCTCATCCTGGCGACCTCATTTTTATTGCAGGGAAAGGCCACGAAGATTATCAGCTTATTGGAAAGAAGCGGCTTGACTTTGATGATCGAGAGGTCGTGAAAGAGATGATTCAACAATTTCACCGATCTGACGGAACCTAGTTATGGCCGGTTTTCAACTCGAAGAACTTCTCCGGGCAATGGAAGGAGAAATCTGGCTGCCTTCCTCCCATCGGTCCATTCGCCGGCTTTCCACCGACTCCCGAAGTATCCGGCGTGGGGATGGCTTTGTCCCCTTACGAGGAGAGACCTACGATGGACACCAGTTTATGGCTCAGGCCCTTCTCAAGGGAGCGGCTGGGGCAATAGTGGAAAAATCGTACTGCCGGAAAACTTTAGCGACGGCGCATCGGTTGAAGCGACTGCACCCATCCCTCAATCCCTGGATTATGGGCGTCGATGATTCGCTGAGAGCCTATCAGAATGCAGCGGGACAGTATCGAAAACGATTCCAGATTCCGGTCGTTGCAGTCACGGGGAGTAATGGGAAAACCACAACCAAGGAGATGATCAGTCATATTCTCCGGCAACGCTGGACCATTCTCAAAACAAAAGCCAATTTTAATAATTGCGTGGGGGTACCCCAAACGCTGTTGCGGTTGACAGCCCGTCATGAAGGAGCCGTCATTGAAATGGGCGTGGACCGGAAGGGACAGACGACACGATTGTGTGAATTGGTTCAACCAACAATGGGCGTGATTACAAACATTGGCCCGGATCACTTGGAATTTTTTGGAACCCTCAAAGCGTCGGCGCAAGGCAAGGCGGAATTGCTGAACGCTCTTTCCCCCCAAGGGATCATTGCCTTGAATGCTGATGATGATTTTTACTCCTTTTTGAATCGCCAGGCGTCCTGCCGTGTCATTTCCTATGGTTGGTCTCACAAGGCCGATCTCCGAGCCAGTGAAATGGTCACAGGCCGGAAAGGAACGACATTTCGCCTACTTCTTCCATCGAGGACTCGTGCGATAAAAATCTTTATCGCGGCTCATGGGCGCCATAACGTCTCCAATGCCTTGGCGGGAGCCGCAATCGGATATGCCTTGGGATTCTCCGCTTCCCAAGTAGCCCGAGGGCTGGCTGAGTTCAAGCCGGCCCCCATGCGCTCTCAAATTCGGCGTGTACAGGGGATGACATTTCTCTACGATTGTTACAATGCCAATCCGGCCTCCATGAAAGCCGCCTTGGCTGTCTTGGGGGACTATGGCCACACACAGCGGCACATCGCCGTGTTAGGGGAAATGCATGAGCTGGGAAAGCATGCGCCCAGGTTTCACCGAGTGATCGGCGCTGTGGCCGCCCAACAAGGTCTGAGCCATCTTGTCGTATGTGGAGGCGAACTTGCCGCGTGTATGGCGGAAGGAGCACGGAAGGCCAACATGAATATCAGAGGCATTTCCAAAGTCCCGGACGTGTGGGCCGCGTGTCGCCTTCTCAAAACAGTCCTCCGCCGTGGAGATGTGGTGTTGCTCAAAGGCTCGCGGGGCGCGGGAATGGAGCGGATCGTTGAAGGAATGCAGGCATGAAGCAGGCTTTTCGACCATCAAAGAAGTCTCTCGACCCTTTTTACCACGAAAATGATTAGGACACCTGATGCTGTATTTATGGCTTTATCCACTCCACACGGAATATCCATTCTTCAACGTCTTTCGGTATCTCAGTTTTAGAATGATTTATGCGGCCATTACCGCCTTTCTGATCGCGTTTGTTTTGGCTCCTCCCATGATCAGAAAACTTCAAACGTTAGGCTTGGGACAAAAGGTAAGAGAGGAAGGGCCTGAGCGCCATTTGGGGAAAACAGGGACTCCGACCATGGGGGGCATTCTGATTATTTTTTCCGTCTTGTTAGCCACATTGCTGTGGGCTGATATCAGGAACTTGTCAATTTGGTTGGTCATGCTGGCCATTGTCGGATTTGGATTAGTGGGATTTGTGGATGACTACATTAAGATTTTGCAAGAACGATCAAGGGGATTAACGGTCGCGCAAAAACTGGTAGCGCAATTTTGTATGGCGTCGGCCGTGGCGTTATTTTTCTATTTTTCTCCCTCTTCTTCCACCCAACTCAGTGTCCCATTTTTCAAAAATTTCACGCCGGACCTTGGGCTCGCCTATGTGGTCTTTGCCGTCTTGGTCATTGTGGGCTGTTCCAATGCCGTGAATCTCACTGATGGATTAGATGGATTGGCGATTGGGCCGGTGATCGTAACCGCCATGGCCTATACGGTGGTGTCGTGGGCAGCCGGAAATAAATTGGTAGCCGATTATTTATTAATTCCGTATATTGAAGGAGCCGGGGAATTAGCCGTCTTAACGTCTTCCATTATCGGTTCGAGCCTAGGATTTCTTTGGTTTAATGCCTATCCGGCGACTGTCTTTATGGGAGATGTCGGCTCGTTACCGCTTGGCGCGGGGCTTGGCACCATTGCAGTCGTCTGTAAACATGAATTGCTGCTCCTGTTGGTAGGAGGCGTCTTTGTCATGGAAGCGATTTCGGTCATTTTTCAGGTGGCGTCCTTTAAATCCCGTGGGAGGCGCATTTTTTTAATGGCTCCGCTCCATCACCATTTTGAGATGAAGGGATGGGAGGAACCAAAAGTCGTCGTCCGGTTGTGGATCATCGCCATCATTTTGGGCTTGTTAAGCATTAGCACCCTAAAACTCCGGTAACGGAACATTGCGGTTCTTATGGTGAAAGACATGGAAGAAATTTGGTGCCGGCAAAGTCGCCGTACAGCTCCTGATTTATACGGGAAAGACGTCACCGTTATGGGTATGGGAAAAAGCGGCCTGGCCGCCACCCACGTTCTTCAGATGCTGGGAGCCAGAGTAACGCTCGCTGATGAAAGAGAAGAATGCGCTTCCCAACAGGCGCACGCGTCCCTTTCCTCACAAAATATACGGATCGGGGTCGGGAAGAACTTTCCTGAAGCGTGCCAGTCCGCTGAATGGATGATTGTGAGCCCTGGATTCCCCTCCACCCATCCACAATTGGAAATGGCACGGACTCGAGGTGTTCGGATTGTCGGTGAAGCCGAGTTTGCTTCCTGGTTCTTTTCCTGTCCCCTCATTGCCGTCACGGGAACCAATGGGAAAAGCACAACGGTCACGTTGATTAGTCAAATCCTGAAGGCAGCGGAGAAATCCATTTTCGCCGGAGGGAACCTTGGCAATCCACTCTCACTCGCTGTTCCACCTTTTGTGTCTGTGGCCGGCCGCCACCAAGATTCCGCCTCTCCCTTTGACTTTATCATCGCCGAGATTTCGAGTTTTCAACTTGAAACCATTGAACGGTTTCACCCATGGCTAGCCGTTCTTCTCAATCTTTCCTCAGATCATCTGAATCGACATCCTTCTTTTTCGCAATATTGTGAAACCAAAAAAAAGATTTTTTCAAACCAAACTCCCGAGGATCAAGCCCTGGTCAACATGGATGATCCCTGCGTCGCGAGGATAGCCGACACCCTCTCAATCCCGCTCGTGGGTTTGGGATCGACCGGCCGGCATGCACAAGAGAGCGTCTACCTGAATGGAACAACCATCAAGGCACGGATAGCGGGGAAGGAATGGACGGTGATGGATCGGGATCACATTCGTCTTCGCGGCAACCATAATCTGACGAATGTGTTTGCCGCCATCGCCGTGGCCATGCTTTGCCGCTGCCCATTAGACATTATTCGGACCGTCATCAAGACCTTTCCCGGCCTGGAACATGCGCTGGAATTTGTTCGAGATTTTCATGGAATTTTGTTTTATAACGATTCCAAGGGAACCAATATCGACGCAACCGTAAAAGCCTTGGAAAGCTTCCAGGAAAAGATTGTCCTGATTGCCGGAGGAACACTCAAAGGGTCTGATGTAGCGCCATTACGGGATCCTATCCGCCAAAAAGTGAAACACGCAATCTTGATAGGTGCATCCACTCCTCAATTTCTTGAAACCTTGAATGGAGTAACCACCTTGACCACAGCGAGCAGCTTAGCCGAGGCCGTGAAGGTGGGGGCCGATATTGCCTCTCCGGGCGACGTAGTCTTGCTCTCGCCGGCCTGTGCCAGTTTTGACATGTTTAAGGATTATGCGGATCGAGGGCGCCAATTCAAAGAACTGGTCCATGCCCTTCCCGCACAGAAATAAACGCCAATGAGAACAGTTCTCTCGAAACGGAAAAATGCGCATGCGCCTCATGGGACGATGGCCGGTCTTTTCGATAAACTTGCTCATCACACCGAGAAATCATGGGACTGGGGACTCCTAAGCATTACCTTGTCGATCACCTTGATGGGGTTGGTGATGGTTTTTAGCGCCAGCGGTGTGATGGCAGATAAAAACTTCAGCGAATCAACCCACTTTCTTCAACGGCAAGCACTGTGGCTGGTCATGGGATTGTTGGTGATGGCTGCCATCGCGTCTATGGATTATACCGTTTGGCGCCTCCACGCACCGAAAATTCTCCTCTTCTCTCTTTTGCTTCTTTTACTGGTCTTGGTGTGGGGATCCACGGTC
>Ga0114931_10007088_pt1 | contig 13727 bp, 11 predicted proteins | sample 2SBtaG_FD_89579 | JGI IMG/M metagenome (GOLD analysis project Ga0114931, IMG submission 89579) | Deep subsurface microbial communities from Kolumbo volcano to uncover new lineages of life (NeLLi) - 2SBTROV14_V59a metaG | ecosystem: Environmental > Aquatic > Marine > Volcanic | place: Kolumbo...
CGCGGCGCGGGCCCGGCGAGTCTGCGCGCCGCTTCCGGGGGTCGGATCAGCGCACCAGCAGCAGCGGGCACCCGGCCGCGTCGAGCGCGTCCGGCAGGGCCGCGGCGTCGAGCGTCGGGTCGGAGGCGGGCACGACCAGGACGCCGGCTCCCCATCCGCAAGCGATCTCTGCGAGGCGCGCGTGGTCCGCGCCGACGAGCCGGTGGACCACCACCTTCGTCGCGACCGATCCGAGCGACCGGCGCACCTCGGCCTCCAGGGCGCCCGCCCGCTCGGCGCTGAGTGCCGTGACCAGCACGTGCAACGGCTGCGGCCCGCGCCCCGCGATGTCCAACGCCACGGCCAGTGCCCGCGTGCCGGCCTCCGAGCCGTCGAACACGGCGAACACGGGCTCGCGCAGCCGAACCTGGCTGCCGAGCAGCAACAGCGGCCGTGAGCCGCGCGCCAGCATCGCGCGGGCCGTGGACCCGAGCCGGCGGCGCGCGAGCGGGGAGTGCCCCGCCCGGCCCAGCACCACCAGATCGACGTCGCCGGTGGCCGCCAGGACCTCGGCATCGACGCGGCCGCGTACGCGGCGGAACCGGGAGCGTACGTCGGCCTCGCCCGCCGAGTGCGCCAGGGTGCGTTCGATGGCGCGCGCGCGGGCCCGCAGTTGCGCCTCGAGCTCCGCGGCGTCGACGGTGTGGGGTGCGCGTTGGAACACGCGGATCTCGCGCGCGTAGGGTAGGCCGGCGGCCCGCACGATCTCGATGTCCTCGACGAACAGGCCGGTGAGCTCGGCCTCGAGCCGCGCGGCCAGCGCCACGGCGGCCTCCAGGGCGGCGGCGCTGTCGGCCGAGGCGTCGAGCGCCACGAGGATCCTCCGGATCCCTGGGTCGCTGCGTGTCACGGCTCGCTCTCCTTGCCGTCCGGCTCGTCACCGGGCTTCTGGAACGTGCGCCGGATGTCGGCCAGGCGCCGCAACCGGTCCTCGACCCGGGCGTTGATCGTGCCTTCGGGATACGCACCCCGTTCGTCGCGCTCACCCATGGGAACGCCGGTCAGCAGCTCCATCCCCTGATCGACGGTGTCGACCGCGAAGACGTGGAAACTGCCCGCCCGGCAGGCTTCCACGACGCGCTCGTCGAGCATGAGGTGCTCGAGGTTGGCGCTCGGGATGAGCACGCCCTGCTCGCCGGTGAGCCCGCGGGCGGCGCACAGATCGAAGAACCCTTCGATCTTCTCGTTGACGCCGCCGATCGCCTGGACCTCGCCGAGCTGGTTCACCGATCCGGTGACGGCCAGGCTCTGCGAGAGCGGCACCTCGCCGATGGCCGAGAGCAGTGCGTACAGCTCGGCCGAGGACGCGCTGTCGCCGTCCACGGCCCCGTAGGACTGCTCGAAGACCAGGCTGGCCGACAGCGACAACGGCGTCTCGGGGGCGTAGTGGGCCTTGAGGTAACCCGACAGGATCATCACGCCCTTGGTGTGCAGCGGGCCCCCGAGCTCGACCTCGCGCTCGATGTCGAGGATCTGCCCGTCGCCGAGGCGCGTGCGCGCGGTGATGCGGCTGGGCCGCCCGAAGGCGAGCTCGGCGGTCTGGAGCACGGCCAGGCCGTTGATCTGGCCGACCTGCGAGCCTTGCGTGGTGATGCGCATGGTGCCGCGCAGCACCTGCTCCTGCAGCTCCTCACGGATGCGGTCCGCCCGGTGGATGCGGGCGCGTATGGCGCGCTGCACGTCCTCGGCGGTGGTCGGCCCGTCGCCGCGGCCGCGGCCGAGATGGTCGGCCTCGCGCAGCAGATCGGCGATGAACCGTGTCTGGGAGGTGAGCTTGCGGCTGTCGCCGGTCAGGCGGGCGCTGTACTCGAGCACGCGCGCCACCGCGCTGCGGTCGAGCGGTCGCAGCTCCTGGCTGCGTGCCAGGTGGGCCACCTGCCGCGCGTACAGCGCCTGCTGCTCGGGCGTCCGGTCGGGCGTGGCGCCGAAGTCGGCCTGGACCTTGAAGAGCTCGGGGAACTCGGGGTCGAGCGCTTCCAGCAGGGCATAGATCTGCCGGTCCCCGAGCAGCACCACCTTGACGTCGAGGGGGATGGGTTCGGGCTCGAGCGACGACGTGCTGATGAGCCCCAGCGCCTGCCCCGGCGACTCGATCACCAGCTCCCGTGAGGACAGCGCCCGCTTCAAGGCCTCCCACGCGTACGGCTGCATCAGGACCTTGCGGGCGTCCAGCACGAGGTAGCCGCCGTTGGCCCGGTGCAGCGCGCCGCCGCGGATGAGCCCGAAGCTGGTCGTGAGGGCGCCGAACTGCGACTGGTACTCCACCCGCCCGATGAGGTTCTGGTAGTTGGGGTTGTCCTCGTACACGACCGGGGCGCCGTCGCCCTCCTCCGAGGACACCACGACGTTGACGCGGTAGCGCTCCAGGATGCGCTCGCGCTGCTGCTGGGCCATGACCTGGACCTGGCCGCCGGCGCGCCCGCCGGACTCCACCAGGGCGCGCGCGTTGTCGGTGACGTCCGCCTGGATGGCCTCCAGGTGGGCAAGCACGCCTTCCTCCCCGGCGTAGCGCTGCTTCAGGTCGCCGATGAGGTCGCGGACGGCGAGCTCGGCGAACTCGCGGTCGAGCTCGCGGACCTGCTGCGCGAGCTGCCGCTGGCGGCCGGGCTCCTGCCGCATGAGCTGCTGGAGCTCCTCCTGCAGCTCCTCGATCGCCTTCTGGATGCTCTGCTGCTCGTCGCCGGAAAGGTTCTGGAGCTCCTGGGGCGCCACCACCTCGCCGTCCTTGACCGGTGCGAAGATGAAGCCCATCGGGGTGCGGATCAGCCGCAGCCCACGCCCCTGCGCCTTCTCCTGGACGGCTTCGAGGCCCTCCTGTTGCACGCCCTCGGACTGCTGCTCGATCCCCTGACGGCGGGTCTGGTACTCCTCGCTCTCGAACGCCGCGGCCAGCACGCTCTGGACCTCCGAGGCGAAGGCGTCGAGGTCCTGCCGGAGCCGAGCGCCGCGACCTGCCGGCAGGCGCAGGTGGAGCGGCTTGTTGTCGTTGGCGAAGTTGTAGAGGTAGCACCAGTCGAAGGCCGGGGGCCGGGCGGCTGCGCGCTCGTCGAGGATGCGCCTCACCTGGCGGGCCTTGTCGCCGGCGTTCGGGCCGTGCGCGAAGATGTTGTAACCGTGGCCCTCGACGCCCAGGCCCAACGCCAGGGCCTCCTCGGCCCGTTCCTGGCCCAGGAGGCCGTCGAAGGCGTCCAGGTCGTCGGTGGTCTCGAACGGGACCGCGCTCAGGTCGCTCGGTCGGTAGAGCTGCTCGGCAGGGACGGGCCGGAGGTCGTCGGGCATGGAGTCCCCTTTCCGGTGCTGGGAGGACGCGGCAGAACGGCCGCGCGTCGCCTCGTCACGCTCCCAGCGTAGGGCGCGGGGACCGTCCGCGCGGTGGGTGGAGCCCGCCATCGCGACACCGGATCGGCGCCCGCGCTCGCGGCGCCTGGCGCAAGGCGCGCCAGGGACCCTGTGGGGCGCCGTGGCCCGCGGCCGAAGGGCGCGGTTCGAACGCGAAGCCGGTGGCGGCAGGCCACGCCAAGTAGGCGATCGCCGCGGAGCCCGCTGCCGGTGGCCGCACCGTCGAACGCCATCCGAGCGACAACGTCGACGAGCCGGAGGTGTCCTCGCGGTCCGCGGCGAAGGTGGGATTCGTTGCGACTGTTCACGCCGGCCCGGGGCAGCCGTTCGAAGGCGACGTCCTCGTGGTGGGGGCGGGCGATTCGGGCACCGGGATCGCGATCGATGTCGCGCCCCGGCACCGAACGTGGCTGTCGGGACGCGCGACGGAGCAGGTCCGTTCGACATCGACACGCGTGTGGCGCGGCGCGTGCTCATCCCGCTCGTCATGTGCGGTGCCTTCCACCACGCGTTGACGGTCCGCACACCCATGGGCCGCAGGGCGCGCCTGAAGTTCGTTCAGCAGGGACCGCCGCTCATCCGCACCAGCCAACGCGATCTCGTGGCCGCAGGCGTGGAGCGGGTCCCGCGCACCACGGGTGTGCGGGACGGCCGTTCCCAACCGGGCGCGCGGCCGCAGGAACTTTTCGGGCGGTGGGCGACTCCAAGGAAGTAGAGGCCCGCGCTGCGGGCTCGAGCCCCTTGGAGGCCCACCATGCATGACCCCGACCGCAACCCTCGTAGGCTCGCTCTTCCAGCCCTCATCCTGCTCGGGACGGCCGTCCTCGCCTTCGTGCTGACGGGGTGCAGCAACGTCGCTCCGGGCGCGTCCGCGGCCGGCACCGCCAGTCAGATGGCGCTGGCCGCCGTCGACGACGCCTTCGCCGGCGCCGCCACCGCCGACGGCACCGACCTGGCGCCCGCGTCGCTCCTGGCGACCGCCGCAGGCGGCGCGACCGCGGCGCAGTCCGTCCAGAGCGTCCTGGTCGTCCGCCGTACCGACATGCAGCGGCAGCGGCGGCTGGTGAGCCTGACGTTCGACCGCCAACCCGACCCGACGACGGCTGAGGCCGAGATCTGGGTGAAGATCTCAGGCACCGCGCAGATCTTGAAGACCTACCCGGTCAGTGGCGCGCCCACGATCCTGCTCGGAAGCAAGCCCATCGATCTCGAGGGTACGCTGAGCCTGGGACTCGCGAAGGGAACGGCTGGCTGGCGCCTGACGTCGGTGGCGAGCAACGGATTCACGCAGGGCAGCTTCGCGGCCTCGGTCACGAGCGTGGCGTTCGACCCCGATCCGCTGCGGCTCGGTCACAGCGACAACGTCGCGACCGTGACCATGAGCGAGCCCGACACGCAGGACGCGTTCCTGGTGGTGGCGCGCGGTCGGTACCTGGCGCCCCACGGCGTGCTCGCCGATGACGGGGTGCCGCCCGACGACGTTGCCGGCGACGACATCTACACCGGCTTCGTCTGGGTGGGGACGGCGGCCCGGCAGGGCGCGCACCTGGCCTTCATCACCGCTCTCGACTACACGCGCACCGTCGACCTCACCCGGACCGGCGGCAGCTACGACGAGCCCTACACCTTCACGCTGCAGCCCGTACTGGTCCGTCTGGCCGCGGGCGAGTAAGGTCGCTTCATGGGTGCCGCGTCCTTCCTCCTTCGTTCCAGCGGTGGGCGGACGGCATTCCCGCCCACGGCCCTCCCGCAAGCGACCTTCCTGCCCTCGGCGCCGCCGCGCGTCGGGCGCGGGCGCCGGCCTCCGGGTCGGTCCTTGTGGGCGCTGCTTGTGACCTTGCTCGATGTCCCGGCCGACCCCGCCAGAGGCCAGATCCGCGACGACATGGAGATGCGGCTCGTTGCCGCCGCCAAGTACGGCGACCCCGATGCCTTCGACCGCTTGGTGGCACGGCACGCCCCCTCCCTGCATGCCGTCGCACGTCGTCTGGTGGGCGACGATCTTGCGAGCGATGTGGTCCAGGACAGTCTACTTGCGGCCTACCGCAGCCTTCGTCGCTTCCGCGGTGAGGCCACCTTCGGCTCCTACCTCCACGGCATCGTCGTCAACCGTTGCCGGCGGGTCGCCCCGCGCTGGCGCCGCTCCGCGCACCTCGATGCGCTCGACGGCGAGGCGAGCCCCGAGCCCGGCCCCGAAGCGCGCGAGGTAGCGAGCGATACGCGGGCCCGCATCGAGGCGGCGCTGGCGACGCTGCCTGCTCGTTACCGCGAGGCTCTCGCCCTGCGCGAGTTCGCGGCTCTCAGCTACGAGGAGATCGCCTCGGCCGTGGGGGTGCCGGTGGGTACGGTCCGCAGCCGCATCGCGAGGGCGCGCGGGCTCATGAGGGACGCGTTGGAGCGCCGTGGGGTGCGGCCGTGACGCGACCGCGGGGGTTACCACCCCGCGTCAGCGCCTACCTCGACGGGGAGCTGACGCCGTCCCAGGCTGCCGCCATCGAACGGGAGCTCGCCCGTGACGCTGCACTCCGGGCCGACCTCGACGAGATTCGGCAGCTCTCCGGTCGCATGGTCGTGGAGGAGGCCGACGTTCGTGCGGCCCAGGGCATCCGGGTTGCGCTGCGGGCGCGGCTGACCCGCTCGGGCGGAGTTGGTGCCCGTGCGCGTCCCCGCTCGTGGTGGCTCCCTGCCGTGGCCGCGCTGGCGGTGGTGACCTTCGTGGCACTGAGGGCAACCGGGCCGCTGACACCGGCGCGTCCCCAGGTGCACGTCCAGGCGGTGGCGGAGCAGTACGCCCTCGCTCTCGACCAGCTCGGGGAGGGGCAGCCGTGAGGGTGTTCGTGACCACGGTATCCACGGCGTCCCGGCGGCCGCCTGGCCGCGATCGCCTTCGCCGGCTACGGCCGCGCTCGTGGTGCGCCGCCCTGATGGTTGTGAGCCTGGTCCTCCTCACCGGCGGACCGACCGGCGCCGTCCGTGCGCAGGGTGCCGGGATGCCGGGGACCGTACGGCCGGCACCGGCAGGCTCGCGTTCCCAGGCCGCCGCCTCACTCCAGGATCCGGCCTTGGCCCTGTTCCGGCGCATGCTCGAGGCCGCGCGCACCCTCGAGGTCGTGGGGACCACGGCGGAGCGCATCGATCTTCCCGGCGTGCACCCGGACGCCAGCCACACGCACTTCGTGCTGCCGGTTGCCGCCACACCGGAGCTCGTGGCGGAGGCCTTCCGTCTGCGCATCGCGGCCCCCACCGACGTGAGCGGGCGGAAGGTGCAGGTGCTGGAGCTGCACGGCATCGGGCCTCTCACTCCCGACTGGACCTTCTGGGTGGACGGCCTCACCGGTGTACGCCTCGCGTACCGCGTCACCGACGCTGCGGGCCGGGTGGTCGCGGAGGGGCGCTACACCCAGGTGACCACGGTGCGGGCGCGCTCCGTCCCGCGGGCCCTGCCCTCACCGTCCACGCGGCCGCAGGCGAAACGCCTGCAGCGCCTCATCGCCCCCGCCAACGTTCCGCAGGGTTACGTGGCCATCGGATGGGCGCGTACGGAGATCGGGTCCGCCAAGATCCCCGCGTTCAGGATCACCTTCTTCGACGGTCTCGACGCCCTGGTGCTGCTCGTGTACCGCCACCAGGAGCCGCTGCCGGCCGGCAGCGGCGCGCACCTGGCCAGCCGGCAGGTCGGACGCTTCACCCTGAGCGCCGTCGGCCCGGCGACCGAGGCCGCGCTGCAGGCGTGGCTGGCCGGTTTCGCGCGCGTCCCACTGGCGCGGGCAGGATCGGTGCGCACGCTGCAGGAGCTGGCAGCGCCGTAGCGCGACCGCACCGGCTCGGAACGCCGGCTCGGGACGGTAGGCTGGTCTGCATGACGGACACCCGTCCTGCGGCGGTCGGCGGATCGACCGGTGTGGCGGCTCGCCCGCCGCCGGCGGCGTGCGCCGCCGGCGGGCGCACGTGACCTTCGCCTGGCTGCTCCTGCTGGTGCCGATCTCGTTGGGCGCGAAGGCGCTGTTGCACCTGCCCGACCCGGTCGTGTTCGCGCTCGCCGTCCTCGCCATCGTGCCGTTGGCTGAGTGGATCCGCCGTGCCACCGAGCAGCTCGCGCGGCTGACGGGGCCGGCCGTGGGAGGGCTGCTCAACGTCACGTTCGGCAACACCGCCGAGCTGGTGCTGGCGCTGTTCGTGCTGCAGGCGGGGCACACCGACGTGGTGAAGGCGCAGATCACCGGCTCCATCATCGGCAACTGCCTGCTGGGGTTCGGTCTGGCGGTGCTCGTCGGGAGCTGGGGACGGGAGCGCCAGACGTTCAGCCGCGAGCGCGCCGGGCTGCTGTCGAGCCTGCTGGTGATGTCGGTGCTGGGGCTGCTGGTGCCGGCGCTGTTCGACATCACCGAGCGGACGGCGGGCGTTCCGAACGTGCCGGCGCTCGACGAGCGGCTCAGCCTGGGCGTGGCGGTGGTGCTGGTGCTCGTCTACCTGGGGAACCTCGTGTACACGCTGGTGACGCACCGCGACGTGTTCGCCCGGCACGAGGAGGAACGGCCCGCGACCTGGACGCTGTGGGCATCGCTGGGCGTGCTGCTCGGCGCGACCGTGGTGACGGCGTTCGAGGCGGAGCTCGTTTCGGGCGCGCTCGACGCCACCGCGGCCGGCCTCCACCTGACGCCGTTCTTCCTGGGGATCACGGTGCTGGCCGTGGTGGGGAACGCGGCGGAGTACATCTCGGCGGCGTACTTCGCGCGCCAGGACCGGATGGGGCTGGTGCTCTCCATCACCGTGGGCTCGAGCATCCAGGTGGCGCTGCTGGTGGCCCCGTTGCTGGTGCTGGTGTCGTTCCTCATGGGCAACCCCATGGACCTGGTGTTCGCCAACCCGCTGGAGCTCATCGCCATCGCCGGCGTCAGCTTCATCGTCAACGCCATCGCCAGCGACGGCGAGACCACCTGGTTCGAGGGCATGCTGCTGATCGCGGTGTACGTGGTGCTCGGCCTGGCCTTCCTGTTCGCCGCGCCCTGACGCAAGGGGCCCGGGGGAGCGTCCCCACCGCGGCTCGGCGCGCGCGGCGCTGTGCCCAACGCCCAGGGCGGTGACGCCGGGTAAGGCTAGAGTGGACGCAGGTCCCCCAAGACAACCGTTCTCCATTTCGCTGGTTCCCTCGGGACCGGAAGGAGTGCCGGCATGCGCTTCACACGTCGTTGGCTGGTGGCAGTGAGCCTGGTGGCGGGGGCGTGGCTCTTCTTCTCGCCCTGGCTGCTGGGGTACGCCGGCGCTTCGGTGGCGGCCTGGACATCGTACGTCCTCGGCGCCGCGATCGTGGCGGCGGCGCTGTGGACGATGATGGCGAAGGCGGCGAGGGCCGCCGAGGTGATCCTTGCGATGGTGGGCGTGTTGACGTTCGCGTCGCCGTGGCTGCTCGGCTTCATGGCCGAGCCGGCGGCGCGCATGAACGCGTGGCTGTTGGGCGCGTTGGTGGTCGTGTCCGCGCTGTGGGCGGCGATGAAGCGGCGTCCCCAGGAGCGCCCGGAACGGCGCAGCCCCGCTCTCTGAGGGGTCCCCAAGCGCCGCCCCCCGATCGATCGCGCGTCGAGGACGTCCCGTGCGCCCGTCAGGGGTGGGGACGCTGCCGGGTGCTGCAGGTCGAGATCCCGCGGGTCGGTGAGGTCCGGCTGTTCGATGTCGAGACCGCCGCGCCGGCGCCGGTGGAGGCGCGCGCGCTCAGCCGGCCAGGAACGGCACGTGCCAGTACACCAGGAAGGGGAGGAAAAGCGCCGCCGCCACGGCGACCACGATGGCGACGGTGGTGCGTGGGGCGCGTGCGCTGCGGCGCGCCACCAGGATGAGGATGGCCAGGGCCACCGCCAGCGCCCCGCTCAGCGCGGAGAGGACGCGCAGGCCCGTGGCGAGCGGTTGCAACGACATCCCTCCGGGCTGATAGAGCCCGAGCAGGAACGCGATGGCGACGGCCATCCCTGCGAGCAGGACCAGGTCCACGAGGCTCACGAGCGCCTGCGTGACGCGGAGAAGTGCGGCCGCGCCGCTCCGTTGCGCCTCGCGCTTCGCCGGGTACGCGCCCCCACGCGGGGTCGTTCCCGCGCCCCGAGCTCGACCGTCCGACCGGCGTCGACGCCGCGGAAGCACGCTCAGCAGGAGTCCCTCACCGAACGCGATCAGGAAGAACACCGCGGCGCCGAGCTGCACCCAGGGGCTGGCGTACCAGGGGGCCCGGCGGTCGCTGTTCCCGGGGACGAGCAGGGCCGGATCCGCCGCGGGACCGGGGGCCCCGCCGGCTCCCGCCGGCGTGCTCGCGCCCCGCGGGGTGGTCGGGTAGGAGGCGGCCGAGGCCATGGCGAGTGGGGTGCCCCCGCGGAAGGGACCGCCCCCGGCGCCGGCGGCCGGGGCGAGGCTCCGAACGACGGTCGTGGTCCATCCGACGACCACGGAGCGGTACAGCGGATCGGCGGCGCGGCGGGCGTTGGCGAGCGCGGTTCCGGGATCGCCGCCGGTGCCGGCGCCATCGGCGCTGCGCTCCGTCCTGCCCAGCACGCTGACGTGGTCGAGCGGCTGGTCGCGGCTCTGGGATGCCTCGAGGAGCGCGACGGTGGGTTTCACGCCGGGGCCATCGGGATTCAGATCGTCGTAGACGAGCAACGTCGGCGCCTTCGCCTGCTTCAGCGCATCCGCCGGCGTGCTGGACGGGTCGTCCCTGAGGAAGCCGAGCTGACTGGAGGGGAGCAACGCTGCCAGGACGGGCCGGGTGCTCACGAGCAACCGCACCCCCCGCATGGCGGCGTCCGCGGCCGTGGAGGAGTATCCCTTGGCGCGCACCGCATCGCCTGCCCGCCAGACCTCCTCCTGGCCGAGGGGCGCGGCCGAGGTGTTGAGCAGGATCAGGAAGGCCACGTCGGCGTGTTCTCCTACGAAGGGGGCCAACCAGGCGCCCTGCCCGACACCCCACACGCCGACCCGGGAGGGATCCACGCCCGGCTGACGACGCACCGCGGCAACGGCGGCGACCGCGTCGCCGACCTCGTCGCTCGGGTTCAGCGCCCGGCGCCAGTCTCCGGTGGAGAGCCCCGTACCGCGCTTGTCGTAGGTGTAGGCAGCGATCCCGTGGGAGGCGAACATCCGGGCGTCGGCGGCACCCTGGTCCCGCCCACCGTTACCGCGGCCCGGGAGCAGCACCACGGCGGGGAAGGGGCCCGTACCGGGAGGTAGCAGAAGCGTTCCGCCGAGCGTCACGGTGCCGTTGTGGACGTCGAGCTTCCGGGCCACGGGTGGGCCCACCGGTACGGGCGTTGCGGAGGGGGCGGGCAGCGCCGTGGGGGAGCGATCACGCGGGCCGGAAGGGGCGCGCGACGTCGTGCCGCGGCCCGTCGGTTCGCGCGACGTCCCGGTTGGGACGACCGCGGCGAAGGGGTCGGTGGCTCGGACGCTCGGTCCGGAGGAGGCCGCTGGCGGGGATGGATCGTGCGCCGCGAACGCCCCGCCGATCGCCAGCAGGGCCGCCAGGGCGACGAGGATCGCACCGGGGCGCCGCCGTCGCCACAGAACGTGCGGACGACGGGGCGGGTTCCGAGAGTGGGCAAGACGCAAGGTAGGCCTCCCGCGGCAGTCGGTCTTTCGAGCATAGAACGCTCGCCCGCCGCAGGGACGCCGAGTAGTCACGTCGCCGCAGCGCCATGGGCGCCCTGGATCCGCGCCGGCCTCCCGCCGCGCTTCTGCGCGTCGAGGTACCGGCGCCCCTTGACAGGGTCCGGTTTGGGTTGCATTATTTAACCAACTGGCCAGGGAACGAACTGACCAGATGCACATCCCGGAACCGGAAGGAGGTTCCTCATGCGTGCATGGAATCGCTGGCAAGACTGGATCAACCTACTGGCCGGTGCGTGGTTGTTCTTCTCGCCCTGGATCCTGGCCTTCACGGGCGCCTCGGCAGGCGCCTGGAACGCGTGGATCTTCGGTGCGCTGGTCTTCATCGTCGCCTTGTGGTCGCTCGGAAGCCCGGCGTCGCGCGGCGTGTTGTGGCTTCAGGTGATCTTCGGCGCGTGGACGTTCATCGCGCCCTGGGTTCTCGGCTTCGCGGCGGTGGCCGCGGCGGCCTGGAACGCCTGGATCCTCGGCGCCATCATCGTCGTCCTCGCGCTCTGGGCCATGGGCTCGGTGAGTGAGCCGAGAGGTGCGCAGCAGCGGGCCTGAGCGCGAGGCCAGCACCATCGGAACGTCCGGGCGGGCCCTGCAAGGGGCCCGCCCGCTCTCGTACACTAGAAGGGACGCTATGGAACACACGCTGCGTACGCTACGCGAAGTTCGCCTTCCGGCGCGGCGGCCGATCGGGGCCGCCCCGTGACCGCCGCGGCCCCACCGGGCGGGGCGGACGGGGGCGATGTGACGGGCGAAGCGCCGTCGGCCGAGGGCCCGGGAAGCGGGCGCAGGCGGGTGGGCCGGCCGAGGGTGGACCGCCAACGAGCGGAGGCGCGCTGCAAGATCCTCGACGCCGCCGAGACGCTCTTCGCCGAGAACGGCTACGATGCCACCCCGACCAGCGCCGTCGCCTCGCGCGCCGGCGTGACCAGCGCGCTGATCTTCTACTACTTCCGGACCAAGGGCGGGCTGTTGCAGGCGCTCATCGACGAACGCCCGTTCCTGCCGCGCTTCGCCGACCTGGTGGCGGACGTCGATGCCGCGGACCGGCGCACGTTGTTGCGCACCGCCGGCCAGCGCCTGTACGACCTGGCGCATCGCGGCGGCCCGATGGTGCGCATCGTGGTGCGCGAGGTCCTGCAACGCGACGAGCTCCGCCTGCACTGGGAAGACGTCCTCGAGCGCGCCGTCGCTGCGCTCGCCGAACGCATCCGCGCGACCGACGGCCCCACCCTGGACGAGGGGCGCGCCGACGCCGTGGCACGTCTGTTCTTCAACGCGGTGGCCTTCCAGGCACTCTTCGGCCCCGATCTCGAGAAGGAGCGGGTCGTCCGTGAGGCGGTCGAGGTGGTGCTCGCGGGCGCGTGAGCAACGGGGCGCCGCCGCGCCGCCCGGGGCCGCCCGCGCCCCTACCCGTGTCCGGTCCGACCGGCGCGCGCCCGTGCGGGGACGGACCCGGAAGGGCCGAGCGCCGGTGGTAGGTTGGGTCTGCCGCCGGCCGCCGCCACGTGCCGCACCGACCCCACGTTCGGGGGCCGCTCGGGCGGGCGACGCGCGCCGCGCCCTGCCGGGCGACCCGTGGAAGGGAGCTGGAGAGCGTGGATGACGCCTCGCAGTCCTGGTATGCAGCCTCGATCCCGGCCGGTGCGGGGGCCCCGTCGGCGCCCCCCACCGAGCCGCTCCGCCCGCTCCAACGCATCGCCGGTCGCGGAACGCCGGCCGCCGGGGGCGGTACGCGCGACATCCTGGAACCCGCCCTGGGCCGGCTGCTGGCCGTCGTCCCGGACGGGACCTCGGAGGACGTGGAGCTCGCCGTGGGGGCCGCCCGCCGGGCCTTCGACGCCGGCCCCTGGCCGCGGCTGCATGCGCAAGAGCGCGCCCGCGTTCTCCACCGCACCGCCGCCCTCTTCGAGGCGCACGCCGAGGAGCTGGCGCGGCTGGAGACCTGGGACACCGGCAAGACCCTCCCCGAGAGCCGCGACGACATGGCGCAGGTGGCGGGCGCGTTCCGCTACTTCGCGTCGCTGGTCGCGACCCGCGGCGGCGAGGTGAACCCCGTGCAGGCCGAGGCGCTCAGCCTCACGGTGCACGAGCCGGTGGGCGTCGCCGCCCTCATCACCCCCTGGAACTATCCGCTGCTGCAGGCGTCGTGGAAGCTGGCGCCGGCCCTCGCAGCCGGATGCACGCTGGTGATCAAGCCCAGCGAGCTGACGCCGCTGAGCACGGTGCGGGCCGTCGAGCTGCTGCACGAGGCCGGTGTCCCCGGCGACGTCGCCAACGTGGTGCTCGGCTCCGGCCCGGCGGTGGGCGCACCGCTGGTGGAGCATCCGGACGTCGACATGGTGTCGTTCACCGGCGGCATCGTGACCGGCCGCGCGATCGCGCGGGCGGCCGCGGGGACGGCCAAGCGGATCGCGCTGGAGCTCGGAGGGAAGAATCCCAACATCGTCTTCGACGACGCCGATTTGGACGCCGCGCTCGATCACGCGCTGAACGCGGTGTTCTACCACGCCGGACAGGTGTGCTCGGCCGGGTCGCGCCTGCTCGTGCAGGACGTGCTCCACGACCGCTTCGTGGACGCCCTCCTGGCGCGGGCGGCCGACATCCGGTTGGGGTACGGCTGGGAGGAGGCCACCGAGATGGGCCCCCTGGTGTCGGAGGCGCATCGCGCCAAGGTGGAGGGGCTGATCGCACTGGCGCTCGACGAGGGCGCC
>Ga0114931_10007089_pt1 | contig 13723 bp, 14 predicted proteins | sample 2SBtaG_FD_89579 | JGI IMG/M metagenome (GOLD analysis project Ga0114931, IMG submission 89579) | Deep subsurface microbial communities from Kolumbo volcano to uncover new lineages of life (NeLLi) - 2SBTROV14_V59a metaG | ecosystem: Environmental > Aquatic > Marine > Volcanic | place: Kolumbo...
AGCCTGTCGGATTTGGGTAATCGTAGCGAGCATGGTGGGAGAGCGAGTCAAAATATTGCCGATTTTGAGGCGAATAGTGGGACTATTTAACGAAAAATCGGCAGGATTTTGGCCGCTCTCCCACCGGCGCAGTAGATTATTCCCAAACCCGACAGGCTCCTAGAAAACTTGTTTCAACAGACCTGTTTCAGCCACGTTTGAGCATGCGCTGCTTGTCGCGGTTCCATTCGCGATCGCGCTCGCTGGCGCGCTTGTCGTGCAGCTGCTTGCCTTTGGCGAGGCCGATTTCGAGCTTGGCGCGGCCGTGCTTCCAGTACATGGCGAGGGGGACGATGGTGTAGCCCTTGCGCTCCACGGCGCCGATGAGCCGGCTCAGTTCCTCGCGGTGCAGCAGTAGCTTGCGGGTGCGGGTCGGGTCGGGGTGGATGTGGGTGGAGGCGGTGAGCAGGGGAGTGATGAGGGCGCCGAGGAGGAAGGCCTCGCCGTTCTTGATGATGACGTGGCTGTCGGAGAGCTGCACCCGCCCGGCGCGCAGGCTCTTGACCTCCCAGCCTTCGAGGGCGATGCCGGCCTCGAAGCGGTCTTCGATGAAGTAGTCGTGGCGGGCTTTCTTGTTGAGTGCGATAGTGTTGCCGCTGCTGGTCTTTTTTTTCTTGGATTTGTTGGCCATTGCGACATTATATCCTGATTCTACGGGGCATAGGCGGCTGCAGTCGGCTGAAGAGGCGGTGGATGAGACTATTATTACCTATCAGTATTCCGGGACCTTGATTTGCCCGACGAGCCTCTATATATTTCTAAACAAGAATTGTTCTCATTTTCATTAAGGGTTGTTATCCATGTCTCAGTCGCGTTTATCGCCGCCTTCTGTTACCAAGACCTGCCGGGCTGTCACCAAGACCTGCCGGGGTGGGAAGAGGTCTTCGCAATGCCTGGTGGCCTGCCGCCCCGGTGAGCGTTGCCGTCTGGTGGGCATCGATGGTGGCCATCGTTTCGTCAACCGACTCATGGGGTTGGGACTGCGCATCGGCGCCGAGGTGCGTGTGATACAGCAGCGGGGGCAAGACGTCGTGCTGGCCAGCGCCGGCAATCGTATTGCCCTGGGTGGCAGTATCGCCCGCCATTTGCACGTCGAGCAGTTGCAGTGAGCCGCCCGGCGCCGTCCTTGCCCTCGGTGTAAGTCATGGGTTGTTGTGAAACCGGCGCGGTGGATGCTGCGCGCGCGGCCGATGCTTCCCTCTCCGCGTCCTCGTTGACCCTGGCCCTTGCCGGCAATCCCAACTGCGGCAAGTCGGCGCTGTTCAATACCCTCACCGGCATCCGTCAGAAAACCGGCAACTGGCCGGGGGTGACGGTGGACCGCAAGGAGGGTCGCTTCGAACTGAGCGGCCAGACCGCCACCCTCATCGATTTACCCGGTACCTATTCCCTCGACAGTTCCTCGCCCGACGAGGAGGTCACGCGCCAGTATCTGCTCTCCGGCGATGCCGACCTTATCATCAATGTCGTCGATGCCTCCAACCTGGAGCGCAATCTCTACTTCAGCGTGCAGCTGCTGGAGATGGGCGTGCCGTTGGTGGTGGCCTTGAACATGATGGACGTGGCGCGCAAGCAGGGCATGGACATCGATATCGCGCGTCTCAGCGAGGAGCTGGGCTGCCCGGTGGTGGCGGTGGTGGCGCCGCGCGGCGAGGGACTGGACGCGCTCAAACGGGCCATCCTCGCCGTGCATTCGGGGGCGGCCACGGGCGGCTTTCGCCTGGCCCATGACGAGGTGGTGGAGGAGGCTATCAGCGCGCTGCTGCCTTCGATCGAGGCCCTTCCCGCGGCCCAGGCCGCCCGTCACAACGCCCACTGGCTGGGATTGAAGATGCTGGAGGGTGACGCGCAGGCGCTTGCGCCGGCCGATGAGGCCCTGCATGCGCAAGTGGCGCAGTTGCGCCAAGAGGTCGAGCAGCGGGTGGACGAGGAGCTCGACATCTACCTGCCGGACAGCCGCTATGGTCATGCCCACGCCTTGACCCAGCGCGTGTTGCATTTGCGCGGGCGGCTGGAAAAGACCACCTCCGACCGCATCGACGGCGTGGTGCTGCACCGTTGGTTCGGCGTGCCGGTGTTCCTGCTGGTGATGTACCTGATGTTCATGTTCACCATCAACTTCGGCGGCGCCTTCATCGATTTCTTCGATGGGCTGGGCAACGCCGTCTTTGTCGATGGTTTCAAGTCCCTCATCGAGGGTTGGATGCCGGAATTTTTGACCGTGCTGCTGGCCGACGGCATCGGCGGCGGGCTGACCATCGTCGCCACCTTCATTCCCATCATCGCCGCCCTGTACCTGTTTATGTCGATGCTGGAGGACAGCGGTTACATGGCGCGCGCGGCCTTCGTCATGGACCGCTTCATGCGCGGCATCGGCCTGCCGGGCAAGGCCTTCGTGCCGCTCATCGTCGGCTTCGGCTGCAACGTGCCGGCGGTGATGGCCACGCGCACCCTGGAAAGCGAGCGCGAGCGCAAGCTCACCATCCTCATGAATCCCTTCATGTCCTGCGGCGCGCGGCTGCCGGTGTACGCGCTGTTTGTCGCCGCCTTTTTTCCCAGCAACGGGCAGAACATCGTCTTTTTGCTCTATCTCATCGGCATCGGTGCCGCCGTGCTCACCGGCCTGATCATGAAGCGCACCCTGCTGCACGGCGAGTCCGACGGCTTCATGATGGAGTTGCCGGCCTACCACCGGCCGACCCTGAAATCCGTGCTGCTGAGCACCTGGGATCGGGTGCGCCTGTTCCTCCGGGAAGCGGGGCAGATCATCGTGATCATGGTGACGGTGATCAACGTGCTCAATTCGGTTGGCACCGACGGTTCTTTCGGTAACGAGGATACGGATCACTCCGTGCTCAGCGTCATCAGCCAGCAGCTTACGCCGGCCTTTGCGCCCATGGGCCTGCACGAAGACAACTGGCCTGCCACGGTGGGCATCTTCAGCGGCGTGCTGGCCAAGGAGGTGGTGGTGGGTACCCTTGATACCCTCTATTCGCGCCTGGCCAACGAGGATGCCGGCGTGCGACAAGTGGAGCAGGGATTCGACTTCTGGGCCGCTATCCGTGCCGCCGCGGCCACGGTGCCGGAAAATCTCGCCGCCCTGCGCGATGCCTTCACCGATCCGGTGGGTCTGGACGTGGGCGAGATCGGCGATATGGCCGCCGCCGCCGAGGGGCAGGCGGTGAACCTGGGCACGTTTGGCGCCATGGCCGTCCGTTTCGACGGCCAGGCCGGGGCCTTTGCTTATCTCCTGTTCATCCTGCTCTATTCCCCCTGTGTCGCCACCATCGGCGCCATCGCGCGCGAGGCCGGTAAGCCCTGGGCGACCTTCGTCGTGGCCTGGACCACCGTTCTCGCCTACGTGGTGGCCAGCGTCTTCTACCAGGCGGCCACTTTTGCCGCGCATCCGGGACAGTCGGCCCTGTTCATTGCCTTGCTGTTGGGCGGGGTGGCGGCGATGATTTTCGGCCTCGCGCGTTGGGGCAGGGCGGGGCGCCGCTTGCCGACGACCAAGGTCGAGGCATGATTCTCTCCCAGCTGCGCGATTATCTGCGTCAACACCAGCAGGCCACCCTGGGCGACATCGCCCGCCATTTCGACAGCGACCCGTTGGCGGTGCGCGGCATGTTGGAGCTGTGGGTGCGCAAGGGCAAGGTGCAACGCAGCAGCCTCACCCCGGCCTGCGGCGGGGGCTGCAATCGGTGCGATCCGAGCATTACCGAGATCTATCGCTGGCACGAGTGAAACCGGCCGCCGCTGATGGACCGGCAGTGGCAGCCCGGCCGCGATCCGCCCTGCATCCGCAGGAGGATTGACGGTTTGAACGGTGGCATGCGCCATACGTCGTGCGCCGTTTGGGGCGATGTGGTTAGCGTTGCCTTGGCCAACGGGGCGGAATGCCCAATAATAGACGGCCGCTCGTACCCTCCCATGGAGACAAGATGCCACGCCAAAGAGACGTTTTCGTAATCCTTTTGTGCTCCATTCTGCTGCTCGTCAGCGGCGCTGCCTATGCCGACGGCGAGACCACGCGCACCCTCAACGACTGGTTCGGTGTGCTCAACGGCTATCTCGCCGCGGTGTTCTTCTTCGACATCCTGTTTTTCCTCGACGATGCCAGCTTCCCCTTCATCGTCGCCTGGCTGGTGGCCGGCGCGGTCTATCTGACGGTGCGCATGGGCTTCATCAACGTGCGTGTGTTTCACCACTCCGTGGCCGTTCTGCGCGGGCGCTACAGCCGCCCGGACGATTTGGGTGAGGTCACTCCCTTCCAGGCCCTGACCACCGCCCTGTCGGCCACTGTCGGTCTGGGCAATATCGCCGGTGTCGCCATCGCCGTGAGCGTGGGTGGTCCCGGCGCCACGTTCTGGATGATCCTCGCCGGTCTGCTGGGCATGACGGTGAAGTTCACCGAGGCCAGCCTGGCACAGATGTATCGCGAAGTGCGGCCGGACGGGCACATCATGGGCGGCGCCATGGAATACCTCTCGCGCGGCCTGGCGGAGATGGGTTGGGCGCGCAGTGGCAAGGTGTTGGCGATGGTCTTCTGTGTGCTGGCCATCGGTGCCTCCCTGGGCGGCGGCAACGCCTTCCAGGTGAGCCAGTCGCTGAACGCGGTGAAGCAGTCCATCCCGATATTCGACACCGAGCCCTGGCTGTTCGGCGTGATCATGGCCGTTTTCGTCGGTTTGGTGATCATCGGCGGCATCCGTCGCATCGCCCACACTGCCGAGGCCGTGGTGCCGACCATGGTCATCATCTACCTGCTGGCCTGCCTGTGGGTGATCCTGTCCCACGCCAACGAGGTGCCGGCCATTTTCAGCCTCATCGTGCACGAGGCCTTCACCCTGGATGCCGGCCTCGGCGGTCTGTTGGGGGTGATCATCCAAGGCTTCAAGCGGGCCGCCTTTTCCAGTGAGGCAGGTATCGGTTCGGCGGCCATCGCCCATGCCACGGCACGCACGCCGTACCCGATCCGCCAGGGCATGGTGGCCCTGCTGGAACCCTTCATCGATACCGTGGTGATCTGTACCATGACCGCGCTGGTGATCGTCATCACCGGGGTCTATCTGAACCCGGAATACGCCCCGCTGGTGGCCGCCAACTACGGCGCGGCACTCACCTCCAAGGCCTTCGGCTCGGTGATCTCCTGGTTCCCCATCGTGCTCTCCGTGTCGGTGGTGTTGTTCGCCTACAGCACCATGATCGCCTGGTCCTATTACGGCGAACGTTGCTGGACCTATCTGTTCGGCGAGCGTGCCTCCATGGCCTACCGCATCATCTTTTTGATCTTCGTCGTCGTCGGTTCCATGACCAGCGCGACGAATATCCTCGATTTCAGCGACCTGATGCTGTTGTCGATGGCCTTTCCCAATCTGCTTGGCTTATACCTGCTCAGCGGCCGGGTGCGGCGCGCCTTGGACGACTACCTGCAGCGCCTGCGCAGCGGCGAGCTGGACCGCGAAGTCGGCCGCGCCTGACGGCCGTTCGCTAACCCATCGGCGAGATCGAGGACATGCCTACCATTCGCAAGAGCGCCCTGGTGCCCTACAGCGCCGAGCAGATGTACCGCTTGGTGAACGACATCGGCAGCTATCCAGAATTTCTCCCCTGGTGCGGTGGCGCCGAGGAGCGATCGCGTACGCAGGACGAGGTGCATGCCAGCGTCACCATCGCCTACGGCGCCCTCAACAAGACCTTCACCACCTTCAATCGGCTGCAACAGAACAAGATGATCGAAATGAACCTGGTCAATGGCCCCTTCAAACACCTGCACGGCTTTTGGTGTTTCGAGGCGCTGGACGAACAGGCCTGCAAGGTGTCCCTCGACCTCGAATACGATTTTTCCAGCCGTCTGGTGGGCATGGCCTTGGGCCCGGCTTTCAGCCAGATCGCCAATTCCCTGGTGGACGCCTTCATCCGCCGCGCGGAGTCTGTTTATGGCCGGGTCTGAGGCAGAGATGGAAAGCCCTGGAGACGTAATGCCCGAGGAGAATGCTGCGGAGACGATCCCCGTCGAGGTGGCCTATGCACGGCCCGACAGGCAGATGATCATTCCCTTGGAGGTGCCCGTCGGAACCACGCTGAAGGAGGCTATCGAACGCTCCCGCATTTGTGCGCACTTTCCCGAGATCGATCTTGCGCTCAACAAGGTGGGGATCTTCGGCAAGCTGAGCAAGGCGGATACGGTGCTGCGCGCCAACGACCGCGTGGAAATCTACCGGCCGTTGATCGCCGATCCCAAAGAGGTGCGCAAGCAGCGTGCGGCGGAGGGGAAAAAGATGAAAAAGGGTGGCGGTTCGCTTTGAATTAGTCGCGGATCTCGCGCAGCTCCGGCTTCAGCACGTCGGCCTCGCGGGGCGGTGGTTTGAGCACGTCAATCTTTGTGAGCTGCTCGCCAGTGAAGCGCAGGACGACGTGGGCGGATTGTTCCAATCCGCGGTTGCTGGCGATGAAACTGTAGACGTAATCCCAACGATCGGGATGAAAGGGGTCGCGTAGGAGGGGAGAGCCGAGCAGCAACTGTACCCGCTTTTTATCCATTCCCAGTGTCAGTGTTTCGAGCATCTCCTGGGTGATAACATTGCCCTGCTGGACGTCGATCTTATGCACCGTGCAGGCCGTGAGCAGCAGGCCGCACAAGAGGCTGGGAAGAAACGGGAATCGACGCATGGTTGCCAACAGAATAAGAACCGACAGGCGCAGCATGTTACCCGATTCCGCAGGGGCTGGATACCGCCTAAAGATACTGCCAGGAGAGCCCAGGTGAGCACGCAGGAACTCAGAGACGCCGGCCTCAAAGCCACCTTGCCACGGCGCAAGATCCTCGATGTCTTGGAGGCCAATGCCTCCAGCCACCTGACGGCGGAGGATATCTACAAGCTCCTGATGGAGGCCGGCGAGGACGTCGGCCTGGCCACCGTCTACCGCGTACTGACCCAGTTCGAGCATGCCGGGCTGGTGGAACGCCACCACTTCGAGAGCGGCCAATCGGTGTTCGAGCTGAGTCGGGGCCGGCATCATGACCACTTGCTCTGCATCAAATGCGCCCGGGTAGAGGAATTCGTCGACGAGGTGATTGAGCAGCGTCAGCGCGACATCGCCGCCAGGGCGGGCTATGTGATGACCGATCACAGCCTCTACATCTACGGCATCTGCCCGGCATGTCAGAAGAAAGAAGACGCCTGATCCCGCCCGCCGGGATGTCTCGCCGATTTCAGCCGGCGTCCACCGCCTGACCCCGTTCGATCATCTCGCGTGCGTGCGACAGGGTCTGCTTGGTCATCTCCAGGCCGCCCAGCATGCGCGCGATCTCTGCGATCCGCCCCTCGTTGTCCAAGGGTTTGACCTCGGTGATGCTAGACCGCTTGTCGGTCTGCTTGCGCACCAGCAGGTGTTGGTGGGCGAGGCAGGCGACCTGCGGTTGGTGGGTGACGCATAGTACCTGGCGCTCCTCGCCCAGCTGGCGCAGCAGGCGGCCGACGATCTCGGCGATGCCACCGCCGATGCCCACGTCCACTTCGTCGAAGATCAGGGTGGGAATGCGGCCGCTGCTCACGGTGATGACCTGGATCGCCAGGCTGATGCGGGCCAGTTCGCCGCCGGAGGCCACCTTGGCCAGCGGCTGCGGCGGCTGGCCGGGATTGGCGCTGACGAGGAAGGCCACGCGCTCGCCGCCGTTGGCGGAAAACGCGGTCTGCTCGGTGAGGTCGATCTCGAAGCGGCCTTCGAGCATGCCCAGGCGCTGCATGTTCTCGCTCACCGCGCGGGCCAGCCGTTTGGCCGCCCGCCGGCGGCTGGCGCCGAGTTTCTCCGCCGCCGTCGCATAGGCCGATTCACAGGCGGCCAGCGCCTGGGTGGTCTCTTCCAGGGCCACGCCGGCCCCCTCCAATGCGGCCAGCTCGTCTTCCAGCATCTCGAGGTGGGTGGGCAGTGCCTCCGGTTTGATCTGGTGTTTGCGCGCCAGGTCATGGATCAGCCCCAGGCGCTGGTCCACCTCGGCCAGCCGCTGGGGATCCAGGTTCAGGCCCTCCAGATAGCGGCGCAATTCGTGGCCGGCCTCGCTGGCCTGTACCGCGGCCTCGCGCACCATCTGCACCACTTCGGCGAGGCTCGGATCGAAGGCCTGCAGGCGCTCCAGCTCGGCGCCGGCATGCTCCAGGCCATCGGCCAGGGCGCCGTCGTCGTTTTCCGTGAGGGCCGCGAGTATCGACTGGCTGCCCTCCCGCAGTTGGTTTAGATTGGCCAGGCGGTCGTGCTCTTCGGCCAGGTGCTGCAGTTCGTCGGCATCGAGCTGCAGGGTCTGCAACTCATCGACCTGATAACGCAACAGTTCGAGGCGATCCTCGCGTTGGGCATGGCTGGCCTGCAGGCTGTCCAGGCGCTCGCGCAAGGCACGCCAGCGCTGGTATTCGTCGGCCACCGCGGCCACCAGCATCGGGTGGCCGGCGTAGGCGTCCAGGGCCTCGCGCTGTGCCCCGCTGCGCAGCAGGGATTGGTGGGCATGCTGGCCGTGGATGTCCACCAGATGCTCGCCCAACTCGCGCAGCGACTGCATGGGCACGGGGCGGCCATTGATGTAGCCGCGCGAGCGACCATCGCGGCCGACGGTGCGCCGCAGCAGGCACTGGCCGTCGTCGTCCAGATCGTTTTCGCGCAGCCAGGCCGCCACCTCGCCCTGGCCGCCGATGTCGAATTCGGCGCTGATCTCGGCGCGATCGGCGCCCGTGCGGATCACGCCGCTGTCGGCGCGATCACCCAGGGCCAGGCCGAGGGCGTCGAGCAGAATGGATTTGCCGGCGCCCGTCTCGCCGGTCAGGGCGGTCATGCCGGGGCCGAGGTCGAGGCTCAGTTCGTCGACCACCGCCAGGTGGCGAATGTGGATGTTACGCAGCATGGTGGTCGCTTACAGGCGTTTACCCCAGTGCAACTTGGCGCGAAGAATGCGGTAGTAGTTGTACCGTGTGGGGTGGATGAGGCGTATGGGCTTGGGCTTTTTCTCCACGATGACCCGGTCGCCGGCGACCAGGGCGAGACTGGTCTGACCGTCACAGGTCACCTGCGCGCTGGTCTGATCCAAGTCATGCACGACAATCTCCACCCGGCTGTTGCCGTCGACCACAATGGGCCGGTAGCTCATGGTGTGCGGACAGATCGGCACCAATATCAGGGCGTTCAGCGCAGGATGCACGATGGGGCCGCCGCTGGACAGGGCATAGGCGGTGGAACCGGTGGGCGTGGAGACGATGAGGCCATCGGAACGCGTGGTATTGACGAACTGGTGATCGATGAAGGTTTCGTATTCGATCATGCGGGCGACGTTGAATTTGTGCACCACCACGTCGTTGAAGGCCAGACTGTCGCTCATCAGCTCGCCGTCACGCAGCACCTGTCCGTGCAGCAGGGTGCGCGCTTCCTCCTGGTAGTGGCCGGCGAAAATTTCCTGCAGGTGCCGGCGCATATCGCTGGGCGGGATGTCGGTGAGGAAGCCAAGACGGCCGAGGTTGATGCCGAGCACGGGAACATCGTAGTCCACCAGGCTGCGCGCGGCATTGAGCAGGGTGCCATCGCCGCCGACCACGATGGCCAGATCCGCCTGTTCGCCGAGTTCGCAGCGGTCGACGGGACGAGCGAACTGCAACATCTCTTCATCGATGGCGACGAAGGCACGGTCGATGAGGATCTCGACGCCAAGGGTTCGCAGGATGCCGATGAGTTCCTTGACCGTATCACCTGCCGTGGAGGCGCCGTGTTTGCCGATGATACCGACGATGCTGAAGGGGCTGGGTGGGTGGTTATGCTCTGTCATTGCGGGTTCTCGAGTTGACGGCGAACCTTAGCACGCCGCTTCGGGCGCTCCAATCGTCCGCGGCATTGCACGCTCGTGCCCGGATTGTGCGCAACAGGGGGTTAGCACTCGGCGACGTTGGGTGCTAAAGTAGCGTTTCGCCAAGGCCGATGCTTGGGCGGGTCGAAGCCGGCTGACGCGATATCTTCTGCCATCTCTCCGAAATACCTTGTAACCTACTGATAATGCAGTGTTGTGAGTGATTCCGTTATCAATGAGCGTGCCCGCTGCCTGCTGAAGGCGCTGATCGAGCGCTATATTCGCGACGGGCAACCGGTGGGTTCCAAGACCCTTGCCGAGGATTCCGCTCTGGATCTCAGCCCGGCCACCGTGCGCAACGTGGTGGCCGATCTGGAACGTCTGGGGTTGGTCCATTCGCCGCACACCTCGGCCGGCCGTGTGCCCACCGAGCAGGGCTATCGCCTGTTCATCGACAACCTGGTGTCGGTCAAGCGGCTCTCTACGCCCGAGGTGCGCAGCATCGCCGAGCAATTGGGGGGCGATGAGAGCATGGATACGCTGGTGGAAAGTGTGTCCAACATGCTTTCTTCCCTGTCGCGCATGGCCGGGGTGGTGATGTTGCCGTTTCAGCAGCAGACGGCCGTGCGCCAAATCGAGTTTCTGCCCCTTACCGAGGGCCGCGTTTTGGCCGTTCTGGTGTTCAACGACTACGACGTGCAGAACCGCATCATTCATACCGTCCGGCCCTACAGTCGCTCGGAACTGGAGCGCATCGCCAACTACCTGAATGCCCAGTTCAAGGGCAGGGCGCTGAACACGGTGCGCCGGGAGTTGTTGTCCGCCATGCAGGGTGCGCGCGAGAACATCGACCGCCTCATGCGCGAGGCGGTGAGCATGGCGCAGCAGGTGTTTGCGGACGACGCGAAGGGCCAGGATTACGTCCTCGCCGGCGAGACCAATCTGATGAATTACGAGGAGATGGCCGACGTGGCGCGTTTGCGCCAGCTGTTCGAGGCCTTCAACGAGAAGCGCGCCATCCTCGACCTGCTGGACAAGTCCCTGCAGGCGCGTGGTGTGCAGATCTTTATCGGCCATGAATCGGGCTATGAGGTGCTGGATCACTGCAGCGTGGTGACCGCCAGTTATTCCGCCGACGACGAGGTGCTCGGTGTGCTCGGCGTCATCGGCCCCACGCGCATGGCCTACGACCGCGTTATCCCGCTGGTGGACGTCACGGCGAAATTGCTCGGCAGTGTCTTGAAACAACGTCATTGAGCCCAATATCAGGGCAGAACCGCCGGCCGGGCCGGCAAGTATTCAACGCGAAAACCCATGGAGAAGCAGAACCCATGAGCAACGATACGGAAAAAGCCACCCCGCAGAGTCCCGAACAGGCGGCAGCGGAGCAGCCGGAGCAGTCCCCCGGTCACGAGGAGTTGACCCTGCTGCTCGAAGATGCCCGCAATAAGGCGGACGAGCACTGGGACCAGTTATTGCGCGCCAATGCCGAGTTGGACAATCTACGCCGTCGCGCCAAGCAGGACGTGGAGAACGCGCACAAATTCGCCCTGGAAAAATTCGCCCTCGAACTGTTGCCGGTCAAGGACAGTCTGGAGATGGGGCTGGCCGCGGCCAGCGAGGAGGGCACTGCCGAGGAAGCCGTGAAGCAACTGCGCGAAGGCACCGAGCTGACCCTGAAGATGCTCACCAGCGCGATGGAAAAGTTTGGCATCAAGGAGATCAACCCCCAGGGCCAGCCCTTCGATCCTGAGTTACACCAGGCTATGACCATGCAGGCCAGCGACGAGCATCCGCCCAACACGGTGATTGCGGTAATGCAGAAGGGTTACACGCTCAACGATCGCCTGATACGCCCGGCGATGGTGATGGTGTCCAAGGCAAAGGATTGATTTCGGGCTTGAAAAGCAAAAAAACACCCCTACATCCCTGCATAACACACAACTTTTGCATCATTTGAACAGACGACATTTGTCAGTACAGACAGTCTCGAAGAACGGAGAAGACACTCATGGTTAAGATTATTGGTATCGACCTGGGCACTACCAACTCCTGCGTGGCAGTGATGGAGGGTGGCAAGGCCCGCGTCATTGAAAATGCAGAGGGTGATCGTACCACCCCCTCGGTGGTAGCCTTCACCGACGACGGCGACGTCATCGTCGGTGCCCCGGCCAAACGCCAGGCCGTCACCAACCCTGCCCATACCTTGTTTGCCATCAAGCGACTCATCGGCCGCAAGTTCACCGATGACGAAGTGCAAAAGGACATCGACCTGGTGCCTTACAAGATCGTGCAGGACGATAACGGCGACGCCTGGGTGGAAGTTAGCGGCAAGAAGATGGCGCCGCAGGAAGTCTCTGCGCGCATTCTGCAGAAGATGAAGAAGACCGCCGAGGATTATCTGGGCGAAGAGGTGACCCAGGCGGTGATTACCGTGCCGGCGTACTTCAACGACTCCCAGCGCCAGGCCACCAAGGACGCGGGCAAGATCGCCGGCCTCGAGGTCAAGCGCATCATCAACGAGCCCACCGCCGCGGCCCTCGCCTTCGGGATGGACAAGAAAGAGGGTGACCGCAAGGTGGCCGTGTACGACCTCGGTGGCGGTACCTTCGATATCTCCATTATCGAGATCGCCGACATCGACGGTGAGCATCAGGTGGAGGTGTTGTCCCAACGGTGACACCTTCCTCGGTGGCGAGGATTTCGACCAGCGCCTCATCGACTATCTGGTGGACGAATTCAAGAAGGATCAGGGCATCGACCTGCGCAATGACCCGCTGGCTTTGCAACGCCTGAAGGAGGCCGCGGAGAAGGGCAAGATCGAGCTGTCCTCGACCCAGCAGACCGACATCAATCTGCCTTACATCACGGCCGATGCCAGCGGTCCAAAGCACCTGAACATCAAGCTGTCCCGCGCCAAACTGGAGTCGTTGGTGGAGGAACTCATCGACCGTTCCATCGCGCCCTGCAAAATGGCGCTGAAGGACGCCGGTCTGTCGGCCTCCGAGGTGGACGACGTGATCTTGGTGGGCGGTCAGACCCGCATGCCCAAGGTGCAGGAAAAGGTGAAGGAATTCTTCGGCAAGGAGCCGCGCAAGGACGTCAATCCGGACGAGGCAGTGGCCGTCGGCGCCGCGATCCAGGCCGGCGTGCTGTCCGGCGACGTCAAGGACGTGCTGCTGCTCGACGTCACCCCGCTGAGCCTCGGCATCGAGACCATGGGCGGCGTGATGACCAAGCTCATTGAAAAGAACACCACCATTCCGACCAAGGCGCAGCAGGTGTTTTCCACCGCCGAGGACAACCAGACCGCGGTCACCGTGCACGTGCTGCAGGGTGAGCGCGAAGTGGCCTCGGCCAACAAGTCCCTGGGCCGTTTCGACCTCAGCGACATTCCCCCGGCGCCGCGCGGTGTGCCGCAGATCGAGGTGACCTTCGACATCGACGCCAATGGCATCCTGCATGTCTCGGCCAAAGACAAGGCGACCGGCAAGGAACAGTCCATCGTCATCAAGGCCTCCAGCGGCCTGTCCGAGGATGAGATCGAGAAGATGGTCAAGGACGCCGAGGCCCACGCCGCGGAAGACGCCAAGTTCCACGCCCTGGTGGATGCACGCAACCAGGCGGAAAACCTGATCCATGCGACACGCAAGTCCATGGATGAGTTGGGTGATAAGCTCGAGGCCAGCGAGAAGGAAAGCATCGAGGCTGCCATCACCGCCCTGGAAGAGGCCACTAAGGGCGACGACCAGGCCGATATCGAGGCCAAGACCCAGGCCCTCGTCGAGGCCTCCGGCAAGATGGCCGAGCGAGTCTATGCCCAGCAGGGTGCCGAAGGCGCCGAGGCGGCCGGTGCCG
>Ga0114931_10007090_pt1 | contig 13723 bp, 10 predicted proteins | sample 2SBtaG_FD_89579 | JGI IMG/M metagenome (GOLD analysis project Ga0114931, IMG submission 89579) | Deep subsurface microbial communities from Kolumbo volcano to uncover new lineages of life (NeLLi) - 2SBTROV14_V59a metaG | ecosystem: Environmental > Aquatic > Marine > Volcanic | place: Kolumbo...
ACGTAGAGCGCGAACTCCCAGTTGTCCCGACGGACGCCGGCGCGCAGGTTCGTCAGGTCGTAGGACGGCAGTTCGGGATCGAAGGTGAATGTGCTCGTGGAGGGAGCGCCAATGGGGAACGCTGTGAGGTCGACGGTGCCGAATCCCGCCGCCTGGTCACCCGCCTGCGTGAACCGGCTGCCCGTGTACTGCCAGCTGGCGGTGGCGAAGGCCTCCATGCCGTTGCTGAGGTCGGTGGCGTAGTCCAGCACGACCGCGATCTGCCAGTCCGGAACGGTCGGCAGCGAGCGGCCATCCTTGATCCCGCCGATGATACCGAGCGGCGAACCACCGACGACGGTGGTGTCGAACTGGGCGTCCGTGTAGCTGGTGGCGACCGAGGCGTTCAACCCCTCCATCAGCTCGGCGTTGACCTCGAGTTCGAAGCCGACGCTCGAGGCATCGGGAACGTTGAAGATGATCCGGCTGGAGCAGCTTCCGGCGGTCAGCGTGACCTGGAGGTTCTCGATATCCTGGTAGAAGGCCGCGGCCGCCACCTGGACGCGACCGTCCAGCAGGCTCGCGCGGGCATTGACCTCGTAGTTCGAGAGCTCCTCGTCGTCCCAGGTGTCGAAGCCCCCGAACGTGGCGGCGTCGGCCGCGTTGCACAGCGGGAGGTTGAGCGGGTCGTTGATGCCGCCGAGCCGGAAGCCCTCCGAGTACTGGAGGTTCACCTGGATGTCCTCGGTGACGTCGAACGACGAGATCACCCGCGGCACCCAGCCCGAAGAATCGACGTCGCCGCGCTGGCCCAGCGTCCGGTCGGGGAAGATGCCGTCGAAGTTCAGCGTCCGGTCCTCACCGAAGATGAAGCGGCGGAGCCCGCCGGTCACGGTCCACCAGTCCAGGATCTCGTAGGAGACCTCGCCGAAGAACGCGAGCTGCTGGGTCTCGTACGGGATCTTCGAGACGAACAGGTTGTCGACCCCGGCGAAGTTGCCCGGGATATTGGTCGTAGTCGCGACCATGGTGGCAGCCTCAAAGCCTGCCACCAGCAGCGTCTGGCCGTAGTCACGGTCGATCTCGCTGTAGAAGGCGCCCACGACCCACTGGAGGGGACCGTCGGTGTTCGACGCGACCCGGACCTCCTGGGTGAAGGTCGTGACATCCGTGGCATCGTCGAGCGGCGCGTCGAAATCGATCACGGTCGGGTCGATTCCAAATGTGATGCTGGCCGTCAGCTGCGTCGCGTCGCGCACCTGCAGGATGTCCCGATCCGTGTAGGACGAAACCGAGGTCAGCGTGACGGGGCCGAGATCCCAGTCGACCCGCAGGTCCAACAACAGGAAGTCGTCCGAGAACTGCTCCTCGAGCTGGATGTACTGCTCGCGGTCGCCGATGTTCACACGTGGGCGCGTCGTCGTGAACGGGTTCGCCAGGATGTTGTACTCGTCGGTCCGCGGGAACCCGTTGATCTCGAGCTCCTGGTAGACGATGCGGGGCGTGATCACGATGTCCTCGGTCGGCTCGATGCGCAGCGAAGCCCGGACGCCGGCGCGATGGCCGTCGTTGACGTCGTCGCGGCGGGAGCCCCCGGGGCCCTTCGCGTCGATGAAGCCGCCCATCTCGGTGTAGTAACCGGCCACCCGGAGCGCGGCGCGGTCGCCGAGCGGGATGTTGACCATCGCCTTGACGTTGCCACCCCAGTCCCCGTCGTTGACGTTCTCGGCGCCGACCGAGATCTGGGCCGAACTCTCCTCGAGCACCGGCTGGTTCGTGATGTAGCGGACCGTGCCCGACAGCGAGCCCGAGCCGAAGAGCGTGCCCTGCGGCCCGCGCAGCACTTCGACGCGGTTCAGGTCGTAGAGGTCGAGGTCGGGCGTGAAGAGCGACAGCGAGATCACGGACTCGTCCAGGTAGATGCCCACCTGCTCCTTGACTCCCGGCTGGTCGCGCACGATCTGGCCCGCGGAGACGCCACGCACGGCGACCTGGCTCTGGCCGGGGCCCAGGTTCTGCACCGTGAAGCCGGCGACGCTGCGCGAGATGTCCTCGATGTTGACGGCGCCCGACTTCTTGAGTTGCTCGCCCGTCTGCACGGCCACCGAGAACGGCACGTCGCTGAGCGATTCTTCCCGCTTCCGGGCCGTCACGACGATCTCGTCGATGCCCTTGGTACCGTCGTCGGCCGCGGCCGCCATCACCGGCGCTACGAAACTTGCTGCAAGCGCGAATACACCGGCCCGCACGAATCCGCTGATTCCCACATTCCCCTCCATGGAGCCTATGTCGGCTCACGTGTGATCCGTCTCACCCGATCGGGCGAGACGCGGAGAGGTTACTCACATTCAGTGGATGCAACAGTGCAAAACACACGAGAGTCTTCGACACCGGGTCGGGCCATCGGGTTTCGGAATCTTGACCCATGACTCGGAGTCAGACGGGGAATGGTCGGGGTGGTGGGATTCGAACCCACGACGCTGACCACCCAAAGATCAGGCTCTGGCCGCTGAGCTACACCCCGAGCTTCGTATTCTACGCAACCACGGGCGTTCGGTGAGCCCCGGCGCAATCGGGACCGGAACCCGGCCCCATCAGCCGCATCCAAGAGGGTCCAGTGCCCGCGGAGTACCGGTGGTGAAGCGACATCCCCTGGCGGTCGTTCTCGCATTCACCGCCGTGCTCCTGTTCCCGCGGCTCGCCACGCTGGCCCAGGAGGCCGCGAGCGGAGCGTTCGCGACCCTGTGCAGCCTCGAACCCGGCGACTACGACGACAGCGTCCAGATGACGGGCCGCGCGAAGCGTCTGCTCGGCAAGATCGTGGTCGTCGCGGACTCCGGAGGCCGCTTCACGCCAGCTGGATCAGGTTGAACACCTTCTCTTCCAGCCACACCACGAGTTCGCGGAGCGCGTCCTGGTTGATCTCGTGCTCCATCTCGAACTCGCGGTAGTGGACGTTCAGGCCGCGGGCGAGCAGGCGCTGCCGCGACTCCTGCGCGCGCTCGACCGGGATCATCGGGTCCTTGGTCCCGTGCACGACCAGGGCGGGGAAGTTCTGGAGGGCCTCCTGGCTCGGGATCCCCTCGTCCACCGCCTCGGGCAGCCACGAAGAGAGCGCCACCAGCCCGGCGAAGCGGCCCGGATCGCCGAGCACCAGGTCGTAGGCCATCACGCCGCCCTGGCTGAAGCCCATCACCACGATCTTGCGCCGGTCGATCGGGTAGCGCTCGCAGGCCGCATCGAGGAAGGCCTTCACTGCGCCACGGGCGGCGTCGAACGCGGTGGGGTCCATCTCCCGGTCCTGCGTGATCGGCCACCAGCCGTAGCCGAGCAGGCCCGGCGCCTGGTCCGGCGCCACCTGGAAGGCCACCGGCCCCTGCGGGCACAGCACCAGCGCCTCGCCGCCATGGACGATGGGCGCGAGCCCCATCAGGTCGTGGGCACTCGCTCCCCAGCCGTGGAGCATCAGCACGGTGGGGAAGGGTCCGTCCCCGGAAGGCACGTGGGCGGTGTACAGGAGGTCCATGGGTTCCCCGGCGTTGCGCGCGACCCCGGTCGCGCGGGTCGCCCTGGTTGGGTGGAGCGCGGACGGTACCGGTCGCGGTGGGGCCGCGCCCGCGGGGCGCCGGCGGGGAACCGGGGCGGATGCTAAATCCACGCGGTCATGAGCACCTCCGCGAGCCTCTTCGACAAGGTCTGGAAGGCGCACACCGTGCGCGAACTCCCCGACGGCCAGGCCCAGCTCTTCATCGGGCTCCACCTGATCCACGAGGTCACGAGCCCGCAGGCCTTCGCGATGCTGAAGGAGATGGATCTGCCCGTGCGCTTCCCGGAACGCACATTCGCGACGGTGGACCACATCATCCCGACGTACTCGCAGGTCCGGCCGCTGGCCGACGGGCTCGCCGAGGGGATGCTGGTGGCGCTCGAGCGCAACTGCCGCAGCAACGGTATCCCGCTGTTCGACCCGGCCAGCGGGCACCAGGGCGTGGTGCACGTGATCGGTCCGGAACTGGGCCTGACGCAGCCGGGCATGACGATCGCTTGCGGCGACAGCCACACCTCGACCCACGGCGCCTTCGGCGCGATCGCATTCGGCATCGGCACGAGCCAGGTGCGCGACGTGCTCGCGACCCAGTGCCTGGCGATGGCGAAGCCCCGCGTGCGGCGCATCGAGGTCACCGGCCGGCTCGGCGGCGGCGTCTACGCGAAGGACGTGATCCTCCACATCATCCGCAAGCTCGGCGTCAAGGGCGGAGTCGGATACGCGTACGAATACGCGGGCGAGGTGATCGAGGCGATGACGATGGAAGAGCGCCTCACCGTCTGCAACATGTCCATCGAGGGCGGCGCGCGGGTCGGTTACATCAACCCGGACGACACCACGATCGAGTACCTGCGCGGCCGCGAATACGCCCCGGCCGGCGACGTGTTCGAGCGCGCCAGCAGCTGGTGGCGCAGCATCGCGAGCGACGCCGACGCCTCCTACGACGACGTCGTGGCGGTCGCGGGCGCGGACGTCTCGCCCACGGTCACCTGGGGGATCCATCCGGGCCAGGCCATCGGCGTGGCCGAGGCGATCCCGCGCCTGACGTCGGTCCCGGACGAAGACCGTCCGGGCTATGCGGAAGCCCTCGAGTTCATGGGCCTGCGCCAGGGAGAGCCGCTCGCGGGAACCCGGATCGACGTCGCCTTCATCGGTTCGTGCACCAACGGGCGCATCTCGGACCTGCGCGAAGCGGCCCGCGTCGCGCAGAAGGGCCACGTCGCCCCGGGCGTCCGCACGTTCGTGGTGCCGGGGTCCCAGGCCGTGGCACGGCAGGCCGAGGAGGAAGGCCTCGATGAGGTCTTCAAGGCCGCGGGCTTCGACTGGCGCGAGCCCGGCTGCTCGATGTGCCTCGCGATGAACCCGGACAAGCTCGTGGGCCGCGAACTGTGCGCGTCGTCGAGCAACCGGAACTTCAAGGGCCGGCAGGGCTCGCCCACCGGTCGCACGATGCTGATGTCGCCGGCCATGGTCGCGGCCGCGGCCATCCGCGGCGAGGTGACCGACGTGCGGGAGGTCCTCTAGCCATGGCCGCCATCGTGGAACGGGTCGAAGGCCGCGGCTGCGTCGTGCGCGGCAACGACATCGATACCGACCGGATCATTCCCGCCCGCTTCCTGCGCTGCGTCACCTTCGACGGGCTCGGGGAGCACGCGTTCGAGGACGATCGCGAGCAGGCAAAGGGGGACCACGCGCTCGACCAGGCCAAGTACGCGGGCGCGAACATCCTGATCGTGGGCGAGAACTTCGGCTGCGGCTCGTCGCGCGAGCACGCGCCGCAGAGCATGATGCGCGCGGGCTTCGACGCCTTCGTGGGCGAGAGCTTCGCCGAGATCTTCGCCGGCAACTGCACCGCGCTCGGGTTGCCGTGCGTCACGCTCGCGCCGGACGACCTCGCCCGCTTGATGGACTCGGTCGAGCTCGATCCGGAGCAGGCCGTGGTCATCGACCTCGAAGCGCGCACCGTCACGTCGCGTTGCGGGACGATGGCCGCCAGCGTGCGCGATGGCACCCGGAAGGCCCTCCTGGAGGGCAGCTGGAACGCGACCGCGGTGCTGGTCGAAGCCGGCGCCGCGATCGAGGCGACCGCGGCCACCCTGCCCTACGCGAACGGCTTCCGGGTCTGACCGGGGCGCCCGACCCACGTATCATCGCCGCGTGACCCCGCCCACGTGCCCTCCGAGCCGCGCCCCGCGGCAGCGGCGCACGCCCGTGCTGCGCCTCGCGGCGGGCCTGCTCGCCGCGTGCGCGCTCGCGCTGCTGGCCCTGCCCGCCCGGTCCCAGGGAGACGCGGCCCCAGCCCCGCCCTCGATCGAGGCGCAGCTCGCGGCGGTACGGGCCGCCCGCGACGCCCTCCCGGCAGACGACCCGCAGCGCGCGCCCTACGACGCGCTCGCGAACCTGCTCGTCCAGCGGCGCGCCCAGCAGCAGCGCGCGGAAGAACTCGACGCCCTCGCCGGCGAACTGGCGACCCGCGGCCACCAGACCCCGGCCGAGCGGGTGGGCGCGGCAGCCGGGGAGACCGTCGACCTCGCCCGGTACGACGCGGTCGAGTCCTCGCTCGACGAGAGCGCGGCCAGCGTCGAGCGCGCGCGCGTCGCGCTGACGGTGGCACGCGAGGCGGTGGAGGCCGCGTCCGGGGAGCGCGCAGCACTGCCGGCATCCGAGGGCGATCCGCAACGCGACCTCGCGATCCGGGTCGCCGACCAGCGCGTCGCGCTGCGCCGGGATCTCGTGCGCAATGCGGAGCGGATGCTGACGATCGAGGAGGCCCGTCGCGCGCAGCGGGAGGCCGACTCCGCCTGGGCGGCCGAGCGCGTCGTGGTGACCGACGCCGACCGCGAGGCCGTCGACGAGCGCTTCGATCGCATGGAGGCCTCGCTGCAGCGGCGCCTCGAGCGGGCCGAGATCCGGCGGCGCGAAGCGGATCGCCGCTTCAACGCCGGGTCCTCGACGGACCCGGGCGTTCGCGCCGCCGCGGGTGCGGAACTCGCGTTCCGGCAGGAAGCCGTCACGCTGCTCACGTCGCGCCTCGCGCACCTCGAGGCCGAACGCGAGGCCGCGAAGCGGCGTCTGGCCGTTCTCGCGCACGACGTATCCGACCGCGCGACGCTCGTCGCGTGGCTCGAGCAGACGCGGGCCGATGCCGCCAGCCTCGCCCGCGAACAGCGGCTCAACGATGTCGACCTCACCGAGCTGACGCGCGAGCGCGCACAACTCGCCGAGACCGCGGAACCGGGCCCCGGGCGCACGCGCCAGCTCCGGTCGCTCGACGGCCACATCGCGCTCCATCGCGACCACCGGGAGCAGCTCCGCGCCGCCGAACGGGTGCACACGCGCCTCGCGGAGACGCTCGAACGGACCACGGGCGCGGCGACCTGGCGGGACCGCGCCGCAGACGCCGCCGCCGCGATCGAACGCGCATGGAACTACCAGGTCGCCGTGGCCGGCGACTCGCCGGTGACCCTGGGCAAGATCGTGTTCGCGATCGGGCTCATCGTGTTCGGCCTGCTCGCGGCGCGCGCCTTCGCGCGCCTCCTCGAACGCCGCGTGTTCCGCGGCTTCGGCCTCGATGCGGGCGCCAGCCACGCGGTTGCGGAACTGGCGTTCTACGCGCTCCTGGTCGGCGTCTTCCTGATCTCCCTGCGGATCGTCAACATCCCGCTCACCGCGTTCGCGTTCGTGGGGGGCGCACTCGCGATCGGTGTGGGCTTCGGCAGCCAGAACGTGGTCAACAACTTCATCAGCGGCATCATCCTGCTGGCGGAGCGGCCGATCAAGATCGGCGACCTGGTGCAGGTGGACCAGACCTACGGGAACATCCAGCACATCGGCCTGCGATCGACCCGGATCCGCACCGGCGAGAACATCCACGTGATCGTTCCCAACGCGACCTTCCTCGAGACCAACGTCGTGAACTGGACGCTGAACGATCCCGAGGTGCGGGTGATGGTTCCGGTCGGCGTCGCGTACGGCTCGCCGACGCGCGAGGTCGAGCGGCTGATCCGCGAGGCCCTCACCGGGAACCGCGACGTGCTCGCGAGCCCGGCGCCGACCGTGCTGTTCCGGGACTTCGGCGACGACGCGCTGCTGTTCGAGGCCCACTTCTGGGTCCGGATCCACTCGCTGATGGCGCGCTACCGCGTGGAAAGCGACATCCGCTTCGCGATCGACGACCGCTTCCGCGAGGCTGGCATCGTGATCGCCTACCCGCAGCGCGACCTCCATGTCGATACCGTCGCGCCCCTCGAAGTGCGGATGGTGCCGCCGTTCGATGGGGAGACCGATCCGCGATGACCCGACACCCCCGCCCTCCGATCGGTGCGACACCCGGGACGCTGGTCATCCGACGCGATTCGTCGCCCTCGCGGATCTCCACGTTCGTGTACGACGGCGCGTCCTGCAGCGAAGCCACGGATGTTCCGCTGGGCGAACTCGCCGCGCTGCGGCGGAGCGCGAAGCCGACGTGGATCGAGGTCGTGGGGCTCGGCGCCGAGGAACGGCTCCTCGCGATCGGAGAAGCCTTCGCACTCCATCCCCTCGCTCTCGAAGCCGCCACCAACGTTCCGCAACGCGCGCGACACGAGCCCCACGCAGACACCCTCGTCTCGGTCGCGCGCCTTCCCTTCCGCGAGTCCACGGGCGGGCTGTCCACGCCCCAGTTCTGCCTCGTGCTCGGCGACGGTTGGCTCCTGACGTTCCAGGATCGCTACCTCGGCCTCTTCGATGCGGTGCGCGAGCGGCTCCGGGACGGTTCGACGCCGATCCGACGGTTCGGCGCCGACTACCTCTTCACCGCGCTGCTCGACGCGGCCGCCGACCACTACTTCCCCGTGATCGACGAACTCTCGGCGCGGCTCGAGGACCTCGAGGACGACATCCTCGACGACCCCGGACCCGATGTCCTCCGCGCGGTGCACGCCGCGCGGCGGGAACTCGTCGCGATCCGAAGAATCGGACAGCCGCAGGTGGACGCCCATCGGTCGCTCGAGGTCCAACCCCATTCCCTGCTCGGCGCGGAGTCCACCCTCTACCTGCGCAGCATCGAGCAGCACCTCGCGCAGGGGCTGGGCAATGCGGAGGCCGCCCGAGAACACGCGTCGAGCCTCATCGAACTCCACATCTCCAACGTGGGTCAACGAACGAACGACGTGATGAAGGTGCTGACCCTGATGGCCACCATCTTCATCCCGCTCACCTTCATCACCGGCGTCTACGGGATGAACTTCGACTGGATGCCCGAACTCGGAATGCGCTGGGGATACCCGGCGACGCTCCTGGGGATGGCCGTGGTCGCGGTGGGCATGGTCCTCTGGTTCCGGCGACGGGGTTGGCTCGGGGACTCCGACGACGCCGGGCCCGACGCATGAACCGGCGCGGCGCCCCCGTGTTTCCGGCGTCGCTTGCGCTGGGGCTGCTCACCCTCTTCCCGTGCGTCGCGGTCGCGCAGACGTCGGTGGCCTGGGACGATCTCCAGTTGCTCGGCGGCCGCGTGGCCCCGGGAACCGGCGCCCAGCTCTCGCTCGTGACGAGCGAGTCGTTCGCCGGCTCACGCGTGCTGACGCCGGTGCACGTGATCCGCGGCCAGACCCCGGGCCCCACCGTCTGTCTCGTGGCCGGGATCCACGGCGACGAACGGACCGGCGTCGAGATCGTGCGCCAGGTCTTCGAGACCCTGGACCCGGGCGCGGTCTCGGGCTCCGTGATCGGCGATCCGGTGGCGAACCTGCAGGCGCCGGTTCAGCCGGTCGGGATGTCCCGGGCCCAGTCCCGCTCGGCCTCGTACCAGGCCACGGTCCGCCGGATGCCCTCGTCGAGCGTGATCTCGGGCTCCCACTCGAGGAGTTCGCGCGCGCGGTCGATGCACGCCATCGTCCGGTCGACGTCGGCCGCGTGCGCCGTCTCGTGGACGATCTCGGCCGCGCGGCCCACGTGCCGCTCGATCGTCTCCACCAGCTCGCGGACGGTGTGTGGGGAATCGCCGCCCAGGTTGACGACTTCGTATCCGAGCGGACGGAGCGCCGCGATCGTTCCGCGCGCGATGTCGTCCACGTAGGTGAAGTCGCGGGACATCGACCCGTCGCCGTAGACCGTGATCGGGCGACCCTCGCGGATCTTCTGCACGAACGGCAGGGTCGCCATGTCCGGCCGCCCCGCGGGACCATAGACCGTGAAATAACGAAGCACGGTCACGTCGAGGCCGTGGAGGGCGTGCCAGGTGTAGCTCAGCGCCTCCGCGGCCTTCTTGGTCGCGGCGTAGGGCGAGATCGGATGGTTGGTGTCCTGGTCCTCGCGGAAGGGAACCGGCGCCCCCTTGCCGTACAGGCTCGACGTCGACGAGAGCACGAACTTGGGAATGCCCCGTTCGCGGCACAGTTCGAGCAGGTTCAGCGTGCCCGTGACGTTCACGTCGACGTAGGGCCACGGGTCCTCGACGCTGGCCCGCACGCCCGCGCGCGCCGCCAGGTTGATCACCCCATCGAACGCGCCGCCGGGGACGCGCTCGCGTACCGCTTCCGGGTCGCTGACATCGAGCTCCATGAAGGTGAAGCCGTCGCGTTCCTGAAGGCAGCCGAGGCGGTAGCGCTTCAGCTCGATGCCGGCGGGGTGCAGGTCGTCGACGCCGACGACTTCGTTCCCGGCATCCAGCAGGAGTTCGGCGGTGCGCGACGCGATGAATCCGGCGGTGCCGGTGACGAGGATCCGCGCCATCAGCGGCCCCCGAAACGCGCGTCGCGCTTCTCCAGGAACGCCGCCATCCCTTCCGCCCGGTCCTCGGTGGCGAAGCTCAGGCCGAAGGCCTGCTGCTCCAGCGCGTGGGCGACGCGGACGTCCGCGTCCTGCGCCTCCTGCATCACGCGTTTCGCCAGCGCGATCGCCACCGGGCCCTTCTTCGCGATGGTATCGCCGAGGCCGATGGCGGCGTCGACGAGCGTCTCGGCATCGATGAAGGTGCGGTTCACGAGACCGATGCGGAGCGCGACGTCGGCCGTGATCGGTTCGCCGGAGAGGATGAGTTCCTTCGCCCAGGCCGGGCCCACGCGGCGGACGAGGCGGCTGGTGCCGCCAAAACCGGGCAACAGACCGAGGTTGACCTCGGGCTGTCCGAGCCGTGCCTTCTCCGCCGCCCAGATGAAGTCGCACGCGAGCGCGAGTTCACAGCCGCCTCCCAGCGCGAAGCCGTTCACGGCTGCCAGGGTCGGAACCGGCAGGGCCTCGAGCGCGGCGAACGTCTCGTGGCCGAGGCGGCTGAAGGCTTCGCCCTCGAGCGGAGACATCGGCTGCATCCGCGCGATGTCGGCCCCGGCGGCGAAGGCGCGTCCGGCCCCCGTCACCACCAAGGCGCGAACCGTGTCGTCCCGGCGAGAGGATGCGACCGCCTCGCCGAACGCCTCGAGCAGCGCGCCCGAGAGCGCATTCAGGGCATCGGGTCGATTGAGCGTGAGCAGCGCCACCGCACCGCGGCGTTCGGCAAGGACGAGGTCGGACACGGGACTCCCCATCGATCGGCGGGATGCCGGGCGGAGAGACTCGCCCGTCCCGCAGATCCTGCAAGGCGGCCCGCGTGGTACCCTGCGGCCCTTCCTCGCGGAAAGGGGATGCAATGGAACGCTCGAAGCTCGCGGTCGCGGCCGCCTTCTTGTCCGGGCTCGGCCTGTTCGACGCGGCGCTGGCACCGATACTGGCCCGCCTCGGGGCGGTGTCGCCGATGGCGGCCTTCGAATTCTGGGGCATGGGCTCGCTCGCGGGCCTCTTCGGCCTTTTGGTCGGCGTGCTGGCGCTTTGGCCCACTGGGAGCGGCGGCAAGAGCGGGCGTCCGCTGTCGCTCTTCGGCGTCGCGGCGGGAGCCGTGCTCTTCCTCGTGATCGCGTTCAATGCGGCGTCGGGTGGCAGCTACCCTCCGATCAACGACGTCACGACCGACCTCGCCGACCCGCCCGCGTTCGCGGACGATCCTTCGGGCCGCGGACGCGACATGGGCTACCCGAGCGACTTCGTCGACGCCGCGACGGCCTCCTACCGGGACCTCGTTCCGATCGAGACCGCGAACCCGCCCGACCGCGCGCTCGAACTCGCCGCGCAGACGGCCGCAGGACTCGGCTGGCAGGTAGTCCGGACCGATCGCGCGACGGGCACCGTGCTGGCCCGTCAGACCACCGCGATCTTCCGCTTCGTGGACGACATCGTCATCCGCGTGCGCCCGCGCGGAGCAGGGTCCGTCGTCGACCTGCGCTCGAAATCGCGCGACGGCCGCGGAGACATCGGCGCCAACGCCATCCGGATCCGCGCCTTCGCGGAGGCCTACCCTCGCTAGGCACCGAGGTCCGCGCCAGGGATCCTCACGAATCGACGGCGAGCGCCTCGTCGGCCGTCGCGCGGGCCCAGCGGTAGTCGGCCTTCCCCGACGGGGCGCGCAGGACCTCGTCCACGAAGACGAAGGCGCGCGGAAGCTTGTAGCGCGCGATGTGACGCTCGCATTCGGCGAGGAGCGAAGCCTCGTCGCGCGGCTCTCCCGCCCGGAGCGCGACGACCGCGGTCACCTGCTGCCCCCAGCGCGGGTGCGCGGTCGCGGTGACCACCGCGTCGTAGACGGCGGAGTGATGTTTCAACGCCTGCTCGACTTCCTCGGCGAAGATCTTCTCTCCGCCGGAGTTGATCGTCACGGAATCGCGGCCGAGGAGCTCGATGCCTCCCCCTTCGCGCGCGATGGCCCGGTCGCCGGGAACCGAATAACGCACGCCCCCGATCTCGGGAAACGTGCGCGCGGTCTTCTCCGCGTCCCTGTAGTACCCGAGCGGCACGGGTCCGGTCCGGGCGAGCCATCCGTGCTCGCCGCTCCCGGGCGCGACGACACCGGTCAGCGCCTCGTTCAGGATTGCGTTGCCCTCGCCGAGTTCGAAATCGCCGGTCGTGGCCTTCTCGCCCGATCGCGAGACCTGGGTCGCCTGGTGGCCGCTCTCGGACGAGCCGAGGACGTCCATGATGCGGACCCCGGGGAGCAGGGCGAGGAGTTCGTCCTTCACGCCGGCGGTGAGGATCGCGCCCCCGCTCGAGATCGAACGCAGCGAGGAGACATCGTTCCGTCCGCGGCGGAGCCCCTCGAGCAGCGGCTGGGCGAAGGCGTCGCCCACGAGCGTCATCGCGGTGATGCCTTCGCGTTCGACGAGGCGCCAGATGCCGTCGGCGTCGAGCCGCGTCACGTCGTCCTGCACGAAGACCGTCCCGCCCACGTGCCACATCGTGAAGGCCGCCCAGTGCGCGGCGCCGTGCATGAAGGGCGGCGTCGGCAGCGCCTTCGTCCGGCCGGGATGCCGCGTGGCGCGGGCGACGACGGCCTCGAGAGTGGGCTCGCAGCGGGGCGGGAGCAGCGCGGCGCGGAGGATCTCCTCCTGTCGCCAGAGCACCCCCTTGGGCATCCCGGTGGTCCCGCCGGTGTAGAGGATGTAGAGGTCGTCCGGCGACAGGCCCTGCGGCGCTGCCGGGGTCGCGGCGGCGAGCGCGGCCTCGTACGGGACGGCTCCCGCGAGGTGTTCGCCGGAGCCGTCGTCGACCTCGAGCCAGAGCGCGACGCCGGGCAGGTGCCCCCGTACCCTCTCGAGCGTCGGCGCGAAGGCGGCGTGGAAGACGACGGCCCGCGCGTCGGCGTTCTCGAACAGGTAGACCAGTTCCTCCTCGACATAACGATAGTTGACGTTGAAGGGCGCGCAGCGGGCCTTGTAGGCGCCGAGCATGCCTTCGAGGTACTCGTTCCCGTTGTGGAGATAGAGCGCGACGTGGTCCTGGCCGCTCTCCCAGTTCAGGAGCCCCTCCCGCTCGCGGCGACAGCCGAGGCCCGCTTCGCCGAGCACCGCCGCGAGACGCCGCGTCCGGTCCTGGACCTCCCGCCACGTGAAGCGGCGATCCCGGAAGACGAGGCATTCGTGCTCGGGGATCGCATCGGCGATCGCTTCGTGGAGGGCGGCGAGATTGAGCACGCTCAGACCCGCGCCCGTCCGGCCACGAGCGGCACCCCGAGCCGCTGGGGCTGCGGAGTGGCACCCCCGAACCGGAGTCGCGGGCGTTTCACATGGAGGCTGGCGCGATACAGCGGGGAGTCCTCGTCGACGCGGGGTTCTCGCAGGGACGCAACGGGGCCGTCGTTGGTACCCGCGGCACTCTGGGGTGTCAATCCGCACACCGGGCGCCCTATCGTCCGTC
>Ga0114931_10007091_pt1 | contig 13722 bp, 12 predicted proteins | sample 2SBtaG_FD_89579 | JGI IMG/M metagenome (GOLD analysis project Ga0114931, IMG submission 89579) | Deep subsurface microbial communities from Kolumbo volcano to uncover new lineages of life (NeLLi) - 2SBTROV14_V59a metaG | ecosystem: Environmental > Aquatic > Marine > Volcanic | place: Kolumbo...
AGGTCAGGGCGGGGACGGCAAGTGGAGCAACGATCCGCGCCTGCCCAGAGCTTCGGGCTACGTCACCTACAACCGCGACGGCACCTGCATGGGCACGGTCAAGACCACTTGCCCGACGGCCCCCAAGGGAAAACCGCAACCCACGTGCAATCCACCGGCGCCGCGGGCGGTGCAGTGTCCGCCCACCCCATCGCCCGCCGAGATCGCCGACGCTCGCAAACAAACCCTCGATATCATCACCGCCTGCGCCAGGGGCACTACCCTGCCCGCGAACATCAGCATCGAGATCAACTCGTCGGGCAAGTGCGAAAACGTGGTCACCCTCGGCAAGCTGGACAAGAAGATCGTCGACTGCGCCACATCCAAGCTCAAGAAGCTCGGCTGGCCGATCAACACCGATCCCTACCAGATCGAGGTAAAATAGCAGGCACCGTGGTCACGCGCAGGGAATGGCTGAAGCTATCTGTCGCCGCGGGCGTCGGCCTGCTCGGCTGTTCGGCCGAGAACGACAATGACGGCGGTTGTCCGCCGCTGGACCCGGACCACGCCGTCGCCACCTTCGAGGTCGATGACCAAAGCGCCATCGTCAGCGCCTACGCCGCCGGCGGCGGCCTCGCCACCGTGACCCTCACCCTGCCCGACGGCAGCGAGCGCAACTACGGGCCGCTGGAGTTGGCGATCGACCGGGGCAACACCGGCGAGCTCGTCCTCGACAACTTGATGCCGAACACCAGCTACAGCTACGTGCTGGCGTTCGAGGGCGGCACCGTATCGAGCACGTGTCACTTTCGCACCGCCCCGGTGCCGACCGAGTCGGCCGACTACTCGCTTCTGTTCTCCGCCGACATCGACGTGTGCCCCGAGTTCGACTCGCCGATCTTCGACGCCATGGCCCGGACCGACGCGGCGTTTTTCGTCTGCCTGGGCGACTGGCCGTATGCCGACAATCCGCCGGGACCCGAGACCCTGGCCGAATACCGCGCGCGCTACAAACAAGTCCGCGGCGCCGGCAAAGTGCAGCGGCTGGTCGCGCGCATGCCGACGTACGCGATCTACGACGACCACGAGGTGTGGAACAACTGGGACGGAGCCCTGCGCCAAAGCCAGCCCGAGCGCGTCCAGATGGCCCTGCGCGCGTGGGACGAGTGGTTTCCCCTGCGCAGCGACAACGTGCGCTACCGCAAGTGGAAATGGGGCCGTGATACCGAGCTGTTTCTGCTCGACACGCGACTTTACCGCTCGGCCAATGCCGACCCGGATGGGCCGAACAAAACCATGCTCGGGGCAGCTCAGCGGGATTGGTTGCTCAACGGGCTCGAGACCAGCACCGCGGCGTTCAAGCTGATCTTCACCACCGTGCCGCTGAAGTTCGCGCGCTCGCTGGCGCCGTTCCCGGACGATCACTGGGGGGTGTTCACGACGGAGCGCGACGCCATCTGGGCCTACATTCGCGACAACAACATCAGCGGCGTGGTGTTTTTGACCGCAGACCAACACTGGTTTGCCGCGCACCACTTCACCGAGGGCCACATAGAGTTTCAGGTCGGTCCCCTGGCGCGGGGCATTCCGGAGCTGCCACCGGCCGGTCCCGAGGTCGTGGCGCGCTCGGCTCAGTACAATTTCGGAGAGATCCGCATCCGCCCGGGATCACCGCCCGAGCTGCAGTTCAACTGCCGCGACGCCAACGGGGAGCTGATTTATTCCGAGACGATCCTCGGTTGAGCTGTCCTCACCCCCTTTACGCCCGCGCGTTTTCGTCCCAAGGTAGTTGCGCATGAGCGCGCAAAATCTACCCGAGACCTCGTTTCCCAAGAATCGCATCAAGGTGCTGCTGCTCGAGGGCATCCACGAAGAGGCGCACGAAGCGTTCGCCGCCGAACAATTCCAGGTCGAGATGTTGCCCGGCAGCCTCAAACAGGACGAGCTGATCGAGCGCATCGCCGACGTTCACGTCATCGGCATCCGCAGCAAGACGCAGCTCGCCGAGCCGGTGCTGAAAGCCGCGCGCCGGTTGCTCGCCGTCGGTTGTTTTTGCATCGGCACCAATCAGGTCGACCTGTCGTTTGCCAACCGCAGCGGCGTGCCGGTGTTCAATGCACCGTTTGCCAACAGCCGCAGCGTGGCCGAGATGATGATCGCCGAAATCGTCATGCTGGCGCGCAAGCTCGGCGACCGCTCCGCGTGGCTCCACGAGGGCCGCTGGCGCAAGTCGTCCAAGCAGTGCCACGAGGTCCGGGGCAAGACGCTGGGCATCATCGGCTACGGCCACATTGGCCGCCAGGTCGGCGTCCTCGCCGAGGCTTTCGGCATGCGCGTGTTGTTCTACGACATCGCGCCGCGCCTGCCCATGGGCAACAACAAGCCGCTCGGCTCGCTACAAGAGCTGCTGACCGAGTCCGACTACGTCACCTTGCACGTGCCGGCGACCGATCTCACGGAAAACATGATTGGCGCCAACGAGCTGGCGCAGATGAAGCAAGACAGTTATCTGATCAACGCCAGCCGCGGCAACGTGGTGGTCATCGACGCGCTCGCGGCCGCGCTCAAAGAAGGCCCTCTGGCTGGCGCGGCCATCGACGTCTACCCCAAAGAGCCGCGCACCTCGTCCGGGGAGTTCGAATCGCCGCTGCGCCTGCTGGAGAACGTCGTGCTCACCCCACACATTGGTGGCTCCACCGAAGAGGCCCAGGAGACCATCGGCAAAGAGGTCTCGGCGGCGCTGATCAAGCTGATCAACTCGGGCGCCACGACCGGCGCGGTCAATTTCCCCAACGTCGAGCTGCCGCCGGTTCACGGCACCCACCGCATACTCAACGCCCACCGCAACGTGCCTGGCGTCATGCGCGAAATCAATCGCATCCTGTCCAACTGCGACGCCAACATCTACGCCCAGTACCTGGCGACCAACGAAGAGGTGGGCTACTTGATCGCCGACCTCGACCGCAGCGTGTCGGCCGAGGTCAAACAGGCGATCTCTGCCCTGGAAACCAGCATCAAAACCCGCATTCTGTACTGAGCTGCGCCGCGCAGCTACACTTGACGTCCATGGCCGACGTCGACATCGAGCAGCTGCTGCACGCCGCGGCAGACAGCGAGGCGCTCGAGCGTCAGATCATGGAGCTGGCCCTGGCGCGGACCGAAGCGGTCAACGGCGCGTTGTTCATGTGGGACGACGATGCTGACGGCCTCGTGCTGACCTGCCACATCGTCGAGGGTCTCACCGTGACCAAGCCCGACCGGGTGCTGCGCCGCGGCGAAAAGCCCGGCATCGCGCTGTGGGTGTTCGACCACGACGAGCCATACCTGTGCAAGGAGGCCGACAGCGACCCGAACTACACACGCTACTTGCTCGACGTGCGCTCCATTGCCGCGGCGCCCATCAACTACCAGCAGCGCCCCATCGGCGTGATCACCGTGTCGTCACGGCGGTCCAAGGTGTTCACCGAACAAGACGTCGCCACCCTCGATGAGCTGGCCGCCCACTCCGGCACGTTCTTGCGCCGCGCCCAGATGGATCGCCAGAGCCGCAAGCGCTCCGGCCGGCCATTCTTGATCAAGGGCCTGTCGCCCGAGTGGCTGGAAGTGGAGCGGCGCATCGAGCACGCGGCACCAACCGACGCGCCGATGCTGATCCGCGGCGAGAGCGGCACCGGTAAGGACCTGGTAGCCAACGCCATTCACTTCAACAGCAAGCGCGCCGACAAGCCGTACGTCACCATCAACTGCGCGGCCATCCCCGAGACAATGCTCGAGAGCATCATGTTCGGTCACGTGCAGGGTGCGTTCACCGGGGCCAGCTTCACCAAGATCGGTGAGTTCCAGAAGGCCGACGGCGGCACCCTGTTTCTGGACGAGGTTGGCGAGCTGCCGATGATGCTCCAGGCAAAGGTGCTGCGCGCCGTCGAGCAGGGAGAAGTCCAGCCGTTGGGCAGCAACAATCCGCCCGAGCGAGTCGATGTCCGGTTGATCTGCGCGACCAACCGCGACCTGGAAGCGATGGCGCGCGCGGGCACGTTTCGCGACGACCTGTATTTTCGCCTCAGCGTCATGACCCTGCAGCTGCCGCCGCTGCGCGCCTACAAAGACAACCTGGAAGTGATGGCGCACGTGTTCGTTCAGCAGGCCGCCGAGCGCTACGGCAAGAAGACGCCCCGCATCAACCCGGCCGCCATGGCCCTGATCAGCGCGTACAACTAGCCGGGCAATGTGCGCGAGCTCAAAAACGCCATGGAGCACGCCGTGATCATGGCGGCGGGCGACGCCATCGATGCCGATGCCCTGCCCCCCTCGTTTCACGACCAGCCCGCCGAAGTGGACGAGGACAAGCCGGTCCACCGCGGTACCCTGCGCGAGCTGCGCGAGATCTGGCTGGCGCCGCTGGAGCGCCGGTATCTCACCCAGCTGCTCGAAGAGTGCAACGGCAACGTACGCCTCGCCGCCAGCCGCGCCGGCGTCAACCCGGTGACCATGTACCGGCTGCTCAAGAAACGCGGCCTCACGATCAACCGCGAAGTCCGAGCCAAAGCTGTCGACAAGTAGCGAGCCGAAAATAGCAGCGGCGGGCACGAGGCCCGCCGCGATGCGACTACGTCGAACTATAAGCTAAGTGACGTTCGGCTCTACAGAAGCTCGACGTAAGGCAGGGTGGCGATGATGGCGTCGACCGCGCGGTTGGCGTTGCTGCGGTTGGCGTACATCTGGCTGGTGGCAACAACCTGACCGTTGGTGGCCACGACGTTGAAGTAGTAGCGACCGTCCCGGGCCTGGCGAACATCGTAGTGCGAGTCGTACACGCCGTTGTCGTACACCGAGAAGGTGCCGTTGAGCGCGGCGGCCTCGCTGGTGTAGCCCTCGGACTGCAGCACGGTCTCACCGTTCTTGGCGTACAGCCGGAAGTAGAACTGACCGTCGGCGCCAGCGGAGATCTCGAAGCGCGCGCCAGTGCGGCTGTTCCACAGGGCGATGTAGTCGTCCATGTTGCGCATGAGCGCGTCGATGCCGGCGTTGGCGTTGCTGCGCGAGTAGTACATCTCGCTCATACCGATGATCTGACCGTTGGCGGCCTTGAGCACGTAGTAGGCCTCGCCGTTCTTGGCGTCGCGCAGCTCGTAGCGCGAGGCCAGACCCGCGTTGTTCTGCACGGACAGCACGCCGCCGAGCGCCGCGGTGCGGCTGCTGTAGCCCTGCGACTGCAGCGTGATCTCGTGGTTGGCGGCGGAAAAGTGGAAGTACCAGCTCTTGTTGGCTCCCTTGAACACCTCGAAATACGGGCGGCCGCTTATGGCCGAGCTGCCGGAGTGGACGTCATCCTCGAAGTTGCAGCCCGTGGCGAAGCCAGCGGCGAGGACAATGGCGAGGGCGGAGACGATTGCGCGGGTGGTTTTCATGGGTCGTGATCCTTGTGTAGGTCGGTGTCGTTCGTTGTAGTCGCTGCACCTATGAGCAAGGGTGGTGCCAACGTGCAATCAAGACCTAACCTACGAAAACTAAATGGATCGACCATTTCAGAGTGTGTTTAGTTTTTGCAACAAACGATTATATTTTTAATCGATTGATACTCAAATTGCGAATCACCGGCAGCGTCGGGAGGGCTGTCCGGGAAGTGTCCGGGAAGTGTCCGGGAAGCCGCAACTCTTGTCCGTGGGCTGCCGATAACTCCGCCATCATGAGCACCACGAATACCCTATCGATTGGCGACCGCGTCTTCGGCGGCTACGTCGTGAGCGAAAAACTCGGCGAAGGCGGCATGGGCGCGGTCTACGCCATCACCAATCCGGCGCTGAATCGCAAGCTCGCCCTGAAGCTGTTGCTGCCCCAGTGGAGCCGCTCGCCGCAGGTCGTGCAGCGGTTTTTGGCCGAGGCGCGGGCGGCCAGCGCGATCCGCCACCCCAACATCATCGAGATCCTCGACGCCAGCGAGCTGGCCAACGGCAGCCACTACATGTTGATGGAGCACCTCGAAGGCCAGTCGCTCGAGCAGTACCTGCGCCAACACGGGCCGGTGACGATGGAAACCGCGCTGGTCGTGCTGTTTCAGGTGTGTGCTGCGCTCCAGGCGGCCCACGACCGCGGCATCATTCACCGCGATCTGAAGCCGGCCAACCTGTTCGTATCGCCGACCGCCGAGCAGCCGCTGTTCACCAAGATCCTCGACTTCGGCATCGCCAAGCTGGTGGACCCGAGCCTGGCCGGCGACCTGCGCACCCAGACCAACGCGATCATCGGCACGCCTTCGTACATGTCCCCCGAACAGGCGCGCGGCGCCAAAGACATCGACCACCGCACGGACATCTACGCCCTGTCGGTCATCGCGTACGAGCTTCTATCCGGCGCGCTGCCCTATGCGGCCAGCTCGTTGGGCGACCTGGTCTACAAACAAGCGACCTCACCGCCGCGCGATCTTGCCGAGCTGCGCGCGGATTTGCCCGAGGCGTGGCGAGCGACCATCATGGCGGCGCTCCATCCGGACCCGGACGCACGGCCCGGCAGCGCGCAGGCGTTCTTGGAGCAGCTCCAGGCCGCGACGCCGAACGCGCAGGCGCACCCGGGCACCGTATGGCTGCCGCCGCCGGCGCCGGCGAAGCGGCGGCGCTGGGCGCTGGTGCTGGCGATCGTGGCGGTGTGTGCGCTGGTTGGTGGGGCGCTGGGCTTCGGCATGATGGGCCAGCGGCGCGGGTTTGAGCCACAGGTGGTGGCGGCGCGGAAGCCGAGGCCGAGGCCGAGGCCGAGGCCACGTCCGAAGCCAGAGCGCGAGGTGTTGCTGTATCAGATGGCGCCGATGCCGCCGGTCGCGGCGGAGGCGCCCGAGCCACCAACGCCACGACGGCGCGTGCGGCCTCGACCTGCGGCCCGACCAACGCAAACACGGCGACCGAAACCGTCGACGGCCGCTACGTCGCGGCCGTCGAAAAAGCCCAAGTTCGATCCGAACAAGGTCTATGGTGGCTCGGACAAGGACTCGCCGGCTAGTCCTTGATCCACCCCATCATCACGCCGATCTGGTGTTCGAAGTGGGTGGTGATGTCCTGCTGACTGGACTGGCGCAGCTTGTTGAGGTCGATGAGAAACTCGGTCTTTTTGTCGAACCGGAAGCGCTTGTCCAGGTGGAGCAAGATCTTCATGTTCGTGCCGAGGTACTCGAACGTCATGATGATGTCGTTGAGCTTGAGCTTGCTGCGCAGCTGCGCCGGTGGCTGGAAGGTGCAGCGAAAACGCTGGCCCAGCGGCGCGGACTCCAGGTTGACGATGCGGTAGTCCAGGGCGCCTAACGAGTCGCGAATGCGCTCGATATCCGTATTGCGCATGGTGATGGGACTGGTCGCCGACACGTCGAACGCCCAGTTGATGTCGACGTAGCCGCGCACTTCCCAGTACACGTCCTTGCCCGAAATCGACGTGCCGGGCGGGATGCGCAGCTTGAACGGCATGGGCAACACATCGCCCTTTTTGGTCTTCCACGGCCCCTGGCGCACCAGGACCCGATCCCACACGTGGCCCTTCTTCGGCCCCTTTTGGTGGACCTCGACCAGCTCGACGATGATGGATGCCACCGTCTCGTGGTCCGTGGAGGTGAACTCCAAAAAGCCGTCCAGATGATCGTTGTTGCAGAAGGTGTCCCGCTGCAGGGCGATCAACAGCACGCCGTTGTTGTTCGATCCCTGGCGTCGATACACGTAGTCGGCGGGCAACGGCGCGACCGAGCCACCGACGCCGATGTCCGGTTCGTGGGGCTGACCGGCCGGTGGTGGAGGCTGGGCCGCCGGGAACTGCGCCGACGACGATGCCACCGGCATGGCGGACGGCGACGTGGCCACCGGGGCCACGGGCGCGGAGGCGCCGCCGGCCATGGCGCGCTGGTGATGCGCGTCCATCAGCGCCTTGAGCTCGGGCGGAATCTCCATGGCCATCTGGGTCTTGCCGCCGTCGCCGCCGGCCCACTCCACGCCCAGCGACAGCTGCCCGACGTAGATCGACTGGCCCGGATTCAACGAGATCGGCTGAGCGCCCACCGGCGCGCCATTGACCCAGGTGCCATTGGACGACCCGAGATCGCGGATGTAGGTCGCGCCGCCTTGCATGAACACCTCGGCGTGACGCCGCGAGATGCTCGCGTTTTGCGACACCAAGCCGCACATTCGGTTGTCGCGCCCGATGAACACGCGCGGATTGGTGTTTGTCAGCTCGGTCTTTGACCCCTCAAGCTGCAGGACGATCTTTTCCATGTCTGCTACCCCTCCGGGAGAAATTGTATCTGTCGTTGCCCCGTCGTTCTTTCGAATAACCGCATAACTACCGCGAAAAATGCCCGCATGGAACCGGAACGTAATCCGGAACCGCTACCAGGCAAATGATTCCGTGACAATGCGGGCACTTGGTTCGCATGTCACGTGGATCAGCGTGTTGTGATCGACGTAGACGGGCGCCAGGGCCCGCGGCAGCAGATCGCGGCGATCCTTGTCCAGATCCCAGATCAACGTCGACTCTTCCCCGGCAACACAGACCATCCCCGGATCGGAGCCGACCGCGATCGCGTCGTTGGAGCGGCGGTCCAGCGGCAGCACCCACATCGACAGCGACGGCAGCGCGACCACGGCGTCGTTGGCGAGCACGTAGCCGCCGGGAATGCTCGGGCCAACGAACACCGGATGGCTCGGCCAGCGGTCTGCCGCGGTCTGCTTGACGTCGGCGAGCTGCGGCTGCATGTCGCGCGTCGCGCTGCGACAGACCATGTAGCCCCAACAACCGACGACCACCTCGAACGTGCCGTCGCGATCGCGCGCCAGGCAGGCGTCACTCGGGGTGTCGTAGCGCAGGTCCTTGCCCGTGCGGCGGTGAAAGTCGGTGATGCGCGCCGGCGCCGCATTGCGATCGTCCAGCGAGTAACGCAGAGTGACGTCTTCTTCGACCAGATACAGCTGCTTGCCGTCCGGGCTGAGAAACGCCGCTCCGTTCATGTCGTCCACGTGCAGGATGAGGCTGCCGGTGTCCACGTCGTACACCGACACGTACTCGTCTTCGGCGACCACGCGGGTCAGGTCGGCACTGGCATGAACGTCGTCCGCGTCCGGATCGAGCACGAGCGGCGTTTGCTCGAACCGCGCGACCTTCGGTGCGCCTTTGGCGAACACTTTGTACACCCGTCCCGAACGGCCGAGCACGAGCACTTTGCCCTGCTCGTCGGCGTAACCGACGGTGCCGATGATAGGCTCGGGAAATTCGGCCTCCGCCACCACCTCGAACGTCCTGTCACTCGAACCGCTCACCTCGACTCAAGTCTAGCAAAGCTCGGGGACCAAGACGATGCGTCCGCGCAAACCGCCGGCGTGCACCGCGCGCTGCGCCTCGTCGGCGCGGTCGAGAGGAAGCTCGGCGTGAAGGCTGAGCTCGAACGGCGCGGCGTTGTGCAAATCCTGCACGTTTGCCATGTCATCTCGCGTCGCGCCGCTGGAACCTGCAATACGTATCCCGCGGGTAATGATGTAGCCCAAGTTTAGCTCGACCCGCTCGGGCACGATATTGCCCACAGCCACGAGCCTGCCGCCGATCTTGAGGGAACGCAGCGCAGCGTTGAACGTGGGGTTACCCACGCAGTCCATGGCGACGTCGGCCATGGCCGGCAGCTTTTTGTGAAACGTGGAGCCGTCGTCGACGATCACGTGATCGGCGCCGAGCTCCGACAGGTAGTCGCGATGGCGGTCGTCGCGAACCACGGCAATCACGCTGGCGCCCAGGCGTTTGGCTACCTGGACGGCGGCGCTGCCGACTCCCCCGTTGGCGCCGGTAATTACCACCGAGTCGCCGTCGCCCAGCTCACCGAAGCGCTTCAAACCGCGAAACGCCGTACCAAACGTGCAGTGCAGCACCGCCGCGTGTGCCGCCGGCAAATCGTCGCTCACGGCGTAGAAACACCGCTGGGGCGCACTGATGGCGGTCGCGTAACCACCGTCGATGAGCAGGCCGAGCACGGCAGCGGCGCCGATGCACAGCGAGGTTTCTCCCGCACGGCAGGCATCACAGGTGCCGCAAAAATCGCGGTGCATAGACGCGACCCGATCGCCGACCTTCCACTCGGTCGCGTCCGGTCCGACCGCCACGACGCAGCCGACCGCTTCGTGTCCCGGCGTCACGGGCAACTTCATGAACTTGAACCGACCCGCGCGATCGATGCAATCCCGGTAACACACGCCGCAGGCCTCGACGCGAACCGTGACCCAATCGCGGCTCGGCTCGGCGAGCTCGGCGCTTTCGACCACCAGCTCGCTGTCCCAGCCCGCGGCCTTCAGGCTCGCCCGGGTGATTGTCATCGTCATGGTCCCTATAGTAGATCGATCTACCCCACCCACCGTTACACACGTGTATGCCAACCCGCCTGCGCCACCTGTTCAGCCTCGCGGCACTGCTCATCACCGGCCTTGGCGCCTCTGGCGCCCGCGCCCAGGTGCCCGCCTGGCAATGGAGAGATCTACACAACTGGCGCCGCAACCGCGTCGCCACCTCGGCCGGGGTCGTTTCTGTGAGCGCCGTGCACAGAGGCAGCGTGTCGGTCTCGCTCGGCCAGACCGCTCACATCACGCCGTGGAAACGCCGGCTGCGCGTGCGGGGGGCCAACGCAACCGCGATGGCCCACGCCAAGGGCCGCGTGTTCGTCGCCCTGTACTCGAAGATCGACACCGGGGCCACCGCGGTGGCGCTCGACGCGCGCCGCGGCGCGGTGCTGTGGCGGGTCCGCCTGCGCGCCCTCGGTCCTGTGGCCCACAGCCAGTACCTCAACGAGCTGCAGATGGGCATCGACCACGGCAACCTGGTCGTGTACGGCATCGAAAGCTCCGGCCGCTACATCGAGGTGCGCGACGGCGCCACCGGGCGCATTCTGGGCTCCGCCCGGGTCGCGCGCTCACTGACCAGCCTGCCGTGGAACTGGCACGGCAGCCCCCAAAAACACCGGTGGTACATACACCCGGCGCGCCTGCGCGCCCCCGGCGGCGGCGCGTTTCTGTTCGTCAACGACAGGCACGGAAAGTCCGAGCGCGTCGAACGGCGCGGCCGCAACCACAAGCGCAAATGGCAGCGGCGCTTGCCCGGCCACGCGTCTTGCGGCAACGCCGCCCTGGCCCGCCACCGCCGCACCCTGTACGTGGTGCAGTTTTGCTCTATGGCCACCGGCGCCACCCTGCACGCCATTGACACGCGCACCGGCAAGCTGCGCTGGAGCAAGCCGCTGATCGGCATCGGTCCCATCGGCCATTCGAAATACTCCAACGACGTGCAGCTCGAGATCCGCAACGGCATGGCGCTGATCTACGGCAACGAGTCGTCGGGGAAATATGTAGAGGCACGGGATCTGGGCACAGGCGACCTGCTCATGAACCGCAGTTTTCCGTAGCCAGGCAACGGGCCGGAGGCGCGCAGATTCTGTGGCCTGCGGCCGAACCGATCGGTATATTGTGAGCGTGAAGCGCACCCGCCTGGCCCCGACCATCACCCTTCTGGTTTGCTGCGCGGCTGTTGTCACGGCCCCGAGTTGCGGTACCGGCGCCCAGTCCACGCCGACCCAGCCGCCGACCGCGACCAGCCCAGACACGCCACCGCCCCAGGCCGCGCCGGCGACGGCGCCTGCGACCAAGCCCGCGCCGACCAACACCGGCCCAGCGGCGACCAGGCCCGCGCCGCGGAAAGCCGCGGGTCCCCAGGGCGCCCTCAAGGGGATCCTGGCGGCGCACAATCGAGTGCGCGCCCAGCACTGCGTGCCGCCGCTGAAGTGGTCGAAAAAGCTCGCGGCCTACGCCCAGCAGTGGGCGAACAAACTGCGCGACCAAAACTGCGCGTTCAACCATCGGCAGCGCTCCCCGTACGGCGAGAACCTGAGCATGTACGGACCGCCGGGCGGCACCAGCGCCGACGAAATCACCATGGGCTGGTACAACGAGATCAAGCACTACAGTTTCCGCAGGCCCCGATTCTCGTTTCAGACCGGACACTTCACCCAGGTGATCTGGCGGACGACCACCGAGCTGGGCTGCGGTCGCGCCGTGTGCAGCGCCGCCGAAATCTGGGTGTGCAACTACGCGCCACCGGGCAACGTCGGCGGCGAGTTCAAACGCAACGTGCCACCGCGCTGCAAGTGACGACTGGCTAGGCCTGACCGCCCGGCTGCCCCGGCTGTTCGTACAGGTAGATCGGGATGTCGATCTGGGGATCGACGGTGAGGTCGACGACGGCCTGCACGTGAAGCGCGTAGCTCACCTTGACCAGCTTGCCCTGATCCACCGTGGGGTACAGCTCGGGTGAAATCGAGTATTTCAGCTCATAGCTCTCAGCCTCTTTGGGCGCGGCTTTGCACCGATCGAAAGTCTCGACCGCGATCAGCTCGTGCCGGGTCTCGGCCTCTCCGTGAACCATCACCGTTTCGGTCAGCTCGAGCGCCAGCTCCAGCCCGTCGACCAGCTGGGTGCACTGGTTGTCGAGGTCGACGTTGACCGCGATGTCTTCGCCCAGCTTGTAGGCGTGGCGATCGAGGTGCGCCTTGAGCAGCACGTGGCCGCCGCTGGGCACCAGACAGCGATGATCGTCGACCAGATCGGCCGGTGCGGCATCGTCGGCATGGCTCGTCGTCTCGTAGACGGTAAGCTTTTGCGTGGTCTCGATGTCCACCCGCAGCGGAATGTCCACGTACGCGCGCAACTCGTAGCGAATCGCCACGTCCCCTTTCGGCGACTCGTAGTTGCCGGGCAACGTGTCCGGCAGCTGGTAGTGAAAGTCGTAGGTGTACTCGCCGCGCTCGATGATCGGATACCGGTCGCGCGCGAACACGCCCTTGACCGCATCGACGAGCACCGAGCCGACCTCGGTCCGCGCGTGGCCAAACAGGGTCAGCTCGTCTTCGAACCACACCGCGGTCTCGCGCATCTGGTTCATGGACCTGCCCATGCCGCTGTGGCGGATCGACGATTCGTGGCCCTTGAGCTCCAGGCGCACGCCACGGGCCGGGATGTCGTGGCCGGTGACCAGCACCACCTTGCCGCGCAGCGTCTCGCCCGCGGTCACGTCCGACTTGTCCAGCTCGATCGAGATGTGGCTCTTGGTCGACTGCTCCGCCTTGGTTTCGCGATTCATCCCCGGTCCCCTCATTGTTTGCTAAACGCGTCGGCGCCCGGATCCCGAAACAGCTGACCGATCTTGGACGCCTCGAGCAGGTCGCTCATACGCTGGCCTCCGAACCGGGCGATGATGTCGTCGTCGTGCTCGTCGGCAAGCAGCGCCATGTCCTCGATCGCGGCCACGAGTTCATCTGGATCAAGGGTATCGCCACCGAGCAGCGAATGGGTAATCAATACGAGCTTGGCGCCCTCGGCGTAGGCAAACGCGCCGAAGCTCAGCCGCGTGTTCATTTGCAAAAGCTCCACAGCGAGATCGTTGGTCATGCTGACGCCCTTGACCAGCTGGGCAATGCAGCGGACTTGCGCCCGGTCACGACTCATGGGCGTGACGTTGAGCATGACGAAGGTGGAACCCTGCTTGACGATGAACACCCGGTCGTCGAGCTTGCGAAACGCCGGATTCCCCTCGAAAGCCTGTTCGATACGCTGGGCAGTCACCTGCTCGGAGGCGTTCATACCCCGGTGATACCACAGGTTCGGGTATACTGCGCACACCCACACGCGCCCATGTCGACCGCCATTGCCATAAGCCGCGACAAGAAGCTCGCGAAAACTCTCCGTGCCG
>Ga0114931_10007092_pt1 | contig 13722 bp, 11 predicted proteins | sample 2SBtaG_FD_89579 | JGI IMG/M metagenome (GOLD analysis project Ga0114931, IMG submission 89579) | Deep subsurface microbial communities from Kolumbo volcano to uncover new lineages of life (NeLLi) - 2SBTROV14_V59a metaG | ecosystem: Environmental > Aquatic > Marine > Volcanic | place: Kolumbo...
GGCAAAAGCTCGTCAGCGTGCTCCATGCTCACAACTATACGGATTTGTCCCCGGTTGACAAACTTAATGGCGTTGCCGACCAGGTTGTTGATCACCTGCCCGAGTCGCACGCTGTCACCGTGCAGCGCGGTCGGTACAGTCGGCAAAATATGCAATATGACTTCCAGCCCTTTTTCATGGGCCTTGGGCGTAAGCAACGCCAGGATATCTTCAAGGACCTCCCGCAGATCAAAATCCCGCTGCTCCAATTCCAGTTTGCCCGATTCGATACGGGATAAATCCAGGATATCGCTGATCAACGCCAGCAAACTCTGCGCGGAAATATCGATGGTTGTGAGGAACTCCCGCTGTTTTTGCGATAATGCGGTTTTGGACATCAAGGTGAGAAATCCCAACAAGCCATTGAGCGGCGTGCGTATCTCATGGCTCATATTGGCCAGGAATTCGGACTTGGCCTTATTAGCGGATTCGGCTTCGCACCTGGCCTCGTCCAACACCCGGTTCTGATCTTCCACTGTTTGCAACGCCTGGCGGTATTTTTCGGTAGCACTCTCGATACCTTTTTGCAAGTCTTCCTGGGTCACATTTAACGCCACCGTCATGGCATTGATTCCATGGGCCAACTCCCTCAACTCGCCGCCGGTATTCAGTACCATGCGGGTGTCCAGTTGGCCCTTTTCAATTCGCTTAACCGCTTTGGTTAACTGCAGTATGGGGCGACTGACGGTGCGTCCGATAAACAGAGCCAATACCGCCCCGGCGCACAACAGCATCGCCGTCAATAGACTATTGGTAAACAACAACTCGCGGCGGCGGCTATAGGTGTGTCCAAGATCAAACTCCACCACCACCCAACCTATAATTTTTTTCTTTTTTTGCAGATCCGGTTGCATGGCATTGAGTTCCTGATCCAGGTACTCGTCCACCACCCACTGGCGTTGAAAAATCGGCGCGCGGAATAACTGGGATTTGCCGTCCTTGGACACCAACGTATAGGGCGCACGTTGATCGGTGGGCCACCGCTCACGGGCCCGCATATCCGGGCCAACCTTGGCCAGGGTTTTGTCCTGATTGCTGATGATAACCGATCGCACATCGGCTTCTTTGGAAATATTTTGCGCCAACGGCACAAGTATACTGGCGTTGCCGGAAAACACGCCATATTCGCTGGCCGGACTTAATTGGCGCACCATGGCAAAACCGCGGTTTTTTAGCGATTGTTCAATATCTTGCCATTGGCTGGCCACCGAATACAACGCCAGACACACCGCCGTGGTGGTGACCGGCAACAGTGCCAAAACCATAAGCCGTTGCTTGATACCCCAGCTTTTCATGGGCTCGTCTCGCCGGTCTGCAATGTTTTGAATAACACGCCATCATCATCCAGCGCTATGCCCAGCGAACGGCCGACAGGTCGGTTTGTCATGACCGAGTAGTAACGTGGATATTCGGGATTCGGCAGGTGCACCGACTCCGGCGATAGCCGCGCCAGCAGTTCGGCGACCTGGCGCCCAATTTGTGCGGGTGTGGAATAGACCGCCGCCAAGGCACCGGCTTTAATATAGGCGGGCGACACACCGATCATGGGTACCCGGTAACGGTAAGTGGTCAGCAAGATGCTTTGCACGTTATTGCGGTTGAATACCACCGGATCGATCACCGCCAACAATACCTCGCTGTCTTCAAGTACCTGTTCCAACAGTGTAATCGGGTTGTCCTTATGTTTGACCTTAACCACATGGGGATTAAATCGCTGATTGCGTGCGGCGGCTACCACTTCACCCGCCATAGCGACGGTGGAGGGGCCCAGTAACACGCCGAGATCGTTGGCGGCCGGCATCAACAGCCGGATCAAGCGTACCCGCCGGCGGAGCGGTTGATCAAGGTAAATGGCGGAAATCCGGTCGCGACCGGCGGCGATTTTTTCAAAACTAATCCGCGGAATCAAAACACTGATGATGGGTAAATCCAAGTTTTTTTCAATCACTTTCAAGCTTGAACGGGTACCCACCGCCACGACCAGATCGACATTTGCCAGCTGTAATTGTTGGCTGAGAATACGGTTGAATGTAATCGCCGTCGAGCCGGTTTTTGTCTGCGTAACAACGGTTTGCTGCATGGCGTCCAACAGCTGACTGTAAATGGGTGAAGCCCCATCAGCCACAACGGCAACGCGTAACGGACCGGACCCGGCATGCGAAACCGCCGTGCCCAGCACCAATACCATTCCCATTACGCGCACAATAAAACCCATTAAGATCGACTACAGTCTCCACCAGGGCGGGTTTACGCTCCTGAAATGAAAGGCAAACTTCCGATTAGGAAGCTGTGAGACCCGGCGGGGTAAGGGGCGGGTAGATTGGTTCGCTGGCCTGGTCGGTGATCAAACCTATTTGCGCCGAGCCAGCGGGAAAACTTAAGCTTATACGTCCGTCAAAATCCCGTTGGATTTGAGGGTATTTCCGGCACAAGTTTAGTGCGTATTTTAGCACAAAAGTTCAAGCGGCCCCAGCCACCCCAACCCCTATAATGCGCCAGTACAAGGCCCTGATCAAACCACCTGCCCGGTGGCGGCGCCCGATTCGGTAACGGCAATAACAGGCAAGCCGCGACACGCGGCATTGATGTAACTTTACCGCAAAAATGATGGTGATAGTGCTATTGCCAACTGTAACGCACTGAAATGATAGATCTATATTGGATGCGGTTCGCCGCCCCCACTTCCGCCATGGATGCTCGGTTGTTGCCTCCAGCGGGCAGATAAGGCTACAATGCGCCTCACTAACTGGACGAATGCGTAAAAAAATCGACCCCTGATTAAGCTTCAAACCTGCCGCCGTCTGTTAACGGTTATTACCCACTCGTGAAAAATGCTGGGCGTTATGGAAAACCAATTGTGCTGATCAGAACTCATGGGCGCTACGCATGCTATTCGAATAATCATGGGAGACGATGGTGAATATACAATACCGTATCTTAAGCTGCCTGCTTATTCTTATGCCCGCCATGCAAGCTTACGGATTTGGACTGGGAGCACGGGCAGGCACGTTGGGCATTGGCTTGGAACTGGTTCAACCCCTTGCCAACAAGGTCAACACACGGTTTGGCCTGAACATGTTTACCTATCAAACCAGCGGCACACAGGACGACATCGATTACGATTTCGACCTGAATCTCCAAACGGTTGGCGCCATCATCGACTGGCATCCCTGGGCGGGTAGCTTCCGATTGAGCGGTGGTATACTTATCAACGACAGTACATTCCATCTTACTTCCACCACCAATGCGACATTTGATATCGGCAATCAACGCTATGCCAGCGAACCAAGCAACCCTTTAACCCTCAAGGGCGATTTAACGTTTCGGCCCCTGGCTCCCTATATCGGATTCGGTTGGGGTATGTCACCCAACAAAAACAGCGGTTTGAGTTTTAGTGCCGAAATCGGCGTGGTCCTGCAAGGCGGGCCAAGTGTTGATCTTAACGCCAGTGGACAAGCCACCGAAGAAAACAGCAATTTCGTAGTTGACGTGGGTAAAGACGCCTTATTTCAGGAAAGCCTGAGCCAAGAGGAAAACAACCTTAAAGATGACATCGATCAATACAACCTGTTTCCGGTAATCGCACTGGGATTGGTGTATCGGTTTTAAACCGCGTCAAACGTATTTCGGGGAAGACGAATGAAAAAGTATATTGTAATTTTATCTCTCGCCATAGCCGCATGGGTATCATCGCCGCTGCAAGCGGCGGCAGTCACCGTCACGTGTACGGACGTGACCGACTTAAGCACATGTAGCGTGAATCCGCCGAACTTGTTGATCTCCAATGTTTTACGGCGAATCGAGTCGGTGGATGCATGCGCGGAAACCGGCGACGGCCAGGTGACCTGTGAAACCGCCTACCATGAAGTCTACATTTGCGATATTGTCGGTAACGCGGCGGTTTGCGACATACCGGGCAACACCACTATCAACTGCGATAACCTGGATCCGGCCAACGGTGCCACCGAATGTGTCATCACCTCCGCGGCCCGCACGGAAACCATCACCGCCCTGCAACAGCTTAATCTCACCGCATCCCAGGAAACTTTCGGCGAACATTTGGCAAACATGTGTGAACGCACCAACCTGTCCCCCGCCCTGCAGCGTGACTGCGGTTTATTTTTGGATGAGTTATACAACGGTAACAATGCCACACAAATCCTTGAACAAATCACACCGAACGGCGCCGGTGCACCGGCCGAGGCGGTCAGCACGAGTATCGCCCAACAGACCCGTAATGTGGGATTGCGCCAGGCGCAGCACCACGGTGGCAACGTTGGTGGCGGCAGTGTTGACGCCAGCGGACTGCGGGTTTATGCCGGCGGCACGCAACTGGGTGAAGACTGGCGGTATGTGCAATACCTGCGCGGCGGCGCGGCCGGTGCCGATGCTCAAAACCCGTTCGGAAAACTCGGCGTATTTGTCAATGGCACCATCGTTACCGGTGACAAAAATACCACCGACAACGAATTGGGATTTAATTTAAGCAGTTTTGAAATGACCAGTGGCGTGGATTACCGCGCAAATGCGGCAAGCTTCTACGGCATGGGCTTCGGCTTGTCATCGAGTTCCACGAACATGGATCGGGGTCGCGGTAGTTTGGACACCACCGGTTATAATCTGATTTTCTACGGCGGTTATGCGCCCAACGCGGAATTTTATGTGGACGCCAACCTAACCCTGGGCGGAAGCGACTTCAGCCAGGAACGCAACATCCGCCTTGCGACGCCAAGCGTAAACCAGATAGCCGCCGCGGACTATTTCGGACGCCAGTTCTCCTTGACCCTGGCATCCGGCTATAATTTTGCGATCGGCTCCCTGCAGATGACGCCGTTTGGACAATTGCAGATGATGTCATCGAATATCGACGACTATCGCGAGAAAATGCGTGACCTTGATGCGCCGGGCTCAGGCTGGTCCTTGAATATTGAAGAACAGGATACGGACTCCACCACACTGACTCTTGGCGGTCAATTTACGTACGCTGTCAATCAACGCTGGGGGGTCTTGATACCTCAAGCACGATTGGAACTGGTCAATGAATTCAATGACAACCAGCAAGTGGTCAAAGGTAATTTTATTGGCGATCCAAACAAAGAACAATTCCGGATTCCGGGTGACAAAACCGACGACAGCTACATGAATGTCGGCTTGGGCTTGTCGGCGGTACGTCCCGGTGGATCCACCATATATCTATTCTATCAAGCCTTGCTGGGACTCAACGACGTCACCAATCACAGCATCAATATCGGTGCCCGTTGGGAGTTTTAGCGTTAAGCTGACAAACATGTTTAATCCGGGGGCTAATCGCCCCCTTTGTTATGCCAATCCATACTTGCGTTGAGCCCAAGACAAACCATGTAAAAACACTTGTGACACCCGGTTACGAATGGTGCATACCGTGTTTGCATTTTCGTACGCAATGAATCCCATTAACCCCTACTGATGCAATGCACTGGCCTTGCAACCAAACCACGCAATGCCGGCCGAAATATTTACAAATTTTCTAGCGCGGCTTGCTCGTAGTTTGGTTCGCAGCACTCCCTCCATGCTCCTAATCGTACTGTCCCGTACGGTATTGATTAATATGGTAATTTGAGGTCGTCCCACGAACGCCATAAACCACCGGCTAAACACTTCCACGCAGCCCCAAGGGGCCGTTCACGGTATCGCGCCGGCGGTTTTCGGGAATCCAAAAGATCCTGCCGATACAGGCCGCTATAAATACAGTAGCGTTCGCGTGGTCGAATAGAAAGTGATTGATATAAAAAGTTTTTTTGATATTCAACGGTTAAGAAACCGGGACGATAGTGAACACGAGCAAGCCACCATACGTGTGGTCATCCTTGGTTTGTGCTCTTTGTATGTGCTGTTCAGCTACCTATGGGGACCCTTGGACAGTGATCAGTACTCCTATATTGTGATGATAATGGGCTATTGGCTTTTCAGCATAGTCTTGCTGGTTCATATCATGGCATTTCCCTATTGTTGTCCGGCACGACGCTATTGCGGTATAACCGGTGACATGATGATCCTGAGCATCGCCATCTATGCCATGCAGGACACCGCCGCTATTTTGTTTCCCCTGTATTTATGGGTTAGCATCGGCTACGGTCTGCGTTTCGGCCAACAGTACCTGTATATTGCCATGCTGCAGGGTGTCAGCGGTTTCAGTGTAGCGTTACTCAATAGCAGTTATTGGGAACAGCATATGTCTGCGGGTATCGGCATTCTGATCAGCTTGATTGCCTTACCTTTGTATTTTTCCGCTCTTATGTCGCGGCTACACAAGGCCAATCTGAGACTAAACGCCCTGCTGGCACGTACGAAAAAAATGGCAACCGAAGATTCACTGACCCATCTCCCTAACAGAGCCTTATTTTTCGACCGCTTGAGCCAGTCGGTGACCATGGCGAAGCGTCAACATACGATGTTCGCCGTACTGTTTCTTGACTTGGATGGTTTTAAATTAATCAATGACAATCGCGGACACGCGGCCGGCGACCATATATTACGGAACACTGCCGAGCGCCTGCGCGAAAGTGTACGCCATTCCGATACCGTCGCCCGCATCGGAGGCGATGAGTTTGTGTTAATCCTGAATAATATCCATGAAACCGAGGCCGTCAACATTGCCAGTAAACTCATTCATCTGATTGAAAGACCTTTCACATTCAATGACAAGCTGTCTCGTATCAGCGCCAGTGTCGGTATTGCCATGTTTCCCCGTGACGGAACATCCACCGACGACCTTATTAATCACGCCGATATTGCCATGTACGAGGCAAAACAGTCGGGTAAGAATCAGTATCGGTTATACGCTAAAGCGGCGGAAGGTCAATTCACCATTGTACGGTAACTGCGATTCACTCGTCATTTGCATGCCAACAAATACCCGCTATACTATAAATCGTCGCAATAAGTCGAAGGCCCATGCGCTTTTTACCGTTTATCGGTCGCCGATATTGGAAATCCCTGCCCCCCTATCTGGTTGACAATTACTGGTGGGCATACTTATGGAAGCCGGCAATCTGGTTTTTTGACCATCAGCCCATCATCGATCTAATAGTATTCCGCCATTACCGCCAACTAGTCCATCGGACTCTGGAAAATGTCAGTCTCCATAGCGGACGATTTCTACAACTGACTTGCGTTTACGGTGAATTGAGTCGTCAGTTACTTCACAAGTGCAACGGTGCTACATTCTATGCGGTTGATGTCGCCGAACCCCAGTTAAAACTGCTTAAACGTAAACTCAATGGAAAAGCCCGGCTGGCCAGAATGAATACGGAAAAACTGGCTTTTTGCAATGCATGTTTTGACGCTGTGTTGATCTTTTTTCTATTTCATGAGCAACCACGCACGGCGCGCGAATCAACGCTCCGTGAAGCTCTGCGGGTTCTAAAACCGAACGGCAGTATGTATATCACCGAGTACGCCAATAACCCACGGCACCATTTTCTTAGTCGGTTTCGACCAGCACGATTTACCATTGCGCACTTGGAACCGTTTTTAGCGTATTTTTGGCAATGGCCCGTGCACAACATGGTTGAAACAAACGCCGCGGATTCCGGTAAAATCATTGCCAAGTATCAAAGTACGCATATTTTTAATAAGTTTTATCAGGTAAATGCATTTCATTTTCAACCGATCAGCGAGGATACATGATTACGGTTGGCGAGCGGGTTTGGTTGAGTAAACATTTTTAGGAGACACGACACTAGTACAACACCCGGCAAATAATCAATAAATTGCTGGACACTACGCCTCCATTTGGCATGCGTGTGCTGGACAAGTACGGCAACCGCAATGGGGGAGTTATGAAACGACAACGAAAACAGGCCTTTCTTATTTATCGAGCATTTGCCGGGTGTTGTACTAGCGCTGGCCGGGCACCGGCGGCGGAAGTTTTTGACACTCAAGAAAAATCCGCTTTTCACAACGGCTGCAGATATCCTTATCCAATTTTTCAAATATGTGGGACAAGGCGTGAGTTTTGCCCTGGAAAATATTCTCTTCACCAAACTCTTTTAAGAATGTACCACGATTTAACGTTTCGCGAACACTGCCTTTGACACGAATAAGATACAGTCCACCGTCTTGTTTGCGCCGTCGGGAGGATTCGCCCACCAAGCACTCCGCGCCGGCGATATCAATAAAGTTAATGCCTGAGGAAACGATAGCCAAGTGTTTCTGTTCGGGATACTGAGCTTCAATCCCATGCAGTTTTTCCTGCAAATAGGACACGGCACCAAAAAACAGGGAGCCGTCTATGCGGATGAGTTTAAGTTGAGGGCATTCCGGCAATTGCGAGTCGGTGGTAAATTTCCGTCTTGGTGTGGAAGCGTCGGGTACCCTGCTGAGTATTTTTGGGTGGGCAGTGCGATTGAGGTACAAACCCAAGGACAGCATGACACCGAGGAAAATGGCAAATTCCAGCTTTAAAAACAATGTCGCGGCAAATGTGGCAATGAGAATCAATGCTTCCGAGCGACTGGCAAATACAATCTTCTTGATATGGTGCATGTCAATTAAGCCGTATGCCACCATAAATAAGATACCCGCCATCGCGGCGTTCGGCAGATAAGCTGCGTATGGCGCTACCAGCAATACCACAACAATCAAAAGCAAGCCCGCAAAAACCGCGGCCAGGGGCGTTTTAGCGCCGGCCTGGTAATTTAAGCCGCTTCGATTAAACGAGCCGGTGGCAACATAACCGGAAAAGAAACTGCCCGCGATGTTGGACAATCCCTGACCGATAAACTCTTGATTACCATCTAGAATTTGATTCGAGCGTGCGGCCAGGGATCGGGCGATGGATACTGCCTCGGTTAAGGCGAACAGTGTAACCGCCAGGGCGGCCGGCGCCAGGTCGCGAATGGTATCCAATGACAAATCCGGCGCGGAAAGCGGCGGAAAAGACTGCGGCAGCGCACCCACCGTCTTGATGCCGGTAAATTCCTGTCCCCACATAGCATTGAAAATGATGGACACCGCGCTGCCGGCAAACATGGCTACAATCATATACGGAATCCGCGGGGTATAACGCTTGCACAGTAAGCCGGCGGCTATGGTCACACTACCGACAACGATAACCGCCCATTTTGAATCCGATATATGCATAAAGACATGGTAAAGAGTCTCATGCAAATGATTACCACGTTCAATATCCAGGCCGAGAAAATTCTTTAATTGACTTGAAGCAATAAGAATAGCGGCACCGGCTGTAAAGCCAATAATAACGGAATGGGATATAAAATTTACCAATGTCCCCATACGCGCAAGGCCCATGGCAAGTTGAATAATGCCGACCATAAACGTTAGTGTCAGAGCAAGGAGCACATAATGGTTCATATATTCCTGCGTTCCCGGTACTGTCGTCGTTGCCGCCGCCACGGCGGCGCTAATGGCTGACGCCAACACCATGCTGGCTGCAGTGGTCGGACCCGACACCAAATGCCAAGACGAACCGAATAATGCCGCCACAATGGCCGGCACCATACCAGCATATAATCCGTATTGCGGTGGCATTCCGGCTATGTTGGCGAATGCCACACCTTGGGGAAGCACAACGATGGCCCCTGTAAGCCCGGCTACCAAATCCCGGCGCGCGCTACTGCCATTAATCAGAGGCAACCAACGGATAAAGGGAAATAAGCGGACTACCCACAGCGGGCATTTCTCATGAAAGCTGGAAAATAGCATTTGTATAATGAACCACTGATAAATTTTGGCGACAGTATAAACTAAAATTGCTCAGTTGTAAGCGCTGCACCCCAAATGGCATGTATCGCTCTTCAATCCGCTCGCCAAAACTACTCATTAAGGGTTATTGCAAATACAGTGGTTTTTTGCCTTCGCGTAAACATTCCAACGCATGCTATACGATTCGCGTCTAAGTGCTGGCAGGCTACTAAAAAATGCAATAGCTAACATAGTCTACATGCGGACCATGGGATTTTGCACCGCAAAATGCGGCGTTTCACAGTCATACACCCAGATTCAGCGTTCGGGAAAATCCGGCCAAGGCTTGTTCATCCAACCGGTGCCGTTTTAACCGTCTTTAACGAACCCTGAATACAAGATTCTTGTGTTTTCACGCGCATGCATGCACAATCGGCTAGGCTTAGCGGCGGCCCAGCAAAGTCAACGCAATGCCACCCAGCGTCATGACCGATGCGATGACCAGGCGAAGCGTTAGTGATTCCGCAAGCAACAATACGCCCCCAAAAGCCGCCAGCACGGGCACCGATAACTGCATGCTGGCGGCGCGAAAAGCGCTAAGCCCGGGCAATACGGTATACCATATAACATAACCCAATCCGGACGCCAATGCACCGGAAGCCACCGCCCAACCCGTACCGGCAACCGTCATATGTTGGGATGACAGAAATACGACATTGCAACTTACGGCCAATAGCGCGGCTACGATAAAATTAGCGGCGCTTGCTGCAATAGGACGGCTGACCCGTTTGCCGCGCAGTGAATAAAAGCCCCACGAAATACCGGCACCGGCCATAAGCAGCGCACCACCAAGCGGCGGCGAGGACACACCGGGCAATACCAAATACACCAAACCTGCCGCTGATACTAAAAACCCCGACCACCGCAGCACGCCATGCCTTTCCCCGGCCACAAATCCCGCACTCAACATAGTCAGTTGTACACTGGCAAACAATATCAGCGCACCGGTACCGGTACGTAACGACAAATACGCAAATGAAAACAACAAGGCGTAAGCAAACAACCAACACGCCGAACGAACATCCCAAGGCAAAGCGGATGTATCGGTGAAGCTTCGTGTTAATAGCCATAACGTCCCGGCACCGGATACTAAGCGGATCGAGGTAAAACTCGCCGCATCAATGTCCGGCACGGCCAATGCCAAGCGGCACAATACCGAATTGGCGGCAAACGCCGTCATGGCCAAACAAGAAAGTAGCACCAAGCGCATAACCGCTCCTAACGATCAAAAGACCCCGGCATGGAATCCATGTGGGCGGTGCGAATACGTAAGTGACAATCGCCCCCCCCTTTTTAACGCTTTACGCGCCGCGCCGGCTTGTATGAGACCGACCATGTCAACGTCAACGCGCCTTGCCGGCGAACCGTGAATGGTCCACCATTTTATAACGTAAAATGCAGTACTTTGCGAACATGCCTCGGGAAACGCTAAGCCTAAAAATCCTCGACGGCTTTTTTCAGCATGCTGCCAGTATGATCCGTCCCCCCAGGCATTTCACGCAAAAACCCTTCTTTTTACCCGCCATCTCAACATTTTTTCCGATGCTCCGATACTTCGAATATTACGGATGCCGGGAGAGTTGTTATGAACTTTCGACCCACTTTATTTGTTGCCTTGTTGACAATCACTTTATCAACCTGGGCTGACACACAAAGCGCCGCCCTGTCCATCAACGGGGCTAAAAAAGTGTCGGCTGAAGAAGTCATCGTTTTGGCAAGCTATGACCGGGCCTTGGTGCTTATCGATGCCCGCAAACCCAACGACCGTATCGCCAGTGGCTGGATTCAAGGCTCCATAGCGCTCCCAGCCGGTCGCGACAGCCGTTGGACCCTGAAAAATTACGTCCCTAATACCGACACTGCCGTGGTGTTCTACGGACGCGACGCTGAACACATCCGCGGCAGGAAAGCGGTAAGATTCGCGTTGGAATCCGGTTATAAAAACGTTTTCTGGTTTCCCGGTGGTTGGAATGAGTGGCTATCCAAAGGACTGCCCTATGTGCAATAGGCAGCCGTTATGGAAATGTCAACGCTGTTCAAAATAGCGCAAACAAACATAACCGTCGCTCGCCGCGACGATGGTTTCCGTATGGGTCAAATGTACCACTTCCCCGATACGGTCGTCGTGCCGTTGTGGCCATGCGTTTAAACTATAAACCGTATACTGCCGGCCGTTGAATTCGGCCAGACAACCGTACTTACCAAAGGCGCGGGATTGCCGGTCTATCAAAGTCACCGAATCGTTCCATGACAATGTGCGCTGCGATTCAGTTGTCAATGGCCAGTAGTCGCCGCCGACTTGAGGGCGAGCCTGTGCCCAAAGCACTTCTAACGCATCAACCACTTCAACCACACCGGCCTTTGCCGCCATTTGCATTTTTGCATTCAGTGACTCAAGGGTTTCGTCAGCGCCTAATTCAAATGCCTTCTGCGCCAAAATCGCCCCTTCATCCCAGCGTGGGCTAAGCCGGTGGAAACTCACCCCGGCGCTTGATAAATCGTTGAGTATCATCCAAGGTAACGGCCAACGACCACGCCCCTGGGGTAATAGCGAGGGATGAATATTAAACCCTTTGATACCAAACGGTTCCAAAGGGGGAATTTTGTACAGATACCCCGCGGTGATCAGCAATTCACAACCGATATGACGCATTTCGCTTAGCGCATCACCGTTTACGGGGGATAAGCTGAAAGGAATGGCGTTTTTTATGGTGATCGCCTGGATGTATTGGTTATAGACGTAATAGTTGTCCGCCTCAATGGAATAGACCCGAAGAACCCGGTGACCCGCATCAATGAGTTTCTCCAAACAACCGCTAAAATAGTCAAACCCGCAATAAACGATATGCATCCTGATTACCCGTCAAACGAAGCGATGGATCTTGTTGTGTTCATCGTCCAGCGGCGGTGGCATACAACAAACTTAGTTTGGGTTTGTGTCGCGGCTGCGCCACCGCCTAAGCAGCCAATCCTTGACCGCGGGACCGGCGCCAAAATCCCATGCCCGCAGCCGATCGTTAGCGATGAGTTTATAGGCGACCAGTTCGTCACCCAATTGGATACGACCCTGCGCCGTCACGGCGTATGCCAATAGCAGCTGGTTTTTTTCGGCAAACATATAGTGGCCGATAAATTCATGGGAAACGACATCCAGGTTCAGCTCTTCCTTAACCTCTCGTACAACGCAATCATCCGGCGATTCGGCTTTTTCAAGATAGCCGGTAATCACCGACATGACGCCTTCCGGCCAGGCTCTGTTTTGAGCCAAGACAACATGGCCGTTCAACTCGACAATGGCCGCCGCCACCGGTACGGGATTTTCCCAGGCGACAAAAGCGCAGTCCGGGCCGCTGCAGGCCAAGCGCTCTCGCTCGTCAATGAATTGCGTTTTTAGTGGTGCGCCACAACGCTGACAATACATCAGGTAAGCCCGGTATAGCGCAGTAAAAATTCCGCGCTTCGCCCCTTGGCCGCAAAAGACCCCTCACCTTGTATACCGGCCAGGTCCCCCGTTGAAGTCCCCGCGATAATTTCGCACACCGCGCTCGCCACACCATCTTTAAACTGACCTTTGTGTTGCAGGACAAATCGACCCGAACGGCCCTCCAGTTCACCGTGAAAGGACTCATAGCCCACAAACCAGGCAACGCCATCCAAACCGTAGGTCATACTATACGCCAACTCGGAAACACCATGCATAGCACCGGTAAATGACTTTTTAATATGTACCTGGGTGATTTTAACACCATCATCCAGCACGCTGAAATCCTGCTCTTCCCATTGCTGTACTTCAAATTGTGCCGTCAGTTCTTTTGTCATGACATGCCCTTCATTATTTATTCACGATTCAGATTTAAACCCATGGTATGTTCCAACGGATGCCGATCGTCGATCACGGCAAATCCAAATCGACGATAGAATGACGTCGCGGGAACCGCC
>Ga0114931_10007093_pt1 | contig 13722 bp, 9 predicted proteins | sample 2SBtaG_FD_89579 | JGI IMG/M metagenome (GOLD analysis project Ga0114931, IMG submission 89579) | Deep subsurface microbial communities from Kolumbo volcano to uncover new lineages of life (NeLLi) - 2SBTROV14_V59a metaG | ecosystem: Environmental > Aquatic > Marine > Volcanic | place: Kolumbo...
GCTCGATTCCGTTGCCAACCAGCTTCACAAAGACCTTCGTGAAAAGGCCATTCGGAATCTGCGGGCGGTGCGTGACGCCGTACCAAACCCCAAAATCACCGTGCCGCACTGCGAGGGCATCATCAGTGCGCTGTGGCTGCGCTCGTTGTCGGTAGATCGGTTGGCAGGTGCCGAACCGTTCGAGCTTCAAATCGACATCACCCGCGACAAGCCGATCGACGACAATCAGTTCGAGGCAGAACTGGCGACCATCGTTGACAACAGTTTCAATATCCACCCCGTTGGCAGTCGGCTCGTGTTCAAGCACGAAGAAAATGCCCGCTCGAAGCTGTTGGCAAATGCCAAGAACGACAAGCAGTTCCAACAGGGCGAAGACATCGAACATCTCGCCAAAGAAATTCGCTCGGTCATCGGCGGTCCTGAAAACGTGTCGCAGAAGTTTCGGGTCGTCGTTCTCAAAAAGAAGTGGGAGTCCGATCCCTGGTCGGAGTTCGAGGAGAACGATCATCCCAAGAAGTGGGATGCTCGGCTTACCGTCGTTGTTGTCCCGGAGTCTCCCGACAACCTCGAAGCCAAGCTCGGCAACTGGCTCAAGAATCATCTCCAGGATAGCCGCAATACGATCCGCTTCCTGTTGCCGCAAAAGGGAACGGGCAACATCTACTACGACCGGGAACTGATCGTTCTCGCCAGAGCCGTCTATCTGGCGATGCAGTGGAAGAGAACCGAACGGGCGTATGCGGAACTTGAACGGGCATTCCGCAAGGATGAATTGATCCCCACGCTCAAGGGCCGCTTTGCCCGTTTCACGATCCTCACTCAATGGAATTACGCCGATCCGTCAAAGTGCCGTTTTGAAGAACCGATCAAGCACAGCGCACAGGGCGACAAGATTCCCGGAGCCATCGACCGAATCGTCAGAGAAGAAGTCTTTACGCCGGATGGCCCTGATGGTTTTGAGCAATATGTCCTGCAATTCGCTGAAAACACCGAATCGGTTGGCAAGCTGTTGAAAGACTTGCGAGAGCCACGCCCCGGTGGTAAACCGTGCATCCCGTGGCTCGGCGAAATCGAAGTCAAAGAACGGGTGATCCGGATGTGTGCCGAGGGCCAGATCGTCATCAACGTGCGTGGCCTGGAGTCACTGCAATCCCGCCCTGGCGAAGCGGCAGATGATGCCTGGCACCGCATGAAAGGCAAGCTGGGGACCGGCAAGCATCTCGATGAAACCACCCTTTACTTGCCCGATGTCGTGGCCGTCAGTGGAGGCAAAACGGTCGTCTCCGATCCAAACACAGGTGAAGAAGTTGTCATCTGCCCTGCCGATCCCTGTATGACAACAACGGGCGGTGATCCCGGAGGCGACACATCCGTCGGTAGCCTGTTCGGTGGTTCCAGCACCGAGGCGGGCGGCGACGGACAAGCGACGGCAATGAAAACGCCACATTCGTCCCTGCCGACATCCGGCCTCAATTTGCTCGGACAGGTTGAAGGGTGGGGGCTCGGCCCGGCCACAAGTGTGAGCAATGTTGCCCTCAAGGTTGAGAAGATGACCGGAGCGCAGCTTCAACAACTTATCAAGCATTTGCCGGATGGTGTGACCTACGGTCTGGACCTGGAGAAGGAAGGGGACTGATGCCGATCAGCCAACAACTTCTACAATCGGTCACCACCGGCACGCCGCAACAGGCGTGGACATTCGTCACGGATTACCTCTGGACCACGTTCTCACAAGCAATCCCCGCTGCCGTCGCCGCTGCCGAAGTTGTCAAACGGGAACGTGATCTCACCGAACTGGAAAATGTCGTCTCCTGCTCAGCCTGGGACATGTGGGAGCATTTCGAGTCGTCGGTCCCCAAAGCCAGCCAAGCCATCGTCGATTTCTGGACCAACACCAACGGCGGCAAAGCCGTGCTGATCCTTGACGGCCTGTCCTTGCGAGAACTACCGTTTCTTCACGAGGAGGCGACGAAACGGGGATACAAAATTTATCAGGCCACGGTCCGTGGAAGCGAGTTACCTGCGGAGACCACATATTTCGCCAACGCCCTCGGTTTTAGCCAGCGTTCGTCACTCGAAAGCAACAGGGCCGGTTCGGCTCACAAGCTCACCGGCGCAGGCACCGAATCATCCGACCTGAACTGGATGGACTGTATTCAGCATGTCGGCAACCAGGAGGGCTTCGTCTTCTGGCACCATTGGCCGGATGATCGGCTGCACGATCTGTCCAAGCCCGGCGAGGGACTGCACAAGCTGGCCAGAGAAATTTACACCGGCCTGACTTCGGATGACTTTTGGAAGTTCGTCGAACGGCTGGCCAGTGGTCGGCGGCTGGTCATCACCAGCGATCATGGCTACGCCGCCTGCGGCCACTTTCCCGATCTGGTGGACAAGGATCAGGTGGCCTACATGAAGAAGCTGTTCAAAAACGGGCGGACCGCTGACAGCACCAGCGAAGACGGATCGTGGGTGCCGCCGATTGATCTGCGGCTGACGACATCGCACGGCACACATCAGTACGTGCTGGGGCGCAGAAAATGGAAGAGTCCTTCCGGTTATCCCACGCTGCATCATGGGGGATTGTCACTGCTCGAAGTGTTCGTGCCGTTTATCGAAATGTCATGAGTGGGTCCGAAACGAATCCGAAACGAGAAACGAAAGGGTATTGAACGATGGCAACAGAATCCCATGCGGTCCGTGGCGTCGTTCACGGCAAGACGATTGAATTGAACGAAGGAACCGGTTTGCCGGATGGTCAGCCCGTGACGGTCACGGTGCAGCCGATTGCCAACGGTGGCCGCCAATTACCGCCCGGTGAGGGCATTCGTCGCTCGGCGGGTGCGTGGGCTGATGATTCCGAAGAATTGGACGAGTTTCTCCGCTGGAACCGCCAGCAACGCAAAGTCAGACGCTCACCCATCGAGGATTGACGCATGAGTTTCCTGGTGGATACCGACATCTGCTCTGCGCACTTGAAGCAGAAGGGACCGGTAACGAACCGCTTTCTGCAATACACGGGTCGCCTGCATCTCTCGGCAATCACGGTCGGCGAATTGTTCACCTGGGCGTTGCGGGCGAATGCACCGGCTCGGCGTCAGCAGTCGTTGATCGCCCTGCTGAACGATGTCGTGGTATTGGATGTCACCGAGGAGGTGGGCAGAAAGTTCGGCGAATTGCGAGCGGCGCAATTCGATGCAGGAACACCGTCGCCGCAAATCGATCTGCTCATCGCCGCCACCGCCCTGGTCCACAACCTCACAGTGGTGACCCACAACGTATCCGACTTTAGAAACATCCCCGGACTCAACATCGAAGATTGGCTCAACCCGTAGGCGAACGAACGTGGCAAAGATCAAGAAGAAAACGAAGAAAGAAAAGCTACAAGAAGCGGTCGCCAACGCGGTCGGGGCGGGCAGGGAATGGCATCTGGAATCGGTCGATTTCTCCGATCCCAACCGCCCCAAAACGTGCCTCGAAGTCGATTTTCCGATCCTGCCGATCAACCGCGTTTCGGCCATCGAGGGCAACGCTGGCAAGCCTATTTACCAGATGTCGAAATGGTGGGCCAGACGCCGTTCCAGCGTTTTTCGCGCAATGCTGATTGCCGCTGCCACCAAAGCCCCCGACGATCCCGCCGAAGCCGCCAAGCTTGTTTGGGATTCCTACTACGGCAACCACCAGAAGAACGAAGCCTTCCGCAAGCTCAAGGTGGCCGACATCTTCATGGGGGGCGGCACCACCATTGTCGAAGGCGCACGGCTCGGAATGCAGATGTACGGCAACGACCTCAATCCGGTCGCCTGGCTGATCGTTAAAAACGAACTGGCCCAGGTCGATCCGCAGGAAGTCCAGAAGCTGCTCGACGCCATCGAGGCCGAAGTCAAACCGCAGATCATGCCCTTCTACGCCTGCGACTGCCCTCGTGGTCACAAGGGCAAGTGGACCAGAAAATCGACCGGCGAAGTGATGGGTGAGAATTTCGACCCGCTTGCGCTCACAATCGAAGAACGCCCCGACTACGACTATGAAGGGCCGGAAGTCATCTATACGTTCTGGGCCAAGCATGGGCCGTGCCAGTCAGCCGAGTGCAACCACCGCACGCCGATCATGACCACGCCTGTCGTGGCGATCAAAACACTCACCGTCAAGGCCTGGCAGAACCACGAATGTTCCCATTGCAACAAGCCGTTTGACATCGAGCAGAAAGAGGCCCGTATGGCTCCCGCTGCGCTGTTCGTCGTCGCCGGTGATGAAGAACCGTATGCGGTGATGGATGACGCGGGCCGTTACCAATGCCCTCACTGCGGTCACGAGTTTCAGGATGAAAAGGCGGCCGCCGAGGGAAAATCCGCCCGGCTGGGAAAATCGAAGAACAAGAAGGTGAATTTGACGCTCCTGGTCCATCCCGAATGGCTGCGAGGCTCACCGGGTAAGGACGAGAATGGCAACGACTACGGTGGCAGCGTCACCGATTCGCCCGAAGCTACAGCGGCATGGAACCGGGAACGCGCGAAGAATCTACGTTTGATCGAAGTTCGTGGAAAGCTGCCGGATGAGGTCGTTTGTCCCGACACCGGCGAAGTGTTTGCGACAAACAAGAGCGGTGGCAATGTTCCTCGCAAATCGACTTTCGCCTGCAAAGAGGCAACCTGTGGCAAGGAACAGGATGTATTGACGGCGATCAAGGCATCAAAAAAGACCGGTCCAGTTTCGACATATGCGATTCAGGGTTATTGCCCAGAGTGCGATGAACAGCGACGGCCCTATTCGGGACGTTTTTTCGACAAGCCGAGCATCGATCCGATGAATGCCGCCTTGCGTGAATGGGAATCACGGAAAGAGGCCGACCTTGCAGCGTACTGGCCACGCAGCGAATTGCCATACGGATTCATGACTCACCACCTTAACGGCGGCATTCCGAATCACGGATTCACGCACTGGTGGACGATGTTCAATCCCCGCCAATTGCTTGTTCATTCGCAATTGCTCCAGGCAATAACGACCACTGGTTCTTTCGCATGGAATACACGGGAATTTGTTCTAGGAGCTTTTCAAACATATTTGCGCAACCAGAACATGTTCTGTTTTTGGCACATCTCACATGACCACTTTGCACCACTGTTCTCGAATAGCAACTATCATCCGAAAAGCACGATGATCGAGACAGGAGTTTTCACACCAACCGGCTATGGCCCTTGGCTGTCCACGTTGAGCAACGTCATCGCTGGTGTCGAATGGCTTGAATCACCTTGGGAAATCGTTTCAAAGACCACGTTGAACCCGGACCTCGAAACGAGAATTAATGGAAAGAGTGTTCGTGTGTCGCCGGAAGACCGTCTTCACGACGGTTGCCAAGTCGAATGCCGTTCATCCACTGATTTGGCGTCGTGTGAAACATCTTCATTCGATCTCGTAATCACCGATCCACCATTTGCGGGGCTGCTCCACTACTCCGAGTTAGCCGATTTCTTCTACGTCTGGTTGCGATTGGCCTTGGGTAGTCGCTATCCAGATGTTTTTTCGTCTGACCAAACACCCAAAACACTTGAGGCCGTGACTAATCGGGCGAGACACCCAGACAATCCCGATGCGTTTTACCAGAAGGTATTGACAGAGTGCTGGAGAGAAGCTGGGCGGATTCTGAAACCGAGTGGAGTCCTTGCTTTCACGTTTCATCATAGTAAAGACGAGCCGTGGGTCGCCGTCCTCGAAAGTCTGTTCGATGCTGGGTTTTATCTGGAGGCGACGTTTCCGATCCGCAGTGACGAAACGAAGGGAAAAGGGGAGTTTGGATCACGGAAGATTGAATTCGACATCGTTCACGTCTGCCGGAAGCGGCTGGAAGAGCCGCAACCCATCAGTTGGGCACGGCTTCGCCGTCAAATCATACGGGATGTGCGTCAGCTCCAAGACATTTTGGAACAGCACGAGAAGGCCGGGCTGGGCACCGCCGATCTCCAGGTGATCCGCCGAGGCAAGGCCCTCGAATACTTTTCCCGGCACTACGGCAAGGTCTACATCGAAAAGGGCAGGGAAGACGAATTTACCGTCAAGGATGCGCTCGTCGGTGTCAACCAGTTGCTCGACGATGAGAGCGACACAACCAACGAGGCCCCTCCCGTCCTGGCCGAACCGTACACTCGGCAATTTTTGCGGCTGTTTGCAGATCACAGCGAACTGGCTCGTGACCAGTTGCAGAAATACCTGCGAGGCACCGGCGTCTCGCCTTCGGAGTTTCTCGATCGGGGCTGGTGCCGCGAGAAGAAAAAGGTGTTCTACGTGACCTCGCCGCTCCAGTGGGCGCAGAACTGGAAGGGCCAGCCTCGCAGCCGCATGGCCCGTGATTTCGATCAGGCATATTTCCTGGTCGGTGCCTGCTACGACAACAGCGGCATCAAAATCACCGACACGCTCAACAGCAACGGCTTCGTGCCGCACCCGGCCATCGGCGACCTGCTCGATTGGTTCAGCCGCCACGGCAGCGACGAGGAGATGAAGAACGCTGCCAGACTTGCCAGGCAAATCTACAAGAATTGGCAGGCGAAGAACCAGCCGAAAGTCGAAGAGCAACTCAGTCTGTTCGATTTGGAGGATGACTAATCCATGGGGCCTCCATTGCAAGACGATAGCTGGACTCGCCAGGGTATCTCGATTCTATGGGATGCCGACAGTCTGAACCAGTTCTGCAAAGCGACGCAAGTGGCCAGCTTGCGCCGCTTCCTGGGACTGCACGAAGCGGGCTGGCCCGACAAAGACCTGCCACTGGTGAACGATCGGGCTTTGGTCGTGGCCGGGCTGGAAGCCTGCATTGATGCGCTGTCCCCCACCGAAGCGACGGCCTGGTTGGAAGGTACCATCTACCCGGCAATTGTCTCCTATCAGCGGGAAGTGGCCAACGGCGGCAACCAAGCCGCTTTGGTGTTTTGGCTCGTCGAGAATAAACGGCTCGAATATCGCACAAGCGACGATGCGTACTACTGGCACTGTAGCGGCGAATACACGAGCCAGCAGATCGGCCTCAGCCACTGCCTCTTCAACGGGGCGCAAAACGACCTGCGACCGATTCGGGCTTCCGGTGACAAGCAGCCGAGAGGTTTGTTCCATCCGAGAATCTCATGAGTGGCGAACAACAATCGCTTCAACCCGGTCAACGAGTGCGTCAAGCCGAATTCGGCGAAGGCGTCGTGGTGTCGCCATCCACCAACGGCTACATGCGGGTCTTCTTCGGCGGCGGGGAACGGCAAGTCCCCGTTGCCTCGTTGACTTTGGCCGTAGGACGCTCCGAACAGATTGTTGAGCATGTTGCTGCGGACGACCGGCGCAATCGCCGAGCGTGGTTGGCATACCAGGCACATGCGTTACCACTGCTGGACAGCGCAGCCGCATTGACATCGGCCAGAATCGACCTGTTGCCACATCAGGTAGTGTTGACGCATCGTATCGCCACAGCAACCCCTCGCCGATTTCTAATTGCCGATGAGGTTGGTCTGGGGAAGACGATCGAGACAGCCCTGATCCTGCGTGAACTCGCCAGCCGTGGCGAACTCCAGCGGGCATTGATGGTCGTGCCTGCCGGTCTGGTCAACAACTGGCACCGGGAATTGAATGAGGTCTTCCATCTCGACTTCGAGGTGTTTGGGAGTGAAGGTGATGTGTTCGACCGTAAGTCAAATGCCTTCGCCAAGCACGACCGGCTGATCGCCAGCATCGACACCTTGAAAATCAAGTCCAGAGTGAAGCGGTTACAAGATGCGCCGACGTGGGATTTGTGCGTGTTCGACGAAGGGCATCACCTGACGGCTTATCGCAGCGGCAATCGGGTCAAGAAAACGGAAAACTACAAGCTCGCCGAGGTCTTGAAAGCCCACAGCCGGGACTTGCTGATCCTTTCCGCCACACCACATCAGGGGGATCATTATCGTTTCTGGAAGCTGACCCAACTGTTGGACCCGACGCTGTTCAACAGCCCCACCGACATGCTGGAAAACCGGCACCGACTCAACTCGATCGTCTTCCGGCGCACCAAGGCGGACGCCTGCCGCCCGGACGGTTCCACGCTGTTCGCTCGCCGTTCGGTTCACACCGAATCGTTCGTGATGTCGGACTCAGAACGGGAGTTCTACAACGAACTGAACGTGTATCTGATGGATGGGTTCGCCTTGGCCAAGCAACAGGGCAATAAGGGACGAGCGTTGGGCTTCGTGATGACAATCTTCCAGAAGATCGCCGCTTCCAGCTTCGCCGCTGTCCATCGCACCCTGCGCCGCCGCCTGATCGCCCTGACCGTGCAAGAAGGACTGATGCACGATTCGCACTTGGATATTGACGCTCGTGACGGAGCTTTCACCGAAGCACGGGCTTTGATCCAGAACGAATTCAATCTAGGTGATGATCGCCTTGCCGCTGTTGAATCCGAGCGCATTCTCGCCGACATGAAGCAACGGTTGCTCAAAAAGATGAGCGACGAAGAGTTGGCAATCGTATCGAGCGAATACTCGTCGGAAACGATGACCACACGATCTGAAGATGTGGCGATTTCCACCGCCGCCCTTTGCCTACCCGAAGAGCGGCGACGGATTTGTGAGTTGCTGGAACGGTTTCCCCGGCAGATCGAAACGAAAACGCAGAAGCTCATTCACGCCTTGGGAACACTGTGGAAACAAGACCCGAAAGAACGAGTGGTTGTGTTCGCCACGTACCTCGGCACGGTCGAGATGCTGGGCGAGGAAATCGACAAGGCGTATCCGGGGCAAGGCGTCGTCGTCCTGAAAGGCGGCGACCACGGCAGCAAGCTGGCCGCCGAAAAACGGTTTAAGCATCCGAGCGGCCCCAGAGTCATGATCTGTACAGCAGCAGGCCGTGAAGGAATCAACCTGCAACACGCACGAGTGCTGTTCAACTTCGACTTGCCTTGGAATCCGATGGACATCGAGCAGCGGATTGGCCGTATTCATCGGTACGGTCAGCAGCACACGGCTCAGGTTTACAATCTCGTTCTTTCGGACACCATCGAAGGTCGCATCTTCCTGCTGCTCGACGACAAACTGAAAGAAATCGCCAAGACCCTCGGCAAGGTTGATGAGCATGGCGAAGTGGCCGAAGACCTCCGCACGCAGATTCTCGGCCAACTCTCCGAACGGTTGAGTTACGACTCGCTGTATTCGACAGCCCTGGATGACCCGGAACTCAAACGAACTCGGCTGGAACTCGAAGCAGCAATGTCGAATGCTGTCGAGGCCCGGAATGTCGTCTTCGAGCTTTTCCAGGACCTGGATGGATTTTCCCTGGAAGATTACCAACCGTTCTCCGACACATCCGAAGGCATGTCGGAGATCGTACGGTTTGTTCGCACCGCCGTCGAAGAAGATGGACAACATCTCCAGGAAGTTGAGGGCGACGTGCTGGCGGTAACGGCTGACGACAACGGCGCACCCGATGTCCGGTTCACGACCGAGCGGGAAGAATCACTGCGGCGTGAGGACGTGGCACTCATGGGCCTCGATCATCCGTTGGTCGTGTCCTACATGAATCGCTACCGCAACTTGCCCCCCGAAGAACTCGGCATTCGGGTTCAGTCAGATGATGGTCGCAAGGTTGTCATTTCGGTCTGGCACGTCACCACGCAGGGTAAACGAGGTGAAATCAAGACAACGCTGCTCCCGCTGGCTGTGGACAACGAAGGCCAGAGACTTCCAGCCTGGGAGCGAAATGTAGACCGCATGTTCCAGCTTCAACCAGCATCCAAGAATGCGGAAACAACCAAACATCTTCTAGCCGACACGCTGGAACCGATGATCCTGCGGGAACTGACCCACCGTGGCTTCATCAGCGAACATCGAGGCTACGACGCCAAACTGATCGCTTGGGTGGAGGTTGTGTGAACGGGGCCAACAGAGCCACGCCTAATCAAAAAGTTTGGAACAGAGGAGAAGAAGACCCAACAATGACAGTTGCAAAGATTCACGGGGCCGAATTCCCCATGCGCAAGATTTTCAGCAACGACTTTAACTTCAAGATTCCGCTCTACCAGCGTCCCTATTCCTGGACGACCGAGGAGGCGGGCGAGCTGCTGGACGACCTGATCTCGTTTGTCGGTGGCGATGCCAGTGCAACCATCGACGCTCTCAGCCCGTATTTCCTGGGTAGCATTGTGCTCATCAAAGACGAGAGTCTGCCCGATGCAGAAGTTGTCGATGGGCAGCAGCGACTCATCACCCTGACGATTTTGCTTTCAGCCTTGCGTCACACGATCAAGAGGCCGAAATTCGCCTCGGCAATGACGGACTACTTGTATGAGGAAGGCAACCCGTTGGAAGGAAACCCAAACCGTTATCGCCTGACACTGCGTGAACGTGATGCCGACTTCTTTCGCAGTCATGTCCAGGATGAAGGCGAAATTGTCAAACTCAAGTCATTGGACGCTGGGCAGTTGTCAGATAGCAGACGGAACATCCGAGCAAACGCACTGCTATACCTCGACCGATTAGACAAACTGCCTGACGAAGAGCGAGTCCGATTGGCGCAGTTCATTGTAAAGAACTGCCTGCTCGTCGTCGTTTCGACGCCGGACTTGAACTCGGCCTACCGAATTTTCTCGATTTTGAACGACAGAGGACTCGACCTTTCTCATTCCGACATCCTCAAGTCAGAAATCATCGGTCGCATCACCTCCGAAGAACAGGATGAGTACAACGAGAAATGGGAAGATGCCGAAGAGGAACTTGGACGAGATGTGTTCAGTGATCTCTTCGCTCACACACGGATGATCTTTCGGAAGGCAAATGCCAAAGAAACGATTCTCAAGGAGTTTCGAGAATTCGTGGTCAAAGATGTGGCCGAGCCTCGAAAATTGATCGACGACGTGCTGATTCCCTTTGCGGACTCCTTTGCCACGATCCAGACAGCCAGCTACGAAAGCACTGCGGGGGCCGAGCAAGTCAATCAAATGTTGAAGTGGCTGGGCCGAATTGACAACACCGATTGGATTCCTTCTGCAATACTGTTCCTCGCCCGCAACAAATCCGACTCAAAGGCCATCCATTGTTTCTTCACAGACCTCGAACGCCTAGCCGCATTCCAGATGATCTGCCGCTTCGGCATCAACGAGCGCATCGAGCGATACGGCCGACTGCTCGATGCCATTGAGAAGGGGAACGATCTCTACGCCTCTGACTCACCTCTACAGCTTACCGAGAAAGAAGGTCGCTTGTTCGTCAAGGAACTCAACGGAGATGTATATCGGCAGATCCCCAAGCGGCGACTCTACATTCTCCTGCGCCTGGACTCGGCCCTTTCTGATGGCAGTGCCACTTACGAACACGGCGTTATCTCGATTGAGCATGTGCTTCCACAGAATCCACCCGTTGACAGTCAATGGTGTGAGTGGTTTTCAACCCAAAGCGAACAGGACTGCTGGGTACATCGGTTGGGTAATCTTCTGCTCCTCAACCACAGGAAGAACAGTAGTGCGAGCAACTTTGAGTTTGACAAGAAAAAAACCGCCTATTTTATGAAAGGCGGCGTTTCACCGTTCCCACTAACGACGCAAGCGGTCAGTGAAACGGAATGGACCATTGCCGTCGTCGAACGGCGACAGAACGAATTGCTAGAGCATTTGAAGCGAGTGTGGCGCATCGAGGCATCGCTCTCCGACGAGCCGCTGCCCGAACCTGATGATGGCCACTCCGAAGAATCACAATCCAGCTTTCACACTGAGATAATCCCCCATCTCGAAAAGCACTTCGGCAAGTCTTTCGTCAAGCATTCTCGTTCTTTGTGGGTTGCGTCAGATGAATCCGTTGTTGTTTGCTGTCAGGTTTCCAAGGAGCACCACCGACAAGCGTTTCAGTTCTGGTTCGGTCTGATCCGTGCAACGAAAGAAACTTTGGAATCACATAGGGATGGATTCTGCGCATTCGGGCTTGGAACATCAAACAAAGTTCTTCTGTTTCCATACAATCGTCTCGCCTTCTATTTGGATTCCCTGAACACGAGCGATGATGAAGATGGTGCGGTGCGCCATTGGCATGTCCTTTTTCGAGAAAGTGCCGGACGCATCGAGATGGTTATGCCGCCTGATGAGCAAAATGTTGATGTTACAGAATTCCTGTTGAAAACCGAGTGAGTGGGATCACCGCTCGGTGAAAGTCACGTCTGCTCGCCTTCCGCCCAAATCCGAATGTCACCGTCCACTTCAACGTGGATGTGGACGACGTTCGGGCGACAACAGACCGGGCAGTCTTCGACGTACTCCTGATCGGCACCTGCCGCCACGTCCACAGGAACGACAATTTCTTCGCCACAGGCATCACAGATGTAGGTGGCTTCGTCCTGCATGTCCTACTGTTTCACTCCCTCGACGATGCTCAATTCGGTGTTCGTTGGAACGATCCTTGTAAGATCGAATCCTGCTTCGTTGAAGAGGGTTCTGTATTCAGATTCGGTTCGTTCCTTTCCACCCGGAATGAGCAGCATGACGAGATCGAGGAACTTGCCTGCGAACCGTTCATTACCGGATGGAATGACGCTTTCGACGACGAGGAGCTTGGACTTTGCGCGCATCGCCGAGTGGCAATTCCGAAGGATTGTCAGCGATTTTCCATCATTCCAATCGTGGATGATGTGCCGCATCAGATAAGCGTCTGCACCTTTGGGAACCGACTCGAAGAAGTTCCCGCCAATCAACTGGCATCGATCTAAAACGCCCGCTGCATCGATTCGTTCTTTGGCCCGCTCGACGACATGCGGCAAGTCAAACAGGACGCCTTTCATCGTGGGGTACTGTTTCAGAATGGACGAAATGTTCGATCCATTGCCACCGCCGATGTCAGCCAACACCTCGATGCCAGAGAAATCATAAGCATCGAGGACATCTCCGGTTTCCCGTCCGTGGATTCCTGTCATTGCTGCGTCGAAGATGCGGGCCTTATCCGGCTTCTCGCTCAAGTAATCGAAAATCGGTTTGCCAAACACCTTTTCGAAAGCGGTCTTGCCGGTCTGAATGCTGTACTTGATTTCGGCCCACGCCCGGAATTGTTCGTCGCCGCTCATCAGAGCCAGTGCCTGCTTCGAACCATCGACATCACTGCGCAACGGTTTGGCCAGCGGCGTCAGTGAAAATTCCCTCGGACTGCTCTCAGAAAAAATGCCGATGCTCGCCAGTGCCCGGAGCAGCCGATAAAGAGCTTCCGCATTCGTGGACGAGGCTTCGGCCAACTGCTCGACGCTGCGTGAACCATCTTTGAGCAGATCGGCGATCCCGAACTTCGCCGCCGCATAGATGGCTTGGGAAGCCCAATAGCCCGTTATCATCTGGTCGAGTTGATGTTCGGGCGATGTTTTCGTCATTTCTTCCCTTTATTATCGCTGTTGGCTTTCGTCTTCACCTGCGGCATCTTCTTACGCAGGTTCGGGAACTTCGTCGCCGGTTTTCGGGGCGTTTGGCGTTGATTCTTCGACACGGTGGCGATCCTCCTCAATCCGATTCTACCGGCTCGATCTGACGCCCGACAGGATTGGGTTCTGCAAACCGAAAAGAGGTCGCTGCCGTTGCAAAGTTATCCCTCTTCCGTTGCGGCGGATAGCACATCGGCCCCCAGTCGTCGTCGGCTCCGTGGTCAATCCAGACGCGCAGAATGGCCGGGAGCAGATGGCCCAGCATCATTGAGCAGCGTCGGGCGGCTGTGCGGTTCAGTTTCCCGTTGTATGTGGCCGCTCCGTGGA
>Ga0114931_10007094_pt1 | contig 13720 bp, 8 predicted proteins | sample 2SBtaG_FD_89579 | JGI IMG/M metagenome (GOLD analysis project Ga0114931, IMG submission 89579) | Deep subsurface microbial communities from Kolumbo volcano to uncover new lineages of life (NeLLi) - 2SBTROV14_V59a metaG | ecosystem: Environmental > Aquatic > Marine > Volcanic | place: Kolumbo...
CCTCGGAAGGGTCGCGCCCAAAAACGTTGTCCCCAAACGGGGCTTTCCTCTAGCATAATCATTTAAGCTGCTTCCCGCGACCTTGTGCCGAGCCGACCCGAATCCAACTTTCTGGCCACGCGATTGGCATCGCGACTCTGCCGAAAGTTCAAATAGTTCAGCGGCTTTTCCATGGCGACGCGCGATCGGCCCGGCGTACCACGATCCGTCCCGATTGTAGCCGCGGGGTTTGGAATCCCAGCTTTTGGTGGGTATCGTAATTTCTATGGACACTTGTGCGACCAGTGCGTCCACCTAGCGAATCCATTGCGTGGAGATCGCTCAATCTTTGAAAGGTTGAACTTTTATGAAAATCCTTTCGTGCCGAGAAGCCGCTTTCCTGCTTGTCTGGAGTGCATCGTGTTTCGCCGGAAATACCGGCGTGCTGGCCGAGCCGCACGCCAATCGAAAAGCACCACCACGTGGATATTCTATTCCGCTGGTTGATCTGGCCGGTGAAACCGAGCGGCAGGTGGTCGTTGATCGCGAGCCGGGGCAATATTTGGGACACCCGACGACCGTATTGCTCGAAGACGGCAAGACGATGATCACCGTGTACCCTAAAGGTCATGGTCGGGGTGCCATCGTGATGAAGCGCAGCCATGACGGTGGGTTGACGTGGTCCGAGCGACTGCCGGTGCCGAAGAACTGGGCCACGTCGCAGGAAGTGCCCACGATCTATCGCACCGTGGACCGCGCGGGTACGCGTCGGTTGATCATGTTTTCCGGCCTTTATCCGATCCGCATGGCGGTCTCCGAAGACGATGGAAAGCGCTGGTCACCGCTGGAACCGATCGGCGACTTCGGTGGTGTTGTCGCCATGGCGTCAGTCGTGCGGCTGAAGAACGGCGATTATTTGGCGTTCTTTCACGACGACGGGCGGTTCTTGCACGGCACGGGCAAGCGCACCAAATTTCAGGTCTTCACCACGCGCAGCACCGACGGCGGGCTCACCTGGAGCGATCCGGTCGTGATTGCCGAGCACCCGAAGGCCCATCTTTGCGAGCCGGGCGTGATTCGCTCTCCCGACGGTTCGCAGTTGGCCATGCTGATGCGCGAGAACAGCCGCAAGTTCAACTCGTTCGTTTCGTTTTCCAACGACGAAGGCCGCACGTGGAGCAAGCCGGTACAGCTGCCCGGCGCGCTGACCGGCGATCGGCACACAGGACGCTACGCCCCGGACGGACGGCTGTTTCTTACTTTCCGAGACACCACGCTTGAGAGCCCGACCAAGGGGGATTGGATGGGCTGGGTCGGCACGTATGCCGACATCGTCGCGGGTCGAGAGGGCCAGTATCGCGTGCGGCTGATGAAAAATCACCGCGGAGCGGATTGCGCCTATCCCGGCTTGGAGCTTTTGCCCGACGGCACGTTCGTCGCCACGACCTATGGCCACTGGACGAAGGGTGAAACGCCCTACATCGTGAGCGTACGTTTCAAGCTCGATGAACTCGACGCGAAGCTTTCCCGCTGAAGAATACGCCGCTACAGCAGCGGGCTGAACAGCCGCGCGACGTTTTGCCCGATGCGCTGTAGCTCCGGGCGATGGTTCCACTGATCGCTTTGCAGCCGCCGCGAACCTTCGATCCAGCGATCGATCATCGCGCCGAGCTTGCCGGCCATCTGGGGTCCGTAGAACATCAGGTTCAGCTCGAAGTTGATCTCGAATGAGCGAATATCGAAATTGCTCGAACCAATCATGCTCAGCGTGTCATCGATGAGGATGGTTTTGGCATGCAACAATCCATCACGGTAAAGATAAAGTTCGACGCCCGAGTCAAGCAGCATCTCGTAATATCCACGTGATGCGGCGCCGACCAACCGCTGGTCGCATCGCTCGGGAATAATGAATTGCACCTTGACGCCGCGCAGCACGGCGACCTCGATTGCCTGAAGCGTCGGTTCGTCGGGCACCAGATAGGGCGTGGTAATGGTCACGCGCCGCTGGGCCCCGTGAATTGCCGTGACGACCAGCCGCTGATAATTTTCCGTCGTGTAGGTTGGCCCGCTAGGTAGCGTTTGCACGGAAATATCGCCGGTCGGCCGTGGGTCTGGAAAAACCTTGTCGTCATTGAGGAATTGGGTGGTTTCCGAGAACCAGTCTCCGGCGAAGACGACCTGTAGCTCAAGCACGCTGGGCCCGGTGAGCCGCACGCTGAGATCATGCCATGCCAGATCTTTGTGTCCGTAGTTGGCGTTGACCAGGTTTTGCGATCCGACGTATGCGGTTCGTCCGTCAAGCACGGCCAGCTTGCGATGATTGCGTAGATCGAGCCGTGCGGCTTGGCGGCGCAGCAGGCTAACCGGCAATAGCGGATGGACGTCAACGCCGCCGGCTTCGAGTCGCGGTGCCAGACGCTTTAGCATCTGGCGCGAGCCAACCGCATCAACCAACAGCCGACATGGCACGCCACGCCCGGCCGCGCGCAACAAGGCTTCCGCGACGCGGTGCCCGGTCGCGTCATCGGCGAAGATGTAATACAGCAAATGCACATGCTGTTCGGCGGCGTCGATATCGTCGATCAGCCGCCGGATGAATTCGTCCGTATCGTCGATCAGCTCGGCGTTATTTTTCCCCAGAATTGGCAGTGAGCCCAGTCGCTCGGCCAGGTTGACCGCCGTCATCGTCGCGCCCGCGAACTCCGGGTGGACGATGTGCGGATGACCGCGAAATCGCTCGGCCAGCCTTTGAAGCTGTTTTTCGACGACCGCACGATGACGCGCGCGGCGCCGCGGCAAACGGTTTTCGCCGATCAACACGTAGAGAATCAGGCCGAGCCAGGGAAGGAAATAGATCGCTACCAGCCACGCGAGCGCGTTGCGTGGCTGTTGACGTTGTGTCACGACGACCAGCATCACCACACGAACGACCCATTCGGCAATCACGTAGACGAGCGGCCAGTCGATCATGGGCGTCGCGGAGACCTCGGCAAGCGATGGTGTGGGCCGTGCAGTTGCCCGCAGACCGCCACGAAGCGGTCGCTCCTCTTCAAGCGAGCGACGTTCGATTTATGTTAGCGCGTGGCAGTTTCGGCCTCGAGGAAGTGTTCGACTCCGTCGGCCTTGGCAATCACCGTAATTCCGCTGTCGGTTACCGTAAAACCGCGCGCGATGTCTTGATTGCGATCAAATCCGATGTGAACTCCCGGCGGAATATGTACGCCTTTGTCGATAATCGCACGCTGTACCTGGGCGTGTCGACCGATGTTCACGCGTTCGAATAGGATTGAACCTTCGACCTGGGCATAGCTGTTAATTCGCGTTCCAAAGCCGAGGATCGAATGGGACACGTGTCCGCCGGAAACAATGGTTCCCGGGCAGACAATGCTGTCGACCGCTTCACCGCGACGCCCTTCCGTTCCTTCTTCGGCAAAAACGAACTTGGGCGGAGGATAATTCGCATGGTACGTACGGATCGGCCACCGGTCATCGTACATGTTCAACTCAGGGTCGACCGAGACGAGATCCAAATTGGCTTCATAGTAAGCATCGAGCGTGCCGACGTCGCGCCAGTAGGCTTCGCCCTTGCGGTTCTCGTCGAGAAACGGAAAGGCAAACACGCGATAATCGTGAATAATGGACGGAACAATGTTGTGGCCAAAGTCATGCTTGCTGTCCGGTTGGGTTGCATCCAGACAAAGCTGCTCGAACAGAAAGCGGGCCGTAAAAATGTAAATCCCCATTGAGGCCAGCGCGCGATGTGTATCTTCGGGCATCGGCTTGGGTTGGTCGGGCTTTTCCTCGAAACCGATCACCCGCCCGTCACGCTGGATTTCAAGCACACCGAAGTCCCGGGCCATGGCAAGATCGACCGGAAGCGTGGCGATGGTCAGATCGGCCCGGTTTTCAATATGTGTTTCGACCAATCGTTGGTAATTCATCTTGTAGATATGATCGCCCGAGAGAATCACGACATAGTCAGGACGTTCCTTCTCGATCGTATAGATATTCTGGTATACCGCGTCGGCGGTGCCTTGATACCAGTGTTCGTCGATGCGCTGCTGTGGGGGCACCACATCGATGAATTCGCCCAGCTCGCGTGACAAAAGCGTGCGCCAGCCAAGGTTGATGTGCCGGTCAAGGCTCATGGCCTTGTACTGGGTTAAAACCAGCACCTGGCGCAGCCCGCTGTTCAGCGCGTTGGAAAGCGTGAAATCGATAATGCGATACGCGCCGCCGAACGGCACGGCCGGTTTGGCCCGATCTCGTGTTAAAGGTTCCAGGCGGGATCCTTTTCCCCCGGCCAGCACGACCGTCAGCACGTTGCGCATCAGAAGAGTCCTTTACGAGCGTCGCGTCAGTATCTTGGGTGGGGGAGGAAGCCGTCGCTAGGCGGTTGGGGCCAGACGACGAATCACTTCCCGGCAGACCGTTTCTTGGTGACGGTTTGTTTTGATGCCCTTGGGCGATACCTCTGAGTAGGAATCCATGCAATCACGCCCAAGAGGCAATGCTACTTACCAACCCCGCCAAATACAGGGACGTATTCTAGCCGGTTCGTACCAACTCCTGAAAGGATGAACCTTGTGGTGCGCGCGGCATCATCTGTTCTGGGGGCTCCGCGACGACTCCGCGTCAACCCACGAGCGATGCCAGAGCTCGAAAAATAACAAAGCCCATAGACGATAGCTATGATCGAAACGGGCCTCAAGGTGTTCGTCGACCAACCGTCGCACGGCGTCGGGCCGGAAGTAGCCGCGGTCAAGCGTGCTGGAATCGAGCAGTACCTCGCGCGCTAGATCGCGCAATTCGTGCCGGAACCAGTGATCCAGAGGCACCCCAAAGCCCATCTTCGGCCGCCGGCGGATGTCACGGGGAATCAGTTCGGCGAAGGTCTGAGTCAAGATCCGCTTTCCGCTCAGACATCGCATCTTCAACCGCACCGGCATGGCGGCGGCCAACTCGACCACGCGATGATCGAGAAACGGCTGCCGGCACTCGAGCCCGTGCGCCATCGAGGCGATGTCGACTTTGGTCATCAAGTCGCAGGGGAGGTACGTGACCAAGTCGACCAGGCTTGCCTGTGACACGGCGTCGCGGCGCTGAACCTCCGCAAAAGCCGAACCGAGGAAGTCGAAGGGATCGCGATCGGGAAGCTGAGTGAGAAAATCGTCCGTGTAAAGTTCGGCGCGACGGGCTTCATTGAAAATCGCGATCCACTCCAGATAGCGTCGCTCGGGCGGCATCGCCAACGCCGCGGTTAACCGTTTCAGCCGGCGGCGGATTGATTTTTGGCGTGGACTGGCCGGCAGTTTTTGCCACATGCGGCTTGATGCCAGCCGCCGCAGCCCGAGAGGCAACCGATCGAGCCAATGGCCGATCCGAACGGCACGATAACGCGGATAGCCGGCAAACAGCTCGTCGCCGCCATCGCCGGACAGCGCCACGGTAACATGCTGGCGGGTCAGTTGTGCCACATACCAGGTCGGAATGGCCGAACTGTCGGCAAAGGGTTCATCGTACTGCCAGACGAGTCGCGGTAGGATATCGAGCGAGTCCGGCGCGACGCGAAATTCCTGATGTTCGGTCCCCAGGAAATTCGCGGCCTGACGGGCGTAGGTGGTTTCGTCATATTCCGCCACGGGAAAGCCGATCGAGAACGTCTTGACCGGTTGTTCGCTAAGCTGCTGCATCAGCCCCACGATGACGGTCGAATCGACGCCGCCGGACAGAAAGGCACCCAGCGGCACGTCGCTTTGCAGCCGATCGCGGACCGCCCCGCTTAGCGACTGATACAGTTCGGCCACATAGTCGGCCGGCGAGCGGTCGGTTTCTTGGTTGAAGTCCGGTGACCAGTAAGGTTGAACTTCCAGGCGATCGTTTTCCCACACCGCGTAATGAGCCGGCGGAAGCTTGTGAAAGCCGCGAAAAATGCAGTGGGGATGGGGCACGTACTGATAGGTTAGATACATGTCGAGCGCGGCCGGGTCGATCTGGCGCTCAAGACCGGGCACCTCGAGCAGGCTTTTCAGTTCGCTGGCAAACAGCAGTCGCCCGGTATCGCGACGATAAACCAGCGGCTTCTGGCCGAGCCGGTCGCGTGCCAGGATCAGACGTCCGCGGCGCGCGTCCCAAACGGCCAGCGCGAACATGCCGCAAAGCGAGGCGGCCAGCGAAGGGCCTTGGTCTTCGTACAGATGGACCAAGACTTCGGTGTCGCTGTTCGTGCGGAACCTGTGACCGCTTCCTTCGAGGCGCCGGCGCAGGGCGGCGAAGTTGTAGATCTCGCCGTTGAAAACGACCCACACCGAGCCGTCTTCATTCGACAGCGGCTGATGCCCGCCGCCGAGGTCGATGATCGACAGCCGCCGATGTCCCAAGGCTACGGAAATGCGCCCGGCGGCAAGGTGCGTTTGCTGCGTATAAAGCCCTTGATCGTCGGGTCCGCGATGGCGCAAGACGGCGGTCATGCGCTCAAGCGTGGCCCGCTCGAGCGGTTGCCCGCGATCGTTCCAGACAGCGCCGGTGATGCCGCACATGAACTGCTTCGACAAGCGGTTAGTGTTGATTTATCGCCGCGCGAGGCAAACGTCTCCGGCGCTGCGCGAAATGGTTGCCCCTGGATTCAACGTCGACCTTTAGGGCAGCAGACTTTGATACAGGCCGCTGAATCGATCGATCATTTTTTCGATCGTAAACTCGCGGCGAATCTTTTCTTGTCCGGCTTGCCCGAGACGTTGGGCCAATTGAGGGTCGTCCAAAATCTTTTGAGTCCATCGCGCGAAAGCCGCACGATCGCCCACGCTTACCAGGTAACCGGTCTTGCCGTGCTCAATCAAATCACGATTGCCCGGAATATTGGTTGCCACGACGGGCACGGCATGACTCATGGCCTCCATGACGCTGTTGGGAAGCCCTTCATAGCCGCTCGCCAGCCAGAGAACATCGAAATGGGGCATCAGCCGCGGGACATCGTCGCGATGGCCGAGCAAATGCACCTTGTCCTCGATCCGCATCAGATATCGAAATCGCTCGATCCGCCTCCGTAGCGGCCCATCGCCGATAACCAGCAGATGCACATCATCGCGGATGACCTTCAATAAATCGGCCGCCCAAATCAAATCTTTAATCCGCTTTTGCGGCCAAAGTCGGCCCACGGCGCCGATCAGCCGCGTGCCGGGCGGAAGTTTCAATTCGGCCAACAGCTCCTCGCGCAGGATGGGCTTCTGTCGCGGCAATTCGATGCCGTTGGGAATGACGACAAACTTTTCAGCCGGTAGCCCCCGAGCCACGTAAAAGTCGCGCACGCCGCGACTGTTGACGATGATCCGATCGGTCGAGCGTGCCAGCAAGCGGTCAATGGCCAATTCATGAGAAGCCTTCCAGCGGTCGGCGCAGCGTTCGCAGGCGAGAATCGTTGGCACCCCCGCCCGGCGTGCCGCGAGACGTCCATAGCTGTTGGCGGCAAACAGCCACGTTTGTACCAAGTCTGGGCGAAGCGAGCGAACGTATTTCAACAACCGGCGAAAGGCGGCCGGATCGAACTTCCATCGTTTTCCGATTACCGTGTAAGGAATGTGGCCGCGATCCAAATCAGCGGCCAACGGCCCGCCGCGCGTCAACGCGCAGACATGGACTTCAAACTCACGACGATCAAGTTTGGCGGCCAGCAGCGCAAGCTGCTTTTCGGCGCCGCCACGATCGAGGGTGGGAATGATCTGTAGAATTCGCCGACTCACCCGGTTACCTCTCGCGCGGTGAAGTTTTTAGGATGCGATCGAACAAATCAAGGTGTACGTCGACCATCGTATCGAGCGCGAAGTGAGATTCGACCCGCTGTCTCGCGTGCGCTGCCAGCTTGCTGGACATGGCCGCATCATCGAGCAGGCGAACGATCGCTCCCGCTAATGGTTGCGGATCGTCTTCCAAGGGAACCAATAGACCGCACTGATTGTCACCGACAAGCTGCCGATTTCCGGGAATGTCGGTGGCGACAACCGGCAGTCCGGAGGCCATGGCTTCGAGCAACGAGACGGAGAGCCCTTCCTGATGGCTGGGCAAAACGAAGACATCAGCGGCGGCGAGCAGACCATCGACCTGGTCGAACGCGCCGGTCAAAATGACACGACCACCGAGCGATGCAGCATCGATCTGCTCACGCAACACGTCCCGCAACGGGCCTTCGCCGACGAGCCAAAGCCGTGCCTGCCGGTGGCGCGCGAGCACCGCCGGCCATGCGGCAACCAGTCGCGTAAGGCCTTTTGCCGCGTGAAGCCTGCCGGTATAGATCACCAAGGGATCGTCATGTTCGATCGCCAGGGCGCGATCGGTCGTGGCAAGCGAAAGCCGCGCATCGAGCCGTGCCCGCGGGCTGCGCCGCGGAGAGATCGGCACGGCATTCGAGATGCGATGAATCTTCCCGCGAGGGTAGCCCGCGGCAATCAGCTCGCGCTCGACGGCTTCGCTTGGCGCGACCAGTGCCGCCGCATGTTGGCAGCGGCGGCGAATGCTTGCCCCGAACCGCGCATTGAGTTGCCAATGAACGTTGCCGGTCAAGCCGGCACCTTCCACTCGCAAGACGACCGGGAAACCTGCCTTGCGCCCACCCCCGATGGCGGCGTAAGCGTCATGTTTGAGCATCGAGACATAGGCCAAGTCGAACTCGTCGGCATGTGCCTGGAGCCAGCGCTGCAAAGACCGCATGTATTGGAAGGTTCCCCATCCGCGCAGCGAAGGTTGTGGTAGGCGAATGACCCGCCCGCCGCGATGAACGACTTCCGGCGGCCAGTCGGCCTGCCAACGCGCGGTTAGCAGCGTGGTTTCGACGCCGCGATCACGAAAACCGGCCATGAGGTTGGCCATCATGATTTCAGCACCGCCGACCAGTGGCCAAAATCGCCGCGTTACCAACACCAACCGCGGAGCGCTCACCCCGTACCCTCGTCTAGCTCATGAGGTTCCAGCGCCGCCAGATAAGGCAGGTTGCGGTACATGTCGTTATAGTCGAGCCCGTAGCCCACGACGAACTGATCGGGAGTCTCGAGCCCGACGTAGTCCGGATTCAAATCGACTTTCCGCCGCCCGCGCTTACGCAGCAGGACCGCGCTTTTGATCGACCTTGGGCCGAGCTCCGTGAGTTGCGTCGTTAACTTCCGCAACGTTTGCCCCGTGTCGAAGATGTCGTCGACAATCAAGACGTCTTGCCCGCAAATGTCGGGCAGCATGTCGCGGCGGACGATGACGCTTCCCGGGTGGGTTGTTTTACCACGGTAGCTGCTGGCGCGAACAAATCCGATTCGCATGGGCATTTCAAGCTGTCGGACCAGGTCAGCCAGCATAATGACACAACCGGTCAGGACGCCAACGACGACCAGCGGCCGTCGATCACCGTCGGCCGAGTTGCACCAGTCGGCCGAGATACGTCGTGCTAGTCCAGCGACTCCTCCGCGCAGTTCATCTTCGTTGAAAACAGGCTTCACGGCCTTTTTTTCTTGGCAGAAGGTCTCGCCGGCCGGGTTTGCGGCTTGTCGCGCAGGCGTTGGCTTCGGTTCACGATCGATCGGGGCTACCATTTTAGGGGCCCGTCCGCCCACCCGGTAGTCCGCCTTGGTGGGAAGCGATAAACTGCCGACGGGTACCATGCCCGCACACGCCGAGATGCGCCGCACGTTGGTCGGGCGCAGCGGCGGGTTTGCCGTACGTGGAGCGCTGCTGATGGTCGAACTGCCGGGAACGTGGACGGAAACTGAAGTCGCGGGTCACCCGTGCGATCTCTACGAACCGCCACGGCCAAGCGAACACGGCGACGCGGTTGTCTACCTGCACGGTGTGCATCTAAACCGCTTGGTTGACCAACCGGCGTTCACCGAGCAATTCGCCCGCCATGGATTGCGCGTGATCGCGCCGAGAACGGGTCCGACTTGGTGGACGGACCGCATTACCGAAGTGTTCGACGTCGAGATGTCGGCCGAGACATACGTGCTCGGCCACGTCATGCCATACGTTGCCGGGCGATGGGGAAGCCGTCCGCCGCGAATTGCGCTGCTGGGAACCAGCATGGGTGGACAAGGGGCGCTGCGCATGGCGTTTAAGCACCCGGATACGTTTCCCGTGGTGGCCGCCATCTCGCCGGCGATCGATTGCCAATGGCGCATGGAGCGGGGCGATCCGGTGCTCGAAGAGTTGTATGGTGATCCGGAATCGGCCCGGCAGGATACGGCCTTGTTGCACATTCACCCGCTCAATTGGCCGCGGCACATCTTTTTTGCTTGCGATCCGGGCGACGATCCGTGGTTTGAAAGCGCGGAAAAACTGCAAATGAAGCTCGCTTCGCTAGGAATCCCGTTCGAGTGCGACTTGGAAAGCGAGGCTGGCGGACACGGCTTTGCGTACTACAGTGCGGTGGCCGACAAGGCGGTCGGCTTTATTGCCCAGCGACTCGAGCGCGAGCGGCTGAGGATCGTTTGAGAGTCGCTTTGTTTCAGGGGCCTTGCGGCGGGGTCGATTGCTGGGAGGAGAGCAGATTCAAATCGAACCGCTCGGCATCGTTGACTTCGACATGGCCGGTGGAACGCCAGTAGAGGATTTTTCGCGCGGCGGTTCCGGATTGGGGAGTTCCGGCGCGAAGTTGCCGCCATAGTTCGGCTTTGCCCCGACCGATGCCCTCGAGGACGACCAGGTCTTTCGCTTCCGCGTAACGCATCTTATCGGCGCGTGCGTAGAAGGCCCCCGACTCGACCGTTGCGTTTCCCGAGGCTTCCAATTCCGCGTGCCGACCGCCGGCCGTTTCGAGTTGCACGACCTTCAACTCGTCGCAGTGCATCAGCATGCCTTGCGGATCGGGGTCGTCGAATACGTCGGGGCTGATCTGATCGCCCCACGAGTCGACCGGCCCGAACACCGTGACGATGCGGTCATAGAAGGTCATGCTTCGCTCGTTGAGATTGCCCGCCAGACCGCGTCGAAACTCGACGCCGAGATACGATAGACCGTCGCGGTTGCCGGTTTTGGGCAAGGTTCCAGAGCGGGCTCCGAGTCCGCTGGTGGCGGAAGTGGTGCCTCGCTGGACCAAGGTGAGCGAGCCAGGCCCCTCGGCCGTAATTTCACCCGAGGGGCGATGAATCGAAAGGTCGCCGGCACGCAATTGCTCGATGGACGTGAGCCTACCATCGGTATAGGTAAGGCTTTTGATGAACACCCCCCCGCGACAAGTGATCCTTTTTAGTTCGGGTCGCTGATCCCGCGGCGGATTGTTCAGATCGAGCCGCTGAAGGAAATCGACGTCCATCGTCTCGGTGTGAATGGTGCGATGGCTCATGCGGCTCGTGACGGCGTCTTCAAAACGCGCTGTACGGCCGTCGAATCGCATCTGGCGTTGCCAGGAGATTTCGAGCGGTTGTGGCGTGGCGACGGCGCGTCCTTCGAGGTCGCGATCCGCCGGCAAGACCATTTTTCCCGGCCCCTCGACGGCCAACCGATTGGCCGCGCGATCGAGCTGGATCGTGCCCCCTTCGATTGCCATGGATCGTGCCGTGACGCGAGCGGGCGTTCCACGCAACGTCACGAGGTGGCCGTTGCCGTCTTGGGCCTGAACTTCGATTTCATCGCCGCTGAGCCGTAGTGGTTTTTCGGTAACCTTCTCCGTCCAAAGCTCGGTGATGCGAACAGAATCGGACAGTCTTAGGGCGGTTAGCTTGGTGGCGATCTCGTCGCGCCGCAACTCGACCTGGAGTTTGCCGGCTTCGACATGAAAACGAGGGCGATGATCGGTCGCGCCGGCGGTCGCCGCTGCCGCGCCGAAAACGCCGCCGCCTTGCCGGCTTCCCACGTCGGCCGCGTAAAGAGGGGCAATCGCTGGATTGGGTTCCTCACGCGCTGTGGCCACGGCGGTTGACCCGCGGTGGTCGCCGCGTCGGTTTGGCGAGGACGAGACGGCCGCGGCGATGGGCGGTTCGATCGTTTCGAACCAGGCTTGCAGTTCGTTGACCGTTCCGGAAAGCTGCGCCATCTGGAACCGCACGTTGCCGCGGGCCATCATGCGATCCGGCTCGAGCCGTCCGGTGGTCGGTTGCGAGGTGTGCGGCGTGGCCGATGATTCACGCGGCGTCGCCTCACGGAGCCAAAGATAGATCTCCTCGCCGCTTATCTCGCCTTGGCCTTGCATGGAAAACCCGGCCTTGCCCAATAACGAAATCAGCGGCACTCCCTCATGGGGTACGAAAAACAGCGATTTGTTCCAATGAGCTGAAAACCGCGTCGCGGAATCATCGGGCAGGCTACTTCGAAGCCGGCCCGGGCCACTCGCCGAAAAGTTTCCCCAGGCGCCACTTTGGCCGGGTTGAAAATGAAGCACCGGCGCATGAATCTCGGTGTCGCCGCGCCGCAACAGCACCTCGCGTTGGCCGCGAAGGCTAGCTCGACCGGTGCGAAGGTTGTAGGTCATCTGTTGGCCGATCGCTTCCGCCGCGGAGCTGGGAGCGCGAACGATCACGGGGTTGCCGCGGGCTTCGAGTCGCTCGGGATCCAGCTTTGAGATCCGCGTCGGTCCCGCCGGTTTCGAACCGTCCGCCATGCCTTCGGCCGCGGAAAAATGGATGGCTACGAAGTCACCGTTCAAGGTGTCGCTCGGAGCGTCCGCGTTGTGTCGCACGACCTCGACCTGGTCGCGGAACGTGGCCACGGTCTGCTCGAAATCGAAACGGAACGGGCCGGCACAGCGAATCGAAAGTGGCCCGCTGTTGGTGGGGGCGTGGTCGTTCGGGGAACCCGTTGCCGGCTCTGGTTGATCCGCCGCCCGCCGTCTTTCAAGGTCGGCCAGATCAATGTGCATTTGCACGGCCTCGTGAAGCTCTAGCCAGCGGATCCCGCTCCCTTCCGATCCGCGCGCCGCGCCGGGGGTTAGTTCGATGTGCAGTCCGCGACCTGACCCGCGATGATTCCCCATGCGGAATTGAACCACATGGGGGCTGGTGATGGATTGCCGCGCAAGCACCGCGTCGCGCGCCGCTATCCGCAGGTCGTCTTCGGGTCCGGGCTGTTGGCCGTCGCTGCGGATGGTAATCGGGCCCATCAGGCGACCGCCGACAAGCGTACCGATTTCTCCGCGGCGAAAATCGATGGGCTTGTCAAACTGAAGCACGGCTCCTTCGGGGGCCTGCAGAACGATCGCCTTGCGGATCCACTCGTCGCTGCCGGCGGTCCGCCCGGAGGGCAGAAGGACGATCGTGCATGGGTGGATCTCGACCGTTCCGTCTTGCCGGTTGTGATATTTTTTCAGCATCAAACGGGCTTGAGCCGATTCCAGCACGATCGGCTCGCCGCGCTCCCACGCGCCTTCGGCAAACCATGCGGCAAAACCTTTGGGCAGCGCCGCCTGAGATTCGCTGGCGACAGGGTTGCCAGTCATGTTTGTCGAAACCGATGGCAGGCTCAATTGTGGTTCGATCCATGGAACCGCCAGCATCCAATAACCCCCGAAGGCAAGCATGACGACCGCCAAGCTAGCCGCCGTTCGACCCATGCGGCCACTTCGAGCCAATGCGGCGAACCCCCGGACAACACCGCGCAACACGCGCGCCGCGGACAAGCTTGCCACGGGTCGTTGGGTTTTGGGAGGGTGAAGGGGGCCGGACATGAGGGCGCTGTTACGGGGGGGGCGTGAGGGCGGCGTCCGCAGGCGTTCGGAGCGAATGAGTTGGTGACTTCGGCGGGCGAACCATGTGCCTTTGGGTTGGAAGCGGGA
>Ga0114931_10007095_pt1 | contig 13718 bp, 12 predicted proteins | sample 2SBtaG_FD_89579 | JGI IMG/M metagenome (GOLD analysis project Ga0114931, IMG submission 89579) | Deep subsurface microbial communities from Kolumbo volcano to uncover new lineages of life (NeLLi) - 2SBTROV14_V59a metaG | ecosystem: Environmental > Aquatic > Marine > Volcanic | place: Kolumbo...
CCGCGCCTTGAAATCAGGCTTGTACTGTTTCCGTTTCATCATCGCTGATCTCCTCTCGTTGAAGACCAGCAGACACCGAATCCGTAGCTTACGTCACTGTCCGATTTCCGGGGAGTAGCTCATGCTGGTATAGACGCCGACCACCTTGTCCGCGCCGATTAGGCTCTGGATCCAGTTGATCTGCAATAGGCTCGACATGAAAACCGGTACATCCAGCGCTTCGGCGACGTGCTTCTGGAAGTAGGCAAAAAAGCCACACTCCGCCGCGATGGCCCGGCATCCGTATCGATCCTGCAACTCGCGTGCCGCTGTCACGATCGGTTGAATATAGGAGTCCAAGTCCCTATCAGGGTCTTCGACGAGGCGACAGATGTCCAGGTTCGGAACCATCTGGTACTGGATCGGGAAGCCCCAGGCGCTGGCATTGCGCAAGTCTCCGGGAAAGCCGGGATAGAAATCTTCAAGCAGCAAGATACCGATGCCGCCGCCGTAGCCTATCTGGCCCTTACGTCCGCGGCTGTGCCTGATCAGGCGGTCCTTGTTCGTCGATTGCATGGTGAGACCTCCAACTACGGGCTGACTCAGGTGATCGGTGCGCCGCCGACGGCAATCCGTTCGTCGGCAAACTGATCGACGGCACGCGCAATGGCCTCTGGCATTTTCGGCGCTTCGTATTCATCGACGGCCCGCTTGTAGATCTGATGCGCGCGGACCGTCGCGTCCCGAGAGCCGGCGGCCTCCCAGGCTTTGTAGTTCAGTGTATTGGTGATGAGCGGGTTGTAGAAGGCCGACTCATAGCCGGCAATCGTCCGCTCGGTGCCGAAGAAATGCCCGCCCGGACCAACGAATTTGATTTCGTCGATCGACAGTACCTCGTCGTTGACGGGGACGGGGTCCAGCCAGACCTTCATCATCTGAAGGATCTCGACGTCGAGGATGAATTTCTCGAAGGACGAACACAGTCCGCCCTCGAGCCAGCCCGCGGCATGCATGACGAGGTTGGTGCCTGACGTGACGGCGGCCCACAGACTGCCTTGCGCCTCGTAAAGACACTGCGCGTCGACGGTGTTGGAATTATTAAAGTTCGCCGCACGGAACGGCAGGCCGTTGTGGCGCGCAAGTTGTGCACCAATCTGTACGGCCTTGTTCGATTCGGGCGTAGCAAATGCCGGCGCGCCCGTCTTCATGTCAACGTTCACCGTCTTGGCCGCTGTCACGACAGGCGCGCCTGGCCGCACGAGCTGGGCAAGCACGATGCCGGCGAGCGCCTCGGCATTCGACATGGCGACGGCGCCTGTGATCGGCAACGGCATCGTCGCGCCGGCTAGCGAGAACGGTGAAATCACGGGAAGCTGGTTATGGCGGGCGAGTTCGATCGTGCCGGACGCCATCGGGCCGTCATACTGCAACGGCGAGTTGGTGTTGATGATCGAATAGAGACGGGGACGCTCGGCCAGTTGTTCCCGGCTTTCGTACCCGAGGCTCCTGGCGACGAGTTCCATGCCGTCCCAAAGCCGCTGCCGGCTCTGGGCAAACAGGTACGGGACCTTGTCGGAGAGCTTTAGCATCGTACGTGTGCTCTCGATATGGCGGATGTCCACCTCGATGTCACCCGGTTCGACGGGCGAGCCCGCGATCATGTGGATGATGTTGAAGTACTGCCCAAGGCGCACGAAGTCCGCGAAATCCGCCAACGTGCCGACCCGGCGGCCCCGCTCGATATCGGAGCAGTACGGCGGACCTAGGACCGTCGTGAAGGCCAGCGCATCGGCGCCGATCTCGACGACCTTTTCGGGGTCGCGTGGAGTCAACGTGAAGGAACCTGGCGCGGTGCGTAGTGCCTCGGCGACAAGCTCGCGGCCGATGCGAACGTTCCCGTCGTCACCGACCAGAGCTCCGCCATTCTTGAAGACCTCCACCGCTTCGTCGTCGTTGAAGACGATGCCGATCTCCTCGAGAATCTTGAGCGACGTCTGGTGGATCGAAGCGATCTCGTCTTCCGAAAGGATTTCGACGAACGGCGTGCGAAGCCGCGGCTGGCCCCAGGGCAGTTGGGGGATCGGTTGCGCGCGGCGATCGTGCGTTCGGCGGGTTCGCTGTCGTGATCGGGTCATTGCCAGGATCCATCGTCAGTTCGGCAGGCTCAGGATCGCGCGCGCTTCCTGCGGCGTGGCCGGGTGACGCCCGTACTCCGCGCACAAGGATGCGACGCGCGCAACGAGTTCGGCGTTGCTGGCGGCCAGTCGATCTTTGTCGTAGCGAATATTGTCCTCAAGGCCCGTTCGGCAGTGGCCGCCGAGTTCCAATGCCCAGCGATTGACCTCGAGCTGGTGAAGGCCGAGCCCTGCGGCGGTCCAGGTCGCGTTCGGCAGGGTCTTCCGAAGTTCCGACAATTCGAACTCGAGAATCTCGCGCCGCGCCGGTTGGGCGCCCTTGATGCCCATGACGAACTGAACGTGCGGCGGTTCTTCCAGCAGACTCTCCGCCACCAAGTCTGCTGTGTTGTAGAGCATGGCAAGATCGAACAATTCGCATTCGGGTTTGATGCCGTATTCCTTCATCGTCGACGCCAGTCCGCGAATGAACTCTGGCGGATTTTCGTTGACGAAGGTCGGAAAGTTGACCGAGCCGGTGGCAAGCGAAGCCATATCCGGCTTGTGATGCAGCATGCCGCCCCGGGCGGAAAGTTCCCGGCCGCGCGCTCCTGTCGAGAACTGGATGATCATTCCCGGGCAATGTTTGCGGATCCCGTCCTGCACCGCAGCGAACTTGTCGGGATCGGAGGAGGGGCGCTCGTCTTCGTCACGCACGTGGATATGGACCAGGCTGGCCCCGGCCTCGTAAGCTTCATGGGTCGACTCGATCTGTTCCTCGACGGTGACGGGCACGGCCGGCGTGTCCGCCTTTTTCGGAACCGAACCGGTGATGGCGACGGTGATGATGCAGGGTGTTGTCACTCGAGGCCGAGATCCGGAAGGTCGTCGGGAACGGGAACCGTGTAGTTCAGATACGCGCGTCCGCCGTCCGCATAGACCGTCTGCCCGGTGATGTAGGAGGCGTCGTCGCCGGCCAGGAACGAGACAATGGAGGCAATCTCGCTCGCCTGACCCAGGCGACCCATCGGTGTGCGCGAGAGGATTCGGCGATAGGCTTCTTCGTTGGTGCTCAATCCGGCGGTCACCGGTGTGAGAATGGTGCCGGGCCCCACCGCATTGACGCGGACGCCGGTCGTCGCTAGGGCAATGGCGAAGATTCGAGTGAGCTGATTGATGCCGGCCTTCGAGATGCCATAGGGGACGCGATCGGAAATCGCCAGCTCGGCCTGTGCGGAAGACATGTTAACGATGGAGCCCGCTCCCTGTTCGACCATCAGCCGTGCCGCTTCCTGGGTGCCCCAGAAGGTTCCCTTCAGGTTGACGTTAAGGACGTCGTCGAACTCCTTCTCGGAGAGCTCCAGCGCCGCGGTCGAGCATGAGACCGCGGCGTTGTTGACCATGATGTCCAGCCGGCCGAAGCGATTCCTGGTTGCCGCGATAAGTTCGACGATATCGGAGCGTTTCCCCACGTCGCAGGTCGTCGCAACAACGCGCTCTCCGGCGGCGTCCAGTTTAGCGACCGCTTTCCCAAGCTTATCGCTGTTGACGTCGGAAAGCACGACCATTGCACCATCGTCGAACAGACGTTTGGCGCAGGCTAAGCCGATCCCCTGCGCGGCACCGGTCACGATGGCGATCTTGTCCTTGTGTTGCGTCATGATCCTACTCTTTCGGCTGACCGGCGAACGGGCCGAAGCCGCCGCCGCCGGCTGTTTCGAACACTACTCGGTCCCCGGGGTTTAACACGTGCTGCCCGGAGCTATCGATGGATTGCCCGGCGATCTCCAACCTTGCCGCTAAGCCGTCCGCCCCTCCGAGCAGACCCGGTGGTGGACATCGTAGTCTGTTCAAGATGAAGGAACCGACCGCGGGTGAGCTACCCCGAAGGCTAAAGTCAAAGTGGATGCCGTCGCCGCCACGATGAGCACCTTGGCCGCCGGACCCGCGCCTGATCGAACGATCGTGCACTTCGATCGGCGCCTGCGCCTCGAGGACCTCGATTGGTGTGTTCGCGAGATTGCTCGGGAAACTGATGGCGGACGTGCCGTCGCTGCCCTGCGACGCCCCTTGGCCGGATCCAACGAAACAGTTCACCGAGTACCGCCGTTCGCCGCGAATGCTGGCCAACTGGAACGAGTTTGACGGCGATCCCGGCGGCGCCTGCACCTGATCCGGCATCACCTGGACCAGGGCGCCGAAGATGGCCGGGGGCAGCAGATGCCCGATCATGCCGCGCGCGCCGCATGGCGCCGGGCGCTGCGGATTGAGAATCAGTCCTTCGGATACCATGATGCTGATGGGCCGGAAACTCCCTTCGGCGTTGGGAATCCACGGTGCGAAAACGGCCTTCAGCGCATAGGCTGTATAGGCGAACGTATAGTTCCGGACCGTGTTGATCGCGAGGTTGACCTGTTCCGTCGAGCCGGAATAGTCGACGATGATTTCATCGCCCGAGATGGACACAGCGCACTTGATGACGACTTTGCCGTCCTTGATCTGCTTCGGTCCATCATTGGTGATCTCATATTCGTAGCGTCCGTCGGGCGCCTTGGCGATCGCTTCGCGCATGGCGTTCTCGGTTCGCGTGACGACCTCGTTCGAAAATGACTCGACCGAGATGCCGGTTTCGTCCAGCAGGCTTCGCAGCCGTTCACCGAGAGACTGGCAGCACGCGATCTGCGCCCAGATGTCGCCGACGGTCTCATTGGGGACACGCACGTTGGCGCGGATCACGCGGAAAATGGTTTCGTCCGGCTCGCCGCCACGAAGGATTCGTGTCGGTGGAATCTGAAGGCCTTCTTCAAAGATCTCGATGTTCTGCGGGTTGCGGAGGCGCCCGCCGATATCCGGCAAATGGCTGACGACGCCGGCGAACGCGACGAGCTTCCCGCCGTGGAATATCGGCATCGCCAGCGTTGCGTCGTTCAGGTGTCCGCTGCCCAGCCACGGGTCATTGGTGATGAAGGCATCGTCCGGGCGCATGAGCTCTATGCCGAACTCGTCGATGAAGTGACGAATGCTGGCCGGCAGCGTGCAGATGAACGATGGAATGCTCTGCGTCGACTGCGCAATATTGCGGCCTTCGGCATCAGTCAGCACGACGGCGAAGTCGTTCGCTTCGCGGACCAGCGTCGAAAACGATGCCCGGACGAAGTTCGCGGCTGCTTCATCGACGACACTCGTCATTCGCGTCCAAAGGATCTCGAGTGTCACCGGGTCCATGCCCGTCACGCCGTTCATTGTCCCGCCTCCAGCAACTCGACCTCGATGGCCAGCGACGGTAGTACCCGGACCTTGCTCGGGTAGGCGACGATCAGCGTCGACTCGTTCTCCGTCACGACCAGCGGCCCGTCGAGGCATGTCCCCGCTTCCAGTTCGTATCGTGAATAGACCGGGACGTCTGCATAGCTCCGTTGCAGCGGCAGATAAATACGCCGCAGGCCGGCCAGGGCGTCGACTCCACCCGTGTCGGATGTGAGCCGGTAGCGCCGGGTCTGGGCTTCGGACTCACCCTTGAGCCGCCACGTCACGGCTTCAGGGACACCGCCGGGAACTAGGTTGCCGAATGTCGCCCTGTAGCTCTCTTCGAATCGTGCGATGACCAGTTCGCGGTCGTAAGGCGTCAGTTCGCGTTCGCACACGTCGACGTTGACGCACGCGCCTTGTCCGACGTATCGGACGTCGGCTGACAATCGCCAGCGGATATCTCTTTCAACGATGCCGCAGACCCGCAAGTCCGCGACGATCATGGCGCGGGCCTCATCCACGCGTCGCGCGTGTTCGGCCCGATCAAGATGTGCAAGCGGTTCGATGCGCGACCAGGACATGTCCGACCTGGCTGGGGCTGCCAGGAACCCGAGGCACGAACCGACACCGGAGGCGATCGGGCAGACGATCTTCGAAATCCGGAGCCGCCGGGCAACATCGACGGCGTGAACCGGCCCGGCGCCGCCTGTCGCGACCATCACGAAGTGCCGGGCGTCGTAGCCCTTCTCGGCGATGTGGGTTCGTGCGGCGGCGGCCATGTTTTCGTTCACGATCTCGTGGATTCCGAGCGCGGCCTCGGTGGTTGACAAGCCGATCCGCTCACCGATGGTCGCCAACGCGCGTTCGCCCGCAGCGGTGTCGAGACACATCTTGCCGCCGAGGAAGGCATCGGGATCGAGGTATCCCAGGTGCAGGTCCGCATCCGTGACGGTCGCTGTGTCCCCGCCGAGCCCGTAACAGGCCGGTCCGGGCTCCGAGCCGGCGCTTTCGGGGCCGACCTTCAGGAGTCCCAGTTCATTCAGCAATGCCATGCTGCCGCCGCCGGCGCCGATTTCGATCAGGTCGATGCTCGGTACGACCGCGGGCAACCCGCTGCCCCGCCGGAAGCGTTGGACGCGGCCGAACTCTAAGATGTGCGTGATCGCGGCCTGTTGATCAACGGCGACGCAGGCCTTGGCGGTCGTGCCGCCCATGTCGAAGGCGAGTACGCGCTCGTAGCCTCCGACTGCGGCGCAGTTGATGGCACTGAGCACGCCCCCTGCCGGGCCGGATTCGAGCAGCCGTATCGGGAAACGGGCAGCCAGTTCGGCCTTCGAAAAGGCGCCGTTCGACACCATGATGTCCAGTGTGGCGTCCAAGTGCAGCGAGTCGAACTTCTCGGCGAGCAGACCGAGATAGCGCTCGACGATGGGCTGGACATAGGCGTTCGCGGCGACGGTGGACATGCGTTCGAACTCGCCGATCTCGCGCGCGACGCCGGACGAAATCGAAATCGACATGCCCGGCGCCAGGTCGCGGACGATTTCGGCCGCGCGTTCCTCGTGCGCCGCGTTGACGGCGGCATGCAGAAAACAGATGGCGACCGCCTCGTAGCCTCCCGCGGCGATCTCACGTGCGGCGGCTTTCACGGCCTCTTCGTTGAGCGCTGTCCAGGCCTCGCCGTCCGGACCCATCCGCTCCTCAATTTCAAAACGATCGTCGACGTCGATCAACGGCTCTGGATACTCGAGAAACAGATCGTAGGTCGCGTAGCGCATTTCGCGCCGTATATCGAGGCAGTCGCGCATGCCGCGGTTCGTCAACAGCGCCGTGCGAACACCTTTTCGTTCGATCAGCGTGTTCGTGATCAGGGTCGTGCCGTGGACGATTCTGCCGACATTGCGAGGCGAGAACGCCTCGTCCGTTCCTTTCATGATTTGCATCATCGAGGATATCACCGTACGGATCGCCTCGCCGGGATCGCTATAGGTCGTCAGGCTCTTGCCGAGGACGATCCGTTCATCGACGGTGTCGAGCAGGACCCCGTCGGTGAACGTTCCGCCGATGTCGACGGCAATCTGATAGCGCTTTTCGGGCTCGTTCATCGCCGATTATCCCAGGTGAGTGATGGTCGCTTCAAAGGCGGCGATCAGTTGGTCATCGACGGGAATGCCATGTTCCCGGTGGTCCGCTTCGATGGCGCCCACCCGGTCGCCCGGTAGCCGGACCTCTTCGTTGCCGGCGGCCGGTTCGCTTTCCCTGATCATCTCGGCGAGTTCCGCCGCATGCGCGGCGAACGGTTTTCTTCCGCCATTGGGGCGGACATCGATCGCGAGAAAAAAATGAGACACACCCGAAGGCGTCGTTCCGTCGTCGTTCAGGTTTCGGATGTCCCAGCCATGCAAATCGCCCACCAGCGACGCGCACAGCAGTTCAACGGCCAGAGCGATCGCGTAGCCCTTCGCGCCGCCGAACGGCTGAACGGTGCCCGCCATGCCTTCGCGGGCGTCGGCCGTGGGCCTACCTTCGGGATTGAGTGCCCAGGTGTCGGGAATCTCCTCATTGGCTTCGGCGGCCTTGCGCAGCCGGGCGCGTGCGATCGAACTCGACGCCATGTCGATGATCAGGGGCGCCTGTCCGGCGAGCGGGAAGCCCATGGCGACCGGGTTGGTGCCGAGGATCGGAGTCCTGCCGCCCCACGGCGCCATGGTGGGCGAGGCGTTGGAAAAGGCCAGTCCGATCACGCCGCGCCGGGCTGCGCGTTGAACATAGAAGGCGCCGAGCCCGAAATGGTTCGATTGGCGAGCCGAACAGCCGCCGATGCCGAATTGCTCGGCCGCCGCGATGGCGACGTCCATGCCCCTGGTCCCGACCACGACGCCGAGTCCGTTGTCGCCGTCGAGCCTTCGCATGGCAGGGCCATCCTTCTCGACCGAAAGATCGGGGTTCGGGTTTACGGCGCCGGATCGCAGATCCTTGACGTAGGTCGGCAGGTGAAAGATGCCGTGCGTCTTAGAACCGCGGAGCTGGCCATAGACGATCCCCTCGGCTGCGACGTCGCGGTGATCTTCAGCTACGCCGGCGAGGTTGAGGAGGGTCGACACGATCTCCTCGAGCTGTTCCGCCGGCGCCCGCTCGTCGGGGCGAAGCCGCGAAAGATCGATGGCGGGTTGAATGTGCTTTTTCATGCTGCCTCAAACCAACCGAAATCGCGGAACGTGGAAATTGCCTTCCCGATCGATGACGAGTTTGACGTCGGCACCGATACCGATCGCGTCCTCCCAGCCCTCGCCCGTGACATTGCTGAGAAGCCGCGCGCCTTCGTCGAGTTCGATGACGGCGACGTTGTAGGGAACGCGGTCCTTGAGCGCCTCGTGATACACCGTGTGATACACGACCCAACTGATCACGCGGCCGCGGCCCGAGGACGGCGACCAGCTGGTCTCCGGCGACAGGCACCGGGGACAATTGCTGCGTGGCGGCAACCATCGATTTCCGCACGCGTCGCAGCACTGAATGTTCAGGATGCCGCCGGCGATGCCTTCCCAGTATGCACGGTTGACATCGGTGATTTCCGGCGTCGGCAGAAGCTCGGTCATGTCTTAGGCTCCCAGCACGAGGGTTGCGTGGGTGTGCATCGAGCCGCCCTGGTTGCTGACGACGCAGGTGCGTGAGCCCGGGACCTGAAGAGTGGCTTCGCCGCGCATCTGGCGCACGCCCTCGATGACCAGTTGAAGGCCCGGGGTGCCTGTCTCGGATAGCAGTCCGCCACTGGTGTTGAGCGGCAGTTCCGCATCCCAGTTGAGTCCGCCTTCCGCAGCCAGGGGCCCGGCGCGGCCGGGCAAGCACAGCCCGTAGTCCTCGAGGGTCATCAGAGCCGTCACGGTGAAGCAGTCGTAGATCTGTGCGACGTCGATATCCGAAGGCGTCACGCCCGCCATCTCGAAGGCGTCCCGCGCCGACGAACCGGCGAGTGACGATGTCAGGTCGGGACGCAAGTGCACATCCCAGCTTTCCTGCGCTTGTCCGAGTCCCAGAACCGGGACCGGCTTATCGACGCCGAGCTGCCTGGCGCGTTCGGCCGACATCACGATGACCGCACAGGCCCCGTCGGAAATTAGGGCGCAGTCGTCCCGCCGCAAAGGCTCAACGACCCAGGGGGCAGCCAGGTAGTCGTCCATCGTGATCTGCTTGCGAAGGTGCGCGTTCGGATTTTGCGTTCCGTGCGCGCGGCACGTCAGCGCCACACCGCCGAAGTGCTGATCCGCGCTTTTGTGTTTGTGCCGATAGGCCTGGTGGATCATGGCGTAACCGGCGGCCGTCGAAAACCAGCCGAAAACGGCGTCGTCGCCTCTGGGGCGGTGATACACGGCGCGGCTGCCGGTTCGCGGCGTATCGCCGTAACAGATTACGGCGATGTCGAGCATACCAGCCTCGATGGACAGGGCCGCGTAAGCGACGGCCGCGATGTTGGCGGCGCCGCCCTGGTCGATCGAGCAGCCGATGCGAGGCCGCAGCCCGAGGGCTTCGGCGACCTTCTGTCCGTAGAGGATCGACGGTTCCGAGTTGGCCATTTTGACCAACACCCCGTCGATCGCGTCCTTGTCGATACCGGCGTCGGCCACGGCGTTGCCGACGGCTTCCGAGATCAGGGAAATCCGGTCGCGGCCCGGGTGTTTACCGTAGGCGGTGTGGCCGATGCCGGCGATGACGGTACGGCCACGCATCAGATGACGCCCTCGTTTCTCAGGTTCTGCACTTCGTCGCTCGAAAGCCCCAGGTGGTCCCCATAGAACGACTCGTTGTCGGCGCCATAGGCCGGGCTGGGGTTGTACGGAATGCGATCCATGTCATCCATTCGAAGCGAGCTCCGGCACACGACGATCTTTCCGCACTGGGGGTGATCGATGTCCAGTAGGACGCCGCGCTCGCGCAGCACCGGATCCCGGACGACCTCGTCGAGGTCACGGACGGGCGCGCAGGCGACGCGGTTGGCGCTGAGATGATTGAAAAGCGCCGGACGCGGCCAGGTCCTGGTCCATGCGGACACCATCTCGTCGATTTCATCCATCGCCGCGACGCGGTCGCGCATCGTCTCATAACGCGGGTTGTCGATCAGGTCATGCCGGTCCATCGCCCCGAGCAACGCCTGCCAGTGCTTGTCGTTGTTGCAGATGATGGCGATATGCCCGTCGGCGGCGGGATAGACGTTGTAGGGACACAGGGACAGTCCGCCGTGACGGTTGCCGGTGCGCAGCGGAATGTCGTCGCGATCGCCGTGCAGCATGCCGATGGTCGACGCGAGCGATGGATAGACCGCTTCCAGCATCGAAATGTCGATGTATGCGCCCTCGCCGGTGACGGCGCGCCGATAGAGCGCCAGGGTAATCGCGCCGAACATGTGCACGCCGCCGAAGAAGTCGCAGAGCGCGGCGCCGGACTTGACCGGCGGGTTTTCCGGATAGCCGGTGATGCTCATGACGCCGGACATTGCCTGGATTGTAAGATCCATGGCCTGATAGTCGCGATAGGCGCCGGACTGGCCATAGCCGCTGCCCGAGGCGAAGATGATCGACGGTTTGATAGCCGAGAGCGTCTCGTAGTCGATCCCGAGCCGCTTCATCACGCCCGGCGCATAGTTCTCGACGACGACGTCCGCATCGCGGACTAGCTCAAGAAACATCTCCCGGCCCCGATCCGTCTTGAGATTAAGCGATACGGACCGTTTGTTGCCGTTGAGCATGGCGAACGGAACGCCCGCGCCGCTGCGGGCATCGCGCCGCCGGAGGAACTCGCCGCCAGGGGGTTCGACCTTGACGACCTCGGCGCCCGCTTCGGCCATGAGGAACGTCGCATACGGGCCGTTGTAGATCTGTGTCAGATCAAGGACCAGGATGCCGGTCAGGGGTTGCGTTGAAGCTGGCATGGCGGGCGGACCTATTTTCCCTTGAAGTCGGGTTTGCGTTTTTCGGCAAAGGCTTCCTTTGCCTCCCGAGTGTCTTCGGAATGGTGGAGTATCCGATTGACCATCTGTTCCATGCGGAGGCCTTCCGCCAAAGACATGTCACGCGAACGAACCGCGAGTTCCTTGGCCGCTTGGAGCGCCAGCGGCGCGTTGGCGGCGATTAGTCCGGCCATTTCGAGCGCCGCGTCCATGAGGTCGGAAAGCGGTACGACCCTGTTGACGAGGCCCCAACGCGCCGCCGTCTCGGCATCTATGCTGTCGCCGGTTAGCAGCATCTCCATGGCGACGCAGTAGGGCATCTGCTGCATGATACGTTGCGTGCCACCGTTTGCGGCGATAATGCCGCGCTTCACTTCGGCTAGGCTGAAGGCCGCGTTCTCGGAGGCGACGCGGACATCCGTCGCCAGCATCAGCGTCATGCCGCCGCCGATGCAGAAGCCGTTGATCGCCGCGATCACCGGTTTCCAGACCTCGAGGCCCCGGTTTAGCAACTGGCCTTTCTGCGTGAGCCAGAGCTCGGAGAGTTCCTGATCGCGGCCGACCCAGCTCTTGAGGTCGGCGCCGGCGCAGAACGCCTTGTCGCCGGCACCGGTGATCACCGCGACCCGCACGCCAGGGTCGTCGCGCACGCGGGTCCAGGCATCGGACAGGCCCTGGTAGTGCTCGGCATCGAGCGCGTTCCGCCTTTCCGGGCGGTTGATGGTGATGACGGCAACGCCGTCCGTTAGGTCGAAATCAATGGACATCGGTCACCTCGAGGCCGGCATTCAGGCCGTCAGGAGTTCAGCAGGTGGCGGGCGACCACCATCCGTTGCACCTCGGACGGCCCTTCGCCGATCCGTTTGATGCGAAGTTCCCTGTACCAGCGTTCGATCGGCAGTTCCTTCGCGACGCCCATGGCGCCGAACATCTGCACGCAGCGGTCGATGACGCGCCAGGCGGTTTCCGTCGACGTTACCTTGGCGATCGACGCGTCAATCTTGATGCCGTGACCGAGGTCCGCCTTCCAGGCCGCTTGGTGCGTCAGGAGCCGGGCGGCCCGGAGCTCCATTTCGGAATCGGCGATCATCCACTGGATCGCCTGCTTGTCGGCCAGGGGCGATTTGAACGCGACACGTTCCTTGACCCATTCCGTCGCCATTTCGAGTGCGTACTGGGCAATGCCGATGACGGCGGCCGAGTAGGGCACGCGCGCGTGCACCAACCACTTCTGACAGATGGAAAAGCCTTCGCCTTCGTCGCCGAGCCGGTTCCCGATCGGGACTTCCACGTTGTCGAACGTCAATTCGTATGGCGAGTAGGAGCGGATGACCTCGATCGAGCGCATGCTGAGGCCGGGTGTATCCTTGTCCACGATGAAGGCCGTGATGCCGCCGCGCTCGCCCTGTTCGCCGGTTCGCGCGAATACGATTCCCCAGTCCGCGTTTCCGGCGGCTGTGATCCACATTTTCGTGCCATTGATCACGTAGTTGTCGCCATTCCGAATAGCCCGGGTGCGGATCGAGCGCGCCGGATCGGCGCCCCCGGTGGCTTCCGAGATCGCGACGAAACACTTGGTGCCTTTCTGGATTCCGGGCTTTCCGTAACGTTCGATCTGATCGTCGCTGCCGAGCCAGATGACGCTGGGCGGGTCGATGCCGAATGCACCGCACGCCGGGACGTAGGCGCCCATTCGACACTTCGCCGCTTCTTCCGCGACGACGACCTGACCGAGCAGACCGAGACCGCCGCCGCCATATTCTTCGGGGGACGCGAGGCACCAGAGTCCCAACGCCTTGGCCTTGTCGTTTAAGGCAGCGAGTTCATTCGGCGGCAACGCGAAACAATCGTGCGGCTGCTCCTCTTCGACGGGACGAACCTGTTCCTCCATGAACCGCCGGACGGTGCTTTGCAGCATCGTCAGTTCCTCCGGAAGAATGCCGACACCCATGAAGTCCAATGCCACGGTCATCTCGAAAAACCCGATTCAATCAATGCCAGTTGCCCATCCCGATGGAGCGGCGAATCGCCCTGATGCGCCGAACACCGTTGAGCAATCCTGTTGCATACCTTCCAGCCGATCACAACAGATTAACTCATTATTCGATGCATAATATCAATATACAATACATATAACGAGAGCTTCGCGTAACGGAGCGGGTGCGGTGGCGGCCGGTTATCTGGCCTTTTGAGCGCGGTCACGCGGTGTTCCGCGCCGTTTGACGGCCTGGTTCGGGGCTATGCCATGTCGATCGCTCGGGTTCTTCCAGCTATTGGGCGCGGCGCCCCCATCAGGCGGCCAGCACGAGCGCGCGACGCAGGTTGATGGCGGCGCACATCAGGCTGAGGTGGCAGTGGTTGCGGCTCAGGCCGATGTAGCGGACCCGCCGGTAGCCGTAATGGCGCTTCATGGTGGCGAAGCCGCGCTCGAC
>Ga0114931_10007096_pt1 | contig 13713 bp, 9 predicted proteins | sample 2SBtaG_FD_89579 | JGI IMG/M metagenome (GOLD analysis project Ga0114931, IMG submission 89579) | Deep subsurface microbial communities from Kolumbo volcano to uncover new lineages of life (NeLLi) - 2SBTROV14_V59a metaG | ecosystem: Environmental > Aquatic > Marine > Volcanic | place: Kolumbo...
CATCTTGGAGCGGTCGCGGGTCAGCTCCTCGATGGCTTGCGTGAGGGCGTCCGGGGGCAAGTCCGGATTCAGCGCCTCCAACGCCGCTCGCAGGCGCGGCACGAGGATTACCTCATGTTCTGTCTCGCGGCCTTCGCTGGACTTGCCGCCCGCCCATTCGTGGAACAGATTCGCCGTCTCCCACCCGAGCCACTCGAACTCCTGGATCGCCGGTTGCTGGACCAGCGAATCTTCCGAGAACCCCTTGAGGACATCCTTGGGGGCCTGGACGTAGACAGGTTCGGACGGCTCGTCGGGCGTCACTCTGCGGCCACCTCCACCATCGGTTCGCCGATCTCGGACACGTCGATCTCGCCGGAGATCAGCTTGGGAAGAAGGAGATCGCGTTGGGTGCGGAGGTTGGTGTTCCGAAGCATCAGATTTCGGGTTTGGGCAACTATCATATCGACAAATTCGTTGAATTGCCGCAAGAGGTTGGTCGTCGGTGTGGGCAAGGGATACGCAGTCAACACTTTCCAATTAGCGCGCGGCATCTTCGTGCCCTGAGAGGTCTGCGAGGAGTGGTCCACGAAGCGATCACTTGAGGTGCAGCACAATACCATGGAAAGCGACTGTTGCTTGGTGGGCCGGATCACTATCGTGTCGGATGAACAGATGCCGTCGAAGGGCGCGATGCTCACCTTGTGAAAGTACGGTCGTATTTTACCAAACAGGACATCGCCACGACGAAACTTCAACTTGGTGCTTTCCACGGATGCCGGGTCACCCCACCGCGACAGTGTGACCGAGCGACGTGGAATGTGTTCCAGACCCACATAGGGTGTATCTAGTGGCACTGTGGAGGGATCGACAGCCTCCCGAACCTCAGACGCAAAATCTCCAAGCCTAGTAGACTCCCACCCCTCCGGGACCGGCCCGATCTCGCTCTCGACCATCTTGACGCCCTCATGGCCGGGGAAGCGGAAGTGGACGAACCATTCCTCGTAGAGCCGCCGGGCCATCTCCTCCAGGATCGCGATGCGGCGCGTGTTGTTCTCGATCAGGTCGTCATAGGCGGACAGGATGGCGGCGATGCGGCGTTGGGTGGGGAGCGGGGGCGCTCTCAGCAGTATCTGTCTAAGATCGCGTATGGGTATCTGCGGCTGTGCTGAGCCTGAAGCGAAGTTGCGGAGCTTTGTTTGGAATTCCTTGCTGCGCATCACTCCGAACAAAAACTTCGGATCGAGTCGGCTCTGGTCTACACGGATGATCAGCATTTGCGCATTAATTAGCGCGATAGGCATGGAACTCGGGGACAAGGCGACCTTGCCGATGCTCCCTCGTGTTGTCATCAGAAGGTCCAGAGGCTTCGCACGTCCCTTCTTGATCGTGTCAGCCTTCTCAACCGAAATATAATTAAGCGAGCTAGTGTTTATACAATCATCAGTGAAGTTTGTTGAGTTTAAGAAGGGAACGCCTTCATCAAGAAACTCGTCGCGCTTCGGGTACCGGCTGGAGCGGTCTCCATCAATGATTTCTATCGGCCACTCGCCAAGTGGCTGCGTCTTCCACTCCGTTGGCTGGTTCACGCCCGCGCCTCCAGCAGGTGGGCCACGTTCTCCGCGATCTGCTCCTCCAACACCGCCGACTCCGCGTTAAGCTGCTCCAGCTCCTCGTTTAGCTCCTCCAATCGCTCGGTAAACTCGAACTCGTCAGGCGCGCGATCAGCGACGCCGACATAGCGACCGGGGTTGAGGCTCCAGCCCTGCGCCTCGATCTCCTCGATGGTGGCGACGCGGGACAGGCCGGGCACATCGGCGTAGCTGGTGCCACCGAAGGTCTCGTGCAGCATCTCGTCGCTGCCGTGGACCAACTCCGGCTCCTCGCCCCGGTACATGCGCACCACGTTGGCGAGGAACTCCAACTGCGCCGGCGTGAACTCCCGGTGCGCCCGGTCGATCTGGTGATAGATGTTGCGGGCGTCGATGAACAGGACGGTGTTCTTGCGGTCCTCCGGCTTGCCCTTGTCGAGGAACCAAAGGGTGCAGGGGAGCGTCACCGTGTAGAAGAAGTTCGAGGCGATGGAGACCACCACGTCGACCGCGCCCGACTGGATCAGCTTCTTCCTGATCTCAAGCTCCGTGCCGCGCGCATCGCCCGCCGAGTTGGCCATGACGAAACCCGCGCGGCCGGTCTCGTTCAGCGCCGCGTAGAAGGTCTGTATCCAGAGGTAGTTGGCGTTGTCCGGCTTGGGCAGACCGAAGCGAAAGCGCGGGTCGTCCTTGAGCCGATCCTTGTCCACGCCGGAGACGTTGAAGGGCGGATTGGCCATGACGAAGTCGAAGCGCCCGCCGAGCTTGTCGGTCGCCTCGTGGGGGTCGGTGTAGTAGGCGTTGGCCTCGCGAATGTCGCCGCCGAGGCCGTGGACCGCGAGGTTCATCTTGGCGAGCTTCAGGGTCGTCGCGTCCTTTTCGACGCCGAACACGCTCAGATCGCTGCCGGGCTTGCCCGCGTGCGCCTTCACGAACGCGCCCGATTGGACGAACATGCCGCCGGAGCCACAGGCGGGATCGTAGATGCGGCCGTGATTCGGCTCGATGATCTCGACGATCAGGCGCACGATGCTGGTTGGCGTGTAGAACACGCCGCCCTTCTGGCCTTCCTGCATGGCGAAGTTACCGAGGAAATACTCGTAGACCTTGCCGAAGGCGTCACCCTCCATCTCCACCGGGCCGAGGAGCTTGATCAACTCAACCAGGATCGCATTGTCGATCTGGGTATAGCTGCGCGGCAGAACGCCCGTGAGGTCGGGGTTCTCGTCTTCGATCGCGCCCATGGCATCGTTGAGGAGGCGCCCGATGTTGTCGCCTTCGGGCAGCTTCTGGAGATGGGAAAACCGTGCCTTGGGCGGCAGGAAGATCACACCCTCGGCCTGATAGTCGGCCTTGCCGATCTTGCGCCGCGCGCCCGCGCCGACCTTGCCGATGCGTGCCTCGACCTCCGCGAAGCGCTTCTCGGCGTAGCGCAGGAAGATCAGCCCAAGGACGGGGGTCGAGAACTCCGCCGGGCGCAGCCCCGAGTTGGCCCACAGCTGGTTCGCCACCGCCCACAGCCGCTTTTCGATGTCGTTGCCGTTGTTCGTCGCCACTTGGCCCCCCTCCTGTTTGCCACAGCCTACTCGAGATCGGCGCCCTGGACCAACACGTTAGGCGGCGGGGGGCGCCTCAAGCGGAGGGATGCGCCGAAACCGTGCCCGGGCAGTAAGTCGGCGCCCACGCCGTATGCCGAATGCCGACTTCATCGGAGGTTTTGAAGGGAGGTAACCATCGGACGGAAAGCACCTGTTGGAAGTTTAGGGAACGGGACATTCAGGCGCCTGGCAAGCGCAACTAAGCAATTTCGGATTTTTGCCGGAACGGCCTAAATAACCAGTCAGTTATCGATGTCGTGGTGGCCGGCTCACAATCAAGCAGGCGCGCCAAGGCTGGCAGGGCTTCCTCCGACATGTGGGGCAGGTGTACATCGCCAAAGACATATGGAACCGACAATTGCGCGGGATTGACAAAGACGATCGCTGCGCCGGCTTCGCGCGCGCGCGTGACAATCTCGGCGGCGGACGATACCGCCAATTGCGTGCCGATGACGATCAGGACGCCGCAGTTTTCTATGGCGGCCCGGGCGGCACGCCATGCCTTGGGTGGGATATCTTCGCCAAAGGCAATGACCGCGGGCTTGAGCAAGTCACCGCAGTGGGAGCAGCGCAGGTCATACTTGTGCCATAGCGCGACCTTTGGCCACGGGGTAAGGCGGCCACAGCCCAGGCAGTGCACCTCGCCGATGTGGCCATGGAGTTCGACAATGTTGTCTGACCCCGCGGCGTGATGCAGGCGATCGACGTTTTGTGTCGCAATCGCGGTCAGCCAGCCATGGTGTGCCATGGCGGCCAGGGATTGGTGGCCGATATTGGGTTGCGCCGTTCGTAACCGTTCGCGGAATTTGTTACAGGCTTCCCAGTACACCCGGCGGCACCGGGGAGAATCGATAAAGCGTTGCCAAGCATAGGCGGCGACGGGAATATCCGGATCCAGCCAAGCACCAGACACATAATCCGGAATGCCGGACCCGGTGCTGATGCCGGCCCCCGTCAAGGCCACAACCGGCCGGCCTTTCTTGATGCTTTGCCGAATAGCCTCGGATACATAGCCCAGGGCCGGATCGGTAATTAGCGAACCGGCATAAGTGCGGGCAACGATCAGGGTGGCCCAGGTTGCCAGGATAAAAGGCGAGAGAAGGGGTGGTACAGCCGCTGTCAGAGGGCTCGATGACCACAAGAACCATATGCCGGCCCCTAACGCAGCGGCAACGGTACCCGCCCGGGTGCCCAGCGATGATCCGGCGAGGAAGGTAGCATGAATACCGAAAGCGGCTGGCGCGACGGTAAAGCCCCATAGCGCCACCGGGCCAAGGATTTGTCCGTCCATCCACCAACCCGTCGCCAAGGCGGCCGAACCAGTCAAGATCGTGGTCCAAAGGGTTGCCGAAGGTGACTTCAACGCCATCGCGCCGATAATAAAAGCGACCGCCGGGAGAAAGCCGAGCGGACCGACACCTTCAAATGCCGACAGCTGCCAAAACGACTGGCCGAAAGTCGCGTATAAACTGCTGATCAAATAGATGGTTAGAACAGCCGGTAGGGACAGTATCGGTAATTCGGCAGCCGCTAGGGTTCGGCGAAGTACCTGCTCAAGGGCCAGGCACAATATGATTGCCGCGGCCAGAACCGGGAAATTGAAACCTCCCCCCGATAGCTGTGCACCGAAGAAAATACCCACGATGGCAAGATTGGGACAGGGCAGGCCGGCGCCTTTTTCGACAGAGTTCCATGTATGAAAGCTGTAGGCGACGGCCGTGCCGATTGCCGCGCCGAGGAGGCAGCCGAGCGCCGCCCAAGGCGATAAAAAGGCGATGCCGGCAAGAACAAGAACGCCGCCCAATGCTCGATCGCTGAAGGCAAGTTGCCCGATACCGGTCAGGGTGACTCTTGGCCAGTGTTTAAAGTGAAAAACCATCGGGCCGCAACCGGCTGGGTATTTGGTCGAGACTGAAAATATCCTGCCAGGTTTCTTGCCGCCGGATGACCTCGGCTCCGTCCGGTCCTAGTAGGACGGTTGCCGGGCGGGGCTGGATGAATTGCATGGATTGCGTCTGGCAGTATGCGCCGACATTGGATATCACCAAGGGATCGCCCGATTTTAGCGGTGGCAGGAGCGCCCGTTCCCGCAGCACATCGATCTGCATGCAAAGTGGGCCGTAAATGTTGACGGTCTCCAGCTTGTTTTCGCCATCGTCACTGTCGACAACGGTATCCACCTTGTGATCATACCAGTACGCGGTTGGTACGAGGTTGACACCGGCATCGACGATCACGGCTTTGCCGTGACCGGGCACGATCTTGGAGCCGACGACGGTGCAGGCCAACTGAACCGCGGAGTCGATAACTGCCCGGCCCGGTTCGAGAACAAGGGTTGGCCGGCCACCGAACAATTCCTTTGCCTCGAGCAGCGGTTTTAGGATCGCCTCCGCATAGGGATAGAGCATGTTTTGTTTGCGGCGGCTGGTTTCCGGAAGATCGAATTCGGGTTTCAACCGATTTCCCGAGGGGTAGCCGCCGCCCAGGTCGATCATCGTCGGCTTCAGGTTCAGCGCCCGTGCCCGCTGGGCAACGCCAATGAGAACCTCGGTCGACTTTGCATAGGTATCGTGGTTTAGCAGAAAGGTTCCGCTATGGTTGTGCAACAGCTCAAGGTTCAAGTTCGGGCTTGCGGCAATGCGCTCCAAGGCCAATTGAACGTCGCCATTTTCTTCGTTGAAGCCGAATTTTGTCCAAGGTGAAAGGCCGAATTTGAAATTGACGCGAAGACCAATGCGGCATTCATGACCCGAATCGCGGGCGATTATTCCGGCTAGTTCCAGCTCATCGATATTGTCTACATTGACCAATGCACCCTGGGCGAAGGCCATCTCAAGCTCATCGCGCGATTTGTAGGGCCCGTTGAAGATGATTTCGTTTGCCGGAACCTCGAGCGCCCGGGCCAGGTTGTATTCCATACCCGAAACCACCTCCGCCCAGGCGCCTTCGTCGTGCAGGATCGCGCAAATCGTCGGCAGGTAATTGGTTTTGTATGAATAGGCTACCTTGGTATCGATGCCGTCGCTGCTGAAGCTATCGTGGAATCCCCGGTAGAGTTGCCGGAGTATCGATTCGGAAACCATGAACAGCGGTGACCCATGGGCCGCCATCAGTCGCGAAACATCGTAATGCTCATCGAATGCCGATCCGGGCAGAACGTCACCGGTGAGATGCTTGCTGACCGCGGTAAAGGTCAGTGGATCGAGACGTGGCGCTTCATAAGCTAGTAAATCAGCCATGGCGCAGCGTTCCTTTTGTCACCAAGGCGGAAAAGGCGCTCGTGCTGATGGGGATATCTTCGCAACTGCGCATGAATACCAGGCCGTCGGTGTCTGCTGCCGGTTTGACCGCCTGGCCCAGTGCCGTACGGATGGTTTGGTATGGATGGTTCGAACCTGTATATCCGGAAAATGCGATCCAGGCCGTAAACCGAGGGTTGATTTCGATCAAATGAAACCGCTCATCGGTTTGATCGCGAATGAACTCGCCCTCGCCTGGACCGACCCAGTGAATGTGCTTCATGAAATCGGCGAATGCGCTTTCCAGTTTGGGCTCGTTGACGCCTATTGCGGACCAGGTGCTGCCGCGGTCGCATAGGTGGAGCTTCTTTATGGTCATGGCGCAGAGAGAACGGTGATCCTGGCCGCATACCACGGCAACGGCAAAGCGTTCGCCCTCGACGAACGGCTGCACAAGAGCGTCGGCGCAACCGGCCTTCCGTAGGGCGCCCCAGGCGGCACAGGCTTCTTCTTCATTTTTCGCTTCGATAGCCAAGGATATCGGTCCCTTGACCACGACAGGATAACCGAGCCGCCGTGCTGCTTTCACGATTTCTTCTTCCGACCGGGCGTGCACGGTATCGGGAATCACGAAGTCGCCCCAGTCGGCGCGCAGGCCGCCGGTGAAAAGTTCCGTTTTGCACCGCTGATTGAAGGCTTTGCTATCCGGCAGCAGGCAATGGATACCGAGTGTTTCAAGACGCTCGCGAATGGCAATGAAGCGCGGAATTTCACCGTCCAGGCAGGGAATGACGACATCGAATGGCGTCTCGCCATGGATGGCCTCGAGGCGTTGGAGCAACATATCGGGATCATCCGATAGGGGCAGGCGGTAGGTCACGTCGAACAAATCGGAACGGAACAATCCGGAATCGTAGGTGCCGTACCCAAGACCGTAAATCGCGGTTACGTCGGCGGCTTGACGCAAGGCTCTGGCGACGCCGAGGCCCGCATTCACCACATCCAGGGTGCTGACACCGCTGACGGCAACGCGGAACCCCTTTTCTTGCTTCAGGTGGCCATTCGGTTTGCAGGCCGTGGTTCCCGTGCAACTACCGAAGCGCTGAAGCTTTCTGTATTCCGTCAGCGGCACTACCGTTTCGGCGACATCGCGCACAAACGACGTGCCGGCCTTTGGTGTCGGGGCCGTCAATGGATTGGGCTGGAGGATTTCCGATAGTAGCAATACAGGTAGGTTACAGCCGGCCCAGTGGGAAAGCATGATCCACGAAGGAAAGCGGCAGTTTATTTCAACTAAATAGATTTTACTCGATCCTGTCGGCCGGAGAAATTCCAACTCCAAAGGGCCGCGCCAGTTTGCGCGGGATAAAATCTTGATTGCCGTTTTCTTGATGTCTGGATCGTCGATAACAGCGCCGAATATGGCTTTACCGCGCTCATTAACGCCAAGTTTCCGAACCGGAACCAGGCCATGGCACTCACCGTCCGGGCCGGCGATGGCGGCCGCGATATATTCTTCGCCAATGACAATTTCCTGCAACAAAACGCCGCCACCCCATTTTTCATCGAGCTTTGCTGCTTCCAACTGGGCTTCAGCGGCATCGTTGACTTTCTTTGCTCCAGCAACCACGCCTTTGATCATTAACGGGTAACCGAATTGATCGGCGTGCAACGCCAAATCGCTCAAATCGAGAACATGGATCGTGCGCGGCGCGGCAAAACCACTGTCATGGCAGAATTTCGGCAATCGCAGCTTGCTTGTGGCATAGATACTTTCCACTGGAGGCAGAAGCGTCCTTATTCCAGCCTGCGCTAGGCGGTCGCTGAGCCTGGCGTAGACCGGAATTTCAAGATCGAGGCAGGGAATGATTGCGTCCAAGGGACGGTGTGCATGAATTTCCAAGACGCGCTCAAAGACAGTATCGTCGCCTTCCGCCGCCGACGGCATAACGTGTACCCGATCCGCAATGCCCGGCATCCAGGCACCGGTCATATGGGTGTCATAGCCGAGGGCATCTATTTCGATGGGGCCGTTCCAACCCGCGCGTAGCGCGCGCGCGACGGGCGTGCCGCGATGCGGGTTATCCAGCCCGTCAAAGCCGGTAATGGCGACCCGTACCGGCTTGTTGTTAGGACTTCTCATCGATCAGTCCCATTGCGGTTAAACGATAGATGAAGTCCAGGGCGTCGCGTCGCGCCTCGTCTTCATCGACGGCAAAGGCGCTTGCGATCAGCGCAACCATCTTTTCCGTGGTGGCGCCGTCTTTCAGCGCATTTAGGATGATCCAGGCTGACCCGTTGCACGCGCAAAGGGTGGCGCTGTGAGTATCGACAAGAACGCACTCTTCGCCAGCGTTGCCTTCCAGGGCTACCCGTGGCTTCAGGGCATACTGGCGTTGGCTCATCCGCCCGCCTCCGCCTGTTGCAACCACTGCTGGGCATACGGATAGCCGGGAAGAAGCTGCAAGGCTTTTTCAAAGTGTTTTTTTGCTTCCTCCACCTGACCCAATTTGGCCAAGGCATAGCCTAACCCCGTGTGAGCATCGACCCAATCCGGAAAGCTTTTCAAAACTACGTTGAATTGTTTCACGGCGGCTTCGTTATCGCCAACGAGGTAGTAAGCCCAAGCCAGGGTCGAGGACGCGTTGTATGAGATTACCCAGCTCGGACCGCCGCCATCGGGTCCCGGTATGGGTTCCGTAATCGGCGACAGTTGGTCAGGTTCATAACGGGACGCAAATTCCAAATCGGCAAGCGCCTGATCGTACTCGCCCAGGCGGTATCGGGCGAAACCACGGCCACGGGTTGCATTTGGGGCTTTACCACCGTTATCGAGGTACTGTTGAAAGCGGCGCAGCGCCCCCTGGTTATCGCCGACCAGTAAAAGGCTCCAACCAAGAGCGTGGTATGCGTCCAATACCAAATTCGGTGGAAGCTCAAGATCATCGAATACCGGATCGATGTATGTTGGAGCCAGGCTTGCCGATTGAATGGCGTATTTCGCTGCTTTTTCCGTATCGCCGAGGCCAATATACGCGCGTGCCAAAAGAAATTTGACGTCCGATGATTGCGGATAAACCCAGGTGCCGAGTTCCAGTATTTCCAATGCGCGTTTAAATTCGCCAGCCTCGACCAGTTGCAGTGCAGATAGTGTGTAAGACGCCAGAATTTGGTAGGGGTTCTGCCGGAAGGATTTTTTTAAGTGTTTCATTGCGGCAACATAATCGCCGCGTTGGATCGCGATGAAACCCAACCCCTTGCGTGATAGATACGCGCCGGGGTGTTCTTCCAAGATGCTCTTGAAAGACTGTTCAGCTAGGTCAGAATCCTGGCGATAGAAAGCAATCCAAGCTAGGCCATCGTCGACCAGCCACTGAAAAGATTTTGGCACCGTGGATCGTACCCTATTAAGAAGTCGCTCCGCTTCGTCTAGCTGCCCCGCGGTGATGAGTGACCAAGCTTGGCTGTATATCGATAGAGTGACAGGTGTAATTCTGATATCTGGGCTCGAATCAATCTCGGTCGGGAGATTGGGAATGAAAATCACTGGCTGCACCCGCATGGGGCCGGGCCAGTCCTGGATAGCGGCCAGTTGGGATATTTTGCCGGGCCACGGTGAGGGCGCCGGCATTGCAACCGCAGCTATCGATGAAAAAGTTACGAGGCAAAAAATAATGCTGGCGGCAGGAATCAGGTTTGTTTTCTTTGGCCTCATCTGGAAACTCCTGCACCGCGATCGACGGAAGGTGGCTCCCGCCTCGCAAGGTATTCTTCGCGAAGGATGGAAAGGAGAATGCGGTCGATCCACTGGCCTCTTCGCCAGGCGTCATTGCGAAGTCTGCCTTCAATGGTAAAGTTGGCTCGCTCGTGTAGAATGCGTGCCGATTGATTCGGTTCCAGATATTCCGATTCAACTTTTCTCAGGCCAAGAGCGAAGAAAGCGTGCTCCAACACCCGTTTGACTGCCGCGGTTCCCAAGCCCTGTCCCCAATATTGCCGGTTACCGACAACAATAGACAAACGGGCCGTGCCACGGCTTGTGTCAGGATCGTAAAGACTGGTGACACCGGCGGGAACGCCATTTACCTCAATTACCCAGAGACACCAGGCTTCACGCAGCAGGATCGATTCAACGCGACCGGTCGAAATTGGCCGCTGGGCGCTATCATCAAGCCAAACCGAGACCTCTGGATCGGACAAGAAACCGGCATAGGGGAGAACGTCGTCCAATCGCGCCGGGCGCAAAATAAATGGCAAGTCAGGCATTGCGATATGGGATCCAGATTCCAGGCCGCCCTGTGCGCCATTTGAAGTATTTATGGCACGGCAGGTCGTCTTCGCCGATTTATAAAACTCGGGATTGGTCTTAGTTTAGTATGATTAAAATCCCGTGAAATAGGGATATTTTGGCTCGTTTTTGGTTTGCGGCGCATCAAGTACGGAACGATAAATATTTTTGTTATTACTAAATATTACAATACCAATTACAATAATATTCTGTTCATTTCTGTGAAAGTTGACCAGTTGAACTCTGTCTCGTAAAGAAGATGTTATTCATTTTGCCCTAGCATATCCCTAGGTTTTATCCATTTCGCGGCATCTCCGTATGGCGGCAAATTCCGAGATCGATCCGACTGATTTGCCAGGAGCACACTTGGTTGATCGCCGCGATCCGGCCAAGCAGTCGGCGACTCTACGCTGGTACAGGCAGAGGATGTCCGGTGGCTGGCTATTCTCGGTTGCTGTCGTGCTGGCTCTTTCTGGCGTCATCGCCAACAACCTCTGGCAGGATTACGAGCGCAGTATTGCTGTCGCTCAGCAAGCGACCCGCCACATGACGGCGACCGTCGCGGAGCACGCGGGCCGTATTCTGGGTGAAACCGCACTTATGTTGGAGGCGGCGCGCCGCGATTTCCAGCTTGATAGCGCTTTGCCAATTCCAGTGCCAAGACAGTTGATAGAAGAGCGGCTCACGGAGCAGTTCTTCCGTTTACCGCAACTTTCGAGCCTTATCGTTCTGGACCAGCGGTTGAATGAGATTCAATCGCTTGGTGACATGTTGGTTACAAAAAATCTTGAACCGATTCAGGGACTCATTGCCCAGTTGCGCTCATCTACGGCTCCCGGACTTGTGATAGGTCGCTCGATAAAGAAACACAACAATGGTGGTTGGGTAATACCCTTGGGGCTTCGGCTTCAGCGGTCGGATGGCCGATTTAATGGTGCGATTATAGCCTTCGTCGCCGCGGAGATTTTTGAGAGCTATTATAAAACGTTGAATCGCACAGCGGTACCAACGCTCAACTTCCTATTAGCAAACGACGTTGCCATTGCGCTTGGTCAAACTGACCGGCTATCGAAGAGCAATTTCACGGGTGCGGCTAACTTGTTCGCCGATCAAGAAAGGCTTGAAAGAGAAGGAACATTTGAGGCGTCTCTTCTGAATGACAACCAAACTTGGATTGTTTCTTATCGCCGTTTGCCGGGAGGCAACCTGGTCGTGGGAGCGATGCAAGCTCGGTCCGATATTTTCAACGCTATGCTGCTGCGCCGGAAGGCCGACATAACTGTAGTTGGCATATCTCTCATTGCGTTGTTGCTTTTTGCATCGATAACAGGCCGGCAAATAAATCGACGAGAAAGGGCCGAAGTAGCGTTGCGCAGAACCGAAGAACATTTGTCCGACGCTATTGAAAACATGTCGGAAGGCTTTGCGTTGTACAATCGTGACGAGACACTGCTTCTGTGCAATAGCAAATATCGAGAATACTACGCCGGGATTTCCGATGTGCTTGTTCCGGGCGCTAGCTTTGAAGAGATAGCCCGTATGGCTATAAGCCGCGGCGTATTCAACGGCGAAGATCAGAGCTATTTGCTGCAGAATCAATTACGACACCATCGGTCTCCCGCAGGTGTTGTCGAGCGGCAGTTTAAGGATGGCCGCTGGGTGCGCGTTGCCAAACGCAAGGCCCGTGATGGAATGGTTGTCGGCATATACACCGATATAACTGAAATTATTGCGCGTGAAGGAGCCATGCGCGAGGCCAAGAATACGGCGGAAGCAGCAAATAGGAGTAAATCAGAATTTCTGGCGATCATGAGCCATGAGCTAAGAACACCGCTTAACGCCATCATTGGGTTTTCCGAAATAATCAGGAACGCGATGCTTGGTCCAGTCTGCAATGAAAAGTACATGGATTATGCGAACTCTATAAATGATAGCGGCAATCACCTGCTCGAATTGATCAACGACATTCTCGATATATCCAGGATCGAAGCTGGAAAATTCGAATTGCACGAGGAAAACATCGATGTAGCAAGAGTTATAAACGCTTGCAGTCAGATTCTATTGCCCAAGGCGCAAGAACAGGGTGTTATCTTACAGACAGAATTTTCCAACACATTGCCAATGATTTTGGCCGATGAGCGTTCCATGAAGCAAATATTGATCAATTTGCTGACGAACGCGATAAAATTTTCACCCAATAGTGGCGATGTCATTGTTAGAGCCGGTGTCACAAAGAACGGTATGTTTGAATTAGCCGTGTCGGACAGCGGTATCGGGATAGCTGAAAGCGAACTGGAAAACGTGCTGCAGCCCTTCACACAGGTTGAAAGTACCCTGGACCGCAATTTTGAAGGAACTGGACTCGGGCTACCCCTGGTCAAATCGCTCGTTGAATTGCATGGCGGCGTACTTGAATTGGACAGCACCCTGGGAACCGGAACCACGGTTACATTGCGCTTCCCTACGTCGCGTATCGTTTCTCCCCCCGATGCGGCATGTGCCGTGAACGGCTAAAAATCCGAGCCCCTATCTCTCCAAGGCGCGTTACAATGTCGAGCGCTATTTCAACAAGGCCAAACGCTTCCACTGGATCGCCGACCGCTCTGACAAACTGGCCGCGAACCAGTGACAATTAGCAAGCTCGTCTTTATGTATGCGTGGCTACGAGTTTACGAGCCTATTGTTTGGTAGCCTTGCGCAAGTGTAATTCCTGTGTAAATCGGCAGAGAAGATCTCTGTTTGTTCTAGAACTGGCTCGCAAGCGCCGACGTCAAAATGCGCCTCGGAATTTCGTAATATCAACACCTTAGGAAAAAATGGATATTTCGAGATAATGTGTCACAAAGACTGAAAATCACGGTGTCGGTGGTTCGATTCCGCCCCTGGCACCATTTTTTCAATGGGTTAGGACACAGCGTGCCCCGCCTTGCGTGGTGAAGCCGTTGCGGGGGCGGTCATGCGATTTGTGCTGTGCGCCGATCCGAGATTTCAGTCGGTGTCAGATAATCTCGGGTCAA
>Ga0114931_10007097_pt1 | contig 13711 bp, 10 predicted proteins | sample 2SBtaG_FD_89579 | JGI IMG/M metagenome (GOLD analysis project Ga0114931, IMG submission 89579) | Deep subsurface microbial communities from Kolumbo volcano to uncover new lineages of life (NeLLi) - 2SBTROV14_V59a metaG | ecosystem: Environmental > Aquatic > Marine > Volcanic | place: Kolumbo...
GACCTCGTGCGTGGTCTCGTCCAGGTGCGTCTCGCCCAGGAAGACGGCATCCATGGCCGCCAGACGACGGGCCAAGGTCTCCAGCAGGATCTCCTCGCCGGTCTTCGTGTCGAAGATGCGGACGAAGCGGTCCAGGCCCTGCTTCTGGGGCACGGACTGGCTGCCCTGGCCACTCGAGGGGACTGGAGAGCTACACGCGAAGAAGGCGAGAAGAGCGATGCCTGGCAGTTTCTTGGACATGTGACTGTGCTGGTCGAGAAGGCGGGGACTGCTGTCGGGGAAACCAGGAAGAGACCCTAGGGAGAAGCAGGCCAGGGGGCCAGTCGGAGGAAGACTCTATCCCACAGACTCTTGGGCCGGAGTGCGTAGAGACGAGGGGGCTCATGTCCGGAAAGAAGATAAAGCGACGATTTATCGCTTTATCTGGTCCGAGCCTTCCTCTTAGGCTCCGCCGCAATGTTCGCGCAAATGACAGAGATCTGCCTCCGGGGCCTCTCCTTCCTCGTCGCCGAGACGGACGGGGGACTGGTGCAGTCCTCCGACATTGCCAAGAAGCTGGGCATCTCCCCGACCTATCTGTCCAAGGCCTTTCAGCCCCTGGCGCTCAACGGGATCCTGAAGTCGGTCCGCGGCCGCAATGGCGGATGGCAGATGGCGGTGGACACCAGGACGACTACCCTGGCCCGGGTCATCGAGATCCTCGAGCCGGGTAGCCGTTGGAAACGCTGCGTGATCGGCAACGCCTCCTGCGCGGATGAGACCGCCTGTCCCTTCCACCACACCTGGAAGGTGACCGTCGAGAAGTTCACGCAGATCCTGGACGAGACCATGCTCTCCGGCCTCGTCGATTTCCTCCCTCCCCGCATGCCGGGCAAGGCATAGGCATGGCCATGAATGACCACTCCTCCGTGCTCCGTGCCCCGAACCGAGAATCATCCTCGAAGACATGAAGGTGCTTTCCTTGAATACGCGCAACACCACGATCGCCTTGCTGGCGAGCTGTGTTCTCACGATCGGAGCCGACTTCCTGCGTGCAGGAATGCCCATTCCGGTCCAAGAGCCGATCGAGATCTACAAGCAGGGCGATCCCGCCAAGGGGGCCCAGCTCTTCCAGCAGATCTGCTCCGCTTGTCACACGATCGGCAAGGGGACGCGGGTCGGCCCTGACCTCGCAGGTGTCCACAAGCGGTTGGAGAGTGTGTGGCTGCACAAGTTCATCAAGTCCTCGACCAAGATGATCGCCTCGGGAGACCCCGAGGCCGTGGCCATCTTCGAGAAGTTCAACAAGACGCTCATGCCGGATCGGCCGATGCTGACCCCCCACATGATCGACTCGATCCTGGCCTTCATCGAATCCCGCGGCGGTGAGCCCAACGCGCCTCTCGTGGTCGATCTGACCAAGAGGCCTGCCGGCAACCCCGCAAGGGGGGCGGCGATCTTCCAGGGCACGCAACGGCTCGCTTCGGGCGGACCGGCTTGCAACTCCTGCCATGGCATGCAACACGACCAGGTCATGGGCGGCGGATCCCTCGCCGTGGATCTCACGCTCGCCTACTCCCGTCTGGGAGGAGAAGGCGTGGCAGCCATCCTGAGCAGTCCGCCTTTCCCTCTGATGAAACACGCCTACCAGGACCACCCGATCGATCCCAAGGAGGCCACGGCACTCGTCGCCTTTCTCTGGGAGAGGGCGGTCGAGATGGAGAGCGCACCGTCGGATGCGGGCAAGCGGGACTGGGGACTCCTGCTCTTCATCGGAGGCGTCGTGGGGGTTGGGATCTTGTTCGCCCTGATCGGCTTTTTGTGGAGGGGCCGCAAATCGACATTGGTCAACGCGAGGATCTATGACCGTCAGATGGGTTCGGTGGGGGTCTCCGACTAGGAGATCGGTTGCGACGACCGCAGCAGATTCAGAAGACAGCGGATTCAGAATACAAAGGTAGAAACGATGGGTTGGATTCAGGACATCATCTCCCCCGAGACAAGGAAGTGGGAGGAGTTCTACAGGAACCGTTTCCAGCACGACAAGGTCGTGCGCAGCACGCACGGCGTGAACTGCACCGGTGGTTGTTCCTGGCAGATCCATGTCAAGGACGGGATCGTCGTCTGGGAGACACAGCAACTCGACTACCCACTGCTCGAGAACGGTCTGCCACCCTACGAGCCTCGTGGATGTCAGCGGGGCATCTCCTTCTCCTGGTACCTCTACAGCCCCTTGCGCATCAAGTATCCCCTGATCCGTCGGTCGCTGTGGGAGGCCTGGTTGCGAGAGAAGGCGCGCGCCGGCGGGGATCCCGTCCAGGCCTGGGCCGCGATCCAGGCTGATGAGAAGACCCGCAAGACCTACCAGACGGCGCGCGGAAAGGGTGGTTTCCGGAGAGTCAGTTGGGACGAGGTGCTCGAGCTGATCGGTGCGTCCAACATCCATACGATCCAGAAGCATGGCCCGGATCGCATCGTGGGCTTCTCGCCCATTCCGGCCATGTCCATGCTCAGCTACGCGGCGGGCTCGCGCTTCCTGCAGCTCATGGGTGGAGTCAACCTGAGCTTCTACGACTGGTACTGCGATCTGCCGAACGCCTATCCCGAGATCTGGGGCGAGCAGACGGACGTGGCCGAGAGTGCGGACTGGTACAACTCCAAGATGATCGCGGACATGGGTGCCTGTCTCAACATGACGCGCACACCAGACTGCCACTTCTTTGCGGAGTCCCGCCACAACGGAACCAAGGCCGTCGTGTTCTCGCCCGACTTCAGCCAGGTCTGCAAGTATGCGGACCAGTGGGTGCCACTACATGCGGGCAGCGACGGGGCCTTCTGGATGGCGGCGACGCAGGTCATCTTGAAGGAGTTCCATCACGAGAAGAAGACGCCCTACTTCATCGACTACTGCAAGCGTTACACGGACAGCCCCTTCCTCGTCAAGCTCGCGAAGGAGGGCGACGATTGGGTGCCTGGGCGTCTGCTGCGTGCGGACGAGGTCCCCGAGCTGCGAGGGCAGAACAACGGCGAGTGGAAGTTCGTCAACATCGACGAGGCGAGCGGCAAGTTCGTCATCCCTCAGGGATCGTCCGGGCATCGCTGGGACGAGAAGCCCGGCCATTGGAACCTCGAGTACAAGAACTCGGTGGACGGTGAGGAATACGATCCTCGTCTCAGCCTACTGGACGTCAAGGACGAGGTCCGGCAAGTCCGTTTCACGGAGTATGGCCTCGACAACACCCACATGCGCGGTGTGCCGATCAAGAACGTCGAGACCAGTGAAGGAACCGTGGCGGTCACGACCGTCTATGACCTGATCATGGCCCAGTACGGCGTCTCGCGAGGCCTCGAGGGTGACTACCCTGCGGACTACACCGACAAGGACTCCTCCTACACGCCGGCATGGCAAGAGGTGTTCACGGGCGTCGACTCGGCGACCGTGCTTCAGTTTGCCCGCGAGTGGGCCAACACGGCCGACGTCTCCGAGGGCAAGTGCTCGGTCATCATCGGCGCCGGCGTCAACCACTGGTATCACGCCAACCTGATGTATCGCGCTGCCGCGATGGCCCTGATGCTCTGCGGCTGCATCGGCAAGAACGGCGGTGGGCTCAACCACTACGTCGGTCAGGAGAAGCTGGCCCCCGGGGACTCCTGGGGCAGCATCGCTTTTGGCAAGGACTGGGTGAAGGGCGCTCGCCTGCAGCAGGCCCCGCTCTGGCACTACATCAACTCCTGTCAATATCGCTACGACGGTCACTACTCCAAGTACAACACCGTGCCCGACAACGCGATGACGGATCAGCATACGGCCGACCAGATCTTCCAGGCTGTCCGGATGGGCTGGATGCCCTTCTACCCGCAGTTCGAGCAGAACACGCTCGACCTCTGCGAAGAGGCGCAGGAGAACGGCGCGCAGGGTGAGCAGGGCATCAAGGACTACGTCCTCGAGAAGCTCAAGAAGAAGGAGCTCAAGTACTCGATCAGCAATCCTGATGGCGAGGCCAACTTCCCGCGTGTCTGGTACATCTGGCGCGGCAACGCGATCATGGGAAGCATGAAGGGGCACGAGTATGCCCTGAAGCACTACCTCGGAACGCACTCCAACGCGATCAGCAAGGACGCAGAGGTCCGCCCGCAGGAGCTCGAATGGCACGAGGCCGCTCCGACCGGGAAGATGGATCTGATCGTCGACCTCAACTTCCGGATGGACTCGTCCGCGCTCTACTCCGACATCGTGCTGCCTGCGGCCTCCTGGTACGAGAAGGCCGACCTCAACAGCACGGACATGCACTCGTTCATCCACCCGCTGTCCAAGGCCATCGCGCCGGTGTGGGAGGCAAAGACCGACTGGGTCATCTTCCGGGACCTGGCCAAGATCACGCAGGACATGGCCAAGAAGTACCTGCCGGAGCCGAAGACCGACATCATCACCGCTCCGCTGGCCCTCGACTCGGCCGGTGAGATCTCGCAGCCGACCGTCAAGGACTGGTACAAGGGTGAGTGCGAGGCCATCCCTGGCAAGACGATGCACAACCTGGTGGTCGTCGAGCGGGACTATACCAAGCTCTATGACCAGTACATCGCTCTCGGCGAGTCGGTCCGCAACAACGGTCTGGGCGCTCATGGCGTCCACTACGACTGCGACGACGTCTATGACAACATCGTCGAGTCCAATCACTTCCCTTCTGTCAAGTACGAGGACAAGAAGCTTCCGTCCCTCGAGGAGGATGAGGATGCAGCCAACCTGGTGCTGGGCCTCTCCAGTCTGACCAACGGCAAGTTGACGGTCCGGGCCTACGAGAACATGGCCGTCAAGACGGGACGCGATCTGGTGCCACTCGGCAAGGGACAGGAGGGTGTCAGCTACAGTTATGCCGACCTGCAGGCCCAGCCTCGCCGTTACAACACAGCGCCGATGTGGTCGGGGCTGATGCAAGAGGGACGTGCCTACTCGGGCTTCACCTACAACTACGACGAACTGGTGCCCTGGCGCACGCTGACCGGACGGCAGCACTTCTACCTCGACCACGAGGTCTACATCGCCTATGGCGAAAATCTGCCGACCTACAAGCCGTCACCCAAGCCCGAGGCCTATGGCGACCTCAAGCAGACGCTGGCCAAGGGCGAAGCCAAGATCCTCAACTGTCTGACGCCACACGGCAAGTGGCACATCCACTCCACCTACATGGACAACCTCCGGATGCTGACGCTCTCGCGTGGCATGGAGCCCTGTTGGATGAGCGAGGCGGATGCGCGGGAGCTCGGCATCAAGGACAACGACTGGGTCGAGGTCCACAACGACCACGGCGTCTACTGCACGCGCGCTGTCGTCAGCGCCCGGATCCCCAAGGGGGTATGCATCGTCTACCACGTCCCCGAGCGGACGATTGGCATCCCCAAGTCGCAGACGCGGGGCTACCGGAGGGCAGGCGGGCACAACAGCCTCACGAGGATCCACCTCAAGCCGAACTTCCTGGCCGGCGGCTACGGACAGTTCACCTATCACTTCAACTACTGGGGGCCTGTCGCGCCCAACCGCGATACGCACGTCACAGTCCAGAAGATGACGAAGGTCGTCTTCCATGGTCGGCCCGTTTGATGCGGGCCAACGGCTGAACCGAGAACAAGGAAACAAGAAGGACCGAACCATGGATATCAGATCTCAAGTCTCGATGGTCTTCCATCTCGACAAGTGCATCGGCTGCCACACCTGCTCGGTGGCCTGCAAGAACGTCTGGACCGACCGCAAGGGTGCGGAGTACATGTGGTGGAACAATGTCGAGACCAAGCCCGGCACGGGCTATCCCTCCAAGTGGGAGGATCAGAGCATCTACAAGGGTGGATGGGAGCAGAAAGGCGACGGCATCGAGCTCAAGGGGGCGGGCCATACCAAGAGTCTGGCCAACATCTTCACCAATCCCTACCTGCCGCAGATCGACGACTACTACGAACCCTTCACCTACAAGTATCTGGACCTGATCGAATCCGGGCCGTCCACCGATCAGCCCACGGCGCGCCCCGTCTCCCTGATCACGGGCAAGCCGATGGACATCAAGAGCGGGCCCAACTGGGACGACGATCTGAGCGGATCGCCGGACTACGCGCGCAACGACCCCAATCTCGCGGCGGTGACGCCTGCGGAGAAGGAGGCGATGTTCCAGCTCGAGCGGATGGCGATGTTCTATCTGCCGCGGATGTGCAATCACTGCCTCAATCCCGGCTGTGTCGCCTCCTGTCCGTCGGGTGCGATCTACAAGAGGGGCGAGGATGGCGTCGTCCTGATCAACCAGGATGTGTGCCGCGGCTGGCGCATGTGTGTCACGGCCTGCCCCTACAAGAAGACCTACTACAACTGGCACACAGGCAAGTCCGAGAAGTGCATCCTGTGCTTCCCACGGATCGAGGCCGGCCTCGCGCCGGCCTGCATGCACTCCTGTGTGGGGCGCATCCGCTACCTCGGTGTCGTCCTCTACGACGCCGACAAGATCCATGACGCGGCCAGTGTGGCCGACAACGATCTCGTCGATGCCCACCTGGACATCATCCTGGATCCTTTCGACGAGGAGGTGATCGCCGCGGCCAAGGCCAATGGCGTGGCCGACTCGACGATCCGTTCGGCGCAACTCTCTCCGATCTACAAGTTCACCAAGGTCTGGAAGATGGCCTTGCCTCTGCACTCGGAGTTCCGGACCATGCCGATGCTCTTCTACGTTCCACCTTTGTTGCCGGTGATGGCTTCGGTCAAGAAGGTCGACAACGCTGCCCAGAACGCTTAGCTCAACGAGAAGAGCAAGGTCTGGCCCGACAACTGGCTCTACGACACGAGCACCGAGGATCTGTTTGCGACGATCCATCAGGCGCGCTTCCCGATGAAGTACATGGCCGAGCTGTTCTCCGTCGGTGACGAGGGCAAGATCGAGGACGTCATGCGCAAGCTGATGGCCGTCCGGATCCACCGGCGCCAGGTCACCGTGGGTGACATCGGTGCCGAGAAGGCCAACGAGGCCCTGGCGCAAGCCGGCCTCACCGCCGAGGAAGCGGAGTCGATCTACTACCTCACCTCCCTGGCCAGGTTCGACGATCGCTTCGTGATCCCGGCCAACCACCGCGAGCAGGCCATGGAGCTCATGGAGTTTGCCGGTGACCACAAGGGTAGCGCAGGTTTCGGATTCAAGAATGACACGGCCAAGCGGGGTCTCTAGAGATGGCACTCACTGATCTGACCCTGCTGGCGGAGGTCTTCGATTTTCCTGAAGAGGGGCACGCCCGGAGGATCGAGGAGGTCCTCGAGACGATCGGAGGTCTCTATCCCGAGGCCCAGGCGGACCTTTCGCTCTTCGTGGGACCGGTCTCCAGAATGACCGTCGACGAGATCCAGGAACTCTACACGCGCACCTTCGACATCCAGCCCATCACGACGCTGGATGTCGGATTCGTCATGTTCGGTGATGACTACAAGCGTGGCGAGCTCTTGTCGAACCTCAATCGCGAACACAACGACTGTGGCAACGACTGCGGCAACGAGCTTGCGGATCATCTTCCCAACATCCTTCGTCTCATCGCCCGCCTCGGCAGGACGGAGATGACGAAAGAGCTCGCGGACATGATCGTGGCTCCTGCCATCCGGGCGATGGTGCGGGAATTCGATCCAGCACGCGTGACCCAGAAGAACAAGTACTACCGCAAGCAGTACAAGACCCTGATCGACGTCCCCGAAGTGGATTCTGCGGTCTATGTGCACGCCATTCGTGCCTGCTACATCGTCCTGGCAGCCGAGTTCGGCCTGCCACCCGTGGACACGATCGAGGTGGAAGAGACAAGCGATTTCCTCAAGGCCATCCGCGTCGAGAACGCGACCGAGAAGGCTCAGGGATCCTGATGAAGGCCTGGAAAAGAACTACGAGAACAAGATCATGAGTTTCTTCGATGCATTCCTGTTCGTCGCCTTGCCCTACATGGCAGTGGCTGTCTTCCTGGCTGTCTTCATCAGGCGCTACGTCAAGCGAGGGTTCCAGGTCTCCTCCTTGTCCTCGCAGTTCCTGGAGGGCAAGCGGCTGTTCTGGGGTTCGGTGCCTTTCCACGTCGGCATCCTCGTCGTCTTCCTGGGACATCTCCTGGCCTTCCTGATCCCCAGCAGCATCCTGCTCTGGAATGGAAGCCCCGTGCGTCTCCTGGCTCTGGAGATCACGGGTTTCGCCTTTGCGCTCAGTTTCCTGATCGGGCTGTCGCTTCTCTTCTACCGTCGGATCAGCAATGCGCGGATCCGGGCGGTGACCAGCGGAATGGACATTCTGATCGAGGTCCTCCTGCTCGTGCAGGTCGTTCTGGGACTCTGGATCGCCCTGTTCGACCGCTGGGGATCCAATTGGTTCGCTGCGGACCTGTCCCCCTACCTCTGGTCCCTCCTGTCCTTCCGACCCGATCCCGAGGCCGTGCTGGCGATGCCCGCGTCTGTAAAGCTCCACATCATCAACGCATTCTTGATCCTCCTGCTGCTGCCCTTCACGAGGCTCGTGCACTTGTTGGTGGCGCCCTTCCACTACATCGGCCGTCCCTACCAGCGCGTGATCTGGAATTGGGATCGCAAGAAGATCCGCAACCCCAACACACGTTGGTCGCCTACTCGACCCAAGAACACCTGATTCCTGAAGGTCCTCCCTCTCTCTCTTCGCAGCAGGTAGCCATATGAAGCTCCCGGAGTTTGTCGACATCCAACAAGAACGGATCCGCGTCCTCCACTGGACCTGGATCGCATTCTTCGTGACCTTCTATGTCTGGTTCAACATGGCGCCCCTGGCGACCACGATGTTGAAGGACATGGCGTGGTTGACCAAGGAGCACCTCAAGATCCTCGCGATCTCCAATGTGGCCTTGACCATTCCCGCGCGCATCGTGATCGGTGCAGCGATCGACAAGTGGGGTCCCCGCAAGGTCTTCTCGGTCCTCATGATCACCATGTCGGTCCCGGCCTTCGTCTTTGCATTCGGAAACAGCTTTGCGCAGCTCTTGATCTCGCGCCTGATCCTGGGTTCGATCGGCGCGGGATTCGTGATCGGCATTCGCATGGTCGCCCAGTGGTTCCCCAAGAACATGGTGGGGCGTGCAGAAGGCTTCTACGCAGGATGGGGCAACTTCGGTTCGGCCTGGGCCGCCATCACGCTGCCCTGGATCGCCATCACGTTTTGCGGCAAGTGGCTGGGACTCGGTGCCGATGGCTGGCGCTACGCCTTGGCATTCAACGGCCTGGTCTCGTTGGTCTACGGTATCGCCTATCCCTTCCTCGTTCGCGATCTTCCCGGTGGCAAGAAGTTCGAAGGAAACAAGAAAGTCGAGCCGATGCTGGTCAGCTCCTATGGCGACCTGATCCAGTACCTGGCCTGGTCCTTCCCCCTCGTGGGTGCCATCGGCGTGCTGGTCTGGCGTGTGAGCAACATCAAGATCGATGGCGAATACGTGATCGATGCCTGGGCCGTCGGCTCCATCCATCTCGTCTTGCTCTCGATCTACATAGGGCACGTCTTCATGACCTTGAAGATCAACCTGCCACGCCTGAAGGCTGGTGTGCCCGACAGCGAGAAATACCACTTCGGCTCGGTCGCGGCCCTGAACAGCACCTACTTCGCCAACTTCGGCGCCGAGCTGGCCGTCGTCTCGATGCTCCCGATGTTCTTCGAGACCGTCTTCAGCACCCTCAAAAACGCGGAGGGGGCGGCGCTCATGACCGCCGAGATGGCCGGATGGATGGCCTCTTCGTTCGCGTTCGTCAATCTCGTCGCGAGACCCTTGGGCGGGCTCTTGTCCGACACCATGAAGAACCGCAAGAGGACGATGCTCATCTACATGGTCGGTATCGCGCTGGGCTTCCTGGGGATGGCCAACATCGGCCAGTACCAGGGTGTGGGTGACGCAGCGACGATCGTGCCGACCTTCAACACGGTTTGGTGGGTCGTCGTCTCCGTTGCGATCACGGTTGCTTGCTCGATGTTCGTGCAGGGGGCCGAAGGAGCGACCTTCGCCCTGATCCCGATGATCAAGAAGGACATGACCGGTCAGATCGCAGGTATGGCCGGCGCCTACGGCAACGTGGGTGCAGTGATCTACCTCGTGATGTACTCCCTCGTGGATGCCAAGACCTTCTTCTACATCCTCGCTGCCGGCGCGGCGGCCAGCGTCGTCATCTGCTGGTGGCTGCTCGACGAACCCAAGGACGCCTTTGCCGAGGAGATCTAGCTTCGAGGGGAGGCGGCTCGGAATCCGGGTGGCTCTCTCCTTTGCGACTCGTCCACTACACGACCGACTCTCTATCCATCTCTCTCCGTTCGTATGAGTGCGGACGGGATCGTGCTACCGACTAGGAGGACCCCATGGGTCAGGACCTGAAGAATTGGGATCCCGAAAACGAAGAACAATGGGCGTCTTCGGGCAAATCCATCGCCAACCGCAACTTGTGGTTCTCCATCCCCTGTCTGCTCTGCGGCTTCGCCGTCTGGCTCTACTGGGGCATCATCACGGTGCAGATGCTGAACCTCGGGTTCCCGATCAGCAAGGGTGACCTCTTCACGCTGATGGGAATCGCTGGCTTGTCCGGCGCGACCTTGCGTATCCCGTCGACCTTCCTGATCCGCATGGCAGGTGGGCGCAATGTCATCTTCTTGACGACGGCCTTGCTGATCCTGCCGGCAGCCGGCACGGGCTTCCTGCTCATGAATCCGGCGACCCCTCTCTGGCAATTCCAGATCATGGCGCTGCTCTGCGGCTTCGGTGGCGGCAACTTTGCTTCCTCCATGTCCAACATCAGCTTCTTCTTTCCCAAGAGGGTGCAGGGTTATTCACTGGGCATGAACGCTGGGCTCGGAAACTTCGGCGTGACGACGATGCAGATCCTCATCCCCTTGGTGATGACGGTCGGCATGTTCGGGACCACGGCCTTGACCCTGAAAATGGGTTCGGGAACCCTGATCGGCAAGATCCCTGCGGGGACGGAGACCTACATCTCCAATGCCGGATTCCTCTGGGTCGTCATCCTGGTGCCCTTGGTCATCGGTGCCTGGTTCGGCATGAACAACATCGTCGATGAGCACGTCTCGCCCAACATCGGCGGGACCCTGGCCGCTTTCGGCAAGATCCTGGGCATGTTGGCCATCGGTCTGGTCATCGCCGCGCTGGGCCTCTTGTTGATGCTGCCCAAGACCAAGGGCGGGATGTCCTTCGGAATCGGCATCAACCGCTGGATCATCCTTCCCGTGGTCATTGTCGCCACGGTGTTTGCGCTGAAGATCCTGACGCCAGCCTCCATCAAGAGCAGCCTGGATCGCCAGTACAAGATCTTCAACAACAAGCACACCTGGGCCATGACGGTCATCTACACGATGACCTTCGGCTCCTTCATCGGATATGCGGCGGCCTTCGGCCTCGCCATCAAGGTCGTCTTTGGATTCCAGCACCTCATGGTGGATGGGGTGATGACGCACGGCACGGTCAATCCGGCCGGCCCCAGCGCCCTCATGTGGGCCTGGACCGGTCCTTTCATCGGCGCCCTGATCCGCCCTGTCGGTGGCATGATCGCGGACAAGGTCGGTGGAGCCAAGGTCACGCAGATCATCTCCGTCATCATGATTGCCAGCGCTCTGGGGGTGGCTTACTTCATGAAGCAGGCCTATGCCTCGGCCACACCACAGGACTACTTCGTCCCGTTCTTGATCCTCTTCCTCGTCCTGTTCACGGCAACGGGCATCGGCAACGGCTCGACCTTCCGGACGATCGCCATGGTCTTCGACAAGGAGCAGGCCGGCCCGGTCCTGGGTTGGACCTCGGCGGTCGCGGCTTATGGCGCCTTCATCATCCCGATCGAGTTCAAGGGTCAGATCAAGGCCACGACGCCCGAGTATGCGCTCTACGGTTTCGCGGCCTTCTACTTCGTCTGCGTCATCATCAACTGGTGGTTCTATCTCCGGAAGAACGCCTATGTGAAGAACCCCTGAGGGACCGTGTTCTACGTCCGGGCTGGGAGCCGATGTCGAGGATCTGGTCAGTTGGGAATGGCTCCTCAAGCCTGCGACTGTCGGGGCGATGATGGGGCTGTTCCCCGTCCTTTCGAGGGGGACGGGGGGAACCCGGTCGCCGCCGGGAGCCCACCAAGAGCCGCGGCGGGTTTGTGATGCCGACTTCCAGACTTGCCTGCGAATATCCGCCGCGGCTCCGCTTTTCCCCCACCCCCCTCCCCAATCGAGTACCAGGGGTCAGACCCCCGGTACTCGATTCGCAAGATTGCGAGGCCCATGTCCTCCGGGGACCGTCGACAAGGACTCCCGAGGACTTGGTGAAAATGGACGGAGGATCGGATACCGTTCCCGCCCCTGATTGCGGTCGACACGGTGGAGATCGCAGCCCCTATCGCCCATCCGAGCTTAGATGGATGGGACCGAGACCCCTGGGAGCGAGATGGCCGTCGACGACTACAAAGATCGGATCAAGCTCTCCTCCACTCGTCTCGCGCAGCTGAAGGAGTCTCTTTGACTACGATCGCTGGGCGGGGGAGCTGGGCGAGTGCGAAGCGAAGATGGCATCGCCCGGATTCTGGGATGATCAGGAGGCGGCCGGCAAGGTCATAGCCGAGCAGAAGCGTGCTCGCGCCAACGTCGACCCCATCAAGAAGTCCCTCGCCCAATTGGACGACCTGGAGGTCCTGCTGGAGCTCGCCTCCGGGAGCGACGAGGATGCCGAAGCCCTGGCGGGTGACCTCGACGCCGGGCTTCTCGAACTCGAGAAGGACCTCGAGAAGGTCGAATTCCAGGTCATGCTGGGCGGTGAGCACGATCATCGCAATGCCATCCTGAACCTCCAGGCGGGCACCGGCGGCATCGACGCCTTCGACTGGACCGAGATGCTCATGCGTATGTTCCTGCGCTACTGCGAGCGCATGGGCTTCTCCTACTCGCTCCTGGACGAGCAGAAGGCCGACGAGGCCGGCATCAAGTCGGCGTCCATCCTGGTCAAGGGCGCCTATGCCTACGGTTATCTCAAGGCCGAGCAGGGCGTGCACCGGCTGGTGCGGATCTCGCCCTTCGACTCGCAGTCGCGACGCCAGACGAGCTTCGCCTCGGTCGAAGTCGTGCCCGAGCTGGACGACGACATCGCGATCGAACTCGTCGACAAGGACATCCGCGTCGACACCTACCGGGCCTCGGGCGCCGGCGGCCAGCACGTCAACAAGACCGACTCGGCCGTGCGCCTGACCCACCTGCCGACCGGCGTGGTCGTGGCCTGCCAGAACGAGCGCAGCCAGCACAAGAATCGCGCCACGGCGCAGAAGATGCTCAAGGCCAAGCTCTACCAGCTGGAGCAGGCCAAGCGCGAGGAGGAGCTGGCCTCCTTCTACGGCGACCGCGGAGCCATCAGCTGGGGCAACCAGATCCGATCCTACGTGCTGGCGCCCTACCAGCTCGTCAAGGATCTCCGAACGAATGTCGAGACCGGCAACACGCAAGCTGTCCTCGACGGAGACCTCGAAAATTTCATCACGGCCTGGCTCAAGCGGAAGAAGTAGCCCGCTTGCCCTGCCCGGCCGAAGCGACAAGGAGCCACTGATGTCTTCTCCCTACGCGCTTCTCTCGGTCTCGGACAAGGCGGGTCTCGTGGACTTCGCCAAGACCATCCTCGAGAGCGGCTATCGACTCCTCTCCACTGGCGGTACGGCCAAGGTCCTGCGCGATGCGGGGCTCGAGGTCACCGA
>Ga0114931_10007098_pt1 | contig 13711 bp, 12 predicted proteins | sample 2SBtaG_FD_89579 | JGI IMG/M metagenome (GOLD analysis project Ga0114931, IMG submission 89579) | Deep subsurface microbial communities from Kolumbo volcano to uncover new lineages of life (NeLLi) - 2SBTROV14_V59a metaG | ecosystem: Environmental > Aquatic > Marine > Volcanic | place: Kolumbo...
AGCTGGGCCCGCCCGGTAACGTGGGCAACCGCCTCGGCCATCGCTTCGAGGCCGAAGACCGCAGGCAACAGATGGGAACCTTCATAGACGTGATCGCGCACGTACGGATCTCGTTCTAGGTCGAGTTTCGTCCGGCAGACCAGTTCGCGGCCTGGCTCGAGCGTCAAGATCTGATCGACAAAGCGGTGCGCCCGTGGCAGTGGAGGCATCACCGGCTGCCACGTATCGATGCCACCCAGGCGCGCAGTGACGATGACCTCTCGTGCGTGTGGGTCGTGCATCACCAGCTCGACAAAGCGTGCCGCGCCTTCCTCCATCGGAATCGCATCGATGCCGAGCTTGCCGAGGCGCTCGATACTGCCGAGCTTGGCTCCCATGCCCACCTCGTCCCAGATGCTGTAGGCGAGCGAGACGGTCTCGACCGATGGATGTCGCGCCGCGAACCGGCCGAGGGACCGGTCGAGGCTTTGATTAGCAAACGCATACCAGGCGTTGTGCGGCATCCCGATGACCCCGATGACCGAGGTCAGCGCGACGAACATCTTGGGAGGCGCATCATCGAGGGCGTCGAACAGGTGCACCGCGCCAGCGACCTTGGGCGCGATCTCGGTCAGCACCTCGGAGGCGTCGGGCTCTTCGACGCGACGCGGATGGTTGAGCCCGGCACCGTGGACGACGACATCAATCGAGCCAAAGTCGCTTCGCACGCTGGCGATGAGACGCTCGACATCCCGCTGCACGGCCAAGTTGCAGCGGCGGTAGTCACACCGCAGCCCCTCTTCGTGAAACTTCGCAAGCGTCTCACGGATCTCTTCGGCGCCGGTGCCTTGAGACTCCGCGTCGGGGGCGGGCGAGCTGCCCACCAAGACCATGGTCGCTCGCGTCTCGCGAGCCAACGCCAGAGCACACTGGGCGGTGATGCCCTTGGCCCCACCCGTGACCACGACGACGTCGTCGGCGCTGATCGAAGTCGTCCGGGGTGCATACGACGCGCGGCTTTGGAGTCGAGGCTTGCCGACGAGGCGGCGCCCGTCTGCGTCGTAGCGCGCCGACACGAAGGCGCGTTCGTCGGCGAGCTCCTGAATGACGGCATCGGCCATGCGGGCCGGATGCCGATCTGCGCGTGCAAACTCGAGCGATCGAACGCGAAGCTGCCGTCGCTCGAGGTGAACTGTCGCCGCAAACGCGTCGGGCGACCAATCGTAGAGGCCCTTCCCTCCAGCCTCGGAGGAAAGCGCTCGAATCCAGGCCACGCATGACGTCCGATCGCGCGCGGCGGCGGTCGATGGCAACACCTGAGCGGCGCTCGTGAGCAGCTCGACCACCTCGCGCAACTCTTCCAGGTCGCTCGGCGCGTTCGTGTCCGGACAGACGACCAACAGATGATCGAACGGCATCGACTCGTCCGACCCGTCACTCGGGGCGACCTCGACGCCTCTTGCGGCGAGCTCCCCCAACAGCGTTGTGACGAGCCCGCTCTTCGGATCCGGCGCGACCACCAACGTGCGCCCTGAAAGCAAACCACCGCCGTCCGCGCTCGACGGCGACGGCTCCTCGTCCCACTGAAGCGCAAAGTGACCCACCCAGGGCTTCTCGGCCTTGCCGGGCGTGTCCGCCGCCGCGGGCCCTGCACTTGAATCGGCGGAAACCCGGGGTGTCGCACTCATCTCGAGCACCTCCATGCGCTCGACCAGCTCCCCGAGCGTCGCCTCCGCAAACTCCGCTGCGTCGAACGCCTCGGAAATGCCCAGTTGGTCGGCCACGTCCGACACCAGCTCGACCGTCTTGATCGAGTCGAGGTGTAGGTCGTCCACGAGTCGCAGATCGAGCGTCAGACTCTCGACGGGAAACCCAGTCTGCGCTTCGACCGCAGAAAGCACCGCACCGCGGACGGTGGGCTTCCGGACGATCTGTGATTCGAGGACCTGCCGCTGCGGTGGTTCGGACGACGCATCGCCCAACGTCATCGGTGGAGGGATCACAGTCAACGCACGCGCGGCCGGCTCTTGCACCGACGGGGCGAGCGCCGGGGAAACCTCGTCGGGGAACGGACGCTCACATGGGTTCTGGATGAAAATCCGCTCGGAAGCGGGAACGAACGGACGGCAGAGGCGGCTGTCGTATAGCGCGTCTAAACGAATCCGGTGCCCGTGTGCGAAAAGTGCTGCCACCGCGACGTTGAGGTCTTCGTCCTTGCCTGGTCGAGACTCAAGCGGGAAGCAGCGGAGTTGCCCGTCCCCCACGGTACGCTTGACGAGTCCGCTCAATGCGCGACCAGGGCCCACCTCCAGGAGAAGATCGCACCGTTCGGCCATGGTACGGTCCACCGTCACGAAATCGACCTCCGCGCACATCTGTCGGGACAGGTAGTCGCGAATCGACACCCCGGTGCGAATCTCCACGCCGTCGATCGCGCTTAGCATCGGCGTGTGCAGGGGTTCGGAGACGTCGGGAACGCCCTCGGCGTCACGCAACGCATTGGCGGTCTCTTGGAAATGCGCAGAATGGAACGCGCCAGACACATTGAGCGGTACGGCGGCGATCGATCGGGCTTTGGCAATCCGGACGATGCGCTCCACCACGTCGCGATCGCCAGAAACCACCGTCTGCATGGGCGCATTGAGGTTGGCAACCGCGCAGTACCCGGCGGCTTCCGCGATCAGCCCCTCGGCTTCATCCCGCGTGCACGACAGGTTGGCCATCGTTCCAGAGGCGTCCGCGTTGACCATGAGTCGACCCCGGGTGGCCGCAAGCTGAATCAGCGACCGTTCATCGAACGCCCCTGCCGCATGGAAGGCGCTGAGCTCTCCGAGACTGTGACCCCCTACCACGTTGGGAGACACCCCAAGGCGAGCGAGGTACTTCAGCCAAAGCACGCTCGAGAGACAGATCGCTGGCTGTGCGTGCTGTGTTTGACGGAGCGCCTGACGCCAATACCGCACCTGCTCGTCGTCGAGCGCGCGATCCAGGGGCCGAAAGATCAAGGGTGTGATCGGCTCTTGGCCGAGCTCTCCCAGCCAAGAATCCGCGCGTTCGGCAAAGCGCTTCGCCCAATCGAAACGGCAGACCAGTTGGTGTGCCATGCTGAGCTGCTGAGAGCCTTGGCCAGGAAACAAGAATCCCACACGCGCGCGTGGCGGCGTGTTTGCAATCCATGCGCGAGTCTTCGCCTTGGTGCAGCGGTGTGTCGCGCCGGGCGGGGGGGGATCGTTTCGCAAGGCGTCGAGCACCTCCCGGAGGTGTGCCTCGAGCTCGTCCGGGTCGCTTGCGACAATCGCGGACCGAACACCGCCGTCCAGCGTGACTTCACCCGCAAGCTCCGCCGCGAGGTCGGTGAGCTCCGCCATGCTCAACCCATCGGCGCGCGAAGCCACGTGTTCGACACGAACCTTCAACGCTTCGACACTGTGGGCCGACATCAGGAAGAGCTCGGTGTCTTGCGCAGAGGCAAGCAGCGCCCGTTCATCGAGCGACGGCTTGAGTCGCGAGGCAGGCGGGTCGCCCGACTCGAGGGTCACATGCGTGTTGATTCCTCCGAATCCCATTGCGGAGACCCCAACTCGTAGGACCTCATCTGAAGATTCCACCCGACCTTGCCGGACGGGATAGAGAACGCGCGCCTCATCGTTGAAGACGGGGTTGGGATCGATGCAGCCGGAAGTTGGCGGAATCACGCGCCTATTTGCGGCGATGGCGGCCTTGATGAAGCCCCCCACGCCGGAGGCAGCCTTGGTGTGCCCCACGATCGATTTGAAGGAGGTGACCCCGCAGGTTCGGGGCCGGTGCGCGCCGTAGGTCTCCATCGCACTCGAGATCGCTTTGAGCTCGACCGGGTCGCCGGCGGGAGTAGCGGTGCCGTGCCCTTCGACGAAGTGCAAGAGCTCTGGCGAATACCCCGCGCGCTTGTACGCCCTTCGAATCGCAAGCGCCTGTCCCGTCACGCTGGGAGCGGTGATGCCGCCGGCGCCATCCGAAGAGACACCCCACCCGCGCACCGTCGCGTACACGTAGTCGCCGTCGGCGCGCGCATCGGCGAGGCGCTTGAGCATCACGAACCCGCACCCCTCGCCCGGCACGAAGCCGTTCGCAGCACGGTCGTACACGCGCATCTGTGTCGGGCTTAGCGCCCCGACTTTGGCAAAGCCGACCAGCTCGAACGGGTCGAGGCTGATGTCGACCCCACCGACCAACGCCACATCGAGATCTTGGTTGCACAACACGGCCGCGGCGTTGGTCACCGCCAGCAGTGACGAGGCGCACGCCCCATCAACCGTGCAACCGCCTCCTTGTAGATCGAGGAAGCTGCAGATACGCCCGGCGATCGTGTTGGACAGCGACCCGGCAAGCGTGTCCTCGTCGACGGGTGGGAAGACGGACTTGAAATACGATTGCGTCGAGCCGACGAGGTCATCGGTTGCGCGGGCGTCAAGCCCTTCCCTGCGCGCGGCCGCCCGGATCGCTCGTTCGACGAAAGGCCAACGCACGCGAAGGCTCAACGAACGGCTCTGCTCACCGGTGAGCGTGTTGCCGACGATGACACCCGTACGTTCCCGCGGAAGCGTATCCCGGCCGTACCCCGCGTCACCGAGTGCCTGCAACGCCACCTCGAGCGCAAGCCAGTGTGAAATGTCGGCGCCTTCGAAGGTGCGTCGCGGGATCCGCCGCCCGACCCAATCAAACTGAAAGCCGTCTATTAACGAGGCGTTACGCCCATAGGTCTTGTCCGGCACGCGCGCGTCGGGGTCGTGGTACGAATCCAACGGAAGCCGCTCGCGAGGCAAGCGACGAAACGCCCTTCGTCGCGCCAACACGTTCTCCCACAAACGTAGGGGCGTAGGAGCGTCGGGATACCAGCAGCCAATACCGATGACAGCAACGGCATCGTCCGCAACGGGAAATCTTCTTGTCAACATCACCACCCTCTCGATGTTGCGAGTTCGTTGTCACGGTGATAGTCGTCTCCCGTTTGCTCTGCGTAGTTGCTTTTGCAAGGCCTCAAAATCATGGAATCCACGAAGTCGTGTGCCGTAGCTCGGCACCTCCGGCCATGGTCCCCCGCCTTGCAACAACAATGCTACGTCTCGCTCACGACAAACAGCCCCAACCGCCGAATAGACCCGACGAAGCAAAGACGGATCGAGACAGGCTTCCGACGAGGACAGACCCACGAGCCGTATCCGATCGTCCAGGCGCACTTGCTCCGTGATCGCCCCTGTTGGCGTCCGTGGACCAAGCCATATCGAAGCCCATCCCAATTCGCGAAGGCAAAGTTCAGCAAGAGAAAGTCCCAAGGTGTGTCGTTCGGACTCGACACACGCGAGAAGGCATGTAGGCGCGTTCGGGAGCAAGGGAAGCGATTCGGTGATTCGCGCAAGCGCACGTGACAACCTCTCGGAGACGATGTACTCCTCGGCAACGCTGACTTGGCCTCGCGTCCATCGAAGACCGAGCTCGGCCAGTACCGGCTCCAACTCTTCGGCGACCCGACACCACGAGCCTAAACGCCCACGCGCCCGCAACAACGCGAGCTCGTGACTCATCTCAGACAACAGCGTGTCGACCCATCGTTCGACTTCGTCGACCACGGTTTCTTCGTGCTGCTGAAGTCGCACGAAGCGGTCGAGTGCGTCACGCGTGAATCGCCGGTGTCCCCCTGCAGTACGAACGCAATCGAGCAATCCCGTGTCCGCCCAACGCTTCACGCTGGTGGGGCCGGCCCCGATGAGACGGGCTGCTTCGGATGTGCTGAGAAACTCGACCACGATACTGATTATACGGACGATTTGGTCGATTCACAATCGCATAGAATCCTATTGATGCAAGGAAATAGCTCGATTCAAGTCCCCTAATCACGGGATGAAACGATCCGTCCGCAGTGCCCTGGTTTAGAAGCTTCGTAACTTCAGAGGGGCGAGTCACGTACGATCTGGCGAGGCACGGAGACGATTTTGCCCGGGACCGATTCCGTCACGATGGCCCCTCCGTAGCCACCGATACCAGCATCAGTCGCGACTCCGGCGTGCGCTCCCCCGCGACCGGCCTTCGCAAGCGACATCTGCGTCGTGTACGCATTGTTCGAGAACTGCGTGAGCCCGGCGAAGAAGGCGAGCTGGTCGTACGTATCCGACGGCCGGAACCAAAGCGGGGTACCCCTTCGGCAATGTGGTCGGCCTGAACGACGCCGAACGTCTTCCACTGTGGCCGGCGGTGCACGAACGACCAGCTCCGGATACTCCAGTTCGGCACAGGCCACCGATGGGTTCCCGAAGAGCGAGTTAGTCACCGTGACGAGTCCGTCGTTGGGGCCGCCGCCCTGGGCGGCCTCATAGCAGAGGTCGCACGGCATCGGGGGAGACGCGATCGTCGGCGACGGCGTAAACAGGGTGAGAGTGTGCAGCCCCGTTTGTAGTTCCACGCGTCGGTGATCTTCAGGAACCGGCTGCTCCGGCTAGTGGGTGAGAACAAAGTCGATTCGCCGGACTAGGGAACCCACTGGCAGGCCGCTCTCGGATGAGCGTCTCGGTCGATCTGAGTAATGAACCGTCCAAACCGTCCTGACGCAACGCTGTCGGTTTGGACATCTCCCAAATTGAGAAGGTTCATTGAAGGTTCTGTGTAGACACCGTTGCATGGCTGATCAATGGTTTGCACTCATGTGCATGGCGAAATGTGAAACGTATTGATGGACTTCAAACATTCAGATTCCAACTTTGGCGACTACAAGTAGCCCGGACGAAGAACCAGATGGACACGTTGTTGGGCAGCCCACTCGAAACATCGGAGGTTTCACTATGAAACCAACTCGTCGAAATGTCGCACACGTGTCCCAAGCGGAGCGCGATAAGCTCGTCAATGCGATCGTCGAGTTGGACAGGTCCAAGCTGTTCGCCGACGGTGTCTCCTTCTGGGACAAACAAGACCAGATATACCAGAGCACCCACGTCCACTCGGGCCCGGCGTCCTTGCCATGGCACAGAGAACTGCTCAATCGATTCGAGGCCATGCTCCAAGCAATCGACCCGACGGTTGCGCTTCACTACTGGGATTGGACCAGCGATCCAAGAAACGCTCCTGACGGACAGGGTGGCTTCATCAACCTATTCACTAGTTCGAATTTCGGTAGTAGCTCAGGACGCGCTGGCGCGCCTTTTGATACTCTTGACAATGGCGGGACGTTAGCAGGCAGCCGGAACCAGACTGGGCGTCCATCGGATCCACCGCAGGAAATCATACGCCACACCGAAACGGGAAATCCGCCTGCAGACGCTGACACCGCTATCATCACCTCCGCTGATAGTCTTCCCCAAGAAGCACAGTGGGCCCATTTCCGCACTGTACTCCAAAGCGTGCGGAATCGTGGTCGGATGCACAGCTGGGTCGGTGGACCCGGAGGGACCATTTCATCAGGGCACTCCCCTTTCGAAGATCCGTTCGTCTTCATGATGCACTCCAACACGGACCGGATCTGGGCAATGTGGCAGACGGTACCTGGTCAGGAATGGCGGCTGGACCCGGATCAGGTCTATGGTGATGAGACAGACGATGCAGCGATATTGGAAGCTCTGGAACCCTGGTCCGGCACCGTGCATGTTGGCAGTCCTGTTCCACCGTGGGACCCCTCGGATCCGCACAACGAGATTGTTGTCAAGACGTCAAGACATATTTCAGTCGTTATTCCTCCACGCTACGAAACCTTCCTTCCAACGGGACGTTCTGCCCAAGGTGACGACATGCAGCCCGGGGAAGTACTCAATCCGGGTCAGTCGATAAGCTCCGAAAACCGGCAGTGCACCTTCCGCTATCAGAGCGACGGGAACCTAGTGCTCTACAGGAACAGGGATGGAGAGCCGCTCTGGTCTTCGGAGACGGCCGTGAGGTCCGCGGGTGTTTGCATCATGCAGGGCGACGGCAATCTAGTCATCTACGGCGTGGACGGCGAGCCCGTCTGGGCCTCCGACACGGGGCAACATCCCGGGAGCCAGCTGATTGTCCAGGATGATGGCAACGCGGTGATATACCGGTCCGACGGACTCTTCCAACGGGTCCTGGGGAAGTACTCAATCCGGGCCAGTCGATAAGCTCCGGAAACGGGCGTCAACGTCAGGTCAACGAGCTGCTTCTGGCTCATGGCCGCCAGCTCATCGCCAACTGGTTCGGCACCGTCGCAAGTGTGTGGTAGGCCTCTCGGTAGAGTTCCAAGTCACGGGCGGGTGAGCTGTCTGCCTCGATGCGGAGTCCGAACCCTGGGGGCCGCCCTCGCGCACCACCGTCAGGCATCGCCACCCAAACAAGCGCTCCGCGCAAGTGCACGGTTGCTGTCTTGCCTGGCGGCCTGAGCTCCAGCCACAGCGCCCTGTCCTTCGATGGCGGGTCGAGCGTCCGTACGTAGACCCCTAACTCGCTCATGTTGTAGGTCAGTCCATATTCGGGCGAGAACGCGCCCTCTGGTCGAAAGCTGCAAATCGTGTCGAACAGGTATCTGGGCGACTTTCGCATCCGGCGGCAGCCGTCCCTGAGCAGGTCGTTCGCGAGAAAGAGGAGATGGTCATGCGGTGCGGTTTCCGAGATTGTAGCGACCTTTTCGACGATGGCGTCTAGTATAATTCGGGTCGAAGTACTGGCTGTAACCACGACAAAGGGAGTCTTTGCGGCATTCGCCGTCCGCCTAGCCTGATCGATCTTGGAGATGGGAAGAAGCTCGTCGGACACGACGACAAGCTCAGGTGCCGTCTCCGATGCCATCGCCTCGACAATCTCGTCCGAGTTTGTCGCAAAGCGTACATCGAAGCTAGCCTGGCGAAGCACACGTCCGAGAAGCCGTCGCTGCTCGTCGGCTTGGTGGCTGATCAGAACCCGGCCCCTTGAGATCGGGGGCCGGGCGGAGGGGTCGAACTGCTGCAGGTTTGCCATGCGACGCGTCACCCCGCCAACGTTTGATCGCACGATCACGTCATCCGCCCCGTCTCGGTATGCTTGTACAAATGAGCCGTCGCGAAGGTCTGACACCATCGCGATCACCGGCGTTGCAAAGAGAAGGGGATGCTCGCGAATCCAAGCCGTTGTCATTGCAAGCTCATCGCTGTCGCCGTCTACGAAAATGCACTTTGGACGGAGCTCGGAGAGCTCGTCTTGCGAATCTAAGATGGACCTCGACACGTGCGCGGTGGAGTTCGCTCGCTCAACGGCTCTTCGAAGAGTTGCTCCTTCCACAGCATCGAAAGGACCAATCAGTGCAGCGGTTCCGAACGCTTGGGCTTCCACATCTTCAGACTAACAGGAGCCGTCGCCTTGGAAGAGTCCAAACAAGACACCACCCAAAGTGAGCTTCGGCAACGGGTATCGCTTTGGTCGATTCAGCGGCACGACGCGACCGAACCGCCTCAAGTCTCCTCGTGCCGCCGACCTGTGCCTCCTCAGAACCCAGTCGACCGCAAGAGCGCTGATGTCACCGCGCTCGGGGTCAAGTCAGCCTACCCCGATGCTTGACTTGGTCTACGTCCTGCTCGCGACCGCCAGATCGAGCCTGAAGTCGCAACGAGAGCTGACTCTCGAAAACCTCGCGTTGCGACAGCAGCTCGCCATTGTGCAGCGCAAGACCAAGCGGACCGTGCATTCTGGGTCGCGCTGTCGCATCTGTGGCCCGACTGGCAGAGCGCGCTGATCCTCGTGAAGCCTCAGACCGTGATCGGCTGACACCGTAAGGGCTTCAAGCTCTATTGGACCTGGAAGAGCCGAAACCGAGGCGGTCGTCCACGGATCGACGCGGAGATCCGGACGCTCATCCGTCGAATGGCCCTCGAGAACCCGACTTGGGGAGCGCCTCGCGTGCACGGCGAGTTGCTCAAGCTCGGCTTCGAGGTCTGTGAAGCCACCGTGTCGCGATACATGCCGCGTCGGCGAAAGCCGCCGTCCCAGAGCTGGCGCACGTTCTTGCAGAACCACGCCAAGGACCTCGTCTCCTCAGACTTCTTTGTGGTACCCACGGCCACCTTTCGCATCCTATTCGTCCTTATTGTGATCGAGCACGAGCGCCGATGCATCGTGCATTTCAACGTCACCGAAGGTCCGAGCGCCCGGTGGACAGGCCAACAGTTAGTCAACGCCTTTCCGTACGATTCCGCGCCACAATACGTCATCCGGGACCGGGACAAGATCTATGGTGCGGCCTTCGTTCGTCGAGTGCATGCGATGGGAATCGGGCAGGTCCTCACCGCGCCGCGTTCCCCGTGGCAAAATCCATACTGCGAGCGTGTCATTGGGACCCTTCGGCGGGACTGCCTCGACCACGTCATCGTAGTCGGAGAGCAGCACCTGCGGCGCATCCTGCGGAACTATCTAGAGTATTATCACGGATCCCGCACCCACCTCGCGCTCGGCAAGGACGCCCCCGAACCCCGCGAGCGGGAGTCCACCGATGACGGGAAGGTCATCGCCCTGCCGATGGTCGGCGGACTGCATCATCGCTACATGCGACGCGCAGCCTAAGCAAGGGCCTGGGTCGCACAACGAGCGTCGGGCGTGAGGGTGAGCTGCGCGCACCGCGCGGGGGCACAGGCCGATGCCGTGCTGAGCGGGCGGATGCTGAGTCTTCAGCAATCCACGTCATGGCTCGAGCTCCCTTCGCTTGGTCGCCTTCGCGAACGTGGCCGCCATTATCTCGCAAGGGATGACGTTCCGAGGAACGACACCCTCCGCTACAGTGAGATCCGCCGAAGCCTCAACGAGCACCTGGAGTCCGGCAAAGTCACCGACAAGATGCTCGCCTCCCAACTCCGCGAGCTCGAGAAGCACGGCCTCATCGACCGCCGCGTCTACCCCGTCGTGCCGCCGAAGGTCGAATACACCATCACTAAGCGGGGCCTCCGCACCATCCCGGCGATCGAGGTGCTCCGGAAGTTCGGGAACGAAGCGAGGCGTTGGTGAGAGGAGAGGCGCGCATGAGACGCGTTCTTGTCACAGGCGCCGGCCGCGGCCTCGGACTCGAGCTTGTCCGCCAATGCCTCGAACGCGGCGACCGAGTGATTGGCTGCGTGCGCAATCCTCAACGCGCAACTGACCTTGCCCAGCTTGTCAACGGAGCTCCAGAACGATGCTCTATCGTTCCGCTCGACGTCGGGAGCGCAGCGTCGGTGGATGCTTGCCACGACGTCGTGGCTGCAGAGCTTGATGGCCTCGACCTCCTCATCAACAACGCGGGGATCAACTCACAGAGCGCGGGTATTGCGGAAGACCAGCGCGACTTGGCGTTCGGTTCGCTCGAACCCGAGGGGACGTTGGAGATGGTGCGCATCAATGTAATCGCTCCGGTGCTGATCACGCAAGGGTGCTTTCATCTGTTGAAAGCAGGCCAAGACCCGAAGGTCGCCAACATCTCGTCTTGGCTCGGATCGATTGCAGCGAAGACCGGCGGAGGGAACTACGGCTACTGCGCGAGCAAGACCGCCCTCAATATGATGGGTCGGGCCATGGCGTGGAATCTGAAGCCGCATGGCATCGTCACACTCATGCTCAATCCGGGTTGGGTGAAGACCAGTATGGGTGGTCCCAGGGCAAAGCTCACGCCTGAGCAGTCGGTGGCCGGTTTGTTGCGAGTCATCGAGAACGCATCCATCGAGGACACGGGCACGTTTCTTCAATGGGACGGCTCGGAGCACCCGTGGTAGGAAGCAGACAGCTTGACATACGGGACCGAACGGTCCTATATGCGACCTGTCATGCCGAGGCCGCTAGAATTCGACCGCGACGCCGCGCTAGAAACTGCGATGCAGGTGTTTTGGGCAAAAGGGTACGAGACAACTTCGCTGCAGGACCTGCTCGAGGCGACCGGTCTTTCGAAAAGCAGCTTCTACCAGAGCTTCGAGAGCAAGCACGAGCTGTTTGAGCGGTGCGTACGCCGCTACGCCGATCAAGTGGTCGACCACATGCGACGGCAGCTGAGAGAAGCCCCGTCCGGCTATGATTTCATCGTGAGCTCATTGAATGGGGTTGCCGAGGGGGTTTCTCGGAAGGAAGGCCAACGGGGTTGCCTTGTGATGAACACCGCAAACGAGTTTGCCCAGCGCGATCCGAGCCTTGCCGGGCTCATCGCCAAAGAGCACAAGCGATTCGAGGCGGCCTTTGTGGCTGCAGTCGAGCGTGCCCAGCGCGAAGGGAGCATTCCGAAGAGCAAGCCGGCGCGAGCGTTGGCTCGATACTGTTTGACCACCTTGAGCGGGCTCAAGACGATGGCCAAGGCAGGGGCTAGCGCACGGGCGCTTCGAGAAGTCGCCGTGATCGCGGTTGATGCGCTCCAGTGACCCTTTTTTGCCGCTTTTGGGACCAATCGGTCCTAAATCACCCATGAAAACGACGAAAGGAAACAGAAAATGCCACTAGTACAGATTAGAGGAATCGAGGGATACCTCACGTTGGAGCAGAAACAGGACCTCATTCGGAAGGTTACGGACGCGGTCGTTTCCGTTGAGGGCGAAGGTCTGCGGCCGGTCACCTGGGTGACGATCGAAGACGTGCAGCCAGGTGAATGGGGCGTCGGCGGCCAAGCAATGACCGCTGATGATCTGCGCGAGCTCAGCCAAGCCAAGAAGGCAGTTTGAGGGAGGATCTGATGGCAACCATCTACGGAAGCGTAACCGTCAATCTTTCAGCAGAAGAGCTTTGGGCCAAAGTCGCCGACGTCGGACAGATCTCCGAGTTGTTGGATGTCATCCACGAGAGCGCTGTCTCGGGGGACACGCGTTCCTGCAAGCTTGCCGACGGAGGGCAGCTGTCCGAGACGATCGTCGGCATCGACGAAGAGCATCACCGCGTGGCGTATACGATCACCGACTCGCCTTTCCCACTCGAGTTCCACGCCGCATCGATGCAGGTTGTCGACGAGGGCAACGGCAAGTCCACGTTGCTCTGGATCACGGATGTGAAGCCGGATGCCATGGTCGATGGGCTCGGACCGATGATCATGGGTGAGCTCGACAAGCTTGGCCGGCGGCTCGGCGACTAGTCTTGGCTCTGGGGATAGCAGACGTGTCGAAGACGTAACAGATATGCTTCTGCCCGCTGCGCTACGGCGGGCAGAAGCGATCGCATATCCGCTATGACCCGTGGAAGCCAGCTGCCACGTGATCGCCGGCTTCATCCGCCTGGGGCGAACTTTCTGCGGCCCAGGGGGCAGCGGGCCCAGAGTCAAGACCAAACCTGCAAGCTCCATGGCGCGACGGACAGCAAACTCCGGTGGCGCATCGCTGAGTTGCTGCGGGAGGTGTATAAACTCGCGCCGGAGCGTGCGTGTAGCCCGTCAGCTGAGCGGAACGCGGAGCTGACGACTGGGACTGCGGGGTCAGTGAGGTCGTCGTGGCGCTACACCACGCGCAGTGCCCCCCACGCGTGACGCACTCGCTTCGACAGGTCGTCGATCGAGTCGAAGTTTGGGACACGTGTCCCAAGTTGATCCGTCAACCCGGATTCACTGGGGTCTAGCGGGGTCTCGCCATCGACCCCGGTCCGCGTAATCGCTATTGAATCATGCGAAACAAGGTGCTCTGAAGCAGGTTCGATTCCCACCGCCTCCACCGCGCATTGCGGCAGCAAAGACCTGCCCTCGTTTCTGTGGTCTAGGCCGCGTTACGGCGTTTCCTAGCCTGGTCCAGGTCGTAGGTCGCCTGCAGGTTCATCCAGAGTTTGGCCGAGGTTCCCAGTGCCTTCGCCAAATCGAGTG
>Ga0114931_10007099_pt1 | contig 13711 bp, 16 predicted proteins | sample 2SBtaG_FD_89579 | JGI IMG/M metagenome (GOLD analysis project Ga0114931, IMG submission 89579) | Deep subsurface microbial communities from Kolumbo volcano to uncover new lineages of life (NeLLi) - 2SBTROV14_V59a metaG | ecosystem: Environmental > Aquatic > Marine > Volcanic | place: Kolumbo...
ACGTGATGGGCTATCAAGCCACCAATATGAAATTTGGGATGATGGGCTGGACTAAAAATTCTGATGTCCTTGCCCAAACTCCCTTCAATCCCGATACGCAACCGGACTTCCCCACAGAAGGCACGGTAGCGAACACATCGGAAGCGCAAAAAGAAGAATCTGCCCCCGAACCGGTGTCATCAACAGCCGTTCCGGCTCAACCGGAAGTGGCCAATCCGCTTGCTACAGCAGAACCTAGTGCCCCACAACCAGCCGAGCAATCCAATAATATGATTTGGGTATATATTTTGGGAATAATTGCCGTGGCTGGCATTGGAACTTACGCTGGCTTTGCCAGAAAAACGGAGAAAGACGCGTCATAGGCAGTTATAACACAAAAAACGAGTATAGGGGTTTAACAGACATTTAGAAGATTGCTAGGAAGGGCGGAATACTTTTCGCTCTTCCTTTTCCGGGATGGGTGAACGATAAGTGATAGATGTCACAAAAAATTCGTGACATCTATCACTAGCGAGATAAATCACAAAAGAGTACAATATTTACGGTTATAAATCCGAATATTTGCATATAAGATATATAAGTTTAGCCTATGAAACGACCAAATTCACAAGCATTGAGAGAAATGCACGCCACAATCTGTCATGCATTGGCAGATCCCACACGAATTGCTTTACTTTATGAATTGGGTGACGGCCCGCGCAATGTGAATCAACTTACTGAGGCCGTCGGTGCACCACAAGCAACCATTTCGCGCCACCTTAAAACCCTGCGAGAACAATCACTGGTTGCCACCAAGCGAGACGGGAATTTTGTATTTTATTCGTTAGCAGATGCGAGTGTTTTGGATGCATTGGATATTATGTTCGCCATCAAAGATCGCATTTTAGCACACCAACAGTTGTTGATGTCAAACTCAGAAAAAACAGGTAAAGGGAGATGGAATGAAAACACGTAACACACTTCTTTTGTCATTGATTGCTGTAGTAATGTTGTTTGCCATGATTTTTGTGCTGTGGCCGCAACCCGCTGATGCCCAATGTGGTTCATCGGCATCAAGCTGTAAAACCTGCCACGAAACACAAGGTGCTGACCCGGTGAATACCAAGGGTGATTGGCACACCGACCATGCTTTCGGCGATTTTTGCGAATTTTGCCATGCCGGCAATGTGCAAGCAACTGATAAAGCCGGAGCACACCAAGGTTTGGCATCCCCGCTAGATGATGTGGCTGCCAGTTGCCAAAGTTGCCATCCACAAGATATGGATGAACGGGCGGCAAAATATGCGGCCACACTGGGCGTAGATTTAAGTGCCGGCGGGAGTACTGAAACAGCACCTGCCACTGGCGGCGATACTGGCGGCGATACCGGTGGCGCGCCGGTCGTTGCCGTAAATAATGTTGCCCCCGCCGGTGGTCTTACGCCTCCACTGGGGGGAGAAGAAATCGACTTTGATGCTCTATACGCCGAAGCCACGGCTCCCCGCCCTCTCATCAGCAACTGGGGCAATATCATCGTCTTGATGCTCATTGCGGCTATCGCGGCTGCTTTTTTGGTGACCGCGTGGAGTTGGGAAGACTGGGGGCAGGTTATTGCCGGATGGTTTACCGATAACGTCAAGGTGGTTAATGATGCCATTGCCATTTCGGATGGACGTGCTGTGCAAGTGGTAGAAAACCCCGCTGTGACACTAACCGAGCTCAATGTTGCGCTGCGTCGACGCCCGGAACTCAATGATTTATGGCCGATATTATCGCATAGTGATAAGGAAACGCTAGATAGTTTGCTTACCCTCTTAACTGATGAGGAAGGACCTAAACTTATCCATGCCATCAGTAAGCTAGATTTAAAATTGGCAAAAATGGTGGCAGGTATGGACGACCATGAACGCGAGTTGATGCTAATGTTACTCAAAGAAATGAAGTAGTGTATTGCCTCGTTAAAAGGAGAGATACAGTATGAAAAAGTTTGTAAATTGGCTAAAAGACCCAGTATGGTCTCCGTATACAAGTGGCGCTTTATTGGGCGTATTGGGAATACTTGCCTTGCTTTTTACTGACAGACTATTTGGAGCATCAGGCGCATTCGAAAATATTGCCGGGGCAATTATGCAAGTTATCGACCCGGCGCAGGCAAATAATATGTACTGGCGATTTGTTATGCCTGGTGGGCTCAGTGTTGGGGTAATGATGTTGATTGGCATATTTTTTGGCTCAATGCTGTCTGCTATCGTCTCAGGTACTTTCAAATGGCGATGGGTATCTGATGACCAGTGGGTAAAGGTGTTTGGAGCGAGTCGTTGGAAACGTTGGGCGGCATTATTTTTTGGAGCAATCCTCATTGAATATGGTGCGGGAATTGCCGGAGGTTGCACGAGTGGACTTGCCATTTCCGGAGGATTACAACTTGCCCCCTCCGCATTTATATTCATTACAGGGATGTTCATATCAGGCATAATAACAACATGGATACTGTACGGAAAGAGGTTTTAAAATGTACGCAATGGTATCGGCTTTAATTGTAGGATTGATTTTTGGATGGCTATTGCAGAAAGCGCGATTGACGCAGTATGCCAGCATTGTTAACGTATTTCGTTTAACGGACTTGGCGGTATTAAAATTTATGCTCACTGCTATTGTTGTGGGTGCCGCAGGTGTTTATCTACTGCGCGATTTAGGATATGTCACTCTACCGGGGACAACGCCTACCTACATTGTGGGAAATCTGGTGGGTTCATTGATATTTGGCATCGGTATGGCATGGGCAGGCTTTTGACCGGGTACATGTGCCGCCGGTGGCGGCCAAGGGAACTTGGACTATATTGTTTTTGGCGTATCCGGTTTTGTGGTTGGGGCAATTATCTTTGGGTTAACGTATGGTACTGTTTTTCCGGCAATTTCCGGAATCGCAAATTTGGGTGTTGTTTATCTGCCTGATTTGTTCCATATCAATGATTGGTTGCTCATTACTCTGTTAGCGCTCGTTTCAGCATATTTATTTTATATACTTGAGAAAAAGGGCGATCGTAGAAGTAATTTTAAAGGATAATAATCTTTCTGCATAGGAGTTTCGGATGACTATAAAAAATCCGTTGCAATCAAAAGTATCTCGGCGTAAATTTTTGGGAATGGGATTGGGCACGGCAGCGAGTGCGGCTCTAATCAGTAAATTCAATTTACTGCAACCATCGGTAGCCTACGCCGACCACAAAGGTGGAACGCCGGCTCCCACTGCCGTTTTTGACAAAGAGGTATATACACTTTGCGAAATGTGCGTGTGGCGTTGTGGTGTAAAAGCAAAAGTTAAAGATGGCGTAGTGCGCAAGCTGGACGGCAATCCATTTCATCCACATTCACGAGGAATGTTGTGTCCGCGTGGACAAGCCGGTGTGGCAACGCTATATGACCCCGACCGCTTGAAATATCCGCTCATTCGCAAAGGCGCACGCGGCGAGGGTAAGTTTGTGCGTGCAAGTTGGGATGATGCATTGGACTATGTTGCCGGGCGAATGCTGGAAATTAAAAACAAGTATGGCCCCGAAGCGATGATTTTCAGCACCACGCACAACTTAATCCAAACACAGTTTGAGAATTTGTTAAAAGCTTATGGCTCACCGAACTATGGCACACAACGGTCATTATGTTTCAATGCCATGATCACATCCAACCTGTTAACATACGGTATGGAAGAGCCGGGGCGAGATTATAGCGGGGTAAAATACATCATTCTTACCGGACGAAATTTGGTCGAAGCTGTATCTAATTCAGAAACTAAGGATTTGGTTGCCGCTATTGCACGGGGCGCAAAACTTGTGGTACTTGACCCACGATTTACTCGGACTGCAGCCAAAGCCGACATCTGGCTGCCGGTAAAACCGGGAACAGATTTAGCGTTTTACTTGGGTGTGCTGAATGTTATCATCAGCGAAAAATTATACAACGCGGATTTCGTGGCTAAAAACACCGTTGGTTTTGATGAACTAAAAGCCGGTGTTGCCGACTATTCTCCGGAGTGGGCAGCCAGTAAATGCGAAATTCCCGCCGACACCATCCGGCAAATTGCCCGTGAATTTGCCGCTGCTGCACCGAACGCCTTTGCTCACCCCGGCTGGCGCACCAGCAACTTCACCAATTCATTCCAGACTTCCCGTGCAGTGGCGATTTTGAATGCGCTCATCGGGAACTGGAACCAGCCCGGCGGATTCTTTGCCGCCGCAGGGGAAGGTGGCGGGTTAAAACTTGGTTCCATTCCGCAACCGCCATACCCGCGAGGCGGCGCACTGCGGCTTGATGGCGTGCCGTGGAAATATCCGTTGGTGCCATTAAAGCTCGGCGTATTCCAGGAAATTCGTGACAACATTCTTGCCGAAGACCCATATCCGGCACACGGCTGGTTTATTTATCGTCAAAACCCGATCAATTCATTACCGGAACGGCACAAAACCGTAAAAGCATTTAGCAAGATGGATTTCATCGTTACCATCGATGTGAGTATGAATGATTCAGCGTGGCTTTCTGATGTGGTATTACCGGAAGCAACCTATTTAGAGCGTTACGACCCGCTTTCGGTTGTCGGTTCGACGGCATTTCTGCGACAACCCGTCATTGACCCGCTATTTGAAAGCAAATCCGGGTTATGGATATTTAAAGAATTGGGGACTCGTTTGGGGTTGGGTGATTATTTCCAATATGAAGATGAAGAAGATTACATTAAACAACAAATTGCACCACTTGGAATAACACTCGACGAGTTCAAAGCAAAGGGGTATTATCAAGCGCCAGTAACGGATGAAGCCCCCCCAACGGACACGTTCTCGTTTAGCACCCCCAGCGGAAAGATTGAGCTGGCTTCAACTTCGTTAAAAAACAACGGTTTCAGCCCAATTCCACAGTGGGAAGCGCCGACAGAAAACGAGGCCGACCAATTTTATTTACTTTCCGGTAAAGTTGCACTCCATACGCAGTTTGCAACCCATAACAATAAATTATTATTTGAACGACGCCCAAACAATCCGTTGTGGATAAATACAAAAGCTGCCGCTGACCGCAATATAAAAGATGGCGATGAAGTAATTGTAGAAAGTGATGGTGGCAAAGTAAAAACCGTCGCGCGGGTAACAGAAGGTATTCGCCCCGATGCAGTATTTATGATTACAGGGTTTGGACATGTGAGCAAAGGGCTAACGACCGCGTATGGCAAAGGTGTCAGCGACAGTGATCTACATTTGACATTTACTGATCCTATTTCCGGTTCGCAAGCACTGAGCCAAACGTGTGTGCGGGTGAAAAAGGCGACGGCTGTGCCACCAAAACCCGGAGAACAACAAAAATAACGTGGTTCATTTTTCGGAATCACGAGGAGTAAATTATGGCTAATTCAGAAACCGTAAATTCTAACGCCCCACACAAAAAACGATATGCATTTGTGATGGAACTTGACCGCTGTATTGATTGTGAAGCGTGTATGGTATCGTGTAGTATTGAAAATATGGTGCCGGTGGGTATGCACCGAAATTGGGTTATCAATACACCCGTAACGGGAACATTCCCCAATTTAGCGCAAGAATATGTGCCGGGTAACTGTATGCACTGCGAGAATCCACCGTGCGTTAATGCGTGCCCAACAGGAGCCAGTTATCAGCGTGAAGATGGAATTGTGCTTATTGACCAAGATATTTGCATCGGGTGCAAATATTGTATTGCCGCATGCCCATATGATGCCAGATACTATGATGCTGAGCGCGGCGTGGTTGACAAATGCACTGCTTGTGTGCATCGATTGGATGAAGGGCAACCGCCTGCTTGTGTGGAAACATGTATCGGTGGGGCACGACATTTTGGCGACATAAACGATCCCAACAGCGATGTTGCAAAATTACTGGCTACCGGCAAAGCCAAACAATTCCACCCCGAAACCGGCACCGGCCCGATGGTATTTTACATCGCCGAAGACTCTCGAGCATTAGATTTACTTCCGGTCAGTGAAAAATCCGCAAAATTAACCCATATGTGGCAAAAACTTGAACAACCTGCGGCAGCCACGCTACTGGGGTCGGCGGTATTGCTCACCGGTGTTGCATACAAAAAAGCGCATGAAAACGCCAAAGAACACTTTGCAAAAGTGGAAGCGGAGCTAAAAGCGAAGCAAGCCGAAGAATTACCCGCGACACAATAGGAGGATTCTCATGTTAATGAGTGATGGCAGTATCGTTCGCTACAAATTTGTTCAGCGTGTTGGCCACGCAATTAATGCCATAGCATTCTTTACGTTACTCATCACCGGGCTATTTTTGTTCTTCTCACCATTCTTTGCACTTGGCAGCCATGCTTCGCGGATTATCCACCGTATTGCCGCCGTGTTCCTCTTTTTGGGACCCATTATGTATTTTCTTACGGACCCCAAAGATATTTTGCACTTGCTAAAAGCATCATTCACCTATAATAAAAACGATGTGATATGGCTCATAAAAATGCCGTTCTATTTCATTGGGCTGGCAGAAGGGTTGCCGCCACAGGGTGAAATTAATGCCGGACAGCGATTGCATCATGCCGCCACTGTAATTTTTTATAATCTCATTGCACTTTCGGGCATTGCGTTATGGATTGGGAGCGCAAGATTGGGGCAGGAGTTATTTTTGTGGATGTTAATGTTGCACGATGTTTCGATGGTGATTTTAACGGTATTAATGATAGGCCATATGTATTTCTCATTTGTTTATGGTGCCGTGAATAATATGATCACCGGCAGGATTAGTGCCGCGTACGCTCAGATAGAACATCCGTTGTGGGTGGAAGAACTTAAGCAGGAGAAAGTAAAGGAAGTGGAGGCAAAATGAAATTCCGGAAACCTATAATGACATTGGTGTTGCTATTGAGTATTCTAGTTTTGGGCGCACCATCGTGTGGCGATACTCCCATTGCTGCGGTAGCCACCGCTCCGCCGTCACCCACGGACACGCCTGTCCACGCCCTAAATTTGAGCGACCCTAATCCGGCGCAGGGGCGACAAGCATATATTGAGAAGCAATGTGTTGCGTGCCACGGCGATGTTGGTCAGGGAGGAATTGGCCCGGTGCTGGCTAACTCACCATTGCCGTTTGACCAATTTCTACATGCAGTTCGAACGGCAGTCGCGCCTAAACCCCGTTACAACGCAGCCGAATTATCTGATCAAGAGGTCTATAATATATATGCGTGGTTCGAAACTTTAGACCCAAGCAATGTTTTATTGCAACCGCCCGCTTCATCACAACTGGCAGAAGGTGAAATTTTGGGGATGACTTTGTGGGTAAGTTATGAATGTGATAGTTGCCACGGTTCGTTTGCGCAAGGTAGTAAAGATGCACCACCACTATCAAGCATCTCTTATCCCTATGAAATGGAACGCGCCAACATGCGTTTGACCGGAGACAAAATTCCACAGCATAAGGCGGAGTTTATTCGTGACAAGGTGCTAAAACGGTTATACAAGTGGTTGCAAGAAGGTGCAAAACCGGCGGGAGGGTGTTAATCGTCGGTTTCGCAATGTAAAAATTCTAAAGGGCAGAAGATGTGTTTCCGCACACCTTCTGCCCTTTTTATGGTCTGTTCAACTGTTTCCCCATCAATTTATAAAACTCAAGGCCAGCTTCTGGCAATTGTATGCTCAATGCCCTATGCCAAAGAGGGTGTTTCACATTTTAGGCAAATCTCGCCTAAAATGTGAAATGCACCTGCATCCGGCTACGTTTTTGTTTTTGAATCCAATGGTATCCAGGTAGTATTTTTATTATTCTTTTTGCCGGATGGTATGTTCAGAGCGACTGGCTTGACTTTGTTTCCGTCGCCTTTAAGTGGCAGATGCCAGGGCGGGATAATCGACGCCCAATCTATGACTGAACGAGTCACCGACAATGATGAAATAGTTTTTAACCACCTGAAGCGCTGCATCTCGCTCAGAGATGAGAGATGTGTGTTCAGTTTGATCGCGCAAAGCGCGAAATTCTTCAATTTCTGCGGGGGGCAAGGCTTCCCCTGCCCGTTGGCGCTCTATCAAATTTTGATACATCGCCTGAAAACGCACATCCAGATTGTTCGCTTCCGGGTTGGCTTGAAGACGCGCTTGCGCGGCCAGAAAATTTTGCACGGTTTCGTGTTCATGCAACGCTTGACCCATGGCTTGCGCCGCTTGTTTGAGTTCATCGGGCAAATTCATCATTAACCTCCGCAACAACTTTTTTTAGCATTATCGGCAAAATCTACTCCGGCGGTCTGGCTGATAACCGCGTCTACCGCCTGCATCAAGTGACGTAGGTCTTGTTCGGCTTGATTGTAGGCGATTACCGAGGGCCGTTGATTTAATTGCTCTACCAATTGGTGAAATTCGGTTTCAGCTTCAGATGACCAGAAAAATCGTAATTTGCTTTGCAGGTCTCGGACTGTCTGCAATAAATCCTGAGCTTCCTGGTCCGCTTTCAACTGGAGATATGCGGTCTTCCAACCGGTAAAGGCTGGTTGCCGGGTCAACAGATCAGCCAACTGGGTTTGCGCCTGGTCAACAGACAGTTTATTTTGACTAATTGGTTTGGTATCTACGGAAATCATTTACCACTCCTTTGTATTTTGGCCGGTTGCTTGAATCATATGGGTTCAACCAAGGTTTCATTGGATATTCAATTTGCCTTGCGGCATCAATCCTTCCAGCAGAGCGTTAGTAGCGGTGCCGTTGGTGGTCGCCCGTTCAAACAACGCCTGTAATTTTTCCGGCGGCTCGGTGCTTTGAATGTTTAGGGTGTACGTCAAATCTTCAAAGCCGAGCGGGTTCGACCGTTTCAGGGCGTTGAACTCGATGCTGGCACCTTCTACCTGCAAATTCATTGCTGCCGCGCCTTTGGTCACGTTGGAAAGGATGCACGCGCCGAACGCGGCCAAGACGGTTTCCGGGGCGGTAAACCCCAAGGAGGGATCCTGCCCCTGAATCGCCAGGGTCAGTTTTTGCCCGTGTGTTTCGGCAACGGCTTGTTTATTGCTAATACGTTTGACCTGAACATTGTATTTTTTAACGGCTTGTTTTTGTGTTTCCATTATTTTGGTCTCCTATAATTCTCTTTGGTATCATCTGGCGCGTATGGCGGGGAAAAGGATGGGGGACAACATTCCCCATCCCCCCCGCGTCATATGCGGCTCTCTGATTTTTTTTTATTTCAATACGTTTTCTGGTACGTGACTCACTATCATCACGGGGCAAGGCGCCATTTTGGCGATACCTTCGGCGGTATTGCCCAACAACACTTCCCAGATGTGACGCTGGCTGTGGGAACCAACGATAATCATATCAGCTTCTATGTCAATGGCGGCTTTAACAATTTCTTTGGCCGGATTGCCATGTCGAATTAGTGCTTGGGCTTTTAGGCCGGCCTCTTGCGCAGCATCGATGATTGGTTTCAACTTTTGGTTGACTTCGGTTTCCTCTTCGGCATGCAGTTCGCGTTCTAATTCAGTAGCGGCACTGTCCGACACATATCCGACAAACCCAGCCCCCACAGGCAGTTCTTCGCTTGGCTCAATGACAGCTAATACCCACAGGTGATGCTGCTCCCCGTGTTCTCTGGCCATGCTCAGGGCAACCTTTTCGGCCATCTTCGCGTGAGCGGAAAAGTCGGTGGCAAGGAGAAACCGCTTGGGCGCCATCGGGCCGCGATGCGGCGGCTGGTGCGAGGTAATCAGCACCGGGCAGGGCGCGGCTTTAGCTACTTTGGCCGTGGTGCTGCCCAAAACCACATCCCACAGGTTGCGCTGGCTGTGTGAGCCCATCACAATCAAATCGGCCCCTATTTCTTTCGCCGCGGCTACAATTTCTTTGTCGGGGTCACCCTCGCGTACCAATTTGGTCACGGTTACGCCGGCAGCTTCAATTTCGGCCACGTCCCGGCTCAAGCGACGTTCCTCTTTACGCTCCATAGCTTGCTCTACTTTACGGACCACAGATTCCCATTTTTTGGCGGCGACTTCGGGAGGTTCACTGCTCATTGACAGCGGTTCGTCTACCGGCTCCAATACGGTCAATGCCCACAGTTGTTTATCGTCCCTCTGGGCTAGGCAGATAGCCACCTGCTTGGCCGCTTCGGCGTGAGCCGAAAAATCGGTGGCGAATAAAATTCGTTTAAACATGATGTTACTCTCCTTCCACCGGCAACGGATTTTCGGGAGCCGGTTGCTCATTTTCGATGACCCCATGTGGTGCGCCGAAATAATGTCGCACCCAATGTTCGAGTTTCAGATAGCCCACCAAGAAGATAATTTGGAAGATGGGCAATGTCGCGGCGGGCACTGCCACCAGCGGCGAAAATGCGGCGGTCGCCAACGCTATCGCCGTACCATTGTTTTTGCCCGTGCTGGCGAAGATAATCCCCATATGGTCTTCATAACTCAAGCCCATTTTACGGTCAACCCAGGTGATTACCGCTAATGTCAATATCACAAACAACAAATTCGGCACGATGAGCCACAGCATCAACTGCCATTTTTGCAGCAGGATTGTGCCTTTCATAAAGAAAATCAGGAAAATGATGAGATACATATTGAACAGGGTAATACTGGGGAACAGCGGCGCCAGCTTTTTGAAGCCGGTTTCACCGAGCCAGCGCATCAAGCCCAGACGGGTTAAATAACCCAGTATCATCGGCGCAATGAGGACGGTTAAAATGGCATTCATCAGCAACCCCATCGGGATGGGGACATTGAACGAACCGCCTAAAATACCCAACCAAAACGGGATTGCCGCAATGGCAGTGACAAAACTGGTGGCGATGGCAACCGTCGCCAATTCTAAATTACCGCCCGCCAATCCGGTGTATCCAATGCTCATGCTGGAGCCGGGTACGACCATCACCAGCAAAAAGCCGAAGCCGACTTCCGGGTCATTCAGGAAGATTTTGCTGAGCGCAAAACCGAGCAGCGGCGCCCACACAAAGTTGTAGGTTAAAGTCAGCCCTAATCCTTTCAGATTGCGCAGCGCTTTCGCCAGTGCCTCCAAGCGAATATTAATCATCATCGGGTAAATCATCAGAAATACCACCACGGTGATGAGCGTTTTCAGCGTGGGTTGGTGCTGTTTAATGAACGCGGCATTAAAATATCCCAGCGTCCAACCGATTAATATTGCAAAACTCACGTACCATAACAAGTACGTCTTTAGATTCATTTGTATTTTTTTGAGATTCATCTCTCATACCTCCAAAAATTAATTGTGTTTAAAAAGTTAAAAAGCCGATTCACGATATTTTTGGGGGCGAGCGTTTTATCCAATGATTAAGCCCACATTTGCATCCTGCTGTGGGTATTTTACGACAACTACACATTCTATTCCTCCGATCTATCATTTAATGAGGGTATGCCCGCGCGCTTCGGCGATGGCGTGCGCCTCGTCCTGACGGGAAACCGTTACGTGATATGTCATTTTCGGGTTCTGTTGTTTCTCATTCATCTGTATTACCTGCGTCGCTTTAAATGATGCCCAGCATCACCAAACCGCTCCACACGGCTAACCCTCCGGCAAACACCCATAGCAAATCCCATTTGAAGTAGCGAATGGCGACAAACGCACCGGCGGCCATCACCATAGAGGCCGGGCCACTAATACCAGTGCCACCCAATCGAATTAAAACTACTGCCAGCAAACCCACAAACGCGGCTAGCACCCCCGCCAACGCACCTTTTACCACCGCCAGATTGCGAACCCGGCTAAAAACTTCGGTAAAGATGAGCGTCATCACAAAAGAAGGCGCGAACATGGCAAAGGTAGCCAGCAGGCCGCCCCACACCCCACCCAATTTATAACCGATAAAGGTGGCTATAATGAGGAATGGCCCCGGCGTAATCTGACTCAGGGCAATACCGTCCACAAATTGATGTATGGTTAGCCAGTGATGGGCGTCCACGGCATCAGCTTGAATCAACGGCAAAATGGTCATGCCATTACCAAAGGCAATAGACCCAATTTTAAACAGCGACAGCCCCAGCCGCCCCACCTCGGAATGGAGCGACCAAGCCAGCCCGACTCCGGCCACCACCACTATCAGGGTCAGTGCGATACCGGCCCAGCGGCGGGTTGAAGCCGGCTCGTCCAACCGGGAATGGGACTGTGCCGCTGAGGGTTTATTCGCTGCTTTTGGGCGAATAAAGGCAGCACCCGCGGCCAGAGCAATCAGCACAATTAACACGGCGTTAGCCTTGAATACCAGCGCCGCAAAAGCGGCCAGCATAATGACTGCTTCCAAACGTCCCTTGATGGCCCGCTGTCCAAAATCCAAGACAACATTGATGAGAACGCCGACCACCAGCGCCTCCAATCCCAAAAATAGGGGCTGCACCCAGGGTAAACTGCCGGCGGCAAAATAGACGGCAGACAGAGCCAGCATCAATATCAGAGTAGGGATAATGAATCCCAATGTGGCGACAACCGCGCCCGGCACGCCGCGTACTTTATAACCGGCGTAGGCTGTAAAATTCACCATAATAGGACCGGGATAAAGTTGTACCAAAGCTAATCCTTCATTCATTTCTTCTTCAGTGAGCCAGTGATTGGTTAACACCAGCTTTTTTAGTTTTTGCAAAATAGCAAAGCCAAAGGCTGTCAGCCCCACTTGCAAATATGCCAGCCAGATAGCCCACAAACTTACCCAGGGGCGCGGGGGTGCCGCGGCGGCGGGCGTAGAATGATCTGTCATAGAATTCCTCCATGCCGCCCGGCCAGTCACCGGGCATTATCTTCAAACCGCAAGCTGCTCCTGCTCCCGCTGGGCGAGTGTTATGCGGGCGGCGACGAGTTTGCCGTATTTATTGCGAATTTTGGCGATGTCGCCGGCGATGATTGCCTTCAATAGATCGCCTTCCAACTCGGCCACTTCCAGCCGATCGTAGTAGTCCAGCATTTCTTTGAGATGAGCCAGCACGATCTTGGCTGTCAAAATGGGGTGGTTGTTGGTTACGTTGGCGTCTGAGTATTCCAATCCGTGCTCCAACTCCACCTCCAGTCCTTTCTGAAATCGTTCCGTCGAAATTTGGGCTGCCTGCGCGCCCAGTAATTCTTGTAGGGTGCGGGCTTCTTCGGGTGTAACCGCGGCTGAACCGAGCGCCGTCCAATCTCGGAAACCGAGTTCGTTGCAGACTCGCTGCACTTCTTCGCGGGTGATATATTCGGGTGTGTTCATGATTAATCTCCAATAAATATGAATGTCGATAACGCATTCTCTTAATATTTGGCGGCGGAGTATGTCGCACTGACCAAGAACATGCTGAATCGCCTCAACGCATTTAGTCAGTGCAATGGACGCCACAGGTTTGTTGAAAAGACGCCGCACAACGATGAACTGACCTCTGGATGAGTAGAAACCAGCAGCGCCGAAGACAGAATCTATCCACGTGTGACGGAAATGCGCGTGTCGGCGCGGATATTATCCGTTACCGGACAGCGGCTCTCCGTTTCCTGGAGCCAGGCGTCAATCTCCTCAGGGGTGGCGCCCTCCATATCCGGAGTGACGGTCACCTTGACATGCTGAAAACCGGCGCGTTCCTCGAAAGAGCAACCGATGAAGGTGCAAGGGTTCATGATGCCTTCGATTTTGATTTTCATGCCATGGAGTTTCAGCCCATTTTGCCTGGCCACCTCGTGACCGGTGACGTTCAAACAGCCAGCCAGGGCCATCAAGAGCACCTGCACTGGCGAAGGGCCATC
>Ga0114931_10007100_pt1 | contig 13709 bp, 11 predicted proteins | sample 2SBtaG_FD_89579 | JGI IMG/M metagenome (GOLD analysis project Ga0114931, IMG submission 89579) | Deep subsurface microbial communities from Kolumbo volcano to uncover new lineages of life (NeLLi) - 2SBTROV14_V59a metaG | ecosystem: Environmental > Aquatic > Marine > Volcanic | place: Kolumbo...
TCGCCGTCATCCAGATAATGGTCTTTATACAGCGCGTAACGCTCTTCATCGTCATAGTGGCTTTTTGAAAAAACAATGGCCATCTCTGACGGATCAATGCCGTTTTTCAGCAATGCATTGTAATACAAAACACAGGCTTCTTTGTCGCAGGCGACAATCTGAACTTTGTAGCCCTGCGGTTCAACCACTTCCCTGAAATCCTTGACAATATCTTTTGCTAAAGCCGCAACCCGGTCGGGATGTTTTAAAAAGGTCTTCCAGGCTTGCGTTCGGCGTTGCACCAGCGCCCGTTCATCTTCGGTTAAATCGGCGGTGATTTCTTCCCAGCCCTGTTTCAGTTTGTCCTTATCCAAAAACCATTGCTGCGGGCCAAATGTATAACGCACCGGAACCGTTGCGCCATCTTTGATCGAATCATCGATGCTATAGCGATCCAGATAATATTCCAGCATTTTACGGCCTTTGCGAACGCCAAAATCTCGATGGGTTTTGGGAATGGGCGTTCCGGTAAAGGCAAAGCGGCGGGCATTGGGCAGAACCGATTGCAATTCAATTTGATATTCGCCGTATTGGCTGCGGTGCGCTTCATCGATCAGCACAATCACGTTTTCCCGCTCGTCTTTGATGTCCCCTAAATCCTGAAATTTTTGAATGGTGGTGATAATCACTTCTGCCGGACGCTCGGTGATCTTGGCTTTGAGAATGGGAATGGTAGCGGGCACGGATGTATTGGGAAATTCGCAATCGTCAAAGGTGCCGCCCATCTGTTCCTTTAAATCTTTGCGATCCACCACGATATAAACGGTGGGATCATTTAATTTGGGATGACGACGCAGTTTGTAGGATGTGTAAAGCATGGTCAGGCTTTTACCCGAACCCTGGGTATGCCAGATGACGCCGGTTTTGATATCCTGCTCAACCACCCGATCCACAATCTTGTTACCAGCACGCAACTGCTGGTAACGGGAAACCTTTTTCACCACGCCGTATTCCTGGGTGCGTTCAAAAACAAGATAGTGCTGAATGATATCCAACACTCGAGCCGGTTGCAGCAGTCCTACGATGCCCCGTTTCATGCGTTCGTATTCCGGGATTTTGGCATGGTGATAGCCGTCGTCTTTAACTTCAACATCACAAAGATCGTTTTCCGCATCGAGAACGGGATTGGGGAAATGTGTGTCAAGAATGGTGTCTTTCCATTCGCTGAAATAGGAAGCCGAAGCGCCGGGGATGCCGTATTTGGTGATGCGCCCGTTGCAGGCCACGCCGAACCCATGACAGATAAATAATTTATCCGCCCGCTGGGCGTAGGTGTCAAACTGCTTAACGCCCTGCATCCAGTTGACGCCCTTTCGCGCCCGCTGTTTGGCTTCGATGGGAATCAGGGGAATGCCGTTGACCAGCAGCATAATGTCGGTCTTGACCATTTCGGCGCCCTGCACCCAGTATTGATTGGTCACGATAAAATCGTTGTCCCAGATATTTTCAAAATCGATAAAATGAAAATCGCGGTCTTTGCCGTCTATGGTCACAGTAACGCCTTTGACCAGTTTTTCCAGGAATTTTTCATTGCCCAGAATCGGATCGGGATGGTTGAGATGCTGGGTCAATTGTTCCAGCACAGTTTGCGCGGCACTCTCGTCAATATCGTTAAACTGCCGGATTTTTTCTGTGAGAATGGGTTCGATAATGGGATTGGAAAAGGGACGTTCAAATCCTTTCAGTTCATTGGCGGACTTGTGCGTCCAGCCCATTTTGGACAGCCATTCGGTGACCGGTTTTTCCACAGCGTTGAGTTCGGAAAGATTTCCCATATTCTATTTCTTCAATTTGATTTATTCCAATTTCTCATCGTATTCAGTGCAGACAACCATTTTGTTGGCGTCAACGAAATGGTCTTGGGCTTCCTGTCCGGCATTTTTACAGGACGTTTCCGCCTTGTTGATAACCAGCAGAAAATTCCGCCAATCCTTATAACCGAGCAGTTGCTGCAAATCCCGGGCAAACCAGAATTCAATGCCCTGTTCGGTGTAATTGACAAATGATTCAAATTCTGCTGTTAAAGATTGGATAAGTTCTTTTTTCATTTTATGGACCCATATAAAATACTTACACCTTCACCCGCACCTTGCCCGTCAGCAAATTCTGCATCAGCGCTTTTTTCAGGCGCTCGAGTTTTTGGATTTTTGTATATTTTTGGTCTATTTGTTTCTCGATGGTTAATAATTTTTCACTTATGGCCTTTTGTTCTTGTATGTCTGTCGGTTGTAAAACTGGATACTTTGAAAACGAACTCTTATTGATTTGTGGGGTGGCATTAATGCCAGCATATTCTTTGAAATGTGCTTTTCGGAACTGCATAAAATAAAATAAAAAATTGGGGTCATTATCATTATTGCAAATCACTGTATGAATTTGTTGATTTGTGCAGCACTCTTCGGTTGTAATTCCAATCTTCCCGATTGTGGAACCGATACAAACAACACAAACTGAACGTGGGGGAATTTTATATGAATATTTTATTCCCTTTTCTGATACATATCTTTCAGTTTTCTTGATTAATCTGTTTTCACCAATGTCGCCAGGCGTAATAAACATATAATCATTTCCAAAATTATTTTCATCTGCGGTTGGTGGTGTTTTACCGGTTTGCAATTCACCATAATTTTTAATTCTTGAAGAATCCCACCCAACCGGCACCTTGCCAAACTTCTCATCTTCATAAAACTCATCATCCCGGCGCCATGTGCCGTCCGGTTTGAGTTTGCCGGTGAGCAGGTTTTGCATCAGCGCTTTTTTCAGGCGTTCGACTTTTTCAATGGTGTTTTTCACCGCCTGAATGGCGTCGTCCACTTTGGTCAAAATGGCGGCAATTTTTTGTTGTTCGGGTTTTGGCGGCTTTGGAATAAAAATGCCTTTAAAAACACCTGTATTAATTCCACCTTGTGCGGAACCAGTAATTTTGGCACGTATTTGTCTATTCCCTTTATCTGAAAATAGAAAATAGAATAAATACTTCTGATCGAAACTTCCGTTAGTTCGAATTATAAATAAATGTTCATTAACTGCTGCATCATCGTATGGTAAATTTCTGACTAAAGCAATTTTCCCAGTATTCGCACCATCCTTATTAATTAAGATATCATCTGTAAGAACAATTCCTTTTTTCATTTTTTTGAAATAATCGTAACTGATAAATCGTAGATTCGATAAATCAATAAATCCATCCAACGTAATATTTTCACCACCCAGACTTGGAATATCGTTGGGATCGTCAGTTACATGTTCTGCTGGTCTTTGTCCACTTTCAAGAAGTAGATATTCTTTTGCGTTTACTGCTTGCCAATCAGAAGGTATTTCACCGATTTTATCTTTCCAGTTAAGCATATAATTCTTCTAATAAATTATTTATTTGTCTATCAATTTCTTCTTCAATAGATATAAATTTTTTAAAATCCCTAATCGCTTCCTGCAAATCAATCTCTTCTTCCGGTTCAAAGGTATCCACATAGCGGGGAATGTTGAGATTGAATTCGTTTTCTTCCAGTTCTTCCATATCCACAATGGCAAAATAGCGCTTGCGCAATTCCGGGTCGGCAAACATGGTCAGCAGTTCCTTTTCCACGTCGTCAATAGCCTGGCGTTCTTTGTCGGCGGCGCTGTTGGCGTCGCTTATCTGGTTTTGTTTCTTTTCCAGTAATTTGGCTAATTTATCTTTGGCGGCTTTCAGCGTTTTTTGCTGACCTTTTCCGTTCTTGCCGTTGCTTTCCAGTTCCGCAATACGCTTTTCATAGAATTCAATATCTTCGGCAAAATCGTTTTCAATCTCTTCCAGTTTAAAATCCAGGTTTTCCTGAATCTTGTGGAACAACCGGGTTTTCTGGTTAGCAATAAATTCCCGGGCAATGTCAATATCCCCCCAGGCTTCCAGCATGGTGGAAATGCGCAGAATATCATGCGGCTGCAGCAGGTTCAGGTTGCTTTCTTCCTTATACCAGCCTTCTTTGGCGGCATAAACCATCTGCACTTTACCTTTGTGTTCTTCGGGTTTGTTTTTGTTGAAAAACAGAATAGCGCCGGGAATCGTTGTGCCGTAAAACAGGTTGGGCGGCAGCACCACCACCGCGTCAATAATCTCGCCGATATTTTCTATTTTCCCGTTGCGCTCGATCAGTCCCAGGAGACCGCGGCGGATCAAATATTCGTCATCGGCTTTACGGTTCTGCCCATCTTCTTCTTCGGTCTTTTCCGGCTGCCCGCGGAACAGCACCCCCTGCGGACAAACCACGCCCGCTTTACCGTTTTCATCGATGGACGCTACAATATGCTGTATAAAAGCAAAATCACCGTTGGAAAAAGGCGGAATGCCATATTTGAAACGGTTGTAGGGATCGCTGAATTCATTTTTGGAAGGATACTGCAACTGCGGCGACCCGTCTTTCTTGAGCACCGGTCGGCCTCTTCTATCCCGTTTTGGTTCACCATTCTTCCACCAGTTTTCCGCGGAAAAGGGGAAATTGGCCATGACCAGATCAAACTTTTGCACTTCATGGTTTTCATCCAGAAACTGCGGGCGCAGTAGGGTATCTTCTTTTTTTATGGTGGCATCCAGTCCGTGCAGAATCATATTGATATTGCAAATAGCCCAGGTATTCCAGACATCTTCCTGCCCGAACAGGCGCAACTTTTTCTTTTCGTAATAATGTTCCTGCACATACCTGGCGGAATTAATCAAAAATCCGCCCGATCCGCAGGTGGGGTCGTAAATCTGGTTGCCTTCCTGCGGTTTCAAATAGCGGACGATAATATCCACCACTTCCTGCGGGGTATAAAATTGCCCGGCAGTCGTGCCGCCTTTATTTTCATCGGCAAAGCGCTTGATCAGATATTCGTAGGCATCGCCCAGCACATCCACTGACGCGTTGCGGTTGCTTAAATCCACCACATCCAGATAGTTGATGAGTTGGGTCAACACCTGCGGGTTCAATTTTTTGCCGCCGGAACCATCCGGGGACGGTTCATTCCAACGCACGGTATTTATGATGCCTTTTAATGATGGATTGGCGTCGGCAATTGCATTCACGGCTTTATCCAGCGCTTCGTTCTTTTTTTCCTGCGTCGCTTCCCGCACATCTTTCCAGAAATGACCATCAGGAATTTTAAAATCGTGGGCGTCTCTTTCTATTTTTTCCAGTTGGCGTTCGTTGGGTTCGACGCCATATTCGGCACGGTGCTCTCTAATTTTATTTTCAATTTCCCATTCATAATTATCCGAAAGCCTTTTAAAGAAGAGAAGTGTAAGAATATAGGATTTGTAATCTTCAACCTTGTCTCGGAGAATGTCCGCCATTCCCCAGAGTGTGTTGCCAAGTGCCTGTTTAGTGATCATTCGTTTGTTCCAAATATGTTTTCGTTTTTTTTATTTATGCCAAAATTTAAGGTTCTGTCTGGAAATATCATATAGTATTTATTAGCGCTCTAACGCAAGCATCAGTTGCAAAAGGGCATTGAAAGCACTGAACTTTAATTATAAATTTGGATTTTGATTAACGCACAATTTTTCTGGATTTCAATGTCCGCCCTTTTGTCAACTGCATGCATAGTTAGGCTAAAAGTATAGTCTATAAATGATTAATGCCCATGTTCAAAAGACTTGATATTTTTTAAAATTTGTTCATTATTCTTAATAATTGAATTTTCATATTCTTCAGTTTCAGGTAATAGCTTTACTACTGATTCCGAATCAATATTAATAATCAAATTGCGGAGATAGGATGAAAAAATAACTAATTTAGTCCATCTAAAATCGACGTTTTCAATATTTGTATCTTCAAGAACATTTTCTTCTAAGTCTTCTATTAAGCGAGTGATAGGTAATAAGGTTTTTCTAAATTTCTCATCTTCGACAAATTTATTGCAAAACTCACTAAAAGATATTATTTCATAGGAATTACAATTTGAACTAATCATTGCTTCACCAATTAAGACTTGGGCACCATCAATTATTCTGCCATGATATTTCATATTTTTTTCTTTATCTTCTTTAATTTTGTAACCTGTCAGTAATCTTCCAGAATATAATACAGCAACTGCTCTTTTTAAACAGTTATGAAATTTACGGGTTTCTTCGTCAGACGCAAGTTTCATAAAACCTATTTCTTTTTTTATTAATTCAATCGCACCAAAAAATCGAGCGAATAAATATATGAATTGGGATAAATATATTTTTCGAGTCGATTCTATTATTTCGATTGTAGTTTTGATATTCATTTGGTAAGATGATAAATTTTCAAATGCTTTTAGGGGAAATTCATTATTTCTATTTTTAATAACATCATTTATTTTATTATAAAGTTCTTCAGAAGCTTTTAACAGAGGATTCGAATATCTATCTTTAATTTTAGCAATCTCTTCAGATTTTTTTACTTTTTTTTGTAGACGTAATACCATTATTTGAGCGATTAATGCTATAAGCGCTGCTATTATTGAAGCCCAAAAGGTAAACATATTTATCTCCAATATTTAAGATATTTATAATTTTCAGCGACTCGATTACACTTAATTTTTTCTTGAGTATCATTTTCAAATATGCAAATGTTCTTTAGGCAAATTTTCTAATACAATTTTATCAATATCAATACCTGATAATAACGTAGCTGTTTTATAAGCTATAAGTATATTTTTATGTATCGAATCAAGATCTTTTAGCATCACTGCTCGACCTTCTTCAGTGTTTCTACGGAAATTGTGAAGGCGATAAAATGAATGCGAAAGACGATTACGTTCATCAAGAGCTTTTGTCAATATTAATTCAACTTGGTCGACCGTTTCTGTTGAATTACGTACATTATTAATTAATTGACCAAGAGTCTGACGATTAATCTTTTTAATAATTTCTGACGCTAACTCATGATTTGGCTCGCTTATTAGGTCAGCTTCTACAATACCATTTTTAAATAGAAGATTACCAAGCTGCGTTTCAAGTAGTTGTGCTGCTTCAGCTACTTCTCCAAATTTTCTATATACTTCATCGAGAGTAGGCATATTTACTCCATTTTAGCCTAACATAGTTTATACGGCTTGTCTGGATAGGTTAAGTCTCAATCTCGCCATCATGATTAATTCAATTTTCACTCTACGAAAAAAGGACAGGGAACCTTGCTTGCCGGTTTGGGAATCTGAGCAACCAATAATTGCCATTACACTTTGCAGATCAGAACATTTACCTTATTTGATTTCCACCCTGGGTGGGTGCGCAAAATCTTGCCACAACTGCTCAGCTTGCGCTTTTGTAATCGAACGATCGTAAACCAGCATTCGATACCTGAGAACATAATCTCGCCCAGAATAAAGATGCCAGCTTTTGTGGCGAATTGGGCAGAACTCAAAAAAAACGTCTCCCCTGCCCTTGTTGGCATTCAACGGCCAAATACGCATGGGTTCAGGATGCTCGCGATTTCCGGGATAACTCATGAAAAGCACGCCGGAGCGTGTCGAGTCAGCAAACTCACCATTCACATCGCACCAGCGCGCACGCGTTCCATCCGCCTCAGCCCGGGATTTGCCCTCGGACGTTAACACACGGCTGTTCTCTTTTGTCCATTGTTCCGTCGCACGGAAACCAATACCCCCGCCGTAGCGATACGCTATAAAATCGATCGGACTGGAAGCGCAGTTCAACGTCGTGGTCAAATCCCACAGCCAAACCTTTTGGTCATCTTGACTAATATTCCAGACTCGAACATCCCAAACTTCGTTAAGAGCTACTTTATCTTCGCCCAGGGCCATGAAATCAATATGCTCCTGCCGGGCTTTGAATCCTCCGAAAACCGGACCGTTTACCAAAGAAAGGAAACCGGCAAAACGGACAGTTCCTTCACCTTTTCCTAGGTTCCAAAAATCAACTTCTTTGCCTTCATAATGCGTTTTTGTCCAGGGATTCCAGATACCATAATGATGACGGTGATCCGGCGGCTGTATGCGAGTGAGCACGTGTCCATCCGGAGACCACAGAGGATGAATGAAGCCGCTCCGTTTGTACAAACTACTCACGCCTTCCGGCGGCTGTGTAACAGCATAATTATACTGCAAAACATTTTTATCATGCAGTTTGACGATTAATTTTTGTTCATCTTGCTCGCAAATAACATCCGGCCTAACTTCTGATGAGTCGCCCAACATCAACTGAAACGTCCGTTTTTCACCTTTTTTTGTCATACCGGAAAGAATCCACCACAAGCGCGGAAAGTTGCCGTTTTCCAATTGGCAAGGTGTAGCACGTCGCTCCTGTCCACGAATTTCGTAGAGCTTGAAATTATATTCATCGAGAGCAATACCTAGTCCATTCAAATCTGCAGATACCGGTGTATTAAAACGATCTGTTGAACCAGCATCAACAACAAACGTGGATGCTAACTTTTCACCAGCAAACAAAAAAGTTCCGGGCGTAATTAATAAAAGCGTTATAGTAATAAAATACCAAGCTTTTTGCCGTACTTTTACACCATTTACGATGAACGCATTAAAGAAAAAAGTTGTGAATTGATCATCGAGTTTTTTGTTGTTCATAGCTACCCGGGTGTTTAAAGATGAGATACTTTTTAACGGTAAGAAATGGTGGTACATTTATAAAGAATATCTTGACAGTACAGTTGCTAATTGCTTAAAAGTGTCTGCAATATGCATACAATAAAAATAAAAATCAAGTTTTTTGAGCAATTTTTAAGACACAAACCCCATGAAACTTCCATAAAGCAAAAAGGCTCCTGAAATCAGGAGCCTATGCTTATAAAAAGTGTCGGGGCGAGAAGATTTGAACTTCCGACCCCTTGACCCCCAGTCAAGTGCGCTAACCGGACTGCGCTACGCCCCGAACATTTTTTTCCTTTTTATGATCCAGGATATTCAGCATTTCCTGGAGTTCCTTGCGAATATGATCAAGAAGGTCATCTCGCTTTAATTCGATGAGTGAGAGTTGAAGGCTTGGATCACTTTCCTTGCGGAGTTTTCGCAACCTTTGCCTGGCGCCTTCGATGGTATATTTTTCATGATACAAAAGACGCTTTATTAAAAATACGAACCGAATGTCACTTTTTCTATAAATACGGTTTCCGGCACGATTCTTTGCCGGACGCAACTCAGCAAATTCTGTTTCCCAGTATCGCAGTACATACTGCTTCAACCCCGTGATTCTGCTCACTTCGGCGATGGAGTAGTAAAGTCGCTTGATTGCTTTGTCTGCCATCCGGCCTCGCAATTGAGATTTCTTCTCGAAATTACGATCAAAAAATAATGATAATTGCTTCAAGAATCAAGTTTTATTTTTTGGTTTTAAACCTTGTTTAACAACGACCGTACCGTCGGAGCAAAGATCAATGATCCTTTGCAAAGTGCGGTAGGCCCACATGTTTTTCAAATAGATTTTCTGCTCGAAGATCTTTAATGAATCCAAAAGATACAAGCCAATTCTTGGAACTGCAAATTGCTCCGGCACATTTCTTATTTTCTTTCCCATCACAACACCAGCATGATAGCCATGTTTGTCGCTTGCCTCACAAACACGTCTGTTTGCATTTCCAAACGGATAAGAAATGACGTGTACCGGCGAGCCTATCCTTCTTTCCAACAGCATTTTTGAAGCATGGAGTTCATAATCCAGTTCGCGATGACCTAACCTTGTCAAATCACGATGCGACATACCATGGGAGCCAATTTCCCAACCGGCATCGTGCATTTCTTTTATCCCGCACCAATCCAGATGATTAAATTTAAGCCAGCCAATGTTCACGTCCCATGTATTTCTTTGACCGACAAAACCGGGGATGACGAACAATGTTGCTTTTATGCCGAATTGGTTCAGAATCGGAAAGGCGTAATCATAAATTGATTTGTATCCGTCATCAAAAGTAATCGCAATCCGCTTAGAATGATCATTTCCATTAGAAAGATATTCTGAAATTGTTTGAAAAGTAAAGCCCCGATTCTGGGCAAATTCAATCTGCTGCCTAAACTGCTGCGGTGTTACACGCGTAATGCCCCAATCGAATCGGGAATCCACCATGTGATAAGCAAGGATGCTCAAGACTTTAATTCGGGCACGATATCTTTTAACGGTGTGAACGGAATATCAAAAGCATCGGAAACGCCTTGAAAAGTGATTTTGCCGTCCAATATGTTTACGCCTTTTTGAATGTCGGCATTATCAACAACAGCTTTCAACCATCCCTTATTTGCAATCTCGATTGCATAGGGTAAAGTGGCATTCGTTAAACCTATAGTTGAAGTCATCGGGACTGCGCCGGGCATATTAGCAACGCCATAGTGGATGATTCCATCAACCACATAGGTGGGATATTCGTGTGTTGTCGGCTTTATCGTTTCGACGCAACCACCCTGGTCAACCGCAACATCGACGATAACGGCACCGGGTTTCATGAGTTTAAGCATTTCTCGTGTGATCAAATGCGGTGCTTTTGCACCAGCAATGAGCACTGCACCAATAACGAGGTCTGCCTGAGCAATGGCTTCTCTTATTGTGTATGGGCTGGATTTTACCATGCACACGTTTTTGGGCATCACGTCATCGAGATAGCGCATCCTGTCGAGGTCGAGATCAAGAATGGTCACATTTGCACCCATTCCCGCTGCCATTTTTGCGGCGTTATAGCCCACAATGCCGCCGCCAAGGATGACTACATTTGCCGGTTTCACTCCTGGAATTCCACCAAGAAGCAAGCCCCTCCCGCCGGGTAATTTTTCCAGGTATTTTGCTCCTTCCTGAACAGCCATTCGACCGGCCACTTCGCTCATCGGGATGAGCAACGGCAAATCGCCATTTTCTTTTTCAACTGTTTCATAAGCAATGCACACCGCTTTGCTGGCCATCATGGCTTCTGTCAATTCTTTCGAAGCTGCAAAGTGAAAATAAGTGAAAACAATTTGCCCTTCACGGATTAGGGAGTATTCTTTGGCCAGCGGTTCTTTGACCTTCATGATCATGTCAGCTCTTTGGAAAATTTCAGCCGGCGTATCGACGATTTCTGCGCCCGCATCAGTATAATCCTTATCGGTAAAGCCGCTTCCAAGCCCACCATTCTTTTCAACGAGAACTGTGTGTCCATTGTGCACAAGAAGCTCAACACCTCCGGGAACAACGGCGATACGATTTTCATTCGCCTTAATTTCCTTGGGAACGCCAATTATCATGATGCCCTCCGCATTAAGATTAAAATTGATTGGGTTAGATGGGTTTTAATACGATGGTACAAAATTGTGAATCATCAAAATATTGCTGCGCCAGAGTTGTGATTTCATCTGATTTCACATTCATTATTTTAGTCAATACTTCCGTCAAAGTCAAGTGCGGACTTGCATAATACTCGTTTTCGCCAATTTTTCTCATCCTGCGCGCGCTGCTTTCCAGTCCAAGGAGAATGTTTCCCTTAACCTGGGATTTAACTCTGTCCAACTCGTCTTCCGATACGCCATGGTTCGCGAGTTTTAGCAATTCCTTGCGCAATAATTCTATTGCATCATCCGCTTTATCTTCAGAGCAGGCCATATAGGTGCCCCAAACACCGGCATCTTTTAGTAAATCCGTAAAGCTGTAAACAGCATAGGCAAAACCATATTTTTCACGAATGTTCTGAAAAAGTCGTGAACTCATTCCGCCTCCAAGCAAAACATCCATGAGCGCCATAGGATATTTACGTTCATCATTAAACCCGAATGTTCTGACACCGAGGCAGATATGCGCCTGTTGAAAACCATTGACCTGAATATTGTAAAGCCCTTTGGCCGGCTCCGGCAGATCACTGTTTCTATTACCCGGCGAATGATTTGACATGGGAGAAATATTTCTTAAAACAAGATCAACAAATTCCTGGTGATCAACATTGCCTGCGGCTGCAAAGATGAGATGGTTTGGGGTATAAAAGCTTTCACGATAATTTGCGAGATCGTTGCGGGAAAATGATTGCACATTTTCTTTTGACCCGTAAATAAAATATCCCAGAGGGTGATCCGGGAACATTTTCTGATAAAAAAGATCCATAAGTAATTCCTCAGGATCTTCCTGGGCATGATTTATCTCTGCAATAACAACATTTTTTTCAAGTGCGATATCATTTTTGTCAAAACGCGGATTTTGAATCAGGTCAGACAAAACATCTATGGCAATATCCTTATTTTCATCAAGCACTTGTGCTGAGTAAACGCTGAATTCTTTACCGGTGGAACCGTTTATGCTTCCTCCCAAAGATTCCAGGCTGCTGGCAATTTCCATTGCACTTTTTGTTTTTGTGCCTTTAAAAAGCAGATGCTCAAGAAAATGAGAAATACCGTTGTTGCTTGTTGTTTCGTCAATTGTCCCCGCTTCAATCCAAACACCGATTGATACAGAGCGAACAAATGGCATTCGTTCTGTTACGATACGAATGCCATTTTCTAATTCAGTCCTACGGACAAGAGAATCCATTTTCATTTATATTTTATTCATCAGTTAGTAATACCTTCCGACTCAGGTCGAGCTTTCCGTCCCGGTCGACTTTAAGCAATTTCACCTTTACCTTATCGCCGACCTGGAGTACATCCTCAACCTTGTTGACGCGGTGGTTCTCAATCTGGGAAATATGCAGCAAGCCTTCTTTGCCGGGCAATATTTCGACAAATGCGCCAAAGTTCATGATTTTCTTTACAGTCCCTTCATAAACTTTGCCTGGTTCGGGCGCCTCTGTAAGCGCTTTTACCATTTCCATTGCTTTTTCCGCCGCCGCTGATTCGACAGAAGCTATCGTCACTGTTCCGTCATCGTCGATATTGACCGTCGCACCGCTGCTTTCGGTGATGCCGCGTATTGTTTTTCCACCCGGTCCAATCACAGCGCCAATAGCGTCCTGGGGAATCTTTAAAGTCTGAATTCTCGGGGCATGAACGGAAATTTCTTCACGAGGAGCAGAAATCACGGCTTCCATTTTGTCCAAGATGAACATACGTGCTTTTTTTGCTCTGTCCAATGCTTCGGCCATAATTTCCCTGGAAATTCCCTTGACCTTGATGTCCATCTAAAATGCAGTGATACCATCACGATTTCCGGCAACTTTAAAGTCCATGTCGCCCATGTGATCCTCGTCTCCAAGAATATCCGTGAGTATAGCAATCTTGTCTTCTTCCTTGATCAGTCCCATGGCAATACCGGCAATATGCGATTTTAGCGGCACACCTGCATCCATAAGGGAAAGCGAGCCTGCACAAACCGTGGCCATCGAAGAAGATCCGTTGGATTCCATAATATCGGAAACAACTCTGATTGTGTATGGAAAAACAGCATCCGAAGGAATAACCGGTTTGATAGCGCGTTCTGCCAGGTTACCATGACCGATCTCACGTCGACTTGTTCCGCGGATGGGTTTCACTTCTCCGGTACAAAAAGGTGGGAAATTATAGTGCAACATATAATTTTTCCAAAACTCACCTTCCAGACCTTCGACCATTTGCTCGTCGACTTTGGTTCCAAGAGTTGTTGCAACCAGAGCTTGGGTTTGCCCCCTGGTGAAAATTGCAGAACCATGTGCCCGAGGCAAAACACCCACTTCGATGGTAATTTCGCGAATATCATCCGGGCCGCGACCGTCCAATCTTTTGTTTTCATTAAGGATCATTTTTCTGACGATCTCTTTTTCCCAATCATGGATAATTTCCTTGATTGCAGA
>Ga0114931_10007101_pt1 | contig 13708 bp, 15 predicted proteins | sample 2SBtaG_FD_89579 | JGI IMG/M metagenome (GOLD analysis project Ga0114931, IMG submission 89579) | Deep subsurface microbial communities from Kolumbo volcano to uncover new lineages of life (NeLLi) - 2SBTROV14_V59a metaG | ecosystem: Environmental > Aquatic > Marine > Volcanic | place: Kolumbo...
ACCGCGGCACGCGTCTGACTGCCATAGTAGCCAGTCGCACCCGCCGGTATAGCGTAGCCGGCGCTCATGAGACACTGCTGAAGGGTTTTGACCGCGATGCCACGCGCGCCGTAGATCGCTCCTGCAAGTGTATCACTTTCGCATGCACTTGCTCCGGGCAGGTTGCGGGATAGCATAGATGGCGGTGTGGGTGGCAAGCCTGGTGCGGTCAGGCCATGCGCGTGACTCACGAGAAGAGCGCGCCCCTTTGGCCCAACACTGTTACCATCCCAGGTCGGCAGTGCAAGCTCAGCCGCGTAGAATGCCTGTACCGCGGCACGCGTCTGACTGCCATAGTAGCCAGTCGCACCCGCCGGTATAGCGTAGCCGGCGCTCATGAGACACTGCTGAAGTGCGCGCGCAGCGCCACTGAACTCGCCGTACGAGGTTCTCGTAAGTGCAGTGGGATTACAACTGGAAGCTGGGGACTGCGCGTAGGCTACAAAGACCAGCGAAAACATAGAGATTACTGCTCCGCAATAGGTGACTATCTTATGCATAGGTTGTGTTTACTGGTAACAGGCAGCATAGCAGGACGCCCTCACAATATCCTTTAGTATAACGGTCTGTACAGCGTACACAACAAGGTCATGTGCGTATGTACACCAGATCCTCCCAATGTGTGGTGTACTGCGGTGAAAGGCGATTATGACGTGCGTGCCAAGGGTGTTCGTGCCTTCTTTTGACAACAAGCTCCGCCCCGGTACACATAAGGTCACTATGATCGTTCTGTACCTGGCCGTGCCGATCTGTAAGTGGTGTAGATGTCATGTGCGGCGCAATGTGGTGCCTATGGCGCAGGTCGTCTATCGCCTGCATGAGCACACTCTGCGGCTCGCTCCGGGCACCAAAGAGTGTGTGCTCCGGCATCCCGCCGGCAGGAATGATGTCTCTCACCATGACACCTGCTTTTGCGTATGACACACCTGAACGATAAATGCGCGCAAGGATGGACGTTGCCGCTGACACAAGTTCTATGGTGTCGCTGGTGTGTACCGCAAGAACCTCTCCCTTACATGCCGCATACGGTTCTTTGCGATACCTTGATGTGCGCACCAGTACCACGACCTCACGCGCGAGCGTGTCCTCTGCACGTAAGGTCTCTGCTACCTTGCGTGCGTGAAAGGCCACAGCTGCCCTAAGATCCACAAATGACACTACTGCATTCCCGAACGACTGAGAGTGTAAAAGTGACTTGCGTAGCGACGTGTCTGCCCCCACCTCAAAGCAACGTGTGCCCTGAAGCTCTTGGACCACACGGAGTCCCCTCACACCCATCCGTGCACGTATCCACGTACTATCCTTACAAATGAGTTTTACTGCACTCGTTACACCTGCACGCACTAGTGTAGGTGCTAAACGAAACCCGATACCCCACACATCGCGTATCGGAAGGTCTGCTAATGCCACCTGTATATCCCCATCACGCACAAGCACCTTGGCACCTAGGTCACCATGTTTCGGCTTTGCGTAGTGCGCGGCAACTTTTGCCAACGTCTTCGTATGCGACACACCAACCGCAACCGGTATGCCGGTCTCACGGAACACTGCCTCGCGCACAGCGCATGCCTGTTCTCGCACATTGTCACCAGTGAGCACCAAAAATGCCTCATCTACTGAGTAGACCTCCAGCTCATCAGAGTACCGTCTGAGCACACTCATCACCCGCCGGGAGAGATCACGATAAAGAGCAAAATTCGACGAAAACACTGTCACACGATGTGCTACGCACCTATCACGCACCCGAAAGTACGGTTCGCCCATTTTGAAACCGAGTGTTTTTGCCTCCTCAGAGCGAGATATCACGCAACCGTCGTTGCTCGAGAGTACGATGACCGGCTGCGTAGAAAGATCAGGCCGGAAGAGTCGCTCGCACGACACAAAAAAATTGTTGCAATCTACAAGTGCTATGTGGTTATTGACTTTTGCTTTCATATATACTATGATTACATATAGGATTGGAGCAACACCAACACAAGGGGGTCGCATGAACGCATACAAAAAGGTATGGCAAGTTGTCTCTGTTCTTCTGTCGAAAAGTAAAAGAACAGAACACGATGAACACGAGGATTGGTGGCTAAAAACGCCAGCAAAGGAGAAAGGGGTGTGCCAGCTGGCACCCTACCCGATTTACGAGCAAGATAAAAACTCTATGCTCGATGACGAACATAGCTGATGTGCGTATCGAGGTCCGTGGTGCAAAATGCATCGCGGACCTCTTTGTCTACAGTTGTAAAAGAACGCTAGAGTTGCCTTACCACCGCAGTTACCACACCCCAGAGTGCTGCGCTACTATCTGCACCGAGCTCTACCGCGCTGTCATGACCGGTGCCACACACCAAAAACTGCTTGCTTTCATGTTCGGTAAATCTGCACAGCGTAAACACTCCGTCACATACTGCAAGCACAAGCTTACCTAACGTAGGTGTCACGGCGCGATGAATAACGACGATGTCCCCCTGCTCCACGCCGAGGTACGAACTCCCCTCAACCACCACATGCTCAGTGTCACCAACCTGCATAAAAAAGGTTGCATGCGGATGCTGTATAAGCAACTCATCGACCGAGAGCGGATTGGCGTAACTCCCTGCACCAGCTTCCTTTGAATCCTCTATGACCTGCCCACAGGAGAAACAACGTACGCCTTCACCGGTGTTTTCGTCACCAAGCGCTGTAGGTGCTGTACGAACAAAAGATACGGGCTTCATATGCTATTTCTGTATCCAATACGTTTGCTTTTTGTTGTTACGTAACATGCTACGTAACATGTTACGTAACAAACCACGTGACTCATTCAATGGGCGGTGCATCCGTCTCAAGCCCCTGCCCACTGCGTAACCACACTTCTTCACGCCGTGTCAGTTCGCGTATCGCCACTTTAGGCCGTTTCTTTAAAAGCTCACGCGAAAACATCTTGTAGGTCTCATACTCAAAACGGAAACTTGACGGCACAAACTCTTCCCACACACCTTCCTCCACATGGAGTGCCGCCAGCAGCCGCCAGTTGTTTATAATGAAGAGTTCACCCGTACCAGCCACCGATATCTCCTCAATACCGACCGGGCCAACAAAGGGCCATGTTTTTATGCAGTGTGTCTGAAATGCCTCGCGAAAACGTCTGTTGTAGTGACGGTGTTTTTCCACACCGATACACGCGCCCTTGCACTGCCCAAGCTCATGAGCGGCACAGGAAGCACCGGGTGTTACAGGTTGCTCGATATCAAGAAGTTGCGGACAAAGCTCATACTCCTTGGCATATTCATGTAACAGCTTTTTTGCTTGTTTGTTTGAACTAAACACCGCTGCAATATGTTTTTCGTCACCTACTGCTATGGTGTCTGCCTGATCTATAGCTATGGTTGCGTAACCATGTGCATTCACTCCTTGATGAGCGATACAAAGTGGCGTACGTGTACCTGTGTTATAGACGGGCTTGTGTGTTTTGATAAGATGCAACTTAAGTAAAAGTGCACCAAGCTCTCCAGCGGTCTCACGGTGCTCAATGCGACGTATCTCCGAAAGCATGTCCTGTCCTCTTCCAGAAAGACCATCTTTAGCAAAATGTGAACGCACGCGTGTACGAATACGTCTGCTCTTACCGACGTAAAGGAGTTCATCGTTCTTGCCGTAGAAGAAGTAGACCCCGGGTCGCTCCGGTAAAGCAAGTATCATCTCCTCTTTTATGTGTGCGGGCAATCGATGTACGCGCACCTGTTCCTGCATAAGCTCATGAACCCGTTCTTCACCCAGACAATCCTTTGCGACGCCCAAAAACTGGTGTAGTACACGGGCATCATCGAGCGCGCGGTGTCGGTCACCTTCAGAGAGACCGAAGCGCTCTATGATGGAGTCCAGGTTATGTCGACGATAGCGCGGAAACAGTGCACGAGAGAGCTTCGCGGTACAGAGGTATGGGTAACTGAACGTAATGCCAAGCCGCTTACACTCCCCCCCAAGAAAACCGTAATCAAATGGTGCGTTGTGTGCTATGAAAAGTGCGCCATCAAGAAGTTCCGCAACTTTCAAGGCGACCTCTTCAAACTGAGGAGCATCTACAAGCATGGCGGTACTGATACCGGTAAGTGATGTAAAAAATGCAGGCACGAGTGTACCGGGATTCAGGAGCGTATGATATTCGCGCACTACCACACCGCCTTCCACGCGAACGATACCTATCTCTATTACCCGGTTATGTCGTGCACTTGTACCGGTCGTTTCCAGGTCAACAAAGGCAAGAGGGGTCTTGGCGTCTATCTGCATGGAAGTGTCAATATTTATCGGGCATACGTTCTTATAACGCTTCGCACTACACCACCTACCTCAAGCGATTGCTCAGGCCACAATTCCGGATAGTCCTCATTTGCCGGTTCAAGATATTTCCGACCACGCTTTTCACGTAAATATTTAACCGTCCATTCACCATCAAGGTTTGCAACCACAATATCGCCAACACGAGCATTCGACGAACGCTCGACCAAAAGAAGATCACCTTCATGTATGCCTGCGTCTATCATGGAGAGCCCCTTAACCCTTACGAGATACATGTGCTCATGTGAACCAAGCAAAAGCTCTTCCATGGTAACGTGATCAAGTGCAAGCTCCTCTGCAGGCGATGGGAAACCGGCCTCTACGTACCCCAAGAGCGGCACCTCGTCACCCAGAGTCATGGGCACAAGCTTACCTCGGGCGTCCTTACGGACGACACCGGCCTCCATCAGCTTATCCACCACCTTCGCAACTGCATTCTTTGACGCAAAACCAAATAGATCGCACATCTCACTGTAACCCGGCATGCGTTTATGTTGCCGATAGAACGCAAAAAGTTTTTCCTTGTATCGTTCTGTGCTCATGAGTAAACCAGAATGAGGGGCTTTACAAATTCATAGCGTTTCTCCGCCTTCTTCTGCCGCAGTACTACGACTATATCCTTGTCGTACGCCTCTATACGCAATGATGACATTGATGGCCTCAAGGATATCGGCAAGCTCTTCCATGCTCTTATCAGCAATGAACTCCGTGATCTCTTCAGTACATTTTTCCTTGAGTGTTCCCGGTACTCCGCTTCATTGGCAACATGCGCCACGCAAGACTCTCCTTTGCTCTGTATAATGACGGGAATCTTGCCCCTCACAAGCTTGTGGTATTTCATATATTCACTATATCATCTTGGTCAGTAGGCTTATCTACTAGACCATGCCCAATAGCCTACCAAAAACGCTGCCAGCAAGTCGCCTACGAGCCGGGCTTTTCACACGACGAACATGTCGCTTCACGTAACTCGCTGACTGTCGTGAATCATCAGCAACACGTTGGAGTGTCGCAAGAAGCTCCTTGTGGCGCCGAGCTTCTTTTTGATACAGCTGACCCTTGATGATCTTGCGGTCGATACGATCATTGAGCTTGGCAAGCTCTTTGTGTATCTCTGTGGTTAATGTGCTCTTGCTCATACGCCCTCGTAGGTTATTTGTATACACACAGCATAGGTGAACGTTCGTTCACCGTCAAGTGCACCAACTGTGTATAACAAGCTCACACGACACACGTACACCGGTCGCAGACGTATGGTATCCTATGCGCATGAGAAAACGACACCTTATCATGGCCCTTGCGCTCTCCCTTCTCCTGAACGCTATTCTTACATATAACATGGCCCATACGCCTGATCTTGCCGCAGCACCTACAGAAGAGCCTGGTGCCACGTCAACTGAAAGTGAGTCATACGAAAGCGGCCAAACCTACCCGCTCATGCGTGTGGTAGATGGCGACACGATAACAGTTGGCTTTAACGGACACACTGAGTACGTACGCCTTATCGGACTCGACACACCTGAACCCAATGACCCTGGCGGCCCAGAGTGCTATGCAAGCGAAGCAACTACACATCTGCGCGAACTTGCGCAGACAGGGACGGTCATTCTTGTGTTTGATGCTTCACAGGGTACACGTGATAGGTATGGGCGGCTACTTGCATATGTCGAGCTGCCTGACGGAACAGACCTTGCCACGACAATGATACGCGATGGGTATGCCCACGAGTACACGTATGCAAAACCATATGCACGGCAGGCTGTATACCGTGAAGCAGAGAATGAGGCTGTGCAAGCAGAACGTGGCCTATGGTCGCCAGAAACATGCACACAGTAGCTGTGATACAGCGCATAGAAGCACCCTGCCCTACGCCTTAGCGTATCTACGCAACTCCTTGAGTACAGCAAGCACCTCCTTGGCATGGCCTGAAGGTTTTACTGTTGGCCAAACATGTGCAACACGACCCTTCGGGTCAACAATAAACGTTGAACGTATCGTTCCTATGTACTCGCGGCCCATGAACTTTTTTCTGCCAGGTACCAAACGCTTCCACGAGCTCATGCGTAGCGTCAGCAACGAGCGTAAAGGTGAGTCCCTTCTTTTCTATAAAACATTGATGCGATGCCGATGAATCCTTGCTGACACCGAGCACTACCGCACCAAGCCGCTTGAAGCGAATTAGGTGGTCACGAAAACCCTCTGCCTCGATCGTACACCCCGGTGTGTTGTCGCGCGAATAAAAATACAGCACCACCCAGCGTCCAAAAACTCACGCAGTGAACGCGTTTCGTTATCTTGATCAGTAAGTATGGCGTCTAAGGTGCCTTGTCCCCTTTGTGTAACATGGATGTTGCATGGATACGTTTTGCAAGCGCATAGTGTCAAGCTCACGGCGTCTGTGTCGCTTTATCATGCACGAGACCGAGACGATCATCCTCTACCTTCACATAGCCTGCAGCACTGCTCTCAATGCATTGACGTACAAGATATTGGGTATCAGAAAGTGCATCTGTGGTCAGCTCATAGTAGTCACGAGGTAGCCGCGCTATTGAAAGAGCCATGGTCTCGGCATCATACACATCAGTCTCTGAGAGCTTCGGTAAGTTTTGTACTGGATTTGTCACAAGAATGTTGCTGTCAAGTGAGTATGCAACACCATACTCGGTCGGAATGCCGAACGCGATGACACGTCCTGTTTCAACATCCACGATCGCATGTCGTTGGCAGTTTGATCCACACCCCCACGTCGCCACGGCAAACTTGCCTACGTATGTCGCACCACCCGCTAGTGCCTCGGCAATGGCTGTGCGGAAGGTCTCCGCACCAGGAAAGAGTGAGTAGTCGACGTTTGTCGCAGGTGCACCCATATACGGCGACGGCACAGCGATGCTAGACGTCGACCGGCGCGCTTGTTGGCGACGCAACACCTCATCGCAGGTAAGCGCCTTCGTTTGCACCGCACGAATGTCCTCCGCGTGCTTGTAGACACCACCAAGCTCCATAACGCTATTCCACATCCATACGACATAGTCACCACTGCATGTATGGACGAGACGTCCCATAGGGTACCACCGCACAATGAGGCCATCTTGCAGCACCTTGCCGTCACCGTCGTAACAAACCGACGGCACGGGGCCAAATGCAGCGAGCGCTTTTGCTGCTACCGCGCGCGCACCGTTAGTGTCCATCCATGGCGCCCAAAGGGCGATACCCGCTACAAGAAGCAAAAGAATGCTGCGTATCATGAGAGCAGTATAACAAATATGCGGAAAGTGGCCGCACTATAGGAGTATCAGCGCAATAGATCTTGGAGATTACTTCCTTCTGGTGCACAGAGTACTGCGTCTCCCGCAGACATACCGAGACTATCCTCGATATAGGCAAGCGCATCAGTAAACCCTCCAAGCGCATCAACAAGCTTACGCCCAAGCGCCTCACTTCCGAGAAACGCACGCCCATCAGCAAGGTCAGTGAGGTCCTCTTCGTTGAGGTCGCCTCGAACACCGACAATACGATGCACCATATACTCATGCACCGTATCTACCTGGTCCTGAAAATAAGCCTGTTCTTCCTTGGCAAGCGGCCTGTCTGGGTTGCCTGCATCCTTGAACGTACCACTTGAAATACCGACCCACCGAGAACCCTCCTTTTCCTTGGCACCCGCTTCCTCAAGATAGGACATTGTGACACCGATGGAGCCGACCTCGGAGACAGGAGATGCAATGATGCGGTCAGCACCGGCAATCGCCCAATAGGCGGCGCTGGTACCAAGGTCACGCACCACAGCCACCGTTGGCTTATCCATGCTTGCAATGGCCTGCATGAGTTCATCGCCCGCAACCGGCGTTCCTCCCGGTGAATCCACATCGAGCACAACAGCGCGTACTGAGTCATCTGCAGTTACGCGCTGGAGCTGGTCTATGATACTGTCTGTGCTTGTGAGCGATCCTGCTCCCAGGAGTTCAGTAAAACCATTGTCAGTTGTTGTCAAAATTCCATGAATCTGTATGCGCGCAACGTTGCATGTGTTCGAGTGATTCACCGCACTCATCACACCCACCAGGATGAGTGCAAGAACAAGCCAAAAAAGAAGTGCCGACAAACCTATGACCAGTGCGAGCAGAAAACGAAGGAAGTTGTACGGACTGTACTGTCGTGCTGGGGGGTTCGGTACCGAGTCCATGGTATGGTATTATACCATCTGCCGTAGTGCGTTTGCACCTCGCCCATGCACAGCGCGGAGGTACGTTACCACTCACCATCATACAGTTCACTACATGAAGTATCCAAAACACCGCCCACATGCGATGTCCAGAACCCGCATAATCGCAACACTAGGTCCGAGCAGTGCTAAGAAAGAGACCATCATGCACATGCTTGACGCGGGCATGTCCGTAGCGCGCTTCAATATGAGTCACGGTAACCATGCTACGCATGCTGCACACATGAAAACAGCGCGCGCGGCTTCACGTGCATCAAACCGGCCGCTTGCCATACTGCAAGACCTTAGTGGGCCAAAGATACGTATTGGTGAACTCAACAAGGAGACTGTTGACCTTGAAGAGGGTCACTCGTTCACACTCACAACAAAACCTTGCGTTGGTGACGCATCTCATGCGTACGTGAGTTATCGTAAACTGCCAACCGTCGTGAAACGAGGTATGCACATATTCCTGAATGATGGGAAGATACACCTTAAGGTCACGTCCGTAACCCAAACTGACATACGTACCACGATTATTGTAGGCGGTGCGATACGCGCGCGGCGCGGCGTGAACATACCCGATGCACATTTCACCTTCTCCGCCCTTACTCCCAAAGACAAGCGCGATGTCTTATTCGGCCTTGAACAGGATGTTGATATCATCACACTCTCCTTCGTTCGTAGCGCAGCTGATATCAAACGTCTACGCTCACTCCTGAAGAAGAGACCTCATGTCAATATCGTTGCAAAGATAGAAACAAAAGCAGCGGTCACAAATCTTGATGAGATCATTGAGGCTGCCGATGCGCTTATGGTGGCGAGAGGCGACCTTGCTATCGAAGTACCGCCCGAAAGAGTACCGCTAATTCAAAAACAGATAATACGTGCAGCAAACCGAGCCGGTAAGCCGGTCATCACAGCTACGCAAATGCTTGATTCTATGCGCGTGTCAACCGTACCCACACGAGCCGAGGTGAATGATGTCGCAAACGCAGTGCTTGATGGCACCGATGCAGTCATGCTCTCTGATGAGACAGCTATTGGATTACACCCAGCAAAGACGGTTACGGTCATGTCACGCATTGCACTCGAGACTGAGCACGACACTCTGTTCATTGACCGTCAAGACGAGTGGGACTTTGAACCAAAGACTACCTATGACGCCGTAAGCAGGTCCATTGTAAAAACCGCGCGTACCACAAAGGCCCGAGCCATTGTCGCATTCAGTGAGAGTGGGCACACAGGGCGCATGGTAGCTCGCTACCGACCCCATATCCCCATTCTCGTACTTACGCCAAACCGCGAGACCTTCAATACGAGTCTTCTCACGTACGGCTGCGTGCCGGTACTTATACACAAGGTCAAGCAACTGAAAGACGCGCGCACAACTGCAAAAAAAGTACTCATGGAGCATGGCATCTGTCAACCCGGTGATGTGTATGTCCTTGGCGCCGGGCTACCATTCGGTACGCCAGGTGCGACCAACATGATGATAGTGGTCACGCTCTAACTGCTACTGGGTACTGATCGTGTAGAGCTTTTTTGCACGCTCCCAATACTCAGGGTGTCCCTTCTCTTGTTTAAGCCAATACCACCACTCCGCACCCCACAGGTACTGCGGGGTGAGGCGGGTCTTTGCAGCATAGGTAAGTATCTCGTCAAACGAGCCAATGCTCATACGTGAAAATTGTGTCGTAAGGTCGGCTTCCTCCACGGGTTTGTTGAGCCATGGTTCAATTGAGAGCTCTATGAGTATACTGTCCTTCTTGCCAAACAAGAGTTGCATGAGCGAACGCTTCACTATGTAGGTTTCAGGCGGCAGAAACGTACGAAACGGTCCAGTAGCCTCATTCCAGAGGTACACGTACACGCTCGTACCAAACATATCACCGCGTTGATACGCCCCATACCAAATACCGAGATTGCCACTGTCAGTGACGAGTACTGGTCGCGTCGGGTCTAGCGTGTGTACAAGTGCTATCTCCTCGTCAAGAAAAGCGGCATCGAGATCGCCGCATTCTTGCTTTGCATACACGGTAAGAAAGGGCTCATTCTCCACTTGCCAGCTCACGACCGCCTTGCGGTCACGGTAGCGTGTCACCACCTCGCGAATGTACTTTCTAAGAGCATTCTTCTGTTCCTCCCACGACAGCGAGGACGCCCAATCCGGTACGTGACACTCAGGCCAACGTGGCAAACGGCGTCCAACAGCGAGAATGACATCCGCATCCCGCTCTTGTGCCATAGCGACCTGTGTATCGAGCTCATTCCAGTTCCAAGTGTCACGAGTGGGTTCTACCATGGGCCAGTGTGCAGCGAGACGTAGGTGTCGCACCTTCAGATCGTCGAGTATAGCCGTGTAGGTGTCCTTCCACGAAAGCCCCAGCTCGTGTGCATAGAGAGTGTTAAATGAAACACCGTATGTTATCTTTCCCGATCGTGGCGTGGTTGCCAGTGCGTATACAGTGAAGAGTACGACGAGCAGTACCACCAGCAACACAAGCACTATGAGTGTACGAATGAGTCGCATATATATTCATTAGAGGAACAAAAGAAAGAACCCGAGCACGATGAGCGGTATAGAAACAGCCTTTTGGATAATATCTCTTGTACTGACGTTCTCACCCCAGTCTTTGGCAATATACCGCCCGCAACATACGGAGAAGCTTAAGAGAAAAAGATACTGGAGACCTCCCAGTGCTTGTGGCAATGATATAAGACTCTTATCGACAAGATTTACCGCCATGAGCATCATGATGCTCGCGAGACCGCCAAGTATCTTGTTTCCAATAAGTAACGCACCGTCACGTTTTTTAGCCCTTCTGGTACGTACCATGACCTTGTTGTAGTAATACGGAATGAGAAGCATCGAGAGTGCTATGAAGACGATAGCCATCCGAGACCAAAAGAAACCCGTATCAAAGTTCGTTTCCAAAAACAGCTGTTTGAGCACAACATAGTGAAGACCGAACATAATGCCTGCGTGAAAAACAGACAGCATGGTCTGCCGGTTAAAACGAAGGCTTGAGGTAAGTACGGTGCCTATCACAAGAAGCAGCATCCCAATGAAAAAGTTGCGAGGCAGTGTTGCCTCGAAGAAGTAATACCCGAGCACAAACGTGAACAGCGCATTCATTGCACCCACCACAGGCACCACATCACTCGCGTCCGCATGTTTGAGCGCCGTGAACATGGAGAGAAGCGCGGTAAAAAACGTATAGCCGGCAGTAAGTGCAAGTGCGAAGGTTGTAATGGTCAATCCCTGAATGTTCGCGAATGACGGTATGTGTATGCCATCAACCGGCAGTGGTACCCAGCCAAACAAGAAGACGAGCACTGAACCGGAGGAAAGGATGCTTATCCAGAACGTATAGGTGAAAGGACGTAGAACTACCGTTTTTGAACTAACGATATACTTGTCGATAAGCGCAACCGCCGCAAGGATAAACTGCGCGATGATCACCAGCAAGAGCCAAAGACTCATAGTAACTACATTGTACTAAACATTGGGTGAGGCAAAACAAAAGTTACCCACCGTCGACGAGCCCATTGTGTTCGATTATCTCCTTGTATACATATGCGGACGGACGAATGGTTCGTTCAAGCGTTTCGTAGTTAACTGCAACGAGGCCAAATCGCTTATCGAAACCGTGCGCCCACTCGTAGTTGTCAAGAAGTGACCAATACATATGCCCTCGCACGTCAGCTCCATCCTGGATAGCGCGCAAGGTAGCAGCCGCCTGTTTTTTGATGTACTCGGCCCTATCTGAGTCATCCTCGTCGGCAACACCTGCCTCTGAAACAAACATTGGTTTTTTATAGTCTGCCACCAGCATTAATGCCTCATAGATTCGTTCTGGGGTAAAATTCCAACCCATGTCAGTTTTTTTATCTGTAAGCTCAGTACCGTACCGTGTCGCCTGATAGAAGTTTACACCTATCTCATCAATCTGGTGGATTGTTTTACGTAAAAAGCGCTTGTTTTGAAAATAATTGCTTAACTTGGTTCTTACTATATTTCGTAACCCTGTCGTGGGTAGATAGACATGAATGTGTTTAACAATACCAAGCTTCACTTCGTTGTTGCTTTGTCTCACAGCAGCATATGCAGCATTGTGTGCCTTTGCTAAATGCTCCACTACGTTCAGGTATTGCACGCCAAATAGTGCCTTGTCACGTTGAGTAGTATTTGCAGTATGCACTCGTTTCCATGGTTTGGCGCTAATTTTAAAGGGCGCCCATTCACCATTTATCCACCCTTGCGTTGCAAATACATTTGGCTCATTCATGGTTGAGAAATGACTACAAAGATCCTCCAGCTTCCGAACAACGAACAAAGCGTATCGAGCAAAAATCCTGGGCGCATCCCTTCGCTCAAAACCACCAGACTCAGCAAACCACTCTGGCAATGTAAAATGCCACAATGTCACGAATGGCTCTATCCCTCGCACACGAAGTGCTTTCAACACCTTACGGTAGTGCTCTATTGCCTGTTCATCAAACGTACCCTCCTTCGGCTCAATGCGCGCCCACTCTACTGAAAGACGATGTGCGTTGTGCCCAAGCTTCTTGGCTATATCAAAATCTTCTTCATAGCGGTTGTAGTGGTCGCACGCGCGGCCGCAGACGGGTACCCTACCGTCGCGTGCAGCCTGCGCCCAATCGCAATTCTCAATGCCCCCCTCCACTTGGTAGGCCGAAGTTGCTGCGCCCCACAGAAAACCTTTAGGAAACACCTTTGCAGCCATGCTATCACTGTACCACGACACACTATGGTACCAGTGTTACGTTTTGCTTGTATATGTATATATGAGAAAGGGGCGCGTGTGCGCCCCTTTTGTTGTGTCCTGCTGACGAGATTAACGGTGGTGACTACCCCCGAAGCTCCATTGCTTCTGGGACCACTTGCCCCTGAAGCCGGCAGCGCCACCGCCGTTGCTGTGGCCGCGACCCGCCGACTCGTACCCGTAGCCACCGTCCGAGCCGATGTGGCTCCCGGGAAGCACGTGCGGCCCATTGATTTTCTGGCCAAACTTATAGAATCCATTCCCGTACACATGCGTACGTTTTCCTGAGGCTTCGCCATACTGTTCCATGCGAAGCCCCAGGTCTCCGTCCGAGCTGCCCATGGGTCTGTACTGAAACCCACCGGCGAAT
>Ga0114931_10007102_pt1 | contig 13704 bp, 15 predicted proteins | sample 2SBtaG_FD_89579 | JGI IMG/M metagenome (GOLD analysis project Ga0114931, IMG submission 89579) | Deep subsurface microbial communities from Kolumbo volcano to uncover new lineages of life (NeLLi) - 2SBTROV14_V59a metaG | ecosystem: Environmental > Aquatic > Marine > Volcanic | place: Kolumbo...
AGGAGATTGCCTTGCCGATTCAGATGCAACAACCCGCCGTGCCCGCTCGCGCCGCCTTTGGTGCGGACGCGATGCTGCTGAGCACGGTCGGCGCCGTCTTCGCGGTCGAGGCGCTGGCCAAATCGACCAACCCCGCATCCACACTCGCGGTCCTGCAAGGGCCGTTGGGCTTGTCGCATGGCTCCTCGACGGTCGCCGTCGTGGCGCTCATCGGCGCCGAGTTTCTCGTGGCCAGCCTTCTCATCGCCGGCCTCTGGATCCGTCCCGTCATCCTGCTGACAACCCTGTTCCTGATCGCCGCCAGCGGGCTGATTGTCTATCTCTGGCTCAGCAAGTCCACGCTCGGTTGCGGCTGCGGTCTGACATTCAATCGCGGGAGCGTGCTGGGCGACCGGATCATCCCGCTCACAAGAAACGCCCTGCTGATCCTGTGTCTCGGGGTCGGCTTTTTCCTCAGACACCCATCGAACACCCACGACCAACAAGGAGTAATCAAATGATGACGACAACAGGCTTGCGCAACGCGATCGGCTCCCGCCGTTTCGTCGGCGCCCTGTGCGGGCTGACGCTGGCGGTGTCGGCGGTGCCGGCGCTGGGGTTGGGCATAGATTTACCGTTTCCCGGGTTCTCGTTATGTGTCGCGTGCGATTTTGTTAAAGGTGGACTGAGGTGCGGCATCAAGTTCTGTGGGCCGAATGACGCATGCACTGGACAGCTATTGGATACTGATGGCGACGGCGTTGAAGATGCAGTCAGAGCGAAATGTGTTAAGACGCTCGATGGGCTAGACTGAACAAGTTAATTCGAGGACTGATACAGATGATCAGTAAACAGCACAGTCGTCTTATTGCGGCGTCAGTAGTTTCACTGATCGGCGTCGGCGCCGTTGTCTGGACCGCCGTTCGTCTCTTTGGATCCGCTGCGCCGGCGACCTCGGGCTTGCTGCTTCCTCCCGAGGAGATGGATGGGCCGCGCCTCTACGAGTTTGAACCCGCAGCCGACGCTGTTGAGAACGAGTCGTTACGAGCGTCACTCCGGCAATCGGCCGCACTTAGCGGTGCGCTCCAGCGATTCGGAACGGAAGCGAAGGCCAGCTTCGCCGATGCGGCATGGGCCGCGATATTGCCTTCCCTGACAGGCTCAGTCGAGGACTACATCCAATCCTCGAAGCTTCTCGGCGATCCGGTGGAGCGCGACGAAGATTTGGAAGCGACGTGGCGGAGCTACAAGAAAATCAACCCGGTTGTCTCGATCGTCAGCGACGAAGTTGTTGTCGAAATGTTCGCCACCAACGGGCAGAAGCGGGGCCTCTTCGAAGATGGACTCAGGGCGATGCGGACCGGATTCAATGGGATACAAACATTCGTTAGTGACGAGCGATACCAGGATGCGGTAAAATATGCATCGAGATCACTCGATGTCGTTGAGGTCCGATGTCTTGTCAAAATGAAGAATAAAGGGAAGCTGTTCGACGCCGTCATCGGTGTGGCGATGGCCTGGGATCCAGTTCAGCAACGCTGGCAGCCTGTCGAACACCGGATCTATCACAAAGACGATGCGCCGGCTATCTATATGGCGCCGATCTGATATGCGCACAGCGTGTTACAGCGTCAAACTTCTCATCGCCTCCTGCGTCGCCCTCATCGGCGTCGGCGCCGTCGTGTGGTCGGGGGTTCGACTCTTCGGCGGGCAGGGGGCGACAATCGCTGGCGCCGATTCGCTCCCCGAACTCCCCCCCGAATACCGCGACGGACCGGCGCTGATCCCCGCCACCGAAGACACCCCGGGCGCCATCGAGCTGGACACCGTCCGCGCCTCGCTCGATCACACCGTCGAGTCCAAACGCGATGTTTTCGCCAACGTCGGCGCCGAGGCGCAGCGCAAGTTCGCCGACGCGGCGTGGCTGGCGATGGCGCCGATCTTGACCGGCTCATTCGAGCAATACCTGGAATCAGCCCGACTGCTCGGCGCCGACCCGGGAGAGTTAGCGGGCTCGGATGATGGCAGTCATTTTAGCCTTGTCAGGAAACGATGGGAATCGACCCAGAGACATAATCCTGTCGTAGCCCTGCTAAGTGAAGAGGTTGCGATCGAAACTCTGGTCAGCCATGGTGTGAAGCGCAGCGCTTTCCAAGACACGATGCGATTGATGAGAACCGGCTTTGACTCGATGGGGTATACTTCGTCGAAGAACCTCTACCCGGGCGTTGAAAATTTTGTTTCAAAGAAACTCAACGCAGTCGAGTTGCGTTGCCTGGTCGAGATGGAGATCGATGGCAAGAGGCACGAGGCTGTCCTTGGTGTTGGACTGGCCTGGGATCCGAAAGAACGTCGTTGGCAACCCATCGAACGGCGCTACTACAACAAGGGTGAGGCGTCAGTCGTTCAAGTGTTTCCATAAACTATGCGCACGTTCCAGTTGATTCACCGCCGTCTCCTCGCCGCCTCCTGTGTTGCCCTTATCGGCGTCGGCGCCGTCGTGTGGACGGGGGTTCGACTCTTCGGGGGGCAGGGGGCAACAATCGCTGGCGCCGATTCGCTCCCCGAACTCCCCCCCGAATACCGCGACGGACCGGCGCTGATCCCCGCCACCGAAGACACCCCGGGCGCCATCGGGTTGGATACCGTTCACGCCTCGCTCAATCGCACGGTCGTGTCCAAACGCGATGTCTTCGCCGGCGTCGGCGCCGAGGCGCAGCGCAAGTTCGCCGATGCGGCGTGGCTGGCGATGGCGCCGGTGCTGACCGGATCCTTCGAGGATTACTTGGAATCCGCCCGCCTGCTCGGCGCCGACCCCGACAAACTCATGGGATCGAACGACCGAGAAGACTTCGACGCGGTCCAAGAGCAATGGGACCTGTGCCAGTCGCACAACCCGGTCGTCGGGTTGCTCAGCGAGAGCGTCGCAATCGAATCGTTCGCCAACCGCGGCATCCGGCGGGCCGCGTTTCAAGATGTCCTGCGCCTGATGAGATCCGGCTACTCGAAGATGGGAAACGCCTCGGGAGGCAGCACCTACCCTGGTGTCGACAATTACATCACGAAGAAACTCAATGCCGTGGAGCTCCGCTGCCTGACCGAGATGGAAATCGACGGCGAGCGACACGAGGTCGTGGTGGGTGTGGCGCTGGCCTGGGATCCGTTTGGGCGTCGGTGGCAACCCATCGAACAGCGGCGGTATTATAAACAGGATGTGATTGCCGTACTCTCGACGGCTCCATAGATCATGCCCCAGACTGACAACCACCCATCCCGCCCCGCCTTCACGCTCATCGAGTTGCTCGTCACGATCGGTGTCCTTGGTGTGCTGATCTCCATCACGCTCCCGGCGCTGGTGGGCGCCAAGTCGCGCGGGCAGCAGGTCGTCGCGCTCGCCAACGCGCGCTCGACCACTTTCGACTTCGCCGCCTACGCCGAGTCGTACCGATCGTGGCCCTTCGCCAAGCCCGGCGAACCCGTCGACGGCGTCCCCGAGGGCGTCGCCCCGCCCGATATCCTCCTGCTGCCCTGGTGGCCCGAAGGATCATTAAGATCGGCCGGCGGGGTCTGGTCGCTGGCCGAGACCTGGCCCGGGCTGGTCTCGCGTGTGGCCCCATGGGAGGAGCACTACGCGACGTGGGTCTCGCCCGGCCGAGACGCGACCGAGATCGGCCGGTACGTCTCGTTCCGCTACTCCAACTCCTTTGTCGCGCGCCCCGAGTTGTGGTCCCCAAACGCGACGCCCGATGAAAGCCTCATCGCGCGGACCAGCCCCTCGGAAGTGGCCTTCCCCTCCAGCAAGGCGCTCGTCTGGGACAATGAAGTCGCCTACGAACACCGCCCGAAGTTCATCAACGGCCTCCCCGAGACGCTCATCGTCGGGTTCGCCGATCTCCACGCCGCGCGGAAACATCCCCGCGATGTCACCGACCCTGTCGTCAATGTCTTGCGCGACAATATCGCCAGGCCGCTGCACGACACACCCAACGGCGTTCTGGGCCGAGATTTCTGAGCCCGCGCGCTGCTGCCCCCGATCACCGCTGAAAGCCAATCGGCCCGTCGCCCACCAAGTGGCGCCGTCCTGTCTTTTCAACGATGATCCACCGATGCCCGACCCGGACCAACTCGTCATCGACATCGATTCGGTCTCCAAGACCTACAAGGGCGGCGTTCAGGCGCTCCGGGAGGTCGAGCTCCGAGTCCACCCGGGCGAGGTCTTCGGGCTCCTCGGGCCCAACGGCGCCGGCAAATCGACGCTCGTCAAAGTCCTCATGACCATCGTCCGCTCCTCGAACTGCTCGGGGCGGATGCTCGGCTCACGCATCGGCGACAAGTCCACCCTCGCCCGCGTCGGCTACCTCCCCGAGCACCTCCGCTTCCCCGAGTACCTCACCGGCGAGCAGGTCGTCGATCACTTCGGCGCCATGGCCGGCGTGCGCCGGCGGGTCCGCCGCCAGCGCACCGCCGAGCTGCTCGAGATCGTCGGCATGAACGACTGGCGCCGGAGCCGCGTCCGCGCGTATTCCAAGGGCATGAAACAACGCCTGGGCGTCGCGCAGGCGCTCATCAACGACCCCGACCTGATCCTGCTCGATGAGCCCACCGACGGCGTCGACCCGCTCGGACGCAAGGACATCCGCGACATCATCGACCGCATGAAAACCGAGGGAAAGACCGTCTTCGTCAACAGCCATCTGCTCAGCGAGCTTGAGCTGATCTGCGACCGTGTCGCGATCATGGTCAAGGGGCAGGTCGTCCAGCAGGGCTCGATCGAGGACCTCACCGCCGAGAGCCAGCGGTACGAGTTCCGCGTCTCGGCCCCCGCCGGGGGCGACGAGCCGGCGCTGATCGCCGCCGCGTTCGAGCTCGCGGACGAAGCGATCGAGTATTCCGTGGGCGTCGTCCGCACGACCGTCGCCGACGTCCACGAGATCCAGCCGATGATCGATGCGCTCCGCGCCCAGCGCGTCACGATCCACTCGATCAAGCCCACGCGGCAGTCGCTCGAGGACCTCTTCATGAGCGCCGTCGTCGATGGCGGGGGCGACCCGGGCGGCGTGCGCAAGAGGCGCCGAGGGAAGAAGGACAAGGAGGGCAGGAATGACAACAAGGGGGGCGGGCGATGATCCTCCTCCAGACCGCCGCGATTTTCCGCGACGCCTACCGCGAGCTTAACGCGCGAAAGCTCTTCTGGCTGGCGCTGATCCTCTCGGGCGCCGTGGTGCTCTCGTTCCTGCTGGTCAGCTTCGAGGACGGCTACCTCAAGCTGTTCATCTGGAAGACCCCGCTGGCCCTCTCGGCGATGGGCGTCACACCCGCGACGTTCTACAAGCTCATCTTCCTCGAATACGGGGTCAAGCTCTGGCTCGCGTGGATCGCCACCATCATCGCCATCGTCACCACCGCCGGGATCATCCCCGAGTTCGTCTCCGGGGGCGCTATCGACCTGGCGCTGAGCAAGCCGATCGGGCGCGTCCGCCTCTTCCTCACCAAGTACGTCGCCGCTCTGCTCTTTGTCGCCTTGCAGGTGACGGTCTTTGCGACGCTCTCGTTCCTGGTCCTGGGCCTGCGCGGCGCCACCTGGGAGCCGGGGATCTTTCTTGCAATCCCGCTGATGATCATCTTCTTCAGCTACCTCTACTGCATCAGCGCGCTCGTCGGGCTGCTGACACGATCAACCATCGCCGCGATGATCCTCACGCTGCTCTTCTGGTTCTTCCTCTTTATCCTCAACAACTCCGACACGATCCTCTTCACCTTCAAGGCGAACAACGAGCAGATTCTCAAGAACGAGCAGCAGCGCGTAGTTATACTCGAACAGGCCCGCGACGAGCCGGACAGGCCGGACGAACCGGGCGATGGCGGCCTCAAGGGCGCCTTCCTCGGCGCCATGACCAGCGGGTTCGACCAGCAGAAGCTCGACCGCGCCATCGAGCGCCGCGACGCCACCAGGAAAGACGTCGAAGCGCTCGAGCGCTGGCACGGGCGGATCATCGCCGTCAAAACGGTCTTCCCGAAAACGAGCGAAACAATCGACCTGCTCCAGCGCGCCCTGATCGAGCTCGCCCAACTGGAGCAGTTCTCCGACGCCATGAGCGACTCCGGCGAGCCACCACCTGAGCGGGTCGTCGTCGACGACGATGGCGAGGAAACCACCGAGGTGTACCTCGACGAGGATGACCAACGCGCCGTCTCGCAGGCGCAGCTGCACGAGTTCCGCGCGCGTTCAATCCTCTGGATCGTCGGCACCTCCCTCGGCTTCGAAGCCGTGATCCTCGGGCTGTGCTGCTGGATCTTCGCCAGGCGGGATTACTGATCCCGGTCTCCGCGCCACGACCCGGGCTTTGCCGGGTCGTGGCGCGGATCGCTGCTTGTTTCTACCCCTCCCCCAACTCCACCCCCCGGTCCCGCGCCGCGACAATCGCTCGCTCAACGACCCCGAAGAAATCACCTTGTTCCATCGTCTCGACAGCCGCCGCCGTGGTGCCGCCCTTGCTCGTGACCGATGCGCGCAGCGCCTCGGGCGACTGATCACCGCGCCGGGCGAGCAGCCCTGCGGCGCCCTCGATCGTTCCGCGCACGATCCGGTCAGCCAGCGCCGCGTCGAACCCGACGGCGCGGGCGCCATCGCTCATCGCCTCGGCCAGCGCAAAGACATACGCCGGCCCCGACCCCACCACGGCCGTGAACGCGTCGAGCATGGACTCGTCGAGCGTGAGAACACTCCCAACGGCGCCCAGCAGCGTGTGCGCGAGCGCATCATCACCCGCGCCCGCCCCGGCGCCGAGCGTGATCGCTGATACGCCCAGGCCGATCTGCGCCGGCGTGTTGGGCATCGTGCGCACGACCCGCGCCGCACCGCCCAGCGCCGAGCGGATCGCCCCGCTCGTCACCCCCGCCATGATCGAGATCACCACGCGATCGCCCACGTCGCCAAGCGCCGACACAACCGCCGGGAAGACCTGCGGCTTGACCGCCAGCAGGATCTGCGTCGCCGGCTCGATTGCTTCGATGATCCGATCCGCCGACTCGACACACCGGGCCCCGCGACCGGCGAAGTCGAGCCGTTTGGACTCGTCCGGCTCGGCGAGGACCACGCCCGCGGGCTCGATCGCCCCGGCGTCGAACGCCCCGAACAGGATCGCCCGCGCCATGTTCCCGCCGCCGATAACCGCAAGCGCTGCTCTGCTCATCGCCAACCTCAGATCGGTCGCTCCCGGCGGTGGTCAGGCGGCTGGCCCGTGTCCGGGATGGTTGTTCACTCACACACCCGCTCAGGCTACACTTGACACCCGGTCCGCGTCACTCCACACCCGATCCCCTCCGCTACGCTCTCCCCTGCTCATCGCGCCCTCCGCATGTCCAAACGATTCCAACTCGACTTCGAAAAGCCGCTGATCGAGATCGAGCGGCAGATCGAGGCGCTCCGCAGCGCCGCCGCACGGGATCCCGAGGCCGGGAGCGGCGACAACACCGCAGACAGCGCCGTGGACAAGGCCGACGATGGGGGTTTCGGTGTCGAGATCGATCGCCTCCGCGAGGCGCACGAGCGGATGCTCGCGACGATCTACAAAAACCTCTCGCCCTGGAACACCGTCCGCGTCGCCCGACACCCGCTCCGGCCCCAGACACGCGACTACATCCGGATGATCTGCAAGGACTTCTGCGAGATCCATGGCGACCGCCGCTTCGGCGACGACCCCGCCATCGTCACCGGCTTCGCGCGCATCGGTTCGATCAAGTGCCTCGTCATCGGCCACCAGAAGGGCAAGGACACCGACGAGAAACTGCTGTGCCACTTCGGCTGCGCGCACCCAGAGGGCTACCGCAAAGCGATGGCGAAAATGAAACTCGCCGAGAAGTTCAACCTCCCCGTCGTGACCTTCATCGATACACCCGGCGCCTACCCGGGCCTGGGCGCCGAGGAGCGCGGCCAGGCCGAGGCCATCGCGTACAACCTCCGCGAGATGAGCCGCCTCAAGACGCCGGTGATCTCGGTCGTCATCGGCGAGGGCGGCTCGGGCGGCGCGCTGGGCATCGCCGTCGCCGACCGCGTGGCGATGCTCCGGCACGCGTGGTACTCCGTGATCAGCCCCGAGGGATGCGCCGCGATCCTCTGGAAAGAGGCCAACGAGCAGACCAACACCGCCGCCGCCCGCGCGCTCAATCTCACCGCCACCGACAACCTCAAGCTCGGGATCGTCGACGCCGTGATCGATGAACCCCTGGGCGGCGCCCACCGGGACCCGGAGCAGACTGCGGCCAACGTGCAGAAATGGATCGTCGATCGTCTCCGCGAGCTCCGCCGGTTCAAGCCGGAGAATCTCCCCCGGCGCCGGTACGAGCGGTTCCGCAAGTTCGGCGAGTACGAGATCGTGACCAAGGCCCGGATCGAGGCCGAAACCACAACTCCGGAAAAGCCCTGACAGAACTCAAACAAGCCGCGATTTCGGCTTTGACCCACTCTCGTCAGGGGGCTAGACTCGCCGCTCGCGCCACATCCGAGGGCTGTCAGAGCCCCGGCGCCAACCACCCAAGCCCCCCGAGCCGGGCAGGAACCGACCGAGCAACCGCAGGTGGCCAAGAAAAAATCGGCATCCCGACCGAAGAAGACCGCGACCAGGTCCAAGGCCGCGTCGAAGTCAAAGGCGTCGACAAAGGCGGTGCGCCCGAAGTCCGCCACGAGCGGAAAGGCATCCGCCAGGAAGACTCCCGCCAAAAAAACTCCCGTCAAAAAAGCTCCCGTCAAAAAGAAGACCGCGACGAAAAAAACAGTGACCCGGAAACCAGCGGCCGGGAAGGCCACCCCGAAGAAGGCCACCCCGAAGAAGACCGCGACCCGAAAGGCCGTCTCCGGGAAGAAGGCCGCTCCAAAGAAATCGACGGCCAAAAAGATCACCGCGAAAAAGCCGGCGAGCAAGCCAACCGCCCCGGCGAAGAAAGCCGCCGCGAAGAAGGCCCCACCGAAAAAGGTCACGCCGAAGAAGGCCGGCGCCAGGCCCGCCTCGAAGAAGGCCGTGATCAAGAAGGCCCCGAAGAAATCAACGGCCAAGCCCGCCAAGAAAACAACCAAGCCCGCCAAGAAGCCCAAACCCAAGGCCAAGGACGAGCGGTATACGCTCTCCGAGGCGCGCGCCGCGGCTTCTGGCCTCGCCGCCCGCGCGGGGCTCAAGATCGTCCGCTCGCACGCCAGCGCCGAGCCCGAGGAAAAGACGAAGACCCGCCGACTGAAAAAATCCCCGCTGTCGAAGCCGCAACTCGAAAAATACCGCGAGATCCTCCTCCTCAAGCGCATCGAGGTCGCCGGCGATGTGCACACGATGGAGTCCGAGGCCTTCGGGCCCAGCGATGGCGGCGCCTTCCCGCAGCACCAGGCCGACCAGGGCTCGGATGAATACGAGCAGGCCCTCTCGCTGGGCCTCGCCGAGAGCCAGCGCAAGCTCCTGGTCCAGATCACCGAAGCCCTGGCGCGCATCGAAGACGGGACGTACGGCATCTGCGTGCTCACCGGCGGCCCCATCGGACGAAACCGCCTCGACGCCACACCGTGGACGAAGCTCTCTCTCGAAGGCGCCCGCCAGCAGGACCGCCAGAACTTCTACCAGTGATCCGTCAGCAGACAGCCAGCGGCGCAGTCCACGACCCCCGCGCGTGGGCCGTGCTCGTGGGTGTCACCATCTCCGGTGTCGCGATCGACCTCGTCAGCAAGTCCATCGCGTTCGCCGCCATCGCCGACAACCCTGTGCGCATCGACCGCGAGCGTGTCCTCGCGCTGCCCACCGAGCAGATCGGCGCCCTGCTCCCGCCCCACGAGCCGGTCGCGTTCATCCCGCGCGTGCTCGAGTTCCAGCTTGTGCTCAACCCCGGCGCGGTCTTCGGCATCGGCGCCGGCAAGCGGTGGTTCTTCATCCTCTTCACCGCGATCGCGCTCGGCTTCGGGCTGTGGGTCTTCGCCAGGTGGACCGCGCGCCGGGACCACGTCGCGCACGCCGCCCTCGGGCTGATCTTCGCCGGCGGGCTCGGGAACCTCTACGACCGCATCCGGTTCGGCTGTGTTCGTGATTTCCTGCACCCTGCGCCGGGTGTGCACCTGCCATTCGGATTCTCATGGCCCGGCGGCGCCGGGACCGAACTCTGGCCCTGGGTCAGCAACATCGCCAATGCGCTGCTGCTGCTCGGCGTCGGGCTGCTGATGCTCCGGCTCTGGAAAACGCCCGTGTCCGGCAAGAAAACCGCGGCCGGCGCGCCGCAGCCGCCGGAAGCGGCAAAGCCGTAGCGCGTCCGGTCGTGCGTCTTAGCGGGCGCTCGGTGACGTCGAGACACGCTCGCGGATCGAATCGAGCATGTTCCGCACCTCGTCGGCCATCCGCGTGTTGGGGAACTCGACCATGATCCGCTCGCCCACGTCGAGCGCGATGGGCCACGCCTGGTCCTGGATCGCCAGCTTGAACCGGACCCCGAGGTTGTCCCGCGCCTTGCCGATAACGCCGCGGGCCACCTCGCGGAAGGGCTCCGCCTCGCCCGCCCCGAGGTACTCGTCCATCTCCTTGAGCAGCCGCATCGCAATCTCGATCTCCTCGCGCTCGGCCGCCTTGAGGAACTTGCGTTCGAGTTCGAGCTTGTAACGATTGCGAGAAGCGGCGACCCGCTCGACCAGCCCGTCGGTCCGGGGCGAATCGGGGAACAGGCGGACGATCTTGGCCGCTTTCTCCTTCGCTTCGTCCCAGCGCCGGTCGGCGATGTACGTGTCCAGCTTCTCGATAAGCGACAGGACCGAGCGATCGAGCGTCTGCGTCCGGGACTGCTCGATGCGTACGCGGAACTCCTCCGCGTCGAGCCGGTACCCGAACCGCTCGGCCAACTCCTTGACGAGCGTCATCGCCGCGTCCCAGTCCTCCGCCGCGATGTCCTGCTCGATCGCCGTTCGGAGCAGGTCGCGCTCCTCGCGCCGGTGCAGCACGCGCTTGGCGGTCTCGGACAGCCCCGCCTCGCTCCGCAGGCTCTCGATCGCCTCAACCATCCGATTCATCTGCGAGTTCCGCTCGGTCCGCACCGAGACCGACTGCCGCGACGACGCCGCCACCCAGACCGGGAACAGCGCGATCGTGATCACCATCCCGATGAACGCCTCGCCGGCGAGCGCGTCATTCTTGACCCACACGACCGCGCACGCCACGAGCAGGGCGGCGTACAACAGCCCGAACACACTCTTGTATGAACCCGATGACGCCGAGCCCCGGCTCGGCTCGAACAGATCTTGTGGTGAACCGGTCCCCTGGTTACTCATCGATCGCTCCTTCCTGCCGCCCGCGCCGGGCATCGACTGGCGACGGTGGACGCGGACGGTGGTGGCCCGGGTCAGCTCCCCGGGGTGTCGCCGCCGCAGTTGCGCTCCACCGGCACGAGGCAGATAAACCGCAGCCCGCCGTCCTGCTCGTCCGTCGAGGCGACGAACTGATGCTCCTCATTCGCCGGGACGAAGATCACGTCACCGCACTTGATCGGGTGGTCGGCGCCCTCGAGATGCACCGTCCCGGCGCCACCGAGGACCAGCACCTCGTGCTCGTAATCGTGGCTGTGCCGGGGCGAGTGACCGCCCGGTTCGACGTGGAACTGCCGCATCGAAAAATTCGGGGCGCCGTGCTCGCGGCCGATCATCATCGACATCGAGACACGATCGGCGCCCTCCATGTCCACAGGGGTCGTCGGGGTTTCATCGAGATTCCTGATCAGCACGTCGCGCCTCCTCGTTGCTCGTATAGTCTACCGCAAACAGGGCCCGCAATCATGCCTGAATCCCCGCAAACTCCCATCCAAACCCCGATTATTGAACGGTTTATCCTCGGCCCGTACGAGACCAACTGCTACATCGTCGCTGCGCCCGACCATCCTGCCTGCTGGATCGTGGACGCCGGTGACGAGCCCGGGGCCATGATCGACGCCATCCGGTCCGCCGATCGCGTGCTCGAGGCGATCGTGCTCACCCATGCCCACGTCGATCACATCGCCGGGCTCGACGAGATCGCCCGGGTGTTCCCGAACACCCCGGTCTACCTGCACCCGAGCGAACAATCGTGGCTGACGGACCCGGCGCTCAACCTGTCGGCGGCCGCGGGGGCGCCCGTTGTCTGCCAGACCCCCGCGACGCGCACGCTCGATGACGGCGCGACCATCGAGCTGCTGGGAGCGCCCTGGCGCGTCCTGCACACACCCGGTCACTCACCCGGGGGCGTGACGCTGCTCCTCGAATCAGCGGGCGCGGGCGCCCCGGAGATCGCCTTCGTCGGCGACACACTCTTCGCCGGATCCATCGGTCGCTCCGATTTCCCGACCAGCGACGAGGCGACGCTCCACCGATCCATCCGCGACCGCCTCTACACGCTCGGGGACGACACGATCGCCCTCCCCGGCCACGGCCCGCCCACAACGATCGGCCGTGAGAAGACCACCAACCCCTTCGTCCGCGCCTGACGGCGCAGAGACCTTACCGGCAAACCCGCCCAACACTGACAACTCGACAACAAGCCACAGGTGGCACGGGCGCACCGCCCGTGTGGCTCTTCCACACCAACCCAAGTCCAACCCAATGAACTCTCTTACCCCTCGCCCTTTTCCTTCAGCACCCGCCGCATCGCTTTGATCGTTTGCGCGCTGACATGGTGCTCGATCCCCTCGGTGTCGATCTCCGCCTGCTTCCGCGGCACGCCGATCGCGCACAGGAACCGCAGCACAACCCCGTGCCGTTCGTGCGACGCCCTCGCCAGCCGTTTGCCGATGGGCGTCAGCGTCACGGGCCGGTAGGGCTCTTGCACGACGAGCCCCTCGTCCTGGAGCCGTGAGATGATCCGCGTGACGGTGACATGGCTGACGCCCATGAGCTTCGCCAGATCACCGATGCGCGCGACGCCCCGAGTCTGGATCAGTTGTTGCACCGCCTCGACATAATCCTCGGCCGTCTCGTCGCTGTGGGCCGCCCGGGTCTTGCGGAACCGGTCGGCGGTCGGGGATGAGGCGGCCTGGCTGCGTTTGCTCATTGGTTGCTGCTCATGGGAATCGCGATCATAACGTACGCGCCGACGTGGTACGATCCTCGCCATGATCGACCGCTTCGCCGGCCTCCCCTCGTCGCTCGCCAGCCAGACCCGATTCGCCACGCTCGCCGGCGTCCCCGCGCTCATCGCCCACCCGGACTGGAAGACCCCCGCCCCGACCATGCTCTGGATGCACGGCCGCACCGCCTCCAAGGAGCTCGACCCGGGCCGATACAGCCGGTGGCTCCGCGCCGGGATCGCCGCCGTCGCCCTCGACCTCCCCGGTCACGGCCAGCGCCTCGACCGACAGATGCACCAGCCGGATCACACGCTGCTCGCCGTCGAGCAGATGGTCGGCGAGATCGACCGCGTCGTCGAGGCCCTCGCCGATCCCGAGTGGATGGGCGCCTTCGATCTCGACCGCCTCGGCATCGGCGGCATGTCGGCGGGCGGCATGGCCACCCTGCGCCGGCTCTGCGACGAGCACCCCTTCAAGGCCGCCGCCGTCGAGTCCACCGCCGGCGACTTTGCCCTGATGCCGTACCTGAAGGTGTACGACCCCGACCTCATCAACCGCCTCGACCCGGCCCGACACCTCGACGGCTGGACCCCCATCCCGCTCCTCGCCCTGCACAGCGAGGCCGACGAGATGGTCCCCATCGCCGCGATCGAATCCCTCTTCGACAAACTCAGA
>Ga0114931_10007103_pt1 | contig 13703 bp, 12 predicted proteins | sample 2SBtaG_FD_89579 | JGI IMG/M metagenome (GOLD analysis project Ga0114931, IMG submission 89579) | Deep subsurface microbial communities from Kolumbo volcano to uncover new lineages of life (NeLLi) - 2SBTROV14_V59a metaG | ecosystem: Environmental > Aquatic > Marine > Volcanic | place: Kolumbo...
AACGACCGGCTCTATGGCCACACGAGGGTCAAAAAGCCCATTGTTCTGACTTTCAAATAAAAGGAGAACATTTTGACCTTGAGCCGCCCCATAAAAGAATGGCGCAGACTCCGTCAAACTTTCAAACTCAAATTGCCGGGTGTAAGCGAACAAAAAATAGCGGCATTGAATGGAAATCCTCAGTCCGCGTGTTTTCTTAAAAAAGTTGGAATGTCGAAGTTCTCCGGCATGGTGCCAAATTCCGGGTTTTCTTCTTTGATCGAATCCACCAGGCTCTTCATTTGGGTGAAGGTTTGATTGGTGGTACCATCCTTGAGGCCTTCCTCATGGATTTGCGTCTCCACCGGCACCAGGCGCGGCTTGGTTTTTTGATCTTGATTTTCCTCGAACCCGGTGGCAATGACCGTGACCCGCATTTTACCGTGCATGTCGGGGTCGATGACGGCGCCGAAGATGATGTGGGCGTCCTCATGGGCGTTTTCCTGAATCAGCATGGAGGATTCATTCACCTCCAGCAGTCCCAGGTCTTCACCGCCGGTGATATTGATGAGAATTCCCTGCGCCCCGTCCACGGAAGCTTCGTCCAGCAGAGGGCTGGAAATGGCTTTTTGCGCCGCCTCCACGGCCCGGTTTTCTCCCTCCGCGGTACCACTTCCCATAAGGGCTTTGCCCATATTGCCCATAATGGCTTTAACGTCCGCAAAATCCAGATTGATCAATCCCGGAACCACGATGAGATCGGATATACTGCACACGGCCTGCTTGAGAACATCGTCGACCAAGCCGAAGGCCCCGGTGAATGACGTCTGCTTGCCCACAAAACTGAGCAGTTTTTGATTGGGGATAACGATCAGGGTGTCAACGGAGTTTTTCAATTCCTGGATGCCGGCCTCCGCTTGTTTGGCGCGTTTCCGGCCTTCGAAACTGAATGGCTTGGTCACCACGCCCACGGTCAAAGCGCCGATTTCTCTGGCGATCCGGGAGATGATGGGGGCCGCGCCGGTTCCCGTTCCGCCGCCCATACCCGCGGTGATGAACACCATGTCCGCGCCGTGCAGGGTGTCGCGAATCTGATTTTCGCTTTCTTCCGCCGCCCGTTTTCCCACATCGGGATTGGACCCCGCCCCCAGCCCCCGGGTCAGCTCGATGCCAATTTGGATTTTATCAGAGCACTTACACGATTCCAGCGATTGGATATCGGTGTTGGCGACACTGAATTCCACGCCGCGGATATTGTCTTTTACCATGGAGGTCACCGCGTTGGTGCCTCCACCGCCAACGCCGACCACCTTAATATTAGCCGAGTATTCGACATTGTTATCAAATTCGATCAAGCCCATTGTCTCTCCTCCTTATTAAAAGAACTCATCCGCCCAATCTTTCATACGGCTGAATATTTTTTCGAACAAGTTTCTACCCTGCAACTCGCGGGTGGTCCCCATATTATTGACTCTCACTCCATACTGGATCAGGCCCGTGCTGGTGGCGTACATGGGGCTGTTCACCACATCGATGAGCCCTCCCAAACCTGTGGGCACGCCGATCCGGACGGGGCACTGAAAAATACTTTCCGCCAGTTCCGACATTCCCGCCATGGAGGCGGCCCCGCCCGTCAGCACGATTCCCGACGAGATGATTTCCCGGTAACCTGAAGCGGTCAGTTCGTGATCCAGCATGTCAAACATTTCCTTGGACCGCGCTTCAATGATTTCGCTCAATATCTGACGGGACACCACTTTGGGTTCCCGTCCTCCCACACTGGAGACTTCGATGGTTTCATCCGCTCCGACCAAAGGGGAATAGGCGCATCCGTACGAGTGCTTGATTTTTTCCGCCTCCGCGTTGGGGGTGCGAAGGCCAATGGCGATATCGTTGGTCATTTGCGAACCGGCAATGGTGAGCACGGACGTATGCTTGATGGCTCCCTGGAAAAAAATGGCCATGTCCGAGGTTCCGCCTCCGATATCGATCATCGCCACGCCCAGTTCCTTTTCATCCGGGGAAAGCACCGATTCGCTCGACGCCAATTGCTCCAGCACGATATCCTGCACCCCCAGTCCCGCCTTGTTGACGCACTTCACTATATTTTGCGCCGAAGTGACGGCGGCGGTGACGATATGCACCTTGGCCTCCAAACGCACGCCCGCCATTCCCAGCGGGTCTTTGATGCCATCCTGATTGTCCACGATGTATTCCTGCGGAAGAACATGAATGACCTCGCGGTCCAGGGGAATGGCGATTGCCTTGGCCGCTTCGATCACCCGGTCCAAGTCCTTGGCGATGATTTCCTTGCCCTTGACGGCGATGATCCCGTGGCTGTTGAGGCTGTTGATGTGTCCGCCGGCAATTCCCACAAACACCGAATCGATCTCGCAACCGGCCATGAGTTCCGCTTCTTCAACAGCGCTTTTGATCGACTCCACGGTGCTGTCGATATTGACGACAACTCCCTTGCGAAGGCCCCGTGACGGGTACTGGCCGAGGCCAATGATATCGACGCCGCCCTCGGGAGTTTTCTCGCCGATGATACAGCAGATCTTGGTGGTGCCGATATCCAGGCCAACGATGTAGTCAGTATTTTTGGACATCGACCGGCTTCCTTAAATTGCTTTTCACGAGTGGATGGGATTTCATATTTCAGGAATTCTCTTTCCGTTTCACGACAATTTTGTCTTTAAATGATAAATCGATAGACTCAATATTTTTGATGCCTTTTTCCAGAGTTTCCTGCACGATCAGAAAATTTTTAAAATTTTGTGAAATGGTTTCCAGGTTCATGAACACCTTCATTTTTCCGTCCCCGGTGATGAAGGTGACACGGGAAAAGCCGTCGATTTCAGCCGACTGGATCGGATGGCCGGAGAAAAAAGACAGTTGATTGAAATAATGCATGGTTTGCAGACTGCTGATAACCCCATCTTCGGATACATTGCGGCCCAATACCGTTTCTTCCTTGAGCGGCGGGTGGCTGACCAGGGGCAGGTGATGGTAAGCAGGGGTTTCGGGAGCGAGCAGAACGCCGAAGTTATCCATGATATAGACCTTGTCCAGTTTGATGCGGGCATAAGGTTTTCTTTCTTTCACATGCACCAGAATTTCCCGTGGAAATGCCTTCCTGACGGAAACGGTTTGCACCCAGGGGTGGCCGGCAAGTTTGGTGGACAGGCTTTCCAGATTCAGCAAAAAGATATTGGCGCCGGTGACGGGACCCAACTGTTCCAGGAGTTCTTGTTCTGAAAGCGTGTGATTGCCGGTAAGAGTCACCGTAGACACCGCGAACCGGGGCGATGTGGTGAAAAACTGATAGCAAAAGTAAACTCCATAAACGCCCGCGGCGACCAGAAGGATTTTATTCATCCAGCGGAACAACGTTTTGACCAGAGCCCAAAAGCTGGAAAAACTGTTTCGGCTTTTGGAAGAAACAAAAGCTTTTGCGCCTCTTTTATGCTTTTTGGGTTTTTGCGTCCTGATCACTCTCCAGGAGCTGGACATGCTTTTATTTCCTGCGACTGCATAACTCATAAGGGTCTCTATTGGTAATCCAGTTGCGCGGAGTTTAATATTTCCATCACCAGTGCATCAAAATCGATTCCCGCCTGCCGGGCCGCCATGGGCAGGAGACTGGTCGGGGTCATTCCGGGGATGGTGTTCATCTCCAGGACATACGGAGTTCCCCCGGCGTCGACAATGGCGTCAACCCTGGGGATCCCTCTGCCCTTAAGAACCCGGAACACCTGGATCGCTGCCCGCTCACATCGGGATATTTCTTCCGCGCTCAAATCCACCGGCGGGCACACGTAGTCCGTTTTTCCCTGCGTGTATTTGGCCTCGTAATCGTAAAATTCGGATTTGGGTTTGATATGCACGAGCGGCAAAGGTTGTTCCCCCCGCATGCCCATGGCCACCAACCGTCCTGCAATAAACTTTTCCACCACAACCTCTTCAGAATAGGTGAAGGCCGTTTCCAGAGCTTTTGACCATTCGTTTTCCTCGTTCACGATATGGATGCCGATGCTGGACCCCTGGTTGGAAGGCTTGACCACCACCGGCAAATCCAGAGTTCGTGTGGTTTCATTTTTTTGACTCCTTTGGAACACCTGATAGTCCGCTGTGGGGATGCCATTGGCTTTAAAAATTTCCTTTGATTTCACCTTGTCGTAAGCTATGGAACTGCCCAGAACCCCGGACCCGGTATAGGGGATTTTTGCGTATTCCAGAATTCCCTGAATGGTTCCATCTTCCCCATAGGTGCCGTGAAGCGCAATGAACGCCACATCGATTCCGGTCCGTTTCAGGTGGGCGGCGATATCACGGTCCACATCTATGGCGACAGCGTCCAGCCCGTTTCTTTTGATAGCTTCAAAGACGGAATTTCCCGTTGTCAGCGACACCTCCCTTTCCGGCGATAGCCCCCCCATCAAGACACCGATCTTTTTTCCTGTTAAATTTGTTCTTTTTCCCAATGCGATGTTCTCAGGTGAAAATCAACAGGGTCCGCCTCCGGCCTTCGGCCAAAAGGCCGGAGACAAAGGAAGGAGGGGTACCTTTGATTACGGACCTTTTTAAATATTGGCTTCCCGCTTTGTTCTCAAGAAGAACAACCGGGAAGTTTTCTTCATGTTTTGTCATCACTTCCCCAGAACGATGATTTCGGGTTCCAGTTTGATTCCGGATGTTTCCTCAACCACTTTCTGAATGTGATCGATCAGGTGGAGAACATCCTCCCCGCTGGCGTTCCCCTTGTTGACGATAAAATTCGCATGCTTGAGCGAGACGCCTGCCTGTCCAATGTAAGTTCCCTTGAGTCCCGCCGATTCGATCAACCTTCCGGCGTTGTCGTTGGGCGGATTCTTAAAGATCGATCCCGAATTGGGAACGGTCAGGGGTTGTTTGGAACTTCTGCGCAACAGGTGACTGTTCATGGTTTCAAGAATCTTCTTCATGTCTCCCTTTTCCAGTTCCAGCTCAGCTTCGACGACGATTCCCCCCGTCGTGGGAAAGGCGGTCTTGCGGTAACTGAAATCTATTTCACTGCCTGGCAAAACCTCGATCTCACCTTCCGGGGTGACACGGGTCACGCTACGGATAAACGGCCCGATCTCCGTGCCTTCCGCGCCGGCGTTCATGATCACGGCGCCTCCAACGGAGCCTGGGATACCCACCAGATGTTCGATTCCCGTCAGGGAATACTTGGCGGCGTATTTCGCGAGATAGGACAGTTTCACCCCGGCGCCAACACGAATTACAGCCCTGTCCTTCTTTTCGGCAGATTGCTCGAACACTGGAGCGCGGATTGATCGAAAACTGTTTTTTAGGGAAATCACGATTCCCCGTATTCCGTTGTCGGGCACGAGAAGATTGGTCCCTTCTCCGAGAATGAATAGCGGAATGTCGCCGTGCTGCTTGAACAGGGTTTGTATGTCGGAAATGTCCTCGGGAAGAACGAAGAAATCCGCGGGGCCGCCGATGCGGATGGAAGTGTGGTTTGAAAGAAGCTCATCGCGTTTGACTTCGCCTTTGATTTTAGTCAACCAGGGAAAAGGATTGGTCATAATATTTCTCTGCCGTAATTTGCGTCCCAGGACGGTTTTAGGTAAGTCCAGCCGGGTTCGAAGGGGAAACCCCTGGCCCACACCGGAGTGGGTAAAGTTTATCAATCTCCGTTTCCATGGTTCACTCAACATATCGATTTATCCTCTTTGGATGTTTTATTGCACTCAATTGGAAATACGTTTAAGGACATCTCTAAAAATTATTTTTTACAGAAAATAGAATAGTGTAAAAAAGTTTCTTAACTCAGTGGCACGGGCTTTCCAGCCCGTGCAGACAGGCAGGAAAGCCTGTCCTGCTATAACAAAAGACGCTTCTTTGAATTGGCGATTCGGTGCCGTTGTCAATTTTTAGAGATGTCCTCAAGTAAAACGCGGTTCAGTTCCCAAACGTCTCCCGCTCCCAGAGTGATCACCACATCTCCGGGGTTCAGGAGGTGACGCAATGCGGGAACAACCTCGTTGCGGTTTTCAATAAACTCCACATGTTTGTGCCCAAATTCTCTGGCCCCATCGGCGATCAGGCGTGCATTGACGCCGGGAATCGGGGGTTCTCCCGCGGGATAAATGCCCAGCACGATCAGACGGTCCGCATCGTTGAAAGCCGAGCAGAACTGTTTCAACAGGGACTGCGTGCGCGAATAGCGATGCGGTTGAAACACCGCGATCAGTCTGCGGTCGGGCCAGACCTCTTTCGCTGTTTTAAGCGTTGCCTTAAGTTCCACCGGGTGGTGCCCGTAATCGTCCACCAGCGTCACGGAGTCCGACTGATGCACGATTTCAAACCGGCGCTGAACGCCGGTAAACGTTTTCAACGAACCGGCGATGTTCGGAAAGTCCAGATTCAATTCCATGCCGACCGCGACCGCCGCCAGGGTATTCAAAACGTTGTGGCGGCCCAGCGCTACCGAGTTGATTCTGCCCAGTTCTTTTCCGTGGTGGTAAACGGTGAAGAAAGTTTGCAGTCCCTCGACGGAAATATTTCTCGCCGTATAATCCGCCTGCGTTGTCAACCCGTAGGTGATGTAACGTATTTACATGTTGGGGATCAGGGATTGATTATTGGCGTCATCCATGCAGAGAATAGACGCGCCGAAGAACGGCACCTTGTTGATGAAGGTCAAAAATGCGTTTTTGATGTTTTCAAGAGTCTTGAAATGATCCATGTGTTCTTCGTCGAGGGTCGTGACCACCGCGAAGGTCGGAGACAACTTGAGGAACGAACCGTCGCTTTCGTCCGCTTCCGCGACCAGGAATTCACTGCGCCCCAGTTTGGCCAGCCCGCTCAAGCTCTTCAGCCTGCCGCCGATCACCACGGTGGGGTCGAGACCGCCGCCCGCCAGGACGGTGGCGACCAGGGATGTGGTCGTGGTTTTCCCATGCGTGCCGGCGATGGCGATCCCGTACTTCATCCGCATCAGTTCCGCCAGCATTTCCGCACGTGGAATCACCGGAATGGCTTTCTCCCTGGCGGCAAGCACTTCGACGTTGTCCGCCTGAATGGCGCTGGAGGCGACCACCACCTGGGCGTCATCGACGTTTTCAGCCCTGTGGCCAAACGTGATCCTGGCCCCGATCTTTTCCAGGTGACCGGTGACATGGGTCCTGCCCATGTCTGATCCGGTGACCTCGAAACCAAGGTTGATGAGGACTTCAGCAATTCCACTCATGCCAGAACCTCCGATTCCGATAAAGTGGATGCGTTGTGTTTTTCCTAAAAACATGACAATACATTTTCTCCAACCGCCGTTTCATTGCTCCCGGATTCGCCGCGGGATTTGTTCATCAGAGCCAGGCACAGTTCAAGGGCTTTTTCAGTGGCGTCCCGTTGGCCCAGTGCGTAGCAATTGTTCTCCATTTCCCGTCTCTTTTCCGGTTGCCCGTAAACCTGTAAAATAATTCGCGCCAGCTGTTCACCGGACACGTCCTTATCAAGCACCACTTCCGCGGCGTTCGCTGTTTCCAGGACCCGCGCATTGCGCTCCTGATGGTTGTGGGTCGCATGAGGGTAGGGAATAAGGACCGCCATTTTTCCGCAGGCGGTGATTTCCGCCAACGTAGACGCACCCGCGCGGCAAATGATCAGCGAGGCTTTACGGAATTGTTCCGCCACATCGTGGATAAAAGCCCGAACGTCCGCGGACATGTTTTTTTCGACGTATTGATTTTTTACCCAGTCGCAATCGCTCGCCCCGGTTTGATGCGTGATGTGAAGTTGATCCTTCGCTTGCGATAAAAAATCGACGGCTTCCACCATGCCCAGGTTTATGGAGTGCGCTCCCTGACTGCCGCCCAGCACCAGGATGTTGAATGCGTCCGAGGGCAGGGGCGTTGAATTTTCCCTGCGGGCGCAAAATTCTTCCCGGATCAGATTGCCCGTTTCGACGACTTTATTTTCGGGAAAGTATTTTTTCGCCTCCTTGAATGAAACGGCAATTTTGTCGGCAATTTTTCCAAGCCATTTGTTGGTGATTCCGGGAACGGCGTTTTGCTCCTGAATCAATATGGGAATCCTGAGAATCCACGCCGATAAAACCAGCGGTCCGGAAACGTAACCGCCAACGCCGACCACAAGATCCGGCCTCTTTTGAAGCAGGAAGGCCAGGGACTGCAGGATACCGATGGGAATCTTGGAGCCTGCGAGCAGGCGCTTGAAACCTTTTTTCCCCAGAAGCCCTCCCGAACAAATGGTTTTCAAGGGCCATCCTTCGCGTGGAAGGATGGTTGCTTCGATTCCCTGCCGGGTGCCGACAAAAGTTATGTCCATAGCGTCATCGTATTTTTTGAGCGCCTTTGCCAATGCGATTCCCGGATATAGATGCCCTCCGGTTCCGCCGCCGGCTATGACCACTCGGTTTCGCATGGCATGCTCATGAACGTCGGACCGTCTGATCCGAAATGTTTAACAAAATTCCCACGCACAGCATGGAAATCACCATGGAGGACCCTCCCATGCTGATAAACGGCAGAGTCAAGCCCTTGGTTGGCAAAAGACCCGCGGCAACGCCCATGTTGATGAATGCCTGGAATCCGATCAACAAAGTGATGCCGATCGCCAGATGGGTGCCAAAAGCATCCTTTGCCCGGTAGGCGATCATGAGTCCTCTCCAGATCAGAACAAAAAACAGGAAGACCACCGCCATGGCTCCCAGAAACCCCAGTTCTTCCCCGATCACGGAGAAAATGAAATCCGTGTGCGCCTCGGGAAGATAAAATAATTTCTGGTTGCTGTCCCCAAGCCCCAGGCCCCAGGTCCCGCCTCTTCCGAAAGCGTAAAATGATTGGATGGCCTGAAAGCCGGTATTTTGCGGGTCCTGCCAGGGATCGATGAAAGCCTGGATCCTCCGCATCCGGTAATCCGCGCTGAAAATCGCCGTAATAACAAAAGGGACGAAGGCCAGCGCGGAAAAAATCAAAAACTTTTTACGAATTCCACCAATGAACATCATCGTGAATGTTACGGCGCAGATAATGATTGCGGTTCCCAGATCCGGTTGAAAAAGGATGGGCAGAAAGAAACATCCCAACACGATCAGGTTGGGCAGGTATCCGTAGGCAAAGTCTCGCAACTTGTCCGCACGTTTGACCAGGGATTTGGCCATGAATAAAACCAGAGCGAACTTGGCAAGCTCGGAGGGTTGAAAAGAAAATAAACCCAGATCCAGCCACCTCCTCGCTCCTCCGCCTTCCACGCCAAACCCCGGCAACATCACCGCCAGAAGGAGAATCAAGGTCGCCAGCATGACCGGGTAGGTGAATTGCTCCCATTGATGGTAATTGGCCCTGCGGGCGAGCCAAAGGATTCCACTTCCCAAAACGATCCATATCAGCTGGCGCTTGAGGAAATAGGACGAATCGTTGTGCGCTTCCATTCCGTAGACCGCGCTGGAACTGAACACCATGACAAGCCCGAAAAGAATCAGAACCGCGACGGTGATGCAGAGGAGAAAATCGCACCCGTGATGATTTGATTTTGAAGAAAACAAGTTGCCTCGTGGTTAAAAATGTCTGTCGGTCCGGCAGACTTTCAAGTTGCCGAAGCCGTCGTTAAAGGCCGTGGACGATGGATTTAAATTGATCGCCACGATCCCTGTAATCTATGAACATGTCGAAACTGGCGCAGGCCGGCGACAGGAGAACCACATCTCCGGACGCCGCGTTTCCCGTAGCCTTTTGCACGGCATCTTCCATGCTGTTGGCTTCTTCATAATTAAACGATCCGTTCAGGATTTGGCGGAACTTGGATCTGGCTTCTCCGATCAGGATCAAATGCTTGACCTTTTGCTTGAACACCTGTTGCAAGGGTAAAAAATCACTCTCATTGTCTTTCCCGCCGGCGATCAATACGACAGGACGGCTCAAAGACTCCAGAGACTTCTGAACCGCTCCCACATTGGTTCCCTTGGAGTCGTTCACAAAATCGATTCCCCGGTAGGTGCGCACCCATTCCATGCGGTGCTCCAAACCCGTAAACTGTTTGAGAGTTTCTGCAATGGTTTCCAGCGGAATGTCGAGGAGGGAACTGGCGAGAGAAGCCGCGAGAACATTTTCCACCTGCCATTGCATGACCTGGTTGAGGTCGTCCAGATGACAGATTTTCTTTTCGGTTGCATTTTTGCGTAGCATGAGTGCGTTCTCTCTTAAAAAGACGCCTGTTTTCACACTGTCTCTGGCGCTGAAAAAAAGTTTTTGCGCGCGGGAATTTTGTCCGAGATTTTTCGTGTTGGGGTCGTCCTGATTTAAAATCAGATAATCGCTCTCCGTCTGGTTTTCACTGACTTTTTCCTTGAGCCGGATATAAGCCGCAATTGTTTTGTGCCGGTCCAGATGGTCGGGCGTGATATTCAACACCACGCTGATTTTGGGCCGGAATTTTTCAATGGCCTCCATTTGAAAACTGGAAATTTCGACAACCAGAAAGTCCGGCGCTTCCCGATCGACCAGTGAGATGAAGGGAATTCCTATGTTGCCGCCGACCAAAACCGATTTCCCGCCAGCCTGTAAAATTTGGCCAATCAATGTCGTGGTGGTTGATTTCCCATTGGTTCCGGTTACCGCGATGATGGGGGCGTTGGTGAACCGGCAGGCCAACTCCACTTCACTCCAGATGGGAATGTTTTGTTGCCGGGCGGGCTCCAGGAATGAAGAATTGATATCGATCCCTGGACTGAGAATGAGACCCTCCTCATTCCCAGCCAGGGTGGATGATCCGAACCTGGTTTGAACCGACGGGTTCAACTGTTGGACGGCCTCCTCCAAGTCTTGTCTTTTCTTTTGATCGATGAGAGTCACCCGGGCTTCCCGGCTCACGAGGAAATTAGCCACAGCGACGCCGGAGCGTCCCATGCCGATCACGGTTATTTTTTTGTTTCGCAATTCCATGACTATCGCATTTTCAGAGTGCTGAGACTGACCATCGCTAGGACAATCGCGATGATCCAGAACCGGACGATGACTTTAGGCTCCGACCAGCCCGACTGTTCGAAATGATGGTGCAACGGCGCCATTTTAAAGACGCGTTTTCCGCCGGAGTATTTGAAATAGCCGACCTGAATGATGACCGAAAGCGCTTCGATCACGAAGATTCCGCCGACCAGAATTAAGAGCAGTTCGTGTTTGGAAATCACCGCGATGGTTCCCAGAATGCCGCCCAGAGACAAGGAGCCGACATCGCCCATGAACACCTGGGCGGGATAGGAGTTGTACCAGAGAAAACCCAGGCTGGCCCCGATAATGCTCGAACTCAACACGGCAATCTCGCCTGAACCGTGGATGAATTGAATGTCCAGGTAATCGGCGAACTTGAAGTGTCCGCACAAATAGACGATTCCGGTGTAGGTGAGGGTGGCGATGATGATAGGGCCGATGGCCAGCCCGTCCAACCCGTCCGTCAGGTTGACGGCGTTGGAGGTGCCGACGATGATAAAGACAATGAAAAAAAGGTAACCGAAGCCAAGGTCCGGTTGCAGTTGCTTGAAGAAAGGCACGGACAATTTGGTGGCGTAATCCGCCCGGATGGGGTCGAAGTAGATCAGATAAACTGCGATCGCCAGGGCGATGATCGTTTGCAATACAAGTTTTGTCTTGACGCTCAAGCCGTCGCCGCTTTTGAGTTTGGAGACGTCGTCATAAAAACCGATGCCTCCAAACCCGACCGCCGCGAAAATAACCACCCAGATATAGTTGTTGGATAAATTGGCCCAGAGCAGGGTGGACAGAAGAAAGGTGAACAGGATGAGGAGCCCTCCCATCGTCGGTGTGCCCGATTTGACGCTATGCTGTTGAGGGCCGTGCTTGCGGATATTTTCCCCGATCTGATATTTTTGCGGAAGGTGGATCATGTAGGTTCCCAGGATCAGGCTGAGCACGAGGGCCGTCACTCCGGAATACGCCGACCGGAACGTGATGTAACGGAACACGTTGAAGATTGAATAGTCTGAACTGAGCGGATAGAAAAAATGATAAAACATATTTTTTTGTCAGTTGTTTTCCGAATGAACCAATGCCTGAATGACTTTTTCCATGCCCGCGCCGCGAGACCCCTTGAACAAAAGGCAGTCTCCCGGACGGGTATTTGCTTTTAAATACGCGGACGCTTCCTCATGATCGCCAAATGCGAGCGCATAGTCTTTATTCATGCCCTTTATACGGGCCTCCTGGGCGGCCAGGGACGCGAGTTCCCCAACGGTGACCAAAACGTCGATGGGTCGTGTGGCGATTTCCTGCCCCAGATACGTGTGCGCCTGTTTGGATAAGTCTCCCAGTTCCAGCATGTCTCCGATCACGAAAAACCTGCGTCCGGTGGATTCGTATTGGGACAATGTGGCCAGCGCTTCCTTCATGGATTGCGGATTGGCGTTGTAGGCGTCGTTGATGATGGTTAGAGAATTGTGCTGAAAAATCTCATAACGCTGGGAAAGCAGTTTGCAATTAGAAAGTCCCTTGTTCATTTCACATGTCGGGATTCCCAAAGAATAACCCGTCGCGATAGCTGCCAGGGCGTTGTAGATATTGCAGAACCCGAGGAAGGGGAGGGAAACTGAAAATTTTTGCTTGAAAAGAGAAACGGTGAAGTCATGACCGTCATTGGATCTGGCTCGTATGTCATCCGCTTTCACATCGGCGGGGTTGTCGATTGCGAACGTGATCTGTCTGGCCCTAAGGGAACGGCTCAGTTCCAGCACCAGGGGGTCGTCGGCATTGACGATGGCGGCGCCATGTCCGGTCAGGGATTCGAACAGTTCGCCCTTAGCCGCCTGCACGTTTTTCAAGGTTTTCAACTGCACCAGGTGACCCTCGGAAATATTGGTGATGACCCCGATATCGGGCCTGGCGATGTCGGCCAGTTGCTTGATTTCCCCTGCCGCGCTCATTCCCATCTCCAAAACGGCCACTTCGTGCGAGGCGTCCAGTTCCAGAACATTGAGAGGCAGGCCGATGTGGTTGTTCAGGTTTCCTCTCGTCTTCAAGGTTTTGTAAGTTGTCCCGGTGATGGACGCGATCATCTCCTTGGTGGTCGATTTTCCGTTGGTTCCCGTGACCCCGACGACGCGGACGGGCAGTCGGCTCCGGTGAAAGCGGGCAAGATCCTGTAACGCGGTCAACGTATCGTCCACGCGAATGATGAAAGGGGCTTCCTCGCGGGCAGGCGCAAGGGACAGAGGCAGACTCTCCCTGTTTGAAAGAACGATCCCCGCCGCATTTTTTTCAATCGCCTCGGAAATGAAACGGTGGCCGTCAAACCGGGGACCCTGGATGCAGAAAAACAACTGGTCCGTCTTCAGCGTCCGGGAGTCGATGGACACGCCCCGAAAAGCCCTGTCTTTATGCCCGCCAAGGAGGTCTCCCTGGACGGCAGTCAGGCATTCCTGTGCGTTACTTGCGATCACGTTTTATCCTTTGGTTGATGGCGTAGGCCGCGATTTCGCGGTCGTCAAAATAAATTTTTTCAGAGCCGAGGATTTGATAATCCTCATGCCCTTTCCCGGCGATCAACACAATATCGCCTTTTTGGGCGTTTTCTATGGCGTATTCGATGGCTTGCCTGCGGTCGATGAGCACCATGTAGTCCTGGTTTTTTTGGGCGGAAGACGGCAGGCCGGCGAGAACATCGTCAATGATTCGTTTGGGGTCCTCGGTTCTGGGGTTGTCGGA